>JAANMT010001437.1_pt1 | contig 23501 bp, 16 predicted proteins | sample 7279711 | NCBI WGS metagenome assembly JAANMT01 (sample SAMN14094538, study PRJNA606508) | bioreactor metagenome | isolation source: A lab-scale SPAN reactor treating ammonium-rich wastewater day 1 | place: Ireland: Galway | collected 2017-01-16 | reverse complement strand
AGGCGCCGGCGACGACGAGATTGCTGAGGAGGATCTGACGCTCGGCGCGCCGCGCCTTCACGGCCGCGAAAGCGCCATAGCTGGAACGGCCGTCGAGTTTCGCATTGCTCATCGCCATATCCCTTGCTCGGGAGGCTTCCAGGGCCTTCCCAGGGGCGGATCGTCATCTCCGCCCGTTCTTCTGGGGTAATTTATATATTATTCCTATAAGATTGGTAGGCTATTTTTTCTCATTTTCGCCGCAATCGTGAATTCGCGTTTCCGGTCTCGGCGAAGCATGCGCCGCTCGGGTTGCGGTACCATCCTTTCTAGGCCATAAAACGCTCCCCACCTGTCGAGGCCAGCCGTCATTGCGAGCGTTGCGGGCCGTGCGGCTTCTTGTAGGTACCGGTGAGTTCCACCAGCACATACTTCCCTTGCGGACATTCGCCTTGGGTCGCCTTCATCGTTCGACCTTCGACTTTCTCCCTTCCTCATGGCTAAGTGCGAGCAAGGTTATCTTTGCGAGATTTGCGGAGAGGATGTCGCGAGCATTGCCGACAGCGATCTCTACCTTCGCTTTGTCATCGGAATGCTTGATCCCGAAACGCTGCACACCACGCCCGAGCGCCATATTCGCTGTAATCCCAGCCTCGCGCAGTTCATTGTGGACGAGTCATTCGAACTGGTCGTGGTCGAAGGCGACTTCGACAAGCGGCGGCTTGACCCCGGCTTTGTCTCGGCGCGCGAAGAATTGGTCACGCGCGGCTGGCGACGTCTGCAAGAGCTTGTTGGCGTGGCCGACATGGCCATCACCGAGTATCCGCTGCCCGAAGTGCGGGAGACGCTCAAGCGGAAGGCCCGGAGTGACGGGTGATGGAGCGGTGGAGTTTGCCATCACTCCAATACCCCTTCACTTCATACTCTCCCCTTCTCTCCCTCCGCCCGTCTATCGCTCGTCGTTCGCGCCGCTGGCTCCCACGGCCATCGCCAGCGCACCCTGCACCACCACCAACTCGCCTAGCTCGGCGGGGATGATCGAAAACGATTGCGCTAGCGGCGGGAACACGTACTTTTGCACCGCGGTTCGGAGCGGGGTGAAGAATAACGGCTCGCCGATGAGCGACACGCCGCCGCCCACCACGACCACTTCGGGCGCGGTCAGCGTGACGACCTGCGCAATGGCCCAGCCAAGCGCTTGACAGGCGTGGGCCAGCACTTCGCGGGCGAGTTCGTTGCCGTCCGACGCCGCCTGGGCAATGGCCCGCGAGTCGAGCCGCTCGAAGTCGCCTCCGCAGCGGCTCCAAAGATCGGCGGCGTATTCCTTGTCGGCCTCGGCGGCGTCGGCCAGACGTTGCAATCGCTGCAAGGGACTTTGCCGCTGGGGATCGACGCCGAGCGCCTCGAAGGGCGCCACCACTTCGCCCGCCAGGCGCGCTCGGGCGGCGGCTGCGATTCCCCAACCGCTGGCGATCGATTCAACGGTGTCGTCGGGCCGGTCGGCCTGCAGCCCCGGCCGCAAGTGGCCAATCTCGGCCACCGCCGGTCGCGCGGCGCCATGCAATTGGCCGTCGATCACCAGACCGCCGCCGACGCCCGTGCCTACTGTCACATAAAATACGATGCGCCTTCCGCGTCCGGCGCCGAAGCGGGCCTCGGCCAGCGCGGCGGCGTCGCAGTCGTTGCCGATCACCGTCGGTTTGCTGAACGTGCTTTCGCACCAGTCGCGCAAGGGCGCATTGTCCCACCCGGCAATCTGATGACTCTTGACGACGCGCCCGGCGGCCGATTCCACCGGACCGCCAAACCCCACGCCCACGCCGCGAATGTTGTGACGCCTTAACAGCGCCGTGCCCGCAGCGTCGATTTGTTCCAAGATCCCGGCGGCGCCGCGGGCCGTGTCCACCTGCCGCCGCTCCAGCGCCAACAGTCGCGAGCCGTCGCCCGGCCCCACGCCCAGTTGGAGCTTGGTGCCGCCGATTTCGATGCCGAGAAAGAGGTCTTGGCTCATGCGGCGCCCGCGTAGCGTCCTTCGTGATTGATCCGCGCGAACACGTCGTTCAGCACCCAATGGAAGAGGCACAGATGGATGCTTTCCACCATGCCCATGTCGTCCAGCGGCACGTGTAGTCCGTGGCTTGCCAGCGACTTGAGCTTGCCGCCGCTGTACCCCGTGAGGCCGAACGTCACCAGCCCGTGACGGTTGGCCCAGTCCACCGCGTTCAGCACATTGGGACTGTTGCCCGATCCGCTAATGGCGATGACCAAGTCGCCTTCGCCGCCGTAGTTCATCAACTGCTGGACGAAAATCTGGTCATAGGCCACGTCGTTGCCCACGGCCATGATCCAACCGGCGTTGTCAGTCAGGCTGAGCACCTTGAGCCGCTTCTTGGATTCATCGCGTAAATCGTCGGGGCGAATCGTGCTTTTGCCCAAGTCTTCGCTCATGTGGGTTGCGGTGGTTCCCGAACCGCCGTTGCCAAAAATAAATACCCAGCGGTCGTTCTCCCAGGCGCGGTAGATCAGGTCGGACCACTGCTCTAACTCGGCCAGGCTGACGCGGTCAAGCTCTTGCTGGAGACGAGCGACATACGGCGCGGCGGCGAGCTTCGCCCCAAGCATAGGCGGTTTCCTCCGTGGATGGGGTCGTCCGCGAGGCGCGGACCCAGTAATCAAAAACAAACAGCGTGCGGAGCATAATCGTCAGGATTATACCCCGCACGCCAAGGGAAGACAGAGGTCAGCACGCCGTCACGGGATGACGCATTAGCGGTTGTCGCCGTCTCCGTAGACGGCCACCCAGTACCGCGAACCGTCTCGACCGATGGCGTAGCCGAAGCCCGCGTCGCGGGTCCCGCTGGTGATGTTCGCCCAGTGGCCGCCGCTGGACCGCCAACTGGAGAATGCGTGCTCCACGTTGACTTGGCCCATCGCGATGTTCTCGCGCACCAGGTTACGGTAGCCGTAGCGTTGGGCGCGAGACATGGGACCGCCGTTGGAATCGTGACTGAACGCGCCGGTATTCGCCATGTACCAAGCGTGATTCTGAGCGGCTCGGGTCAGGGCGGGAGAAACCCGATGCGGCGGCAATCCCATCGACTGGCGCAGACGGTTATTCCGTTCCAACATACGGACCAACGTCGGGTGTTCGTGCAGGGCCGACTTGGGAGTCGGCGTCTTAGCGGCGACAGTCTTCGACGTGGTGGGCGTGTCCGTGGTCGCTTCGCCGGCAAGCACCGCGGACGCGAGCGCTAATCCAAGAACCAACGAGAGAGTTCGCACGGGATCCTCCTGAGGAAATGGGGAAGGGCAAGGCAGGCGAGAAGCCGGGAAGGCAGGGCCGACTTTGCGGCCCAAGATGGGAGTGTTGTACCGGAAAACCGGGGCGCTGCAAGCCTTCTCACCCATTGGGGGAGAATTCTATAGGTAGTCTTCGCGAATCGGGTAAAACACGTCCAACGCCCGCACGGGTTGCTCGCGCGCCACGGCCTTGTGCCGCACGCCGCCGGGAATCCGCCACATGTCGCCTGGTTTAAGAATGGCGTGTTCCTCGCCAATAAAGAATTCCATCTCGCCTTCCAGCAGCAACCCCGCTTGCTCGTGCGGATGCTCATGCCAATCAACTACCGCATGCGGCTCGAATTCCACCAGCGACAACATCACGTTCTTCCCCGCCGCCGTGTAAATATGCACCCCAGGAAAAATCTCGCGATGCGAACAATCGGACCGATGCACGAAGTATTGAGACATGAAAGAGCCTTATCGGTTGAGACGGGATTCCAGTCGTCGTTTTACGCCAGCACCGCGTCAATTACGTTTCCATGCACGTCGGTCAGGCGGCGCTGGATGCCGTTGTGATAGTAGGTCAGGCGCTCGTGGTCCAGACCCAACAGGTGCAGGATGGTGGCGTGCAGGTCGTACACGGTGGTCGCGTTCTCCACCGCGCGGTGGCCGAACTCGTCGGTGGCGCCGTGGCTGAACGGCGCTTTCACCCCGGCGCCCGTGAGCCAGCAGGTAAAGCCAGCCGGGTTATGGTCCCGTCCCGAGGCGTCTTTCTGGAAGGTGGGCATGCGGCCGAACTCGGTCACCCATGCCACCAGCGTATCTTCCAACAGGCCGCGCTGTCGCAAATCTCTAATAAGCGCCGCGGCCGGCTGGTCGAGGATCGGGCCGTGGATGTCGTATTGTTCTTTGAGTTTGCGATGACCGTCCCAGTTGCCCACGCCTTCGCCCATCGCATACGCGCCATTAAAGAGTTGGACGAAACGCACTCCACGCTCCAGTAGCCGGCGCGCCAGGATGCAGTTCCGCGCAAAGCCCGACTTGAGGGGATTCTGCGCGTCGTCGGCGCCGTAGAGGTTCAAAATATGCGCCGGTTCGTCGGCCAGATTCGTGACTTCGGGCACGCTTAGTTGCATGCGGGCCGCCAGTTCGTAACTGGCGATGCGCGCGGCCAGGCCCGTGTCGCCGGGATACTGCAGTAAGTGCCGCTCGTTGAGCAACTTCAAAAAGTCGCCTGTCGCCGTCGCAGCGGTTCCGGGAATGGCGGCCGGACGCTGCAAGTGGCGGATGGGCGTGTTGGCGTTGAAAGCCACTCCTTGAAACACCGCCGGCAAGAAGCCAGGCCCCCAGTTGTTGACGCTCGCTTGCGGCACGCCCCGCGGGTCGGGCAAGGCCACGAAGGCGGGCAAGTCCTCGTTCTCGCTTCCTAGCGCATAGGTGACCCAGGCGCCCATGCTCGGAAAGCCGTCCAGCGTGAATCCGGTGGACATGAAGTTCTCGCCCGGCCCGTGCGTGTTGGTGCGGCCGGTCATGCCGTGCAGGAAACAAAGCTCGTCGCTCAGCGCCCCCAGGTGCGGCAGGAGATCGGACGTCATCTTGCCGCACTTGCCGCGAGGGCGGAACTCGTAGGGGCTTTTCGTCAGCGCGCCGTTCTCGCCCTGAAACGTGACCAGTTTCTCCTGCCCCGGCAGCGGCTGGCCGTGACGCTTGATGAGTTCGGGCTTATAGTCCCAGGTATCGAGATGGCTGATCGCCCCCGAACAGAAGATCACCAAAACCTTGCGAGCCGGCGCGGCGTGATGCGCCGGCCGCGCCGCATGCGGCCGGGCCGGATCGATTTGCGGACGAAGTGGCGTCTTCGCTTCATCGGCCAAAAGCAAATCGTTTCGCGCCAACAAGTGCGTCAGCGCCACGCCGCTCAGGCCCGTGACCGCATGATGCAAAAAGTCGCGACGCGCCAATAGTCGCTGGCCGTTAAGGGACAAAAGCGGCTCATTCATGCGGAGGCCTTGGGGAGAAGGTCTACCTTGTCGTACACATCGGCCATCGCCAGGCGGCAGCCGATCGAGGTTAGTTCGATCTCGGTTTCTAAACTATCGCAATCGGAAAGCGCCCAGCTTCGGCCGTCCTGGCGCGCGTAGCGTTCCAGGCGATGGCGGTCTTGCGCAATGAGAACGCACTCTCGCGAGGAAGCGATTTTACGGTAATGCTCGAACTTCTTGCCGCGATTGTAGGCTTCGGTCGATTCGGAAAACACCTCGGCAAGCAGTAGCGGGTTGAGGAGCGAATCGACCTCGGAGTCCTCGAACTCGGCCGTATCGCACGTCGCGACCACGTCAGGATACGTGTAGAGGCCCGTGTCGCTGATCTTGTCGCGCATGTCGCTTGAATACACCTTGCATGCGCGATTGCGAAACTGCTGGTGAATGGCCGCGAGAACATTGGCTGAGATCAAGTTGTGTTCTTCGCTGGCGCCGGTTTTGGCGAACATCTCGCCAGCATAGTATTGATGCTTGATCTCCCACTGGCGCTCGATGGCAAGGTACTGCTCGGGCGTTATGTAGGGAACAGGGTGGGTGGACATGGCGGCGACCTACGGCAGAAACAGGAACTCGTTGGCGTTGTAGAGCGCCCGGCATAATTCGATCAGACCGTGCTGTTCGACCAGGGCCGCCGCGGCGGTCTGTTCTTCGGAGGCCGGATCGCGGCCGAGCGCCAGATGGAACGCACGGTGGACCTGCGCTGGCGTGGCGTCGCCGGCCTCGCGACGGATACGGTCGGCGAATACCTGCGATTGCTGGAGCAGGAAACCGCTATGCAACAGGTTGAGCGCTTGAAGGGGCGTAGTCGATTCGGTTCGGCGGGCCGTGGGCTGCGCGGCGTCCGGGCAGTCGAATGCGCCAAACACTGCGTCGTTCTCCATCCGCACCTTGAGCATATACACCATGCGCCGCCATTCGGCCGGCCCCCATGTTTCCTTGGGATCGTACACGCGGACATAATTCGAGTTGGGCTTGAAAGCGCTGTACCCCGGCCCGTACATCGTCCGGTCCAGGGCGCCGCTGGCGGCGAGGACGCTGTCGCGAATCGCTTCAGCCTCTAAACGCCGGGGCGGAAATCGCCACAACAGCCGGCTTTCCGCGTCTTGCGCCAGCGCGGCGGAGTCGGGCGCACTGGCTTGGCGATAAGCCCAGGAGGACAGGATGAGCTGTTGGATGTGCTTAAGCGACCAGCCGCTGCGAATTAGCTCGCTCGCCAGCCAATCGAGCAGTTCGGGATGCGACGGCGCCGCGCCCATCTTGCCAAAGTCCGACGGTGTAGCGACCAGGCCGGCGCCAAAGTGGTAGTGCCACAACCGGTTGACAATCACCCGCGCCGTGAGCGGGTTCTTCTCGTGGACGATCCACCGCGCCAGGCGAATCCGCCGCTGCTGCTCGGGCGCATTGGCGGGGAGCGCCTCGGCGTCCAAAAGTTCGGCAAACGCCTCCAGCGCCGCCGGCGCGACTTCCTCGCGCGGTTGCAACGGGTCGCCGCGATATAACCGATGCGTCGAGCCGGGTTGTTTGAATATGCCGGCGTAGACCGACACGTTCACTAATTGTTGGAGCGCCGCCACTTCTTGTTGCAATCGCTGCGTTTCCGCCAGGAGCGACCGCGCCGCCGTTTGTTCGCTGGCGGGCAGGGCGGCGATGCGCTCGGTCCAAGACACGGCCACGTCGGCGCCCACAGGTGCGCGGGCGTCGGAACTTGCCAGTACACGCCACTGGTCGGGAGAGACGGCGCCTTCGATGGCGTAATCCACCGGCAAACGGTCCTGGTAGCGTTCTTCGCGGTCGCGCCCCCAGACGATGCGGTCGATCGTCGTCGGCTGCGCTAGTTCAATTTGCACCCAGCCTGCGCCGCGGGTGTTCGAGATCCAACTCCGCGCGTTGCCGTGGCGACCATCGTTGATGTGCTCCAGTCGGTGAATTTCGGAGTTGGGGTACACGCCCGAGGAGGTCGCCTTAGCGCCGATGGCGGCCAGCGCCACGTTGGCCGCCGCCCCTGGGTCGGCGCTGGTGGCGTAGATCTCTAATTCGTCAATACACGGTTCGATGCCGTTGTTGGTCGCCTGCACGGTGAACCGGACGAACCGCACTTCGGTAGGCGGAAACCGCTCCTCGTTCACCTTGGCGTTCACCGGTTCGCGCAGGCCGACGAGTTCGGAAAGCCGTTGTCGCGTGGCGTGTAGTTGCTCCTCAACCTGGTTGAGCCGCTGGCGCCGCGCCTGGGCATCGGCGGAATCCAACGGCCGCTCGCCGTGCTCGACTCCAGCGAACGCGGCCTGGATTGCGTAGTAGTCTCGTTGCGTGATGGGATCGAACTTGTGGTTGTGGCACCGCGCACAGCCCAGGGTCAGCCCCAAAAAGGCCGTGCCCGTGGTGTTCAGCATGTCGGCAAGTTCATCTTGCCGCTGCATCAGCGTCAGATTGATGTCGGGGCTTTTGACCCGGTCGTAGGGCCCTCCCACCAGGAACCCGGTCGCAGCGTCGGCGCCCACCGCGTCGCCCGCCAATTGCTCCAACACGAACTGGTCGTAGGGCTTGTCCTCATTGAAAGCACGAATCACGTAATCGCGGTAGTGATAGGCGGTGGGACGTTCCACGTTCGTCTCAAAGCCTGACGTTTCGCCGAAGCGAACCACGTCCAGCCAATGCCGCGCCCAGCGCTCGCCGTAGTGGGGGCTGGCCAGCACGCGATCGACCAGCCGTTGGTGGGCGTCAGGAGCGTCGTCAGCGATAAACGCCGCCACTTCATCCGGCGTTGGCGGCAAACCGAGACAATCGAGATAGATCCGACGAATGAACGTGCGCGGTGAAGCCGGCGGCGAGAAGTCGAGTTGGGCGGCCCGCAATCGCTCCCATAGAAATGCATCGATGGGGTTGGTTACGCGCACGTCGTCGGTATCGGGAATCGGTCCGGCGGCGAGCGGTTCGAGCGACCAGTGATCGGCGGCCGGAACCGTGGCGTCGCCGCCGTCCTCCTCGCTGGGCCAGGACGCACCCTGGTCGATCCAGGCGCGAAGGCGGCCTATCTCGCTGGCCGAAAGCGATTCGCCTTCGGGCGGCATTGTCAGGTCGGGATCAATGCCTGCGACCACCCGCACCAGTAGGCTGGCAGCACTGTCGCCGGGAACGATAGAGGGTTCGCCCAACTCGCCGCCGCGCAACATCGCCGCGCGCCGATCGAGGCGCAGGCCGCTTTCCTGCTTTTCCGGACCGTGACAGGAAAAACATCGTCGCGCGAGAATGGGTCGAATGTCGTCCGCAAAACCGACGGGATGATCGACCGGCGGAGGCAATCGCGGCGCGGCGGCTTCTTGGCCCACGGCGGGAAGATTGACCACGATCGTCCAACCGGCGAGCAGAAGACCAGCCAAGAATTGAAGACGGTTCATCAGCTGCTGTCCACAGAAAAATGATTGAAACCACGCCGTTCGCGAGTTAATCCACGGCGCCGCCCCAGGAAGATTGTGCCTTAAAACGCGCGCCGTCTCAACTCACTTGCAAACCACCGCCAATTCGGGGGCGACACGAAACCCGGCTCTTGGAGACGCCACAAAACCACAAGTGACGCCGCTTGCCGTTTCGCCGCGTGAGGAACGCTTCCAAATGTCGGCGTTGATGGCCCGGTCGCGGCCTGAGGGGCTGTTTGTTAGGATGGCTTTTTTGTCCCCTTCCTTTTATTTAACACGTGCGTCATGGACCTCGACACGAACCAACCGTGCCCCGGCGGGACCGGCAAGAAGATTCGCTTTTGCTGCAAGGATATGACTCACGAGTTGGATAAGATCGTGCGTTTGATGGAGGGCGGACAGCGCCGGGCGGCCATCGACATGATCGACAAGACGCTGACCGCTAAGGGCGACCGCGCCTGCCTCTACGCTTTGAAAAGCGAAGCCCAGGCCGAATCCAAGGACGCCGAAGGCGCCAAGCAAACCATGGCGGCCTTTGCCCAAAAGTTTCCCGATAGCCCCGCCGCCTTGGCCGAGGGAGCGATGGCCGCCATGGACGATGGCCGCACCGCCGAGGCGGTTGACCTGTTGCAATCGGCCGTGGAAAAGAGCGGCGACAACGTCGAACCGCGGGTCTACAGCGCCTACGCCCTGGTCGCCCAAGGTTTGGTGCTGGCGGGGAATCTGCCCGCGGCGCGGGCCCACCTGATGATGGCGGCGGACCTGAGCCGGGGACAGGACCCCGGCCCCCTCGAGTTGCTCTCGCGGATCGACCGCGCGCCGCAGTCGCCCGTCTTGCTCAAGTTCTCTTCCACGTTGGAAACACAGGCGCCCGAGGGGGCGAATTGGCAGGATGAGTTGACCCGCGCCGTCGAGATCGAGGAGCGCGGCGAGTGGCGGCGTGCGCTCCAGGCGATGCAGGCCCTGGCCGAGAAAGCGTCTTCCAGCCCCGTGGTGCGCAAGAACATTGCCTTGCTCACGTCGCGCCTGGGCGACCAGGAAGCCGCCAGCCGCGCTTGGCGCGAGTATTCGTCGCTGGCCGATTTGCCGTGGGACGACCGAGTCGAAGCCGAGGCGATTGCGCAAGTGCTGGAGCCAGCCCACGAAGAGGACTCGCTGGACGAGGTGAAAATTGTTTACGCCATTCACGACGTCGACCGACTGACCGAAGCCCTCTTATCCGATCCACGCGTGATCGCATTTGAAGGTGATTTGCGGGAATTGGTCGAGGAGGACGAAACGCCCCCCAAGTCCGTCTTTAGCTTGCTCGACCGTCCCGAGAAACCAGGCGAGGGCGAAGAACTGACCGTGGGCACCGTGCCCAACGTGCTGGGCGAAATCTTTATTTACGGCAGGCGAACCGACCGCGAGGCCCGCCTGGAGTTGGAAGCAACGCGCGACGAACGTTTGGAAACGGCTCAACAGGTGCTGGCCGAGGTGGCGGGCGAAAACCTCGGCGAAGTGCAACAAGAGGAAGTGGCGGGTTCCACAAGCCGCGTGGTCGCCGCGCTTTCGTGGCGGTGGCGGTTTCCACCCAATACGCCCGAGGAACGGCGCCAGGCCCTGATGGACGAGAAACGCCGGAGCCTGATTTTTGAAAAGTGGCCCGACATTCCCCGGGCGCTGCTCGACGGGCGAAGTCCGCGCGAGGCGGCCGGCGCCGATCCAGGCCGCGTGCGTGTGGCCGGCGCCGTGTTGCTCTTGGAGTTGGTGGGCGAACAAATGCGGTGGGGGCTGGACTTCAACGACCTGCGGGAGACGTTGGGACTACCGCGAAGCGAGCCGATCGACCCGGCGGCGGTGGATTTGGGCCAGTTGCCGCTGGTACGGTTCACGCGATTGCAGGTTGCTAAGCTTTCCGACGAAGCACTGCTGACCGCGTACCGGCGGGCCGGCGCCATGTTTCACCTTGACGCGCTGGAAAAGCTTTCTCGCGAGGCGCTTGGCCGCGATTCGCTCGCGGACAAAATCGATCCGGTCGCGGCTCATCAGGTGTTATCGCAAACATCCAAAAATCCGAAAGACGCCCTCGACCATTTGCACAAGATGCAAGACATTCTTGTCAAACGCGGCGAGTCGCCGGCGCAGGTCCTGCTCCAAGAATTTCGCCTTCGGCTAGTCACGGGGGAAGGAGTCGAAGAATGTGAACGCATTCTGCGCAAGTTGCAGTCGAACCACATGAATGAACCCGGGATCGCGCAGCAGGTTTATCAACTCCTGATGGAACTGGGCGTGATCGGGCCGGATGGCCGCCCAACAGGCCAGGGTCGCGAGCAAGGCGAAGCGATGGCTAGCGAAACCGCGGCGGCCGAACCATCTGGGCTGTGGACTCCCAGTAGCCCCACGCCTCCGGCGGCGCCCAAGAAGTCAAGTCTGTGGACGCCCGACATGGACTAGCACGGTCGCGCGCCGGAATTGGCGGGTGCGGCCGAGTTCCCAACCCTGAGAAATCCCGCTTGTAGGCGCGAGCTCAGGCAAGTAGACGGTATGGGAGTATGGAGAAATGCCGTCTCCTCTGGTGAACTCACTTTGCTGGAGGGGCTTCCGCACGCTGAGTTGCGGAAAAAAACGGCTGGCGGTCCAGTACGACGACATCCGGCACAAGCCGGGGCGGGCGCGTACGCCGCACCTTTCCGCCAACCGCCTTTCGCTTAAAGCCTCCTGCGCGCGAGGCGAGTATCAGCGATCTTGGTCGATCTGGGGTTCTACAATAGCAGTCGTCGTGCCAATCTAGCGCAGGTAGTCAAAAACGGCGAAATCTTGCTGGTTTTTTACAAACGGTCGTGGAAAACTCTCTCTTTTTTCGCCGCCGAGTCGGTGCGAAGCGTGGCGCGTCAAACGACAATTGGACAATTCAAGGTCGCGGGGAGTACACCCAGCGCAAGAAAAAACGCCGCTTTTTGAGCGGCGTTTTCTGAAATAGATACAATTTGGCGCGAAAGTCAGCAGGCTGAGAACCTAGCCGCCAAAACCACCAAGTCCACCCAGGCCTCCTCCTCCACCAAAACCTCCAAGTCCACCCAGGCCTCCGCCGCCGCCGTCGTTTCCATTGCCTCCACCGCCGCCTTGGGCGCCAGTGGCGAAGTTGAAGGTTGTCACGTCGCCAATCAACGAGAACAGCGGAGTTGCGGTAATCCGCACATACCGACGATCTGCCGAAATAACCGCGGTTGCCTGGAAATTCGTTCCTTCGGGCAAGGTGGTGATGACGGGGCGGAAACCGACATTGCGGCCATTCCGAATCGGCAACGCCCCAGCCCGTACCCGCCGGTCACGATCAGCCGCCAGCGCCTGCGCCGCCCTGGAACTTTCGGTCTGCGATAGCTGCTGGGCCAATATGGCGCGATTCACCTCCCATTGCACGCGCGCGATATTCTCCACTTGCGCCTCTTCCAAAGGCTCCAGACGCCGGCCATCGGCCAGATCGAAAAGAATTAGGGCGTCTTTTTCGCCAATGGGAACTTTCTTTTGAATGTGCTTTTCCTGGGGCGTGCCGTAATGGGTGTAAATGTCGACCGCAGCTTGGCCGGCAGTCGGTTTGCCCCAAATGCGGCGAACCAACAAACGGTAGACCCCCGAGAAGCCTTGCGGGCACTCGTAGATTTCACGATATCCGCTGACCCCCGCGCCGCGCGGACCGGCATAGGTATCTCCCAGCAACACGCCGCCGCCCGTGGTGCGCTGATGGCGCAGCGAGCAAACTAGCCCCGAAGGCTCTTCGACTAGCAAGTCAATATCGGCGTCGCCGGTCCACGCCACGGAAATTCGCACGTCGCGAGCCTTCGCTTGTTTGAGTGCGGCTTCAAACGTCGCGGCTTCTTCGGTGTGACCTTCCTGTTGCATCTCCAGGACTAGCGCCTCGGCCACCAAAGCGGCCTTCTCTTGGATGCTGCGTTGCTCCTTGGGCCAGGCTTGATTCAAAATGCCCAGGCAGGCCCATTGGATTCCATCGCGATCGTTCAACCGTTGCGCAACGGCCAAGCCCTGAAGATAAGGTTCGGGGCGATGTGGGGCCGCAGCCGAGACGTTTCGGAACAAGGAAAGCGATCGTTCGTCCAGGCCAATATGGGCCATGTACGCGGCCACGTACATAATCGATTCCTGGTCGGCGCCGAAATCGACCGCCGACATCAAGGCGCGCTCTAACTCTTCCTTGGGAGCGCCAGCAGCTTGCATGGCAAGACCCATCGCCTCGTACATCCAGGACTGCGGCTGTCCGTGGCGGAGCGCGGCTTGGATCAAGGCGATGACTTCGTCATAGCGTTTTTTTTGCATCAGTTGGCGGACCGACTCACGCACCGCTGCGGGATCAAACGACTGTTTGGCGTCGGCAAAATGGCGGTCCCAGGCTTGGGCCGCCGTTTCGCCGTCTTGGGGAGTCACGCGCAGCGGCTCAATCTTCTTTTCAGGACGCGCTGCACGAGACGGTTCGACGCGCGGCCGCTCGACGCGGGGAGCAGGTTGCGACGGAGAAGCCACACCCGCCGAGGCCGAAGTTGCCTTGGCGCCGCCTAATTTGAGGTCGTCGGTGAGTCGGTCTTTGACATCCAAGATGCCGCCGCCGCCAAAGCCGCCGCCGCCGCCAAAGCCGCCGCCGAAGCCGCCGCCGCCTAAGCCGCCGCCGCCCTGCATGCCGCCGCCATTGAACCCGCCTTGGCCGCCAAAGCCGCCGCCGCCCTGAAACGGGTTGACGCTGTTGCTAATGATCGGCAGCACCAGGTCCGCCACCGGGTAGACCTTCGTGGTCAATTGCGTCTCGGCTTCTTCCGGCGTTGTGATAAGCAGCACCTCGTCGCGAACCATGTACGTCAGGTCCAGTTCGCGGAGCATGAGCCGCAGCGCGGAACGGAGCGTAATACCCTTCAAATTGCGGGTAACGGGGACGTCGGTGGAAAGCCCCACGTCGTCCAAGGCTTTCGTGTCGATTTCGATGGGAATGTTGTGGGCGTCCTTGAGGAACTCCACCACGTCGGCCAGCGGCGTTTCGATGAACTCCAGCGTCGCGATATCGTCGAGCGAACGGAAGATACGTTCTTCAGCGCCTCCGGCTCGGGCCAAGTCCACCGAACCGTATTTCTCTTTGCGTTCGTTCAAACTTTCCCAGAACGCCGGATCGGGATACACAATGGGCGGCTCATCGGGAAACGGAATGTGCGACTGTTCAACCAACAGCAACGACGCCAGCAGATTTCTTTGCCGTTGCGCGCGGATGCTCATAATCGCCGTGTAGTTGCCCACCAATTGAGCGTTGCGCAACGCCGCCACGCCGACTTCCTCGGCGCGGGGCATGTCGTTGATCTCGGCGATTTCGATAATCTGTTCCGCGATTTCCTCCTCGGCGATGCGGAATTCGCCTTCGTCCATGAGGGCATTAAAACGCAGCATCAGGTTTTGAATTTTTTCCTGGTCGCGCAGGAGCGCATCGGTTAACCGCTGCTGCTGGACGGCGGCAGCGCGGCGCGCTTCGGCTTCGGCGCGGCGGGCCGTCAAATCGACCCCCACAACCCCCGCCTCCTGAATGGCCGCCAGAATCTGGTTACGAAGTTGAAGACGGACATCGGCCCGCACGTCGCGGGCGGCATCGACCGACTCCAACAGGTACTTCAAATCTTGAATCACGCGGTCAGGCGCCGACCCCATGATGTCGCGCGCCTGACGCAGCGCTTCCTGCACCTCAGTTTCCAGAATCTGCTCTTCGATGCGTTGACGTTCTAAGGCTTCACTGAGGAACTCGCCGCGATCGGCGCCGAATCCTTCGCCAAAGCCGAGTGGCGGATCCACCGCCGCTCCGGCGGGCGGGGGGGCCGCGACGGGCGGCGGAGGCGCGACGACCGGCGGCGGCGCTCCGGGGCCTTGCAGACGAATCATGCGCATCTCGGGATCGTCGGCGGCCTTCCGCACCGCGTTTTGAACCGAGGCGGCCTGCGGGTTGTTCGGGTCGGCATTGCGGGCCGCTTCGGCCAGCTTTTGCGCGCCAAGTAAGTTGCCGCCCGCTAGTTCGCGAGCGCCCATCTTCGCTAGATTGTCGGCGTGCGTCATCATCACGCGACCCACCTCGCGCAGCCCCGCCGAGCCGGCCGTGGGCAGGCTCATTCCTCCGTCGCGCCGGACAACCTCCATCAACTTGGGCAGGAAGGCTAAATCGTCGGCCGACTTCTCGGGAGTCACGGTCCATTGGGCTTGAACGGGTTTGCCATGCACGGTTCCTTGCAACGCCACCGGTTGCGGGCCGTCGCCGTTCCAGACGCCGATCAAGACCGAATCGCGATCAGCGCGCAACGGCGGCACCCGTTGGGGGTAATACTCCTTCATCGACGCGGGAAACTGGGCCTCGCTTGGCCAAAACACGGGCTGATGCGCGAACTGGGCGAGGGTGGCGCCCGCCCTTTGAGCGACGTTGGCTTCGGCGGAATCGACAAACACCATCCCGCCGGTATGATTGGCCAGCGACGCCAGGAGATGGACGTCGCGCTGGGCGCCAATGGCGTAACCATGCACCGGGGCCTGCTTGCTGACCAACTTGTCAACCAAGGCGCCAAACTCGGCCGTGGCCAGGAAGTTGGCTTTGCTCATTCCGTCGCCCAGGTACAGCACCGCGCGGGGCCGGCCGTTGACGGCGCCCAGACTTTGTTCCGCGGCGCGCAGGGCCACCGCCATGTCGGTCGAGCCGAGCGGCGTGCGCTGCTCCAGCCGCGCCAGGGCGGCGTTCATTTCTGGTCCGGCGGGCGCGACGAAGCCATTGCTCAAATCAATGGCGTTCAGGTCCACGGCCATCAACTTGACACGATCCCGTGGGCTGAGGGTCGCCAGCAAGGTGCGCAGCGCCGCGAGCGAATCGGTGCGATAGGGACCTGTCTGGCTGGCCGACGTGTCGAACAGCACCACCACGTCCACCCCGCTCTTGGCCTGCGCCGCGGCGCGGAACAATTCGGGAGGCGGCGTTAAGCTGAGGGCGAAGAACTGCTCGCCAGTCGGCTTTTCATAGACGTTCAGGCGTGCGTTTTGCGCCTTGCCTGCCTCGCCCACCTGAGCCATGACCGAGGAACCCGCCGCCACGGCGAGAACCCAGGCACAAAGTGGCGCCGAGGCTGCAAACCACCGACTTCGTTTGCGCATACTGCAAACTCCAACGAAAAGATTCACGAAAAAGGGCGGTTTCTCTGTTCCGAAGAATCGCCCTGCCTTGCTTAGGACTGCGACGAGCCGAGTGGCCCCTGGCGGAAAGAAATCGTTTCCTCGCCAGCGCAGGCAACTCAAGGGTAGCGGACGAACTTGGCCGATGTTCGCAGGAATTCGAGTCTGGTCAAAAATTGAACTCGTGCGCATTCCGCATCGACTCAATCTCTGCCTGCTCCTCTACCCACTCAATTAAACGTTATTCTATTCACTCCTAAACAGTTACGCCACAAAATTTCTTTTGGGGCCTTGGCGAAAATAAAAAAAGGCGGCTGTCCAGCGAATCTTTCGCGGAACAGCCGCCTCGCACAACGCACTCAACTATTGGTTGCTCACGCGGTTACGCCAGGCGTAACGGTTGTAAGCACATGCAGTCCACATGGGTTACCGCACTAGGAGGGACGCGCCCTCACCCGGTGGCAGATCGGCAATTTCGGCGGTGGCCGCTTCGATCGCCAAGGCGGCGTCGAAACCGGTGCTCCAAGCCATGATCTTGACGCCGGCTTGCAACGTCGCGGACAGCGGTTCGCACTGGGCCACCGAATTGCGCACGAAGTCCGACAGGTAGGCCGCGACGGCGCCCACTTTCACTTGGTCCGCCACTTCGGCTGGGGGGGGGGCGACGCACTCGTCCGACTCGACAAAGTTCTGCTCCTCGACCGCAGGAGCCGATTCGTCCTGGGCAGGCACCTCGTACCCGTCATAGTCGTAGTCGTAATCATAATTGTAGTCGTACTCGTACGAGTTGCTGTCCGACTCAGTCGGGATTGGCTCGTAATGGTAGTCCGACTCGTAGGGGTACTCGTAATCGTACTCGTAGCTCTCGTCGATCGCGTCCACTTCAGCGTCGGTCGCCGCTTCGGTTTCGATCGCGGCTTCCAGGTCGGCGGCGTTGGCTTCTTCCGCCACGGCGGCTTCGGGCTCGAACGTCGTCGCCGATTCGTCGGCGATTTCGCTTTCGTTCGCCACCGCGTCTTGCGGTTCGGCGGTGATCACGCCGCCTTCATAGCTGTAGTGGTATTCGCACTCTTCGTCATAGCTCTCTTCCAGATTCGAAGCGGCTTCGGTTTCGGCCACACTAACATTCGCCTCGTCCTCAACCGCAACTTCTTCCGTAGCAACCTCTTCCGTAGCAACGTCTTGGGCAACTTCCGGGGCGGCCGAGTCTACGCCCGATTCGGTTGTAGCGTGGTCGCTATAGCCATAGTCGAATTCGTAACCGTAATCGTAGCCGTACTCGTACTCATCGTCATAGCTCTCTTCCAGATTCGAAGCGGCCTCGGTTTCGGCCACACTAACATTCGCCTCGTCCTCAACCGCAACTTCTTCCGAAGCAACTTCTTCCGAAGCAACTTCTTCCGAAGCAACTTCTTCCGAAGCAACTTCTTCCGAAGCAACTTCTTCCGTAGCAACGTCTTCCGTAGCAACGTCTTGGGCAACTTCCGGGGCGGCCGAGTCTACGTCCGATTCGGTTGTAGCGTCGTCGCTATAGCCATAGTCGTATTCGTAACCGTAGTCGTAGCTGTACTCGTACTCGTACTCGTAGACGTCAGAAGCGGCGTCCGGGTTGGAGAAATCTTCGGCAACGGGTTCTTCGGCGACCGGCGCTTCCTCGGCGGATTCTTCGGCCGTTTCGGCTTCGAGGGTTTCGGCCTCCGCGGCGTATTCTTCGCTATACGCTTCGTAGTCGTAGGTTTCGTAGGTGTACGCGTCTTCGGCCACTTCGGCGGAAAGCGTCTCGTCAGCAGCGGGTTCGTCCTGCTGCGTGGCGTCGCTGGTCAGAGTCTCGGTTTCCTCGACCAACTGGACCGGGGCGGCTTCAACTTCGCCATAGACTTGCGCGTCGTAGGTCGCATCGTGCTGCGACAAAAATCGCGGGTCGCTGGTCGTCGCGTCGGCTTCCTGGGTTTCGGAAACGACCTCGGCGGCGGCCGGCGCTTCGTCACACACTTCGAAGATTTCCTCGACAACCGCGTCCTCCAGCGCCTCGGCCGTCTCGGAAACGACTTCGGCCGACGCTTCCTCGGTCATCGTTTCAGGAAGGTCGGCCGGGTAGGCAAGCGATTCGTCCGGTAGATGACATGCATCGTAGTGACACGCGCCATAGGATGGCGAGCCAAACCCACAGATGTCCTCGCAGCCGTGATAGGCGTCCTTGGGTTCCGCGGCCTCGCAGGCGCCATCCACGCGTGGCGGGCAAGGCGCGGCGTCGCGGGCGGCGACCGCCTGCCCGGGGGCGGCGCTGTTGCTGCTTCGGGCGGCGTCCACCCACAACAGCGAGCCAGACAGCGAAGCCATCAATATCGATAAAGCAAAACAAGAGCGTTTCATTCCGAGTCCTCCAAGACGGTTTTCATGTGAGACAGGGCGATTGGCTACCGTCGTACAACACATGGGGCTTTGGCGTCTCCGTGACGCCCACCGTATGGAGTTCGTATCGGAGTTTGCTTTTTGGGTTCGTTAGGTAAACGGGCGAATTGCGGCAGTCTGCGCAAGAGGTTACCCGTTTTTCACGTCCGCGGCAGTTCAGCCAGAAATGGCAAGAACACGGGCCATAACGCGCTTAACGCGCGACGCGCCGAGGGCAACGCCTCGCTTGGCTCCAAGAGCATGACGAACTTGATGCAAACTGGTGCACAATTTGGGCGCCAAACGCCACGCCTCAGGCTAACCCATGCGGCGCCTTGCGCACCGGCGTTGCAGCCAACCTCGCGAAAGAAACGCTTGACGGCGGCAAGCGTTGGACGTTCCATGAGTCACGCTTCGCGCGACTAACTCCGTCCAAGACCGGCCGCAAAATCGGTGCGGCCGTTACAACGCGAACCGAAGCGATTATTTGTCGCCCACGTAGACCTTTACGGAGTGCGCTCGGCAAGCGGCTTCCAAGAACGCGCCGCCGGACCAGTGTAATTGGCGCGGGGACGAATCAAGCGGTTGTGGTCAAGTTGCTCCACGGCGTGAGCGCTCCAACCAACCACGCGGCTTACTACGAACAACGGCGTGTACAGTTCGATCGGCAGCCCCAGGTAGTAATACAAGCGAGCACTCGGCCAATCGAGGTTGGGCGGAAGGCCTTTTTCTTCGCCAACGATGCGTTCGATGACGTCGGCCGTTCGTTCCAAGTCTTCTCGATGAACGTCGCGGGCCAGGTCGGCGCAAAGGGGCTTGAGAAACCTCGCCCGCGGATCGCCCGTCTTATAAACGCGATGCCCGAAGCCCATGATGCGGCGTTTCTGGGCCAGCGCCGCGCGCACCCAGCCTTCGGCGTTGCCGGGCGCGCCGACTTCCTCCAGCACTTCCATCACGCGCTCGTTGGCGCCTCCATGCAACGGCCCCTTCAGCGCGCCGATGGCGGCCACCACCGCCGAGTGCAGGTCCGACATCGTCGAGCAAACCACGCGCGCGGTGAATGTCGAAGCGTTGAACTCGTGCTCGGCGTATAAGGTCAGCGACACGTCCATCGCCCGCTCGTGCGCTGGCGACGGCGCCTCGCCCCGCAACATCAGAAGCACATTCGCCGCGAACGAGCGCTCTGGGGCGGGGCCGACCGGCTCTCGTCCACCGCGAAAGCGATGCAGCGCGCCCAGCGCCACCGGCAACTGCGCTAGTAGCCGCTCGGCTTTGCGTAGGTTGGCGTCGTGCGTGTCGTCGCCCGCCTCAGGGTCCCAATGAGCAAGCAAACTGGCGGCCGTGCGCATCGCATCCATGAACGACGTTTCGGCCGGGAGCAACCGCAATGCTTCGATGACATTGCGATGGACGGAGTAATTTCCCGCCAGCCGGCAACGAAACTCGCCAAGCTGTGCGGCTGTTGGCAACTCGCCGTGCAGGATCAAGTACGCCGTCTCTTCGAACGTGGCGTGTTGGGCCAGGTCCTCAACGGAGTACCCCCGATAGAGTAATCCGCCATCGACTGTGCTGATCGCGGTTTCGCCCGCAATCACGCCTTCCAGGCCAGGGCGGTAGATGGCTTCGTTCATGGCGAGAGATTGCATTTCGGAAGGGAGAGAGGTTACCGGCCAAACAATTGCGTGTAAGAGGCGCCGGCGCGGCCGACGCCAATACGGCGCTGTCCAGGATTGAGGATGTTCGCGCGGTGGCCTTCGCTTTCCATCCACATCTTGACGGCCTCCGCGCCTCCGCCGCCCGTGCGAGCGATATTTTCGGCGCTGGCGTTCGCGCCGAAGCGCTTCGCCCGATCGGTAAACGACTGCTTGCCTGGTACCGGCGAGGTGTGCGAGAAGAAGTCGAGATTCTCCATGTCGCGCGAATGGTCAGCCGCCGCCAGGCAGAGTTGCTGATCGACCTGGAGCGGCGGCAGCCCGTGCGCCACGCGCTGCTTGTTCGTCTCGATAATCGCCGTTACTTCGTCCCGATCCAATTGCGCAAGCGCCACCGCATTGCGAGCCTCCGTGATAGTATCGCGCTCGGAAGCGGCAAGCCGGTCCGCGTATGCCCGGCGCGGGGCTTCGCCCATTCCTTCTGGAGATGCTGTTTCGGCCGAGAGCGAATCCGACATTTCGCCCAAGGGGAGGAGCCGCGCGCGGAGCGCGGGCAGGCGTTTACTGGCGTCAATCAACGCCTGCGGTTCGAGGGTTTCGAGCGCATCGGGTTTGACCCGTTTCAACTCATCAAGATACGCCTTCTGGTAGGCGGTTTGTGCGCCGTGGAACTCCTTCTCCACCACCGGCCGCAACCGCTGTACGGCTAGGGGACCAAGCTCTACCGCTTCGCGCACCACTTCCGCTTTCTGCTCCAGGTCGTCCCGCGCTGCAGCGTACGCGCGGGGAAGCTCCAATAGACGGACCCGCTGCTCGGTCGAAAGCGTCTTGGCGGCCGGCGGCTGATCGTCCGCCAAGGCCAGCGAAGCCGAAAGTACTCCAACCATGCAGATTACGCAGGGCGAGTAAGAACGAAAGCGAGTTTTGTCCTGGTGTAGGTTTTGCATGGCCCAAGAAAATCCCTCTCGCGCTGAAAGAACCCTTCTTGTAATGGTACTCCTTCGACGTGGGACGCAACAAGGCAACGCCTCGGCGGGAAACAGGCGAAGTCGTAACCGCCGGGAGTCTCGCCAAGAAGGGAACTCTTGTGTACTACGTCGCCGCTCGCGCCCGCGCAACTTCGCCTTACAACAAATGCCGGGCCTTGATTTCGAGATACTGGTTGACCAGCGGGGCGGTCATGTCTTCGGGAAACACGTCCAGCACGCGCACGCCTTTATGCTCCAGGTCGGTCAGTACCTGATGGCGCCAATTGAGTATCTCGGCCGCCGCCGCCGCACGGTAGAGTTGTGCGTCACGCGGATGGTGCTGATCGGCGGCGTCAAATAAGTGATGGTCGCGCAGCACCACGCCCAGCGGCAAATGCCGGCCCACCAGCGTGCCCAGGTACCGCTCGATCTGGTGCGAGTTTACCTCGTCAATCACGTTGGTAATCAAAATCACCAAGGCTCGTTTGCGGCAATGGGCGGCCAGGTGCAGAAACGCTTCATCATACCGCGATTCAACCAGTTGCGGGAATCGGTCGTACGAGGCGTGCAGCAGGTGGTTCATCTGCTTCATGCCGCTGCGCGGAGGCGTAAACGAGTGGATGCGGTCCGAGAAGCACGTCAGCCCCACCGAATCGCCCTGCCGCAGCGCCACAAAACTGAGCATCAACATCGCGTTAAAGGCGTGGTCCAGCAGCGAGATGCCCGACGCCTCGTTGGTCATCATCCGCCCGCAGTCGATGAGGAACAGCAACCGCTGGCTCTGGTTCGTTTGAAAATCTTTGACCGTCAGTCGGTTGCGGCGGGCGGTGGCGCCCCAGTCGATATGGCGGTAGTTGTCGTCGCGAGAGTAGTCGCGGAGCCGTTCAAACTCGTTATCTTGCCCCACCCGACGCGTCCGCCGCACACCCATCAGGCTCAAGCGGTTGGTGCGGGCCAGAATGGCGTACTCGGAAAGTTGTTTCATGTCGGGATAGACATGAAGCACCGTCTCGACGGGGTAAGTCAAATGACGTCGCCACAGGCCGAAACGGCTCCGCGCCCGAAGGTACACCTGGTTCAGCGTAAACGCGCCGCGGCGCTTGGGCGTAGCGTCGTAGTGCAGGACCGCGCGGCTACGACCCTGAAGATCGATGTAGAATTCCTCGGGCGACGGCTCGAACTCCTGCGGCACGTCATCGCGAATCCATAGGTTGTGCCCTCGCCCGCTCAGGTTGCTGACGGTCAAGGTCACGCGATGTTTCTGCCCCAGCGACGCAATGCGCGTGGTTTGCCGCTCCGCCCCAAACGCCCGCTTGCGCGGCAACGTGAACACGTCGATTGCTCCGCCGCACAGCAGCGCCAAGTCCAACGCCGCGATAACCCAGAACAAGTCCGACCACCAGGGAAGCAGCACCGACAGCGCGCACGGCCCGGCGAGCAAAATCACCAAAGGCAGGTGCGGATAAATCCGCCACCGATACCCCAGCACCAGCAGCGGCAACGTATACAGCAGCACCAACAGCCACGTGAGCCGCACCGCCCACGCCGACAAATCGGCCGCCCATTGGGTGAATTCGTTCAAGAAGATGCTCCCCTTCGCATTCCTTGCCTCCGTCTGAGAGGCTCCGCTTGCCCGCCGACGCGCAGGCCCGGACCGGCGGCATAGTGGAGCGGCCGTTCTCCAGGCAGGCATCGGGATGCGAGGACATTGTAAGCACCCTCATCACCGATGTATAGGAATGGACCGTGGCGCTCGGCATTCGGGCGCGTTGGATTGGCGAGAGAAGAAGAGGGCCGTGCAGGGCCAGCCTTGGGAAGTGGCTTGGCGAAGCGCGCGATCGTTTTTGGCGGGCTAGTGCTTCGTCAAGGCTGGGTTTGGGGATAAGTCGGTGGGCGCTAACCCTTCCGCGATTTGCCAAGAGAGCAGGACGCTAGCGCGGCGGCTGGTGGACTCGACTCCTGTTCTTAGTTCTGAGGATGCACTAGGGCAGAGGCTTTTCAAACCGGCCTCGTCCCTGAAAGTTCACCAGGGTGTCACCGTAATCGCTGGTGGAGACTTTCTCAATGCGAATGTCGCCTTCGCGACCGTCGTTGGCGATCAGACGAAAAATCGCGGTGTCGATGTGCTTGTCCCGCGGCAGGGCGAAGTCGCCGCGCCAGCTCTCGCGCGCGTCGAGATGCACCCACACTTCCAAGGCTTCAAAGAGCACACGGTCGCCATCCATAATTTTGCCTTGCAGCCTTTTCATCGTTTCATCTCTTTTCCAGAGTGGTAGCGGGCGCGTCGAAGAAACGCCCTTTTGGCTCCGGGGCGAAACGGAATCGGGCGATTTACCAAGGATAATCAAGCGACTCGAGGACCGTCTTGGCGACCGCGGCGCCAGCACAGCGCATGTCGGCCAGGTTTTCGCCCAGGGTTTTCGTCGCCGCGGATTCCGTTTCCTCGGACATCCGCCAACGCTCGTACCCGGCGCCACGCAGGGTCGGGTTGTTCTTCGCCAGCAGAATCCGGCCCGAAACGACCGTGGCCAACGCTCCGCCCACGTACGCGCCGACAAGGCGGCCCTTCTCGTTCACGGTCACGGCAATGGTCGCGGCGCG
>JAANMT010001429.1_pt1 | contig 23553 bp, 8 predicted proteins | sample 7279711 | NCBI WGS metagenome assembly JAANMT01 (sample SAMN14094538, study PRJNA606508) | bioreactor metagenome | isolation source: A lab-scale SPAN reactor treating ammonium-rich wastewater day 1 | place: Ireland: Galway | collected 2017-01-16 | reverse complement strand
TCGGCGTTGCCCTTCACCGTTTCGAGCGTCGCCTCCATCTTGCCGAGCAGCTGCTCGGTGGAATTGAGCGGATTGGCGAAACGGCCGTGATGGTCGACCGTGGCCTTGTCCATGTGGGCGGTCTCGGGCTTGAGCGGGAGGCTGGTGTCGTAGATGTGCGTGCGGCCGGCCTGGTGGGCCCGGGCGTCGACGATCACCTGCTCGGCCCAGCGCTGGGCCTGAATCTCGGCGTCGGGACGGCTCATGCCTTTCTTGTGCACCAGATGCTCGACATAGCGGGCGATGCGCTCGGCATCGGGCGCGGCCTTGGCGATCTTGTCCGCCTTGGCCTCGATGTCCGAAATCGACTTGAAGCCGGCGACTCCGGGACCTTCGGGAAGGTTGGCGGTACCGATCTGGGCGTTGGTCGCCTCGGCGTAAGGGACGCCCTCCGCGGTCCTCCGCCGTTGGCGCAAGCTCTTGGCGAAGACGGCCTCCGCCTCGGCGAGCATCTTTTCGTAGTCCGCGATCTTGGCGGGATCTTCGCGCGCGGCCTTCATCTCCTCGATCGAGAGGCGCAGCGCCTCGAGGGTGCGGACTTCGTCCTGAATCTGGGCGCGCTGCAGCGCGTCCTCCGAGGCCGCCTTTAGGGTGACGAGCCGAACTTCACGGTCCCCGGCCACCAAGGTCTCGTCGCCGCGCAGCGTCTCCGTCTCGGCCTTGCGGCCGTGACGGGAGGGCTCGAGCGTCCGCACCGCGCCGTCGGCGCCTTGGATGCGCAGGGGCTCCTTCCCGAACCAAATCGCGGAGTGCGTCTCCGTCGTAGGATCCCACTTCAGGAGCAGGTCGCCCTGCGGCAGGTGAATCGTCTGGCTGAATTTTTTGGAGAATTCCAAGGGACGCACGCCCGACCCGTCGCGCACCAGGAGATCGCCGGGCTTCAAATCCGAAATGTCCCGGCCCTCGTAGGGAGGCAACGATATCTTGGGTTCGCCGGCCGCGGCGTCGCGAAGCGAGAAGCGTATCTCGACGCGGCGGGGCCTTTCGCCCCAGATCTCGACCACGGCGCGTCCGGTCTTGCCGTCGGGGCTCAGGGAGAAGTCCGAGACGATGTGTAGATCGCCGTTTTGCCTCATCTCCCTCACCAATTTTTGGGCGGTCTCCCAATCCTTGACGCTCGCTTCCACCCCGACAAATTTGCCGAAGGGCACTTGACTCCAGGCCCCCTCGAAACCCGCCAGCTCTTCGGGCTTGGCATAGCGGACCTCGTAGCTGAAATCCGACTTTCCGTCGGGATGATTTCGAGCCGCGTCCAGGGCATGGAACTCGGCCATCCCCAAAAAGGTCTCCAGGGGAAACAACTCCACCTCGCGGGCCCGCATGGTCCAAGCGTGTTGCGTCTCCATGCGATGGTAGCGCGAGGTATGAAGCTGTTTGGAGAGCTCGTCGATCGCCTCCCACTTGCGGTTCAGCTCCTTGCGGCCCTCGAGCGTCGGGTCCTTGCGGTAGGCCTCGACCAGGCCGTGGTATTCCTTATACAGGCCGTCCAATCGGCCGAGATCCTTCTCGAAGGCCCGAGCGGCCTCCCCCCAGGCGTCTTGGCGTTTGCTGAAGACCAGCAAGGTCTTCTGCGTGTCGGCGCCGTGGTAATAATCGAAGATCTCTCCGACCAGAAATTCGCCCGCCTGGCGGCTGCCGGTCACCAGGCTCTTGCCGGTCTCGGCGCCGGGCTTGCGCCACTGGAAATCCAGGTCTCCCAATTGAAGGCGAAGATCGCGGTCGCTCTTGAGGGTGAGGCCCTTCTTGGGCACCTCCACAAAGGAGGCCCCGTCGTGATAGCGGATCGTTCCTTCCACGGGGATCAAGAGAAAGGTGCCGTCGCCCAGCGGCTTGATGTCGACGGCCCAGGGCTGGCCGGGGATCTTTCCGTCGCGGCTGCTCCAACGCAGCGTCTTCTCTTGGTCCGTGCGCACGCTGAAGCCGTCCAGGCCGTCGGCCGACAGCAGCAGGCCGACGCGCGGTCCCTCGTCGGTCTTTCGCGTCTTCTCCTCCCCCTTGGAGCCTTGCGGGATGCCGGGGTCGGAATGGATCGGGCCGCGGGGATCGCCGGAGAAAGCGGCCGCCTCGAAATAGCCGTCTCCGGTCTCGGACGGGGGCGCCGGCTTTTGGCCCTTCCTCCCTTTGCCGGCCACTACGGTGCCGTCGCCGTCGACGGAACGCAAGGGAATTACCTTGCCTCGGCCATCGGGCCGCACGGCTATGGACTTTTCATCGGCGGCCATGCCATCCTTTTGTGCGGCGACCCTCTCATGCCGATCCATGAGTTCCGCCATACCATCGAAGGATTTTTGAATTTCTTTCTTACTGTCTGCGGAAAGAGTTTCGTAATTCGGAATTAGCTTCATGTCCGGAGCTTGTGGCCGCTCGGGATGACTCACTCCCTGATCGAGGTAGGCCAAATAATTCGCCACTTCAACGAAATGATCGTTAGCCGCGTCTTTGACTTCCTTGGGAAGTGAGGCGTTTTTATAAGACAAATCATGCTGAATCTCGCCCCATTCGTAATTGCCCCGGGTCATGATTTGCACTTCCACAGGAACTTTCTTGCCGTTGGGCAGCGTGTATTCAACGGCAAGATGAATGGCCCGGTAGCCCCATTGCTTATCCCCGGCGACCAATCGCGTAATCCGATTCCAATCGCGGATGGGCTCTCCCTTCCCGTCTTTAAGGATTTGCCCATTGGCATCCCGCACCAAACGAATCGGGTATTTATCGGTGATCGCGGCAATGACGGAATGGACGTCGGTATAAGAATCCACCACGACCCGCGTTGCCGCAAGGTCCGTGAACGGCTCCATGGATTTCCAGCCACGGCGCATCAATTTGGATACGACGTCGGCGGGATCTTTCAGGCGCCCGTGCGGCGGAAGAATTTCCATACCCTCGGGGCGATTCAGGAATTCATATTTCCCATGAATTTTATCCCATACTTTCTGAGATCCCGTGAGGTCTTGCAGGTATTTCAAGAAACTGCCTTCCGCCTTATCCAGAGCCGGGCTGTGTTCTTGGACCAAGGCGGTAGCGATGCGGTCCCGCTCGCCTTTATATTCGGCCAAGGCTTCTAGGTATTCGGGCGAATCCTTCGTCAGACCTTTCAGGCGCTCCTGATATCGTTTGGCCATCTCCGTAAAAGGCGTGTCGGTATGGACCAGGTAATCAACTTCGGAATGAAGCGGATTTACCGCATCCCCGCCTTTACCCATCGCCTTCGCTGGTCCGAAGGGAACATCCGGAATGGCTTCGGCGCCTTTCGAAACCGTGTAGGAGCGGATCGGGAAATCGGCTCGGTCCGACCTGGCGTCCGCCTTCATATCCTGAAAGCGCTTCATGTCGTTGTTGTCCGCGACCTTGAACTGGGCGTTTCCGAAATCGATCAGCCGCAGCTTCTTTCCGTCCCAGAGGACGTTCTGCGGGTTCATGTCGCCGTGATAGAGCCCGGCCTCGCCGAGGAGCCGCAGGGCCGTTTCGAAATCCTTCCAGGCCTGCTCGGGGATCGCCTTGCGCTCGGCGACGCTCAGGTTCTCCAGGGTCTTGCCGGGGACCTTGCCGATCACCAGTTCGCCCGAGCCCGTGCGTCCGATCAAGGCCGGCGCGAAATCCGACAAGGCGGGCTCGCGAGCGGCCATGTCCTGAACGAAGGCCAAGGCGCGCTGCTCGTTGTCGAAGGCCGTCGCCGGGTCGATCTCGCGGACGGTCCCGTCCGCGGTCATCGCCTTGCGCGTCTTCCCCTGCTTGGTCACGCTGCCGTCGCCGTTGTCGAAAATCTTGCCGTTGCCGCCGTCGGAGAGGACCTTTCCGGGCGTCGGCGGAGTGAAGGGCCTCAGCTCGTTGCCGCTGCGCACGTAGCGGGCGCCGTCGATCTCGAGGGTGTCTCCCGCCCGAATCTGCAGGATGTCGTCCGACTCCAGCCGAAGCTCGCGGCCGTTGTGCTTAAGCGAGACGGGATCCTTGGCGCCGGGAAACTCCAAGGTCAGGCTGCCTTGCTTGTCCGTCTTGAGGACGCCCGCGCCCAGCTTGGCCTCCTGACCGCCGTCGCCGGTCGGCTTCCAGGCGAGAGGTTCCTCGGCGGCCCGCGACGCGGCCTTGTCGTCCACGCGCGTGTCTCCGGCATAGGCGGCGGCTTGGTCCTGTCCGTCGTCGGCGGCCGGTTTGCGCCGGCCCCGGCCGCTGCCGACCTGGGTGCCGTCGCCGACTGTGGGTGTCGGCGGAGCCTCCTTGCCGCGAGGCCGAGTGACGGTCGGCAAATCGTCGGGCGCCGCAACGGTCCGGTCGCGACTTCCGGCGACATCCGGCTTGGCCACCTCGGGGGCCGGCACGTATCGAACGCTCATTCGGCCGATTCCTTGGACATCCAAGGCTATGTCGCCATTGGCCAACCGCGTGGCCAAGGCCCAAGCCTGGTCGTTGGACATATTGCCGGAGAGAATTTCATGGAATACCGCCGCCTCCACCGCGGGGAGATCGGTAGCGGGAATATGCTTCTTCAGCGTGGGTTGGACCGCCAGGAAAAGCTCCCGGGCCTTGTCGAGCGGCACCTTGCCTTCCATCGCGGCGCGGAGGATCATTTCGGTGTAGGCGGTCCGGTCTTGCTTCGAATGGAGGTGGCTGCCCAGCTTCAGCTCTTGGGCAAGCTTGACGGCGTCCCGGCCCCGGACACGAAGTCCGTGTTCGGTCAAGGCGCCCTGGACCGCCTGTCTTTGCACCGCTTGGCCGTCCGGCGGAACACGTTCGGTGAAAAGTTTTCCTTCCTCGAATTTCAAAACAACCTCGCCGTTGCCCACTTCCTTGAGCAGATAATTGAAACTGGCGAGATCGAAGCCCTTCTCCATCATCCATTCCACTAAATGCAGCTTGGCTGCGGGATCCGTAATTTTGTTGGCCACGAGCAGGGCGTCCATGCTGCTGCCGAGAAACGGGCCCTGATTCGCCGCGCCGTCAAGTAGGGTCAGAACTTGAGCGGGGTCTTTCCCGGCCTCCAAGGCTCTGCCCAAAAAGGCCTCCCTCAGGCGTCGACCCGCGACCGTCTTGCTGCCGCCGGGACCCAGGATCCCGTCGATGGCCACGTTCAATTTCTCGGCGATCTTTGGGGACAGCTCGACCATCTGCTGCATCTTTTTCCGTGCCAAGGCGGGATCTTTCCAACGGCTCATGGCCCAAACCATCAGGTGGCCGTTCAGGGCATCGCGGTCGCTTTTGGGAAAGCCATCCCTGGGCAAAAGGTCCGCGGCGACGCGATCCAGGCCCGAGACCTCTCCCATTTGTTTGGCGAATTCCTTCAGGTCCTTGCCGCTGAGATTTTCCTTGGCGGCGTGGAGGAACCATTGCATCCGGGCGGCTTCGAAGCCGTCGCCCTTGTTCATGCCTCCGATCTTCAGCACCTCGAGGATGCCGTCGTTCAAATTCCCCACCTCTTTGGCCAGCTCGTTGGAGCTCAGCGGCTTGCCGCGCTTTTGCGCCAAGGCGTCGGCATAATGCGGGAGAAAGGCAACCATGGCCTCGGCCGCGGGATGCTTGCCGTTGATATGCAATTTGGCCATGCTGGCGGCGAGATACATCTTTTGATCCGCCTTGCGGTCCATCGCGTCCATCCGGCCGGCGGTCAGCGCATTAACGCCCTTGTGGGCGGCCAGCATCTGCAGGTCCATGGCGAGATTCTGCAGAAACATGAGCCCCAAGGGAGCATTGTCGTTCTCGAGCAGTCCTGTTTTTTTATTGATGATACCGCCCAGGGTGAAAGCGCTGGCGTTCAACAAACGGTGACCCGTCCAGAGGCCGACCTGTCCGGCGCGGTTGACGACGAATTTCCCTTGGCTCTTGAGCAGGGCGGCTTCGGCTTGGCCGGCGACCTTAAACCAAGGAATATGCTCGGCCCGTTTCCCGATCACGGACATCAATTTTCCGGAACCGTGCACCAGGGCGAAAGGCGCGATCCCCACCAACATTTCGTGCCAAAAACGATCCATGCTGAATCGATTGGTCCCGGTGACCGCGGATTCCATCAACATGCTGCCCACCGCGAACCCGGCATTGTCCGCCATCGCCACGAAGACGAATCCGGTCATTCGAAAACCCGCGGAACCCGCGATCCGCGCCGCCCAGCCCGCCCGAGCCACCCCGCGGGCGGTCATCGCGGCCCATCCGATTTTGGCGCCGGCGCTAAAAATGCGCCCGACGCCGAAGGAGGCGATAGTAGTAACCGCGCTGACAAACGCATCCCCATAGCGCCCCTCGATGATGGCGGGAACGATCAGGATGTCCTTGACCGCCTTCCAAATGGCGTCCTTCTGGGCCTTCCATTTGGCGGCGTCGGGGATGCGGTGTTTCACCAATTCCTTGGCCTGTTTGGAGACGAAAGGATCGTCCATCAAGCCGGCCGCGATATTCATCGCAAAATCAAAATCCTCCCGGCTCAGCAGTTTTTCCGCCAGCTTCAGGGTCTCGCCCGCCATCTGCACGTCGCTTAAGGCTGGATTGGCCATGGTCTTGATGTAGGCCATGGTCTCCTGACCCCGCCCCGTGCTTTCCAATAAGACGAAGATGGAAACATACCGGGAATCTCCGCGAAGTTTGTCGATCGCCTCTTGGAGGGTCTTGCATTCGCCGCTTTCGCAAAGGCGCTGGGCCTCGGTGAGGAAGGCCTGAGCCTCCTCCCGAAACTTATTCGCCTCCTCCATTTTTCCCGACAACAGGTATTCCGCGCTGTCCCGGTTGGGGCCGTAGCGTTTATCGACCTCCGCCATCAGGAGCCCCGAGAGAAATTCCATCGGATAGCCGACCCGCTGCTGGAATTGAATCCCGTCGATGCCGGCGAGAAACTGTCTGGCCACCGGGTTGTCCTGAATTTCCGAAAGCAGCTTTTTGGCCTCGTCCAGGTTGCCGTCGATCATCTGGATTTTCGCCCGGGCCATGACGGCGGTCTCGTGCAGCGCCTGATCCGCCTTGGTCTCGGTCTTGGCGCCCGGATCCAGGTCGGCGATTTTTTCCAGGTATTTCTTGGCCGAGGCATCCATCCCGGAGTTTTCGTAGATCTGCGATAGTATGAGATAATCCCCGGCGCGCTGGGCGGGCTCTTGGGTCTCCACGTGCGCGACGATCGGCGCCAGGGATTCGTCCATCCTCGCTTCCAGGCCCAGTTGGCCGAACATCCCGGCGGCCTCCATCCCGGCCTCGAAGCGTTTATCCAGGGGAAGATCGGCGTTCAGCGAATCCGCCAGCTTTTGATGGGCTTGGACGTCGACCTGGGCGAAGGCGTGAAACGACACCCCGCCCATCACCGAGATAAAATCCACGTCCCCGTTTTTCAGGGCTTCATCGAAGCGGAGCTGATAATCGGCTTGGATCATGGCCCGGGTCGCCTTGACGCCGCCATCGATCGGTTCAAACTTTCCGATCTCGATCAAATATTGCTGGATCATCGTCTCTTGAGTGAGGCCGCTTCCCTGATACAGGGTTCGGATTTCATCGATTTTCTGCCATTCCTTTTCGGTAATCGGCTTATAATGGGATTCCTCGCCTTTGATCCCCAGGCGGGCGGCATCCTCCGCTCGCTTCATGTAATAACCGACGATGCCTTCCTCGATTCTGCCGGAAAGACCGTGGCTGTGAATGGTTGCCGCAATATAGTGCATGTTCTCGGGAAGCTGATGGTAGAAGGCGTAGGAATTCTCCTCGATGAGGGCCTTACCCAACTCGGCGATGGCCTCGGTTTGGGTCTCGAGGTTGGGCGGGGCTCCGGCCTGGTCGTGTTGCCATTCCCTGGTGTTCTTAACCTCGTCCGAAACCGCGGGCTCCACCTTGTGCATGATGGGGTCGTCGCCGGTGGTGAAATTTTTATTGAACAGGGCGGTCGTGGCGGCCATTTGCCGGTATTGTTCGATCCGAAATTCCAAGGGCAGATCCGGATTTGCCTCCAGATTTCTCCGCCAAAGATCGAGGTGTTTGAGTAATTTTCTTCCCACCTCTTTCCGTACCTCGGGTTTCGACAGATCCTGAGTCCCCATCAGGGTAAGGTCGGCTTCCACCAAGGCCGCGTTCTGCCGCAGGGTAGCTTGCCTTTCCTCCGGCTTGTAGAGACTGAACTCCGTACCGTAGGACCTCATTTCCCGTTCGGTAGAGCTTTCCAGCAAGGGCACCCGGGATTCGATGGCCGCTTCGAGGTAGTCTCGCCCCTCCTTGAGTTTTTTATCGACCTCCGCCACGTTCAGCGAATCGCGGTCCGATTCGAAAAATGCCCGCGCCGCGACCAGGCCCTGGACTTCCTCCGTCGAGACCACGAAGCAATCCCCTTGCAGGGACCGGGCTAAACGTCGCGCATCGTTCAGAACCTGATTTTCATAAGTTTCCTCGCCGGGCTTCGGTCTGAGATCCGTGCCGCGCAGGGCTAGGGCCATCTGCTGGTTTAAGTGAAGGAGTTCGATGTTTCCCAGGACGTCGTGGACTTCGCGGGCGTGGATGGACTGCTGGACATCGTTTCTAAATTGTTCGATCAGTTGACTGACCTTGGGTTCGTTGCCCAGCTCGGCATAAAGCTTGAGGGCCTGCAGTCCGGCCTCCAAATCCCCGGCCGGGTCCACGTGCAGGGTGGATTCATCGTAACGCTTCTCCAAGGCCTTGGCCTGCTGATTTTTGGAAAAATAGATCTTGAGGCCCTGCTCGGAGATATAGGGGGTGAGCAGCTTCAGTTTGGTGACGTCGAAGCCCTCGTCGAACTGGCGAAGCAGTTGATCGAAGGCGGCTTGGTCCCAGGCGGGACCCGCCGTTTTCTCGTAATTCGCTCGAAGGTTTTTCTGGAATTCCGGATCCCGGATAATTCCCTTCATCTTTTTGAGAATGGCCTCTTGGGGCTCAAAGACGCCTCCCGCGACTTGGGTCGTGGGTATTTTCAGGTTGAGCTCCCAGGTGGCGTTCCAGTTTTCTAAAAAGAGCTGAGGGTTTCGGGCGAAGACCTCGGCGTTCTGATCGACGATCCGCTCCCAGGCCTCGAAGTCGCGGACGATATGGTCGTAGTCCAAAAGCCCCAACTCCAAATCGATCTGGATCAGCAGGCGGATTTGCGAGAGCTGGGCCTTGGGGTCGACGCATTTGTCCTTCGGCTCCAGGTTGGCAAGCAGGTCCTGGCGCAACTCCTTCATCTCGGCGTCCAGGGCGTCCAACTCGGCTTGGTAGGCGCCCTTTTTCCCGGCATAGCCGATCGACTTGAGGTGGGCGTTGTGTTCCTCCGCCTGTTGGGCGTCCGCTTGGGCCTTATCGATCACATCGGTCACCGGCTTCACCACTTGGCCAAGACCGGAAGGTCCCAAAAAGACATTTTTAGCCAGCGAGGCTACGGAGGTCGCGTCGTCGAGTTTCTCGGGTTCCTTGGGCAGAACCCCGACATAGACCATGGTCCCCTGCGCTTCATTGTATTGGACGCGGAGCTGATAGAACTCACGGACCATCTTCTGGTCCTCGAAGCGTTCGGTTTTCGAGGCCTCCGGAAACGACTTTAAGACGAGACTCAAGGCCTCAAGTTTGGCCAGGCTCTCCTGGGCCAGCTTTTGCTCGGCCTCGCCGGTCTCGTAGGCAAAGCGTTCGAAGTTATCCACCTCCGTCTGATACTCCGCCCGCACCTGCTTGCGATAACGCGACGCAAAATCCCGGTAATCCGCCGGCAAGGCGTCTCGCCCCGCGATATTCACCACCGCCCGGTAGTCGGCCATCGCCGACACCCCCAAGCCCAGCTTGTCTTGGGCCTGAGCGCGGAGGAGGTAGGCGTCGATGTCCTTGGGATCCTTTTGGATCGCCTGAGTCGCGGCCTCCACGGCCTTTTGATAGTCCGGAACTCCGGGATCCGGTCCCGATGAGGCGCCCTCCGGAACCCAGCCCGCTTCGCGGCTTTGGACCTCGCCGGAAGACAGGTCCAGCCGCGCCTTAAGCCGAAGGGTGCGGCCCGCCTCGTCCGCCGGCAGATCCCCCACTTTTTTATAGGCCTCTTCCAAGAGGCCCCGGGCCGTTTGGACGATGGCCTTGGCCTTCTCATGCTCCCCGCTCCGGGAGCATTGCCGGGCCTCCTCCAGTTTTTCGGTCATCAGCTTTTCGGCCTTGTCGCGGGGCAGGACCTTGTAGGCAAGGTCCCAGCGCGCCCCCGCGAGATGGAGATCGGCCAAGACCCGGCGGTCCGCGGCATTCGCCGGGTCGATGCGCAGGGAGTTCTCATAGGCCGCGACGGCGGAGGCGTAATTTTTTCGCCCGGCGTGGAATTCTCCCAGCTTCCGGCTCTTTTCGGCCGAGTTGGGATCGTAATGCGCGGCGGCGGCGAGGTGTTTCGCCTTCGTCTTGTCGTCACGGGCCGCATCGGCGCGGCCCTGATGGTAGGCGGAGAGTTTTTGCGAAGAAGAGAGCTTCTCGAATTCCGCTTGCCTGGCGGCATCCTTGAATTTCGGCCTCGGAATTTCGATCCCTAATTCCTTGACGCGGGGATCGTCCCCGTTTTGATCCCAAAAGGCCAGCACCTGCGCCGCCGTCAAGGTCCGTTCCGCACTGACCTTCCCGGAAGGAAGCGCCCCGGCCATCATCTCGGTCGGAATCCCTCGGGCCCGCAAGGCCTCATAGATGCTATGAACCTCGGGATTCGTCTTGGCGTCGAAGTCCAAGCGCCAAGGCTTGCCCATTTCGTCGGCGAGCATCGCCTTCTCGCGGTATTTTTGGGCCTTGGCCGTCTCGCCGTCTTTGGCGAGGTTTCGAGCCACGCCTTCAAAAAGCTCGCGGGCGTCGGCATGACGGCCTCCGTGAACCAATTCGGCGCCCACAAAATATATCGTCGGATTCTTTTTGATCCCCGCATCGGGCAGGGTCTGCAACCACCGGATCAGGTCGGGAATCTCCTGGAGCGGGGCGTTTCGCACGGCTTGCGCGGCATGCTCGCGTCCTGCTTTGGCATCTCCCTGCCGATAATGCAGATCGGATAAATGCTTTCGCGCTTGGACGTCGCCGGGATCCAGGTCGACCGCCAAACGGTAGGCCCGTTCGGCGTTTCCGATCAGGTCCCGGTAGGTCTTTTTATTTCCATTGTCCCGGCCTTGGACCTGCCCGGCGCGTTTCTCGAATTCCCGGCCCTTTTCCACCAGGCTTTTGGCGCCGGCCTTGGGTTCGCCGGTCAGGATGGCCTTGGCCTCCTCGTCGCCGAAGCCGAGGGCGCGGAAGGTCTTTTGCAGGACTTCGATTTGCTTTTGAATCTTGGGGGAAAACTTGTCGAAATGGCCCAGGACGTAGGCGACGATCTCCTTGCCCTCGACCTTGCCGTCGCCGTTGCGGTCGTATTCGCGCTCGGAGATCTTGGCCTCTTGCAGCCACTGGGAAAAAGTGCCGTAAAGCCCGCGATTTCCCTCAATTCCGTTGGCCATCCGCTTCCCTACCTTCCGGGTACATTCTAATGACAGGCCCGCCGCCGTTGAAAGGGTATTTTAGGGACACTTCGATCAGGCCGTTGGGGGCCAGGACGGCGTCCTGGACCCAGGGGAGGCCGTCGAGCACCTCGAGGATCCGCTCGCGGCGACCGGCCGGATAGGTCGCCAGGCCCTCCTCGACGGGTTTCAGACCCAAACCGTTGTCCGGGGCGAAGCTCTCCTCGAAGGAGCGCTGGGCCGCCAAGGTCTCGCCGAACTTTGCATAGATCTCGCCGCGCAGCCCCTCGACGCGTTCCTCCAGGATCGCGGATTGATGACGTCTTTGGACCTGCTGCTGCAAGAAGCCGAGGGCGCCGCGATAGAAAGGCAGCGCGGTCGCAAGGGTGTTGCCGACCTTGAGCCCGCCCAGGAAGGTAACGCCGTGGATCCAGGCGTGCAGCGAAAAGGCCCGCTCGGCCGCGCCGAGGGGGTCGAAGCGGGATTGCTTGAGATTGGCGTAATTGCCCATCACGAACTCCCAGCCCTGGAAGGTCGCCGCCTCCGTCGCGAAGGCCCCGCCGCGCTTCGCGATCTCGGGCCAGAAGCTCTCGCCCAGCTTGGCCGCCTCTTCCAAGGCGACTTGCCGGAGCACGGGGTCGGCCTTCATCAGGTCCTCGGTCAAATCCCCGGCCTTCGCGATCAGGCCGCGCTCGGCCATCCGATTGGCGACGACCTTTTCCACGCGCGAGGCGAAGGCCGCGTGGAAGCGGTGGTTCGCGACGCCGATGACCTTAAACATGGCCCAGTTGAGCAGGGTCTCCTCCGTGAAGCCCGCCGGGTCCTTGGCGATATCGACGAAGGCCTGGCCGACACCCGAGAGCCCGTCGTAGGCCGCGCCGCGATAGACGCGGGCCGAGAGCGTGAAGACCGCCGCGTTGGTGAAACCGGTCGCCAGCGTCCCGCCGCCCAGCGCCGCGACGCCGGCGCTGGCCAGGCCCGCGGTCAGGCCGGAGGCGACGACGATCCCGATCCCCACCGTGTATTGGTTGAAGCTGGAGGCGGATTCGTAGACGCCGAACAATTCGGAGTGCAGCGTGGCGCTGTTGAGGCGAAGGAATTTCTTGCGCGCCGCCTCCACCTGGGCCGTATCGCCCGAATCGACCCACTCGAGTAGCTCCCGATATTTTCGCTTCATGACGGTGAAGGGCTGGGCCTGGTTCATGCGGTCCTTCCAATCCCAATCCTCATCGATCAAGGAGGGCAGGAAGGTGTAGAAGTCGCCGATGCCGTTCCAGATGTCGTCGCTCAGCTCGACCTCGTTCTCCATCGCCGCGTAGGCCTTGAGGCGCCCGTCGATCTCGGCGCGCAGGGCCTCGTGGTCGATGCGGTCCTGGACGCGGCGAAAGGACGCCGCGCGCTCGCCGCCGCCTTGCAACCAGGGATCGTCGGATATCTGTTTCAGCTCGGCGACCACGGCCTCGAGGCGCGCGGCCGGGGCACCTTGGGCCTTCAGCAGCGCCAATTCCCTTTCCAGCAAGCCCCGCGTATGGGCCTCTTCCCAGCCCGCCGCGACAGCGTGGAGCTCTCGGAAACCGCGGAGGATCGTGTCTCCGTCTTGTTGTCCTTCCAGACTGGCCAGCCGGGAACGAAGCCCCGCCAGCTCCTTTTGGAAGGCCTCCAGTCGTCCTTGGGCCTCGGTTTCGCGGGGCGTACGAACGCGCCGCCAAACTTCGTGGATCTCTATCTCCACGGGCCTTCCTTCGCGGTAGGCCTGGTAGGCCTGAAGACCCACGGTCAGGAGATCGGCAAATCCGCGCTTCCAAGCCTGACCGACCTCGCCGCGGACAACGGCCTCTTTCGCGTCGAGCTCTCGGGCCCGCTGCACCTCGGCCTCGAGGAATTTTCGATAGGTCTCGCCGCGACTGAGGATGAAATTGGGAAACTCCTCGACCGCCTTCGCGCTGAGGGCGACCGGGCCCGGCGACTCGGGGAGGGCCTCGAACCACCCCTGCCCCGGATCCCCCTCGACCCAACCGAATTCGTCGAGGCGGCGGAACAGTGCCTCGTTGTATTGAAAGTCTTTGAGCGTCGCGAGGGCTTCGTCCAGCTCCCGGCGCAGGCGATAGCCCTCGTTGTTCTCCATCTGGTCCTTACGCTCGTCCTCGACGATTTTTTCGAAGAAGCGCGCGGCCTCGGGGCCGGCGTAGAGGCGCTCACGCTTGGCGACGAAGGCCTCGAGGGCGGCGAGATCCTCGACGGGATCCCGGTCCTCGGTGAAGCCGGTGACCTTCAGGTTGAAATAGTCGGCGTAGGCCTCAAGGCCCAAGCTCTCCCGCTCTTCCTCGAATTTCACGGTGGCGCGGAGGTCCGCCAGCATCTCGCGCGCGTAGGCGGCCAAGGCGGGATCTGGCCCTTCGATGGAGGTAAACCAAAAGGTCTGCCCCTCGAGACGGCGCAAGGTCTTGAGGACCTGCGACTCGTGAACCGCCTTCGCGCTGGGCTGCCACTCGTTTTGGTCCTTGGCCTTGGGATCCACCTCGGCGGCGAAGACGAAGGAGCTGCCCTCGGGGTAGAGGCCGACGAAGGTGTCGAAGACCGCTTGTTTCCGCTTCTCCAGCTCGACGTAGCGCTTCAGCAGGCCGACGACCTTCATTCCCTCTTCCCAATCCGCGGGGTCCTCGTGGAAAAAGCCGGAAGCCAGCTTGACTTGGGCGCGCAGCTGCCAGGGCGCCGCGTTGAAACGAGCGATCGGTAGCGTCTCCAACTCTTGAAGGGTCTTGAGGCCCTGCTCGGCGCGGGCCAGGCGCAGGAGGAGCGCGGGGAGCTCGCGCGGTTTCGCCGCGCCGGTCCGGCCGCGCAAGGTCTCGGCCTCTCGGGCAAAGCGCTCGGGAACGGCCTCTTTCGCCGCCCGGATCTCCGCGCGCAGGGCCTCGATCCGGGCCTCGATCGCCGGGTCCCGGTCGGCGCCTGCCTTGAGGCGCACCACGTTCGGCGTGCCGTCGAAGGCCTTCTCGTCCGCCAGGCTGCCCAGCCCGCCACGATACGTCAGGACGAAGCGGTTGTAATGCGGTTGAAGCAGGTCCTTGCGGCGGTGCAGGGCGTAGACGTTCATCGTGCCGGCCTCGCGCAGCAGCGCCTCGGCCTCGAGGAAGTCTCCGGCGGCCATCTTTCGGCGAGCCGCCTCGATCCAGGGCTCGGGACCGGATTGGATTCGGGAGAAGGCCTCCTCATAGCCCGGCTTGACGAAGCAGACGCGCTGGTTGGCGGGCATCTTGGGGTCGCGGTCGCGAAGGTAGATCTGAAGCGCCGTGTGCAGCTCGCCGGCCTGCTCGGCCCAGAGGCCGACTTTCAAGTCCCATTCCAGCTGGGCCTGCGGATCGGCGAAGGCCTGGGCGCGGCGCTCCAGGCCTATCGCCAGGGCCTTGGCGAAGTCCCTTTGCCCGGCATAGCGGGCGGAGAGTTTTTCCAGCAGGGTGCCGTCGCGGGAGCCCGCTTGGTAAGCCCGCTGCAACGCGAGCCCCTCGGTCTCGGGCTTGGCGGCCCCGAACGCGCCGCGCGGCCGCGAGGTCTTCGCGGGACGCCGCGAAGTCCCCGGGGCGTAGACGCCGCGGGCGCTTCGAGCCTGGACAGATGGCAAGCGGCGGTGGCCGCTTTCATGGAAAGCGGCGGAACTAAAGCCCCCTCGCGTCGCAGGTTGAGCCGCGACCGATGCCCTCTCCGCATCGAGAAACCAAGTCCAGGGGACTAGGTTCAGATTTCCCGACAAGGTCCTCATTTACGCCGCCACCTGAACCTGAAGCTGGGCCTGAAAGTGCTCGCCGAGGCGCTTGAGTTTCATGGCCCGGCTGAAGTGCTCGCGCGAAGCCTGATCGTCGTCGCCCAGCTGGGCCTCTTGGGCGCGCTTCTCCTCGGCCTGCGCCTGGTGAAGGGCCTTCTTGCTCGCCTGGAGGAAGAGCGTCAGCTCGTACTGCTTCACCTGAACTTGGAGCTCGAGGCGGCGCAGCTCGTCGCTGTGGACCGCTTCGATCTTGGCTTGGACCTGAGGGAGCTTTTCCTGCCAGCCCTTCGCGTCGCCGGCCTCGGCGAGCTTCTCGAGGGCGCGCAGCTCGGCGTGCAGCTCTTGCAGAGGGGTCGGGGCGCCCGTCTTCGGCTGGGCGGAGAGCAGGGTCATGAAGGGGTTCAGACCGGGCTTGCGAAACTCGACTTGGAATTTGGGGGTTTCCGACATGGACGGCTCCTTCCTCAGGGAAATACTATTACAAACGCCGTGCCAGAGGTCGAAGGGATGGGGTATTTAGTTTAACCTAATGATTTCTTTACGTTTTATTTTAATGTTTGCGAGGGTGCTGGGGGCGAACCATGTCCATTACGGACAATTTTTATCAATTTTTACGGGCATTAAATTTTTAAGTAACTATATAATTTAATTAATTTATTTTTAGTTTGTGGAAAATATTCAACATTCTAACAAGGCTTCCTTAACGATAAGCTCTTCCGCCTTCTGCCCGCAGCTCTTCGAGTTTCCTTTGCAAGCGTCGCATCGGCTCGTGGAAATGCGGGCCGGCTCGCAGCAGGCAGAGCACCGCCTGTTCCAAGAGTTGGATCGGATCCTGCGGCCGAAGTCGCGGCAAGGGCATGGACCGTCGCGAATAAACCCGCGCCACGGTCGCAAAGCGCGCCGCTTGCTCGAAGGCGTCGGCCGCCGCGGCGTAGCGCTGCAATACCAAATTGGCCTCCGCCGTTCGGAGATATAACTTGTAGGCATTGTAAGACGCCAGCTCATGCCGGATCGATTGTCGAACCAAGGGAAAGAAGGCGTCCGCCGCTTGGGCGTAGGCCTCCGCCGCGGCTTCCGGACGCTGGCTCCATTCGAAATGGAGAGCTTTGGCGAAGGCCCATTCGCCCAAGACCCGCAGCACCCCGGCCTCCTTTCGGGTGATAGGTACCCGAGGGTCCGCTGGGGAGTATGCCGGCCGCATGCCCGACGCCTTTTTCCACAACTGCCGAAGCTCGCCCTGCGCGGCCTCGAACTCCCGATCCGCAGCTTCGAAATGACCTTGCCCCGAAAGCCGCTCCGCGATGCGAATCTGCGCCGCGGCCTTGGAGAGGCCGAAGCTCAAGGCCAGACGCATCGTCTCGCCGAAGCTGCGCTCAGGGAGATGGGGCGCGGCGCCTCGGTCGCGCCGCTCGAAAACCGGGCCGTCTCCATAGAAGAACGACTCAAAAAGAAAAAACTGCAAGGAAGGCGGACGAATCTCCGTCACGCGCACGGTGTCGGGTTCCGGGCCCCTTTGCACCCGATACACCAAGGCCTGGATACCTTCGGGCCGTCGGTAGGCCTCGCGGATCGCCTCTGGTGCGGGCGGAAGACCCAAGGCGAAGATATCCCCGCTATTTAATTTTTCGGAGGCGCCGGGCGGCAAGGTCCGCCAGCGCCCATGGGACCAAAGGTGCACGGAAACGCCGCCGACAAGCGCCTTGAGTTGTAGATGCTCCCCGCTGCGGAACAATTCCGCCTGCTGAAGCCCGAGCTCGACGGGGGCTGAGCTCTCTCGCAGGTGCAGCACGTCGCCGCGCCAACCGCCCGGGCCCAAGGCCCTGCGCCCCTGGCCCAGCAGAAAGCCGAGTCCCATCAAAAGCGGCGCGCCATGCGGCCCCCCGGTCCAAGCCTCGAAGATGCGGCGTAGCAAGTCTACGGCGGAATGAAAGCCGTTCCGAATCCCTGCCGACTGCTGCCGGATGCCGTTGGAAAAACGATGGATGGAAATTTTTGACGCGGGATCCGAGGATTGGATCTCCCCAAAGCGTCGGCGCATCGCCTCCGCCTCGCGCCATTCCGCCGGCGCGCCGGAGGGGGCTTTCGAGGCGACGCCGAGCGCGGGCGCCGCGGGGCCTCCCTCGCCGCGAGGCCTTTCCCGCTCCCAGTATTTTCCCGCCACGGGGGTGCGGCCTCGCAGGATGCCTCCCATTCAGCCCTCCTCGCGGTGGATCTTGACCATGACCCGGGCGAAGTCCTCGTAGCGGGGCGAGCGGGCCCGGGCGTAGGCGCGTGCGGCCCGCCGCCAATATTCGATTCGGGATGGAAGCGTCGGTGATAGGTCGGCGCGCCCCGCCGCCGCGGCCCCCGCCGGAATTGCAAAATCCCCCGCCGCCTCGAAATGCGTCCCGGCCCGCGCGAGCTCGCCCTGCGAAGACCATTGCTCGGCCTCGGCCAGGTGAAGGGCTTGGAGGCGGCTCGCGACGGTCTCAAGCCGGCCTTGGTCCCGCGCGCTCCGTCCGCCGAGCGGCGACAAGTACTTGAAGGCCATCTCGTAGTTTTCGATCGCCGAACTGCGATGGTCCGCGCGGCGATCCCAAAAGGCGGCCAGCGAGAGATAAGCGGCACCTAAGGCGCGATGGACCTCGCCCGCCCGCCGGCGGTTGTCGGGACCGCGGGGCGACAGGTCCTCCAGCATCTTTTCCGCCAGGTCGACGGCCACCTCGTAGCGCTCGCGGGCCTCGCGAAGCAGGCCGCCCCGCTCCAGGCGCTCCCCGATCCCTTGCAAGAGCCCGATTTTTTCCAGTCCGCCGCTGGTCCAGAGGCGGAGTCGGTCTCTCCAAGTGAAAGCGACCCCGTCGGCCCCGCGAAGAAAATTTGAATTTTTCGTGGTGCCGAGGGAATCCAGCCCCGGAGCCTCTCCCCCATTCTTGCCGGAGAAGTTTACGCCCAAAAGAATCCCCGCCTCGGGCAGCCCGAGAAATTCTCCACGGAGCAGGTGAGCCGCGAGCAGGAGCATGCCCATCGCCCCCCATAGCAGGGCCGGACCCGACCGGGCGACGGGGCTTGCCGAAAAAATATTTCTCGGCGTCCGTGGCGTAGGAATCAGGAGCGGCGCCTCCCCAAAGCGGCGACGCCGGGATTCGGAGGTGACCCAAGAGTCTAAATGGACTTTTCCCTCGTGGGTCGCGCGCCCCGCCTCGGGAACGAAGGGACGAAACCGATGGGGCGGCGCAAAATCGTGGACCGGCCTCGCCGGCGCCGGAGCACCGGCCCCTCGTTGGGAAGCGCGTGGGGTTCCGGGGGGCATTATTGGCCCCTCCCCTCGGCCGCCGGAGCTTCGTTGGAAATCAGGTAGGGCTCGAGGAAGCGCCGGTCGTTTTGCAAATCACCGGCGCGAAAACGCCGGCGCCGGGCCCGCCACCAATCGGCGAAGTTCGTCCCCTGCTCCTCCGCGACCCGGCCGAGGATTTCCCTTTGCTCAGCCACCCGGAACCGCAGGCCGAACAGGACCTCGAAGGCGCGCGGCAGCACTTGGATCGCCGCGACCGCCCAACGGCCGTCGGCGGGCGGCGCCTCGAGGGAGTGGTCGAGGATTTTTTCCGCGATCTCCAGGCTGAGCTCCGCGAGGGTATTCCCGCGGAAGCCGTAGCTCTCGATCATGGCGGGGAGCAGGTCTCGGACGGCCTTCATCCACAGGTCGCTTCCGCCGGGGAGCCGGTCGAAGACGCGCTCCAGGAATGACACGGTCGCCTCGGTCCGATCGATGAAATCCAGCAGCTCGTGAAATCGAGGCCCGTCGCCGGGCAGTCCCCGCCACGCCTCTAAGAGCCGCGGGAGCCTTGCCAGGCCCGCGGCCATGGGTTTTTCCCACCGGCTCATGCGGCGCAAGAGGCCGGTAAGATCCGAGGCCGAGACACCCGCATTCGAAGCCGCAACCAAAATCGCGGGCAGCTGCGCCAGGGAGCTAAGGCCGATATGCTTCACGATCGCCAGGTCTAAGAGCAGGCCCTTCACTTCTGCAAACGACCAACCCAATTCGCGGGCCGCCTGCACCACGCCGGCCGTCTCGGCCAGGCGCAATTCCGCTTGGATGGGGTCCGCGGCGACCATGGCGTTGAGCCATTCCTTTTGCTGCGGAAGACTCCATTCCGCCTTTTTCATCGCGCCCAGCAGGCCCCGAAAGCGCCAGGCCGTCCACTCCGGCGACTGCCCCAAGAGCGCGGCGAGATAAGGCTCGACGGCGGGGATCTTTCCCAGCTCGGCGGGATCCCGCGGGACGAATTCGACCATCCGCCATTGGGTCGGACCGAAGGGCTTCGCACGGTGCTGCTCGACGCGCAGGACGGTGTAGGCCTGCGGGTCCAAGCCGTTGCCCTCGAGCTCGTTGGGATTTTTTCCGAACAGGACCCAGGATCCGTCCTTCACGACCTTCGGCGCGTGGGCGCCGACGGGAACCCAGGTCGCGCCTTCCAAGACCCACACCAAGGCCTCCCGGCCTAGGTTTTTGAGGAGCAGCCCCTCCCCCTGCGGCTCGATCGTCGCCTGCTCGGGCCGGATGACGGCGTTGCGAAAGAGATTTTTAAAATCGGGACCGCGCGTCTCCAGGTCCTGAACCCGCTCGGGATGATGCAGATAGCCGTCCCGGTTCGAGACCCAGGCCTTGGGCGGGCCCGACTCGGAACCGTCCAGCGAGCGGTAATTGCGGACGGTCGAGCCCCTGGAACCGAAGGTGAATTTCTGCCCCGGCGACCGAAAATCCAGCAGGTGCGCCGGTCCCCCGAACAAGCCATTGGCGTAAACGACTTGGCGAAACGGCATCGCCACATTCGCAAGGGCGGAGCCGGATCCCCCTCGGATGCGCCCGTAGTCGATGAAAAATTCCGCGGCGCCGCTGCCCGGCTTCGATTCTCCGAAGCGCCTCTGAAAATCAGCTTGGGCCTTCGCCTCGGGGATCGCGGGCGCGGACGCGCCGCGCTCGACGAGCGGCGAGGACCTCGCCAGCCCCGATCGTTCCAAGCCTTCAGATTTGTTGGATTCCGTTTCGCCCCTTCCGCCGCGCGGAGGAACTCGCCCCGGTCCCGGCATAGACGTCTCCTCTTGATGTTAAGGTAGGGTGGATCTTCCCCAGGTGGGCAACGCCTCACCGTACATGGGCTTTTCCTTATCAAACTGTTCAGTAACCACCAGCACCCTACGTCCTTCGACAGGATCCATCTGGATCGAGATGTCGACATAAACCCGGACTTCCGGAAGGAACTTGACCTGCAGCTTGTTGTGTAGCGATTCGTTAAGAGAAAGGGTTATTTCCGCGTGACGAACGTCCAAGAACTCGCCACTCCGTTTGATAATCCAATCGACCCTGTTGGGCCGGGGACGAAAGCTCCAAGAAGAGGAGTTTCCATCCCAAAAAATATCCGCGTTGTAAGCGGGTAGAGGAATGCGCGGCTCCGCGCCTAGCCAAGACGCCTCGTACAGGGGAGATATCTTCCTGGTTCGTTTGAAAAATGTAGGCGACGCGAACTCGCCCCCGGTCTTGGCCGTGGACGCTTGCTCCAATTTTTCCAGGAATTCAAGCTGTTCCGCCGGGCTGAAACCATTCTGCGCTAACTCGTCCATGCGAGCCCTCGTCACTTGGACTGAATCCATATGCCGCGCGAAATCGGAGAACCCCATCCGGGAGGCAGGGGGCTTATAGTCCGCCCAGATCGACTTTTTTTCGGGCGGCCCCATGTGGATCTCCTTCGGCGCCAAGGCATCGAAGGGGGCAAACCCCGGGATTTCAAACCAAGAAGGATCGGATGCACGATGGGGTTGACTCGTCTTGATGGGAGTTGCGGAATCTGGGGTGCTTGAACCTTGCCACCCCAAAAAAAATGGCATGAGCCCCAAATTCAAAGCGTTAGGTATGCCCGTAACCAAAAATTGTCCTGAATGTGGGAATGGAAACGAATTAACGGTCTTGGGCATTATTGGAATAGCCAAAGGAAGAAATAAAATCATCGCCCCTGAGCTTTGCACCGCATTCCAAAGGCTCTCTAAACCCCACCTTATTTCTTCGTTAGGTTTTGCGCTCACGAATTGCGCCGGAGTGACCTGACAGAAGTCCAGAATAAACAAAAAACCCTTTTTTCCGGAAAAAAACCCCGGCCCTTTCCGTTCGTGAAAAACCTCGAAAGCGCGATGAAACTCGTAATCCACGGCCTCCCGATGCCCCGCATCGAAACGCCGCTTCGCGGCCTCCGCCTCCGCGAACTCCGGAAGCCGCCGCTCGGCGCCGAGCCCTCCCGGAAGCGAGGCCAGGCCGGCGCGGGGGCCCGACTCGTGGCCGTATTCCCGAACGCCTAAAACTTCCTTTGCAACTCTACCGCCGCGAACGCCGCCGGCCATAAAAACTCCTTTTCGAGGGATTAAAATCGCAGGATTTTAAGGTCTTAAGAATCTTCCCCAGGTCGGCAGGGGTCCCCGGATCCCGGGATCCTCCTTAGAAAACTTTTCGAGGACCACGATTTCTTTTCGTTGTGCGAGAAAATTCCATCGAAGCGAGAGCTGGACCTCGACCACAACTCCTTTCAGGAAATTGACTCGCATGGTGGTGTGGAGCGTATCGTTCAGAATCAGGGGTATCTCGGCACGAATTACGCCGAAGTTCGTCCCTTCGCGATGCAGGGTCCAATGCACGGCCTCGGGATCCTTTTCTTTTAGGGGAAGACGATCATGAAGGCTGCGTAAGCTCCAAGAATAGGAGCTCGCGTCCCAAAATATTTCCGCGTTATATCCATGGAGAGACATGCCGGCGCCCTCACCTCGCAAGGGGGGCAGAGCTTCCACCCTCTTTCGCTCGAAAAACGTCGCGGCTGCGATTTCTCCTTCGCTCTTCGCCGTCGGCGCTTGCTCCAACTTTTCTGCAAATACGATATCCTCCCCCACCTTGAAACCGCGCTGCCTCAATTTTTCCATCATGACATTTCGAATCTTGATCAAATTCATGGGCTGCGAGAAATCTGTGATATCTTCCGTCCGAGAGGCAGGGAGCTCCGAGTCCTTCGCGGTAGTATCCACTTCTGTAAGCCCCCCTCGGGCCCGCTTCGGCACGAAGAATTCGGGGGGTAAAAAAAGCGGTTCCATACGAAAAATATCGTCCGAATATGAGGTGTGATTTGGCTTCAGCCGAAATCCGGAATCTTTGTCTCTAATCCCGAGCCAATTCAAAATGGAAGACGGTGAAAGTCCCAAATTCAAAGCGCGGGACAGGCTCGTGAACCAAAACTGTCCTGAATGGATGCCTAGAAGCGAATCAACGGTCCCAGACTTTATCGGAAAGGCCAACGGAAGAAATAAGATCATCGCCCCCGAGCTTTGCACAGCGCTCCAAAGGCTCTCTAAATCCCACCTTGTTTCCTCCTTAGGTTTCGCGCTCGCGAAATCCGCGGGGGAAACCTTGCGAAAACCTGGAAGGAACAAAAAGCCCCTCTTTCCGGGGAAAAGCCCGGGCCCCTTCCGTTCGTGAAATACTTCGAAGGCGCGATGGAACTCGTACTCCACGGTCTCCCGATGCCCCGCGTCGAAACGCCGCTTCGTGGCCTCCGCCTCCGCGAACTCCGGAAGGCGGCGCTCGGCGCCGAGCTCTCCCGGAAGCACCGCAAGATCGGCCCTAGGCTTCGTTTCATGTAGGGACTCCCGGGCGCCCAAGATTTCTCGAGCACCCCTGCCGCCGCGAACGCCGCCCGCCATAAAGACTCCTTTGCAACGAATTAGAACCGCTCGCCCAAGTGGCTCTTCAGGCGCTGCTGAAAGTGCTCGCCCAGGCGCTTGAACTTCTGCGCCTTGTTCCACAGCTCGCGGGAGGCCGGCGTGTTGTCGACGAGCTCCGCCTCCTTTGCCTGGGTCTCGGCGGCCTGGGCCTGCTGGAGGGCCTGCTTGCTCGCCTTCAAGTAAAGGGTGAGCTCGTATTTCTTGATTTGAACCTGGATCTCGAGGCGCTTGATCGGATCCTCGTGGACCGTCTCGGCCAGCTCGAGGACCTGCGCAACCTTCTCCTGCCAGCCCTTCAGGTTGCCGGCCTCGGCGAGCTTTTCCAGCTCGCGGATCTCGGTGAAGAGCTTCTGGACGGGGGTGGCCTCTTTGGCCTGGGCCCGCGCGCCGGCCAGGGCGACGAAAAAGGGGTTCATCCCAGGCTTTTGGAATTCAGGTTTCATCGACAGGCTACCTCGCATCGCTCATCCTCCTGCCGGTCTATATTCCAAAATTGGTGCCAAAGGGCCCAGCGATCTTTATATTATAACCATATGTTATTATTATATTATTTATTAAATGCTCAGATCGGATTTTTTGAAAAAATGGTGTAAATAGATAATTTAGACACTTGATTATTATTTTTTATTTAATATCAAT
>JAANMT010001426.1_pt1 | contig 23594 bp, 24 predicted proteins | sample 7279711 | NCBI WGS metagenome assembly JAANMT01 (sample SAMN14094538, study PRJNA606508) | bioreactor metagenome | isolation source: A lab-scale SPAN reactor treating ammonium-rich wastewater day 1 | place: Ireland: Galway | collected 2017-01-16 | reverse complement strand
GCGGAGAAACGGTTTCCCGCCGTCCGCCCGATCGCTTTCCTGGCCGACCGACACGTCCGGTTCCTCCTCAGTAATGTCCGCATCCGGTTGTACCGAATTCACCGCGGGCAATCAAGCGAAGCGGAAGCGAGCGAAGCCGTGATGACACAATAACCATGGGCAAGGTCGGCGCGAGCATGGATCGCCGGGGGGGAGCGGAGGCGGCGCGGCGGCACGACGTGGATCGGATCCGCTACTCCTCTTCCACCTCCTCTTCCTCCAGGAATTCCTCCGCAAATTCGATCCCAAGTTAGTGATATTGAAAGGCGGAGTAAATCTACGGTTCTTCTTTCAAAGCCCGCGCTATTCCGAAGATATGGATCTGGACGTCAAGACCGCCTCGGTCGAATCGGTCCGTAAGAATGTGCTTCGCACCCTCGCGGCCTTGTCGGTCCCGATGAAGGTATATGAAGTCTCCCAAGTCCTTGCCCCGTCCATGAAGTCCGCCAAACAAACCGAGACTACTCAGCGATTCAAAATTCATCTTCATACCTTCAGCGGACTCGATCTGTTCACCAAGATCGAATTCTCCCGAAGAGAAATGGCGGGGGGCTATAGGTTTGGAAAGGTCGATGACGCGTTGTTGCGGACCTACCGTCTGGCGCCGGTGCTTGTTCAGCACTACGGGGTCGAGGCTGCCTTCGAGCAGAAGGTTCGCGCCTTGGCGGGTAGGGCGGAGGTTCAAGCGCGGGATGTTTTCGATTTATACCGACTGATTCCCTTCCTGCCCACCGAGTGGCATCCGTCACTAGACCCGGCTGTGGTAACCAAGGCTGCTCAGCGCGCTCTAGAGATCTCCTTTTTAGAATATCGGGAGGCCGTCGTTTCCTATCTTAACGCGGACGATCAGAAGATCTATGGTCTTGAAGAGGTCTGGCAAGAAACGCAAGGCGCAGTCGTGAGATCTTTGCAGGGGGAGGGCGCTCGTGAATGAAGGTGATGCCATAGACATGCTTCGAAAAAGCGACAGTCTGGTGTTTTCAACGCGGGAATTGTCGATGTTGGCCGATATCAGCGTCACCTTCGCCAGCCAGATGCTTCGGCGCCTGGCGGCTAAGGGGCGTCTCACCCGGCTTTATCAGGGACTGTGGGCTGATGCCGAGCGCCCCGAGTTTAATCAATACTTGGTCGTGCCTTTCTTGACTCGTCCCCATCCTGGGGCAGTTTCAATGTTGAGCGCCTTGCATCTGCACGGGATGATCGAGCAGATTCCACAGGTCGTAGACGTGGTTTCCACGGCGCCCACTAAAAAAATCAAAACCCCGGTTGCGGATTACTTCATCCACCAAATCAAGCCCGAGCTTTTCACCGGCTATGAGTATTATCGCGGTGAAGGAAAATTCTTAATCGCCACGCCGGAAAAGGCCTTGGTAGATAGCGCCTATTTCGCTTCGCGAAAGGGGATGAGATTCTCCGCCTTGCCGGAGCTTCATTTGCCGAAAGGGTTTAGCCGTCGTAAGGTTATCCAGCTGGCGTCCCAAATCCCCAGCCAAAGGATTCGGGTTAGCGTGAGGGGGCGTTTGGATGATTGGTTGGCAAGGGATATGTAGGAGATTATGCAACTTCACTGCACCAAAAAATTACTTGAGCGCTTGGATGTGCCAAAGGGTGATTTGAAAGAGGAGGCGCCAGCCCATCGGATCTTTTCCTGGCATGCACACCTTGTTTCAATCGACCGAGCAAGAACGCTTATTGCCGTCAACGAAGAGACCTTTTACATCCTGATCATGCCTCATTTAAAAAGGAAAAATTTTGAGAATCTGGCCGTCGAGTTTTATTCCACGCTATTCGTCAGCCTCAAAAGCGAAGGGTATATGAATCGGCATTGCGAATATTTGTTTGGGGGCGAAATGTCTTACGGCAAGACCTATAGTCGGCAGCTATTGGGGATCCTCAACGATGTAGTTAAGCATATAGACTTTCATGTGTATCGGCACGGAGGTTGGCAGGGGACTAATCTCGTCGATTTGACCAAAGAAATAAACCAGACTCCGTGGCTCGCGAGTTCTCGTCATGCGGTTTATGGAGCTCAAAAGATGAAACTAGCTCTGGGGGATCTCTAATCGCGAGGTTTAAATATGACGCGTATAGCTCGTGCTACGCCCTCCTTTAGGATTACGCACAAGGACGCCTTGCTCTATAAAGTAAAAATAAGACGGAGGAATGAATTTCGGTCGGTTGATTCCTTAATAATTTAGATTTCGAATCTCCATGTTCATCTTTTGTTTTCAACTGGGCTAGTTTGCGGGGGGATGGTCAGTTAGGGACGAGCTTTTAAGCAAGCTGAGGGCTGAGCTGTCGACCCAAGAACGGCAATTTCTGTTGTCGGTTAAAGAAGCGAAGCCTGAATGGGATTTGTTGGGAATAGAAGGGCTTGAAAAGCTTCCAGGGCTTCAATGGAAGCTGATGAACATTAAAAAATGAACCCGAAAAAACATCAAGAGTCCTTGGGGAAGTTACGCAGGGTTTTGGAAATTTAGGGCCGTTCGATTTTCAAATGCTTTATCTCAATCTGATTCGAGGTGCGGACGATCCTATTTCACTAGGCCAAAATCGAACCCTTTCCCTTTGGGCCGTTCGATTTTCGAACCATTTCTTTAACAATGCCGACCTTTTTCCTTCCCTCCATAAGTTACTTGTATTTTAAAAACACAACTTTATACTGAAATTATTAAATAATATTAGATATACGACCAAATAATGGTTATTATTAAATATTATATTAATAATATCATATAATTATGAATGAAAAAGAATTTGAAAATTTGTTAAGAAAATTGACGAAGTTCGGGGTGGTGCATCGGGAAGAGGTAAAGCATTTTGCACCTCATCTCGAAGGTCTCGTAAGAAGAAGGCTGGTAAGGAAGGTTTACCGAAAAGGGAAGGTCTACTACGAATTCACCGATCAAGCCTTGCCGTTTCTCGAAGACTATCGCCAAGGGTTGTATTCTAGAGTGAAAAATTTAAGGGAAGGTTTCCCCCGCAGGAAAGTTTACTCGGCTCTATTGGGAGACCTTCGTTTCTTGGACGAAAACGATCCGGTCGCGGAGGATTTCCGCTTCTTGGGGGATTGGCAACTTAAGGAACCTGTCGTGCCTAGTCAACTAGCCTTGGCCAAGGCGAAATACTTTGGCGGGCTCCAGAGCCATGAAGAAAAATAAAAAAAATAAAGAGCTAACCAGGAAGGATTTTGTCGACTTTTTTGACCGGTTTGAGACGGAGTTGGGATCCAAGAAAACCACGGCAAGCTACGTCATTCTAGGCGGGGCGGCCCTCGTATTATTGGATTTCATCGAGCGATCCACCGAAGACTTGGACATCGCTAAACCCTTTGGAGATCGGGAGCTTCTCCTCGAAGCCGCCGAAAAGTTTGGAATCAAAATCGATTGGGTGACTCAATGCACTACCGTCGACTTTGAGGAGTGCCCGAAGGAAATGGTTTATTCTGGAAATTGGCTCAAGGTGAGCTCCCTCAACCCGCGAGATCTTTTAAAGTCGAAGCTCGAGAGATTTCAAAAACAAGACCCACAAGACATCAATGCTATCCTCACCAAGCTTCCCTTAGGCTATGAAGAGTTTAAAAAAATATTTTCAGAGATGCTGCAAGATTTTGTCGGCAATCAAGACCAGCTGAAGATGAAAGCAAGAACGGTAGTCGAAAGAAAATTTCCGGATCAAGCGAAAGATTTTTATCGGACCTTTAAGCTTTCCTATGAGCGGTAGCATAGTTAATCTGCTTTACCCGCAGCGATAACCCTCAACGTTTTTTTTAAAAAACCCCCGACCGTTTTCCTTTCGAATTCCTCTAAATCGATGTCTCCAATTTGCCTAACGATTGCCGAAATACTGCGTCCGTGAAGTGCCGGATATGGGCTCCGCCCATGCCCATAAATGCCTACACACCGGACGCAATTCCAGGTCTTGCATTAACTATTTGAAAAATAATAAGAAAATTGAAAGAAATGCAGTTTTTAAAACCGTCATTTTCGATCCGATTTTATCCGATTTCTCCTAAGTCCCTGAAAAACAAAAAGATCCCGATCCGATAAAATCGGATTTTTTTCGGCGAGATTTTCTGGGGTAGAAAATTAATTCGGCAAGTTTGGAATGCTTCTTGCGATCACTCCTCTGCATATGTCGCAATCCATTCCAATCCCATTGACCACTCAAAACCTTTATGACTACCGACTAAGTGCCGCGCAAAAAGGCGTGAGCAACGAAAGGAGGCCCCCAACCCACACGGTTCCACAAACTGAGACGATTGATCCCAGAAAGGAAGCGTTCCGATGAGATCAAACGTCTACATCAAAAAATACAAGACCAAGTCGACAGGGGAGGCTCGCTATCTCCTGATCGTGAGGGAATACGGAAGGCGTGACGAGTACATCCAGCTCGGCCCGGTATCCAAGAAGGTCGCCGAGGAAAGGCGGATCTTGATCCTGCACCAACTCCTCAACGGGGAGTACATGAGTCAGCCCGAGGTCTCGCTCTACTTTTGCGAATTCTTGGATCGGCAGTTCTTTCCCTGGGTCAAGGGTGTCCGGGCTCCGAGATCCGTGGCAGTTTACGAAGAGCACCTTAAACCACTTCGCAAACTGTTTCATGGCTACCGGCTCATCCAGATCCAGCGGCAAGACATCGAGCGGCATCTTTCCAGTTGGGAAGTCGGCGGTCGCACCAAGAACATCCGCTTAAGCGCCCTGCGTTTAGTTTTCACCAAGGCGCTCGAGTGGCGGTATCTGGCCAAGTCACCGATGGAAGGCATCAAACGCTTTCCCGAATCCAGCCAAGGAAGCCGAGCCCTCACTCCGAACGAGCTCACCCAGCTCTACGAAGGCCTGACCACCTGGCAGAAGTCGTTGATTCGAGTCATGGTCAATTCGGGCCTCCGGCCGGGAGAGGTGACCAATCTGAAGTTTCAAGACATCGATTGGGAACAAAGCCGCCTCACCGTCGCCAACGACAAGACCCGCAAGACCAAGAACCGAAAGACGCGCTTCATCCCGATGAACCCGGACTTGAAAGAGGAGCTTTCGTTCTTAAACGAATACCTCCCGCTGCAAGGCCGCTTCGGGCCGGACAAGAAGGACTTCGTCGCCAGGGAGGCGCATCAAAGGGACTACGTGTTCTGCTTCGAAGACGGGACCAAGGTCGCCTGCATTCGCCAGGCGATCACCCGAGCGATGGAGAAACACGGCATCCAAGGGGTGACGCCACATGGCCTGCGAAAGACCTTCTGTAGCCTCTTGGCGCGAGCCAAGATCCATCCCAAGGTGGCGCAGACCCTGATGGGTCATTCGGATATCTCGCTGACAATGCGAGTCTACACCGAGATCGACGACGGTCAGTTAGTGGAAGCAGTCAACGCTCTCCCCAGCATGCATGAGCTGAAGCGCAACAAACTTCGTCTCGTCAATGGCAGGGAAGGGTGAATTTAGAATAGTTGTGGAATCAGTATGGAATTGGAAATCCAGCGGAGACGGCGTGATCAGGTAAGTCCCTGAAAAATAAAGTCGGGGCGGCCGGATTCGAACCGGCGACCTCCTGCTCCCAAAGCAGGCGCGCTAGCCAGCTGTGCTACGCCCCGTATGATGCCGTTAAGATACCTAAAGCGAAGGAAATAAGGCAATCAAAAGCGGCCTAAGAGGAGGGAAAGGCCCTCAGCGAACGATTCGAATATTCATCAAATCGGGGTCGACGATCTCGATGGTGCCCAGGTCGTGCCGGCCCTTTCCGCGTTCCAGGCCCATCGTGTCGTAATAGGCCGAGGGGGCCAGCGAAAAGTCCTCGGGTTTTTCGTTGAGCAGGAAAAGGATGATCTGGCTCCCGACCTTCAGTTTCAGCGGGTTGAGGTCGAGGTTGTAACCGCCTTTTTGCACTTCGCTGAGCAGGAAATCCTGATGGTAAAAGGTGTCGACGAGCAGCCCGCGGGTGGGGTCGTCCGGCAAGGGGTCCAGTCGCGACGTGCTGACATAGGCCCGCATCGTCACTCCCTTCAAGATATTGGGATCGAACCATTTCCAACAGGTGGGATCCTCCATTCCGCGGCAATCGGGGCGCGTCTCCTCACCGACCTTCACCAAAAAATACAGCGTGCCGGGCAAGGCCGGCCAAATGGCGCCGCTCAGGTGCTTGTCGAAGACCGGCCCGGCAAAGGCCTCGAAGTGCACGCGCTTGATCCGACCGTCCTTTTCTCCCACCTGGATACTGTCGTCGTCGGCCGGTGCGGCCAAGATGCCCTCCAGTGTGGGGGCGGCCGCGGCCACGGGCTGCGGGCCAAGCTTGGCTTGGCCGTCGGCGGCCGTCACCGACGCGGCCTCGGGGTTGGCTCCCCCGGAGAGGCCCGTCGATCCCGTGGCGCCGCAGGCCAGCAAGACCAACATCAAGGTCGGGAAGACAAGCCAAGACGAAAGTTTTTGCATGATGGGTGGTTTCAAGCGTCGCTCGCTATAGGATGTCATCGTTCCCTTGCCCTAATGAGTTGCGCTCCCCCGCCATTTAATCAGCTTCGCTTACAAGTCCCAAGCCTTTTTGAAAGCCTGCCACCCGCCGAAACCCAGATGGTCCAAGGCCGAGATAGTCCCTGGAGAGGCCGGCCCGACCGCCGCCGTCAAGCCCGCCGCGATCGTGTCGCCCACCGTCCCCTCGCCGTCGAAGGCGCGGGTGAAGCCGTTGTCCAGCTTCCAAATCCAGCTGCCGGGCTCCGCGGGCCCGAAGACGTCCAGGGCCCAATCGCCCAGGGCCGCGCCCGCGCGAGGCAGGAGGTCGTTCAAGGCCGCGCCCGCCGCCAATCCGCCCACCGCCGCCAGGCCGACCGGGCCGGCCAGCTTTGCGGCGGGCAGGGCCGAAACCGGCGTGCCGAGAGTGGCGACCATGCCCGTCAGCGCCGAGGGGGCCCCGAGGCGCGTCAAGAAATTCTGCAGCGGCTGCAAGTAGCGCAGCGCGAAGGGCGAGACTTCGTGGGGCTTCAGCTGGTTCATGCGCTTCAACAGCTCCTTCCACTTCGACTTGTCGACCACCACCTTCTCGTTAAATTCCGAGAGGCGGCGAAACACCTCCCCGGAATCCTTCGGCAGCGGGCTCGAACTCAAGTAGCGTTGCATTTCCGTTTTGGGAGTAGGGGGGATGCTTGAAGTCATGAGGGCTCCTTTTTTCGATAAAAGAAGCAATGGCCATGCCAATCGGCAAATCGTGATTTCTAAATCGGATTTGAGAATTTCCAGCCAACGGCGGCGGGGAATTTTGCGCAAGTTGTGCGGGCCGAGCGGGCAGGCTGTGCAGCAAGACTAAGCGACGCCCTCCGCCAGCCACTTCAAATAGGCGGCGGCCCCGCGGGCCACCGGCAGGGCGACGATCTCGGGACATTCGTAGGGATGAATCGCCCGCAAACGCCGTTCCAGCTTGGCGTAGCCGCGGGCCAGGGTCTTGACCAGCAGGACGAACTCATGCTCGACGCAGAGCTTGCCCTTCCAGACGTAGCGCGATTCGCCGGCGGGAAGGATCGTCACGCAGGCGGCGAGCTTCTCTTCCACCAGGGTCTTGGCGAGGCGCGCGGCGTCGGGTTTTTTAGCGACGGTGGTGAGGACGAGGAGGGCTTGGGGCTGTTTGGGGGCCATGACAAACTCCGTGACGGGGGCCGTTCGCGAACGGCCCCTACAGTTTCCAATGCTCTTTAATCTCGGCGAGGGACTGCGTGTTGATCACGTCCTCCTTCGTCAGCCAGCCCTTGCGCGCGATGCCGACGCCGAAGAAGGTATCCGACAATCCGTTCAGGCTGTGCGCGTCGGGGTTGATGCTGAACTTCACCCCCGCCGCCTTCGCCTGCTGCAGGAAGCGCCAATCCAGGTCCAGGCGGTGCGGGTTAGCGTTGATCTCGATCGCGACCTTGTGCTTCGCGGCGGCCTCGAAGACCGCCTCGGCGTCGAAGCTGTAGGGCTCGCGCGCCAGCAGCAGGCGGCCGCTGATGTGCCCCAGGATCCGCGTGTGCCTGTCCGAGATCGCCTTCACCAGGCGCTTGGTCATCTCTTTCTTCTCCATCTTGAAGCGGATGTGCACGCTGGCTATCACGAAGTCCAGCTCGTCCAGGGTCTTCGCCGGATAATCCAGGCCGCCGTCCGCTAGGATGTCCGACTCCGTGCCCTGGAGGATCTTGAGCTTCTTCAATTTTTTCTGCGCGGCGGCGATCTCCTTGGCCTGGGCCTTCAGGTCCGCCGCCTTCAGCCCGCCCGCGTAGGCCGCGGTCTGCGAGTGGTCCGAGAGCCCCATGTACTCGAAGCCCAAGCGCTCGGCCTCTTTCGCCATGTCGTAGATCGTTGCGCCGCCGTCGCTCCATTCGGAATGCACGTGGAAGACGCCGCGCAGGTCCTCCGCCTCGATCAGCCGCGGGAAGGCGCGCTTCGCCGCGAACTCGATCTCGCCCAGGCCCTCCCGCGCCTCGGGCGGGATGTAGTGCAGGCCCAGGGCCTTGTAGATCTCTGCCTCGTCCTTGCAGGGCAGGGGCTTCTCGCCGCGGAACAGGCCGTACTCGTTGAGCTTCAGCCCCATGTCCTTCGCGATCCCGCGCAGCGCGGTGTTGTGCTCTTTGCTGCCGGTGAAATAGAGCAGGGCGAAAGGAAATTCTTTGTCCTCGACCACGCGGAAATCCACCTGGATGCCGGACTTCAACCTGACGCTGCTTTTGGTCTCGCCCTGGGCGAGGACGTCTTCGACCTGGGGGTTGGCGACGAATTTCTTCATCAATGGCGAGGCGTCGCCCTTCAGGCTGGCCAGGATGTCGATGTCCCCGATCGTCTCCTTGCAGCGCCGCAGGCTGCCCGCGATCGCGGCGCGGATCACCTTGGGGTCCCGCTCGACGAAGGCCAAGAGAGCGGTCGCCTGCCGCCAGGCCACGTCGAAGAGGAAGCGGCCCGAGGTCTTCTTCAGCATCTCGATGCCCTTGAGGATGTTCTCCTGCGTCTTGGCGCCGAAGCCCTTCAGGTCGAGCAGGCGGTTCTCCTTGCAGGCGTATTCGAGCTCGCCCAGGTTGTGCAGGTCGAGCTCCTCGTAGAGGACCTTCGCCTTCTTGGGGCCCAGGCCGGGCACCTTCAAGAGCTCGAGGACGCCGGGCGGGATCGAGCGGCGCAGTTCCAGCAGGTAGGAGCTCTTTCCCTTCTTTACCATCTCGGCGATCTTTTCGGAGAGGCCCGAGCCGATGCCCTTGATATTTTGGATCTCCCCGGAGGCGACCAGGTCGGCGGGGTCTTGGGGCAGACCCTCCAGGATGCGGGAGGCGTTCTGGTAGGCGCGGACCTTGAAGGGGTTTTCGCCTTGGATTTCGAGCAGCTCCCCGATCTCCTCGAGGGCGGCGATGATTTCTCGTTTATCCATGATTTTGCTGTAATTTTATTGAAGAATCGGTCTATTACTAGCACGTGAGGTCAATATGGGTCTACGAATCTTCTTCGCCTGCCTGCTGCTGCTAAGCCCCTTGGGCGTCCGGGCCCAGGCCCCCGCCGCCCCTGCCAAGGCCCCCGAGCCTGCCGCGACCGGCGGGGCCGAAGAGGTCACGCCTTATACGGTGGTCAAGCAGAAGCAATTCCCCAATTACAAGGTCGAGATCCAGCAGCGCATGACCAAAAGCAAGTTCCCGCGGGTCGAGTCTATGAAGATGCGCATCGTCCCCGCCGGCGGTGGCTCGGTCATCGACTACACCGGCACCTGGGTCAACCCCGATCCCAAGGCCTTCGTCATCGGCTGGGAGGGCGGCCAGCTCGACCTCGACGGCGACGGCCTCGAGGACGTCATGATCCAAAATTACTCCGGCGGCGTGCACTGCTGCTACAACTACGTGATCTACTCGCTGTCCAAGCCGGCCAAAAAGCTGGGCGACCTCCCGATGAAGGACTGCGGCGAGAAGATCGGCCTGCAAGACCTGAACGGCGACAAGAAACTCGAGATCGTCACCTGCAACCCCGACTTCACCTATATCGGCGATCAGCCCTACTCCGAAAGCCCCTTCCCGCCGGCGATCTACGCCCTGAAAGACGGCCAGTACCGGCGCGCCGACCGCGAATTCCGCCAGGTGTTTCTCGACGACATCCAGGCGCAGCGCGAGGCGCTGGCCAAGGGCTACCGCCCGGCCAACGCCCTGCAGATCGTCGCCGACTACCTCATGCTGGGCGAAGAGGCCCAGGCCTGGAAAGAATTCGACAGCCTCTACCAAGGTTCCGACAAAGAGAAGATCAGGCAGCAGCTGATGAGCCGGATGGGCGTCAAGCCCGCCGCTCCCGTGCCGGCGGCTTCGCCTGCGGCCAAGCCCTCGGCGGCGCCGCCCGCAGGTTGGTAAAAGGAGGTTCCGTGTCCCCGTTGGTCAAGGCCGCAAAAAAGCAGGACGTCCCCCCGGGCACCGGGGTGGCCGCCGAGTGCGGCGGCAAGCCGGTCGCGCTGTTCCACGTCGACGGCCGATTCTACGCCACGCAAAACAACTGCCCGCATCGCGGCGGGCCGCTCGCCGAGGGCGAGCTGGAGGGAACGGTCGTGACCTGTCCCTGGCACGCTTGGCGCTTCGACGTTTGCAGCGGCCTCAATGCCGACAATCCCAACCTCAAGCTCGCCTGCTACCCGGTGACGGTCGAGGGCGACGACGTCTTGGTGCAGATCGATGGCTAACTCCGTAAAAACCGAGCAGCGCGCGTTTATCCTTCTCCTCTTGGTCTTGATCGCGGTGGGGGTCTACCTGATCCACCCCTTCCTGCAGACCCTCATCCTCAGCGGGGTCTTCACGGTGCTGTTCTACCCCATCCACCAGAAGTTTCTGAATTGGACCAAGCAGCGCGCCAACGTCGCGGCGACCCTCTCGGTCACCACGGTCATTCTCTTCATCTTCCTGCCGATCGCCATCCTTCTGACCCTGGTCGCCACGCAGATGGCCTCCCTGGTCACGGCCGGCAATTTTTCGATCACGCAAAGCTCGATCGCGGGGCTGGTGACCGCCGTCCAGCAGAAGATCACCTTCTTCGCGGCCAAGTTCGAATACCTCTCCGGCTTCAATTTCGACCTGGTGCCCCTGCTCCAGCAGGCGATGTCGCGCCTCGCCCAAATCCTGGCGAAGTACTCGCCGTCGGTGCTCGCGGGGACGGCCAATTTCATCCTGCACTTCTTCATCATGATCATCGTGCTGTTCTACCTGTTTCGCGACGGGCGGGATTTCCTAGGCACGCTGATCCGCCTCTCGCCGGTGAAAGATCAATACGAGCAGCGCCTGGCGAGAGAGATCCGCGACACCATCTACGGCGTCTTCTACGGCAACTTCCTGACCGGCCTCGCCCAGGCGGCGCTGGCGACGGCGGGTTACTATTTCGCGGGGATCGAGGCCTATTTGGTGTGGGGCGCGGTGACCTTCTTCATGTCCTTCTTGCCCATGCTCGGCACCGGCGCGGTGATCGCGCCCTTGGTCCTGGTGCTGTTCATCCAGGGACACAACAAGCAAGCGATCTTTTTGGCGGCCTACGGGGCGGTGGTGATCAGCTCGGTCGACAATTTGCTGCGCCCGGTCCTGATCCGCAGCAACATGCACCAGCTGGTGCTCTTCCTCAGCATCTTCGGCGGCCTGGCGGTCTTCGGCCCCATCGGCATCCTGCTGGGGCCGATGCTGCTGGCGATGCTCACGGCCACCATCCGGATCTACGCGAAGGACTTCGCGAGCGTCAATTTGGGGGAAAAAAAGCCGTCGTAGGGGCGTTTTTACTATTCTTCCTCGGGGTAATTTTCGAAATCGAAGGTCTTGACCACCGGCGAGGCCGTGCTGCCCGAGCGGGTGCGCGGTAAGTTGTTGTAGCCGTCGAGACGGCTGGCGAAGGGATTGGGGCGTTCGGGCCGGGCGATGCAACGCGCTTGGCCGTTGGGTATGCATTTCTTTTTCACCTTGTTGGTGCCGGGCAGGTAGCGCCGGGAGGGCATGTAGCCGAAACGCTTGGGCGTGAACTTCGAGGCTGCGGGGTGACGGTATTGATCGCGGGCGTAGTATTGCGTGAGGGCCCAGGCCGAGGTCAAGGGAGCGACGCTCAGGACCGTCGCCAGAAATGCCGAGAATAGGGTTTTTGCCGCGAAACTCCGCATGGCCAAGGTTATCGTCCCTTCGGGCCGGAATGTCAAACGAGCAAAATCCGCCCGCGGCCCGGCCTTAGGGTGTTTTTTGCCGGGAGTACTGCGTCGGCCCCGCGCCGCCGTACCACCTCTGCAGGATTTCCTCGGCCGGCTTGCCCCGCGGCGAGAATCCCGGATCCTTGGGGCCGCCCGGATCGAACCAGACCCACCAAAAGACCCCCGCCAGCTCGGGGGTGTTTTTCCAGGCCTCGATGAAGGCCAAGTAGCAGAGGGCCTGCTCGGCCACGTCGACCGGCGCCTTGGCGAAATAATTCCAGGGATTGACGTTGCCGCCGTCGAGCGAAGGATAGCCCACCTCGGTGAAGATCAGCTTCTGCGGGTACTGGGCCTTGAAGGCGAGGATCTTCTTCTTCAGGCCCTGCCAGGTCGCCAGCATCTCGGGAAATTCCGGGTCGTTCTTCTTAGAGAGCGGATAGTAGGAGGTCATCGCGATGTAATCGAGCTCCCGCCAGAAGGTCGGGTAGCTGTAGTGGTCCCAGTTGGAAGAATAGAGCAGCTCGCCCGGAAAGCGCGAGCGCACCTTGGCGATCAGCCCCTTCCAAAACTCGGTCTTCTCCTCCATCGAGCCCAGCTCGCTGCCGACGCTCAGCAACTCGACGCCGTGGCGTTTGCCCAGGTCGGCGTAGTGCAGGATGAAGCGCTCGTAGTTCTTCGCCCAGACCGCGAAATCGGTCGGGGCCAGGACGCCGCGCCAGTCCTTGGGGCCGCGCCGGTCGAAGCGCAGGTAGGGGAAGAGCAGGACCTTCATGTCCAGGCGGTGCGCGGCGCGGATCACCTGGATCAATTTTTCGTCCGAGATGGTGCTGTTCTCGGCGCCGTGGTCGGGCCGCGGCTCGATGGCGTTGGAGCGGATGTCGGGGGAGTACCAGTTGACCACCAGCAGGATGGCGTTGACGCCCAGGGCCTTCAACTCCTGCAGGTCGCGGCGATAGTCGTATTGGGGGTCCTTGCTGAACAGGCCCAGGCCCATGCCGCGCAGGGGCGGCGCCGAGCCGGCCGCGGAGCCGGCGGGTGCCGGGGCGGCCGAAAGCGTCCCGGCGCCGGCGAGGGCGCAGACCAGACAGAGCAGGAAGGTCAGGAATTGACGCACGCCGGGACCTTTATTTTCGGGGGGGCGGTCTGTCAATTTTTTCCCGAGGCGCGTTTCCCCTTCCAGGGACCTCGCATTCCGCTGGGGCGGTTCAGGGCAAGCCGATGGCCTGAAGCTTTTGCCAATGGCTCATGCGATAAAACTTCGGCAGCTCGCGGTAGAGGCCGTCGAAGGAACGCGGGGCGAGGTAGGTCTCCTCGAGGTGGAGGCAGTAGCGGTGGGCCAAGCGCCGCGCGGCGGCGTAGCGGTCGAGGTTTTCCCGGCTCAGGCCCTCGAGGTTGGCTTCGCTCAGCAGATGGCGCTTGGCCTCGGCCCGCCGGAGCTCGTCGGGCATCAAGCGCAGGAAGAGGAACTTGTCGACCTCGGCCTGCAACTCCAGTTCGAGCTGGGTCAGCCCCTCCGAGCGCTTGAGGCGGTGGAGCGAGAGCCGTAAGTGCGAAACGCCCTCCAGGGCGGTCATGACCCCGTGGGTGTCGGCCTCGGCCACCGAGGTTCCTTCGCAGCCGAATTTGGGGTGGAGGAACAGCCCCACTTCGCAGTCCTCCGCGTCGCCCCTCAAGAGCAGGACTTCCTCGGCGTTCCGGTAGGGGCTGTCCTTGTCCAAGTGGCGCTCGAGCTGCGCGCGGTCGATGAGGTAATCCGCGACCGGGGCCTCCGGCTCCAGCCGGTAGGTCTCCTCGATCCAGCTTTGCAGTTCGCTCAGCATCAGTGCCTCGTCTCGCCGCGCGGCACGCCGGCCGGCGACAGTGGCCTAATTCCGAACTCTTCCAGCTTCTGCTTGAGGCGCTCCGAGCCGGTGCTGAGCCATTTCTCATAAAGGCGCAGCAGGTCGGAGTCCTTGAGGACGTTCGAGCGCTCGCTGATCTCGGCCAGGACGTCGACGAAGTGGAGGAAGCGCTCGCTCAGCTCGCGGAAGGTCTCGGCGAAGGCCTCGCCGTGGCTGGTCTCGCGCGCCCGCGAGTGCAGGCGGCGGTAAGCGTTGCCGCCCATGCTGGCGTAGTAGTCGAGGTCGATGTTCTGCCGCAGCAGCGAGTCTTGGAAAAAGCCCGAGGTGTAGAGGGCGAAGTCGGCGATCTGCTTGAGCAGGCGCAGTCCCTCGTGGCCGCCGCTCTGCAGCGATTCGAGGTAGAGGATGGCGAGCGGCGTGTCTTCGTGCCCGGGATTGGAGTAGAGGTTGTCGCGGCGGCAGAAGTCGCTGAGCAGGCGGACGAGGTAGAACTCGGTGTGGGGGAGGGCCCGGACTTTCTGCTTGAGAAAGGCGCTCCGGACTTCCTCGAAGAAGTAATCGTCCAGCGCGGCGGCGTGGATCAAGCGACCGGCGGGGTCGTCCATAAACCCAATACCTCCTCTGAGCCCATTCTATCATGAGTTATCGGAGGCCCCGCAAAGAAAATTGCGTCGGTTTTTTGATGCGTCTAATGCGGCGCGGCATCGGGCCCTTCTTGGAAAAGCTCGCGCGAGCCGCCGCGCAGGAAGATCAGGCCGGCGATCGCCTTGAGGAGGTAGTTCAACATCATCCAGGAGAGGGAAATTCCCAGCAGCAGCTCGGCGGGGCCCACCGAACCCTGGGCCGCCGGCGGCGGGACGACGTGGTCCTTCAGCAGCTCGACCAGCGCCAGCTGCGTGGCACCGAGGCCGCCGGGGGTCAGCGGGATCGTGCCGATCAGCAGCACGATGGGAACGGTCGCGACGACGTCGCGGAAGGGCACCGTCGCCCCGGCGAAGCGGATCAAAAACCACAGCGACGACACGATCGCCGCGTGGATCGGGAAGCGGGCGAGGGCGATCTTGAAGTAGTCGGCGACGGTGGCGTGGTGGAAGGGCTGAAAGAGGTGCTTGCCGCGCAGCCAATCGCCGATCCCGAAGTGCAGCCGCGCGGGGACGATTCTCCCGAACCAGCCGCGCCAGAAGGCGAGGTGGAGGATGAAGGCGATCAAGGCGATGCCCGCCACGCGCCGCACCCAATCCTGGAGGTGGAAGCCCTGGAGGTGGATGTCCATCAGGAAACTGCCGGCGAAGGCCAGCGCGATCACCCAGTAGAGGTCGATGACGGTGACGAAGAAGATGCAGCCCAAGGTCTTGAAGAAGCTTAAGCCCCGCGTGCGCTTCAGGTAGACCGCCATCCCGGCCTGCCCGGCGTTGTAGTTGACCAAGGCCAGGAGGTAGCTGACGCAGCGCGCGGGCAGCAGCTCGCGGAAGGAGACCGGCGCGGCGAAGCGGCTGAGGACGCCGCTCAAGATCCAGGTGTCCAGGGCGAGGATGACCAGGAAGTAGACCACGCCGAAACCGAGGAAGCTGGGCAGGTGCAGGTGGCGCAGGCTGCGCAGGACCTGCTCGGGCGGCACCTTGGTGAAGAGGTAGAAGAGCAGCGCGGCGGCGACCAGCCAGGGGAGCACATTTTTTAGGATTTTTTTCGGCATGGCATTCGTGGCGCGGCGTTCCCAAGGAGGTCCCGTCCCTGGGTCCCAAGGCCGGATTTTTCGCGAAATCAGGTCCCAGAAGAGGGGGTAGCTTGATTTTCCCGGCCCGGACAAGGCTTTTTTGCGAGAAAGCCCCTCCGGCGGGCAAATTTCTTATTGAGAATCCGGCCTATAATGATAGTAACGGGCCAGCAAGGAAGGAGGCCCCTATGTCGAGTGTTTGGGACGACCCTGAGTTAGGCGAGGAAGAAGTGACCCCCCTCCCGGAGACCTCCGCGGCCCCGGCCCCCCTTCCGCTCGAGGCCGAAAAGCTCGAGGTCCTGGCCGCGCAGGTGATCGAAAAGGTCGCCCGCGAGATCCTCCCCGAGATCGCCGAGCGCCTGATCCGCGAGCAGCTCGAAATTTTAATGAAAGAGACCGACGCCGAGTAGCCTTTCCATGTCCGATTCCCCCGCTAACGAGATCCCCAAAGTCTACGAACCGCATGAAGTCGAAAAGGCCTGGTGGCGGGCCTGGGAGCAGGCCGGCGTCTTCGCCGCGCCCGACGACCCCCGGGGCCGCGCGACCTACTCGGTGGTGATCCCGCCGCCCAACGTGACCGGCTCGCTGCACATGGGCCACGCCCTCAACAACACCCTGCAGGACATCCTGGTGCGCTTCGAGCGGATGGAGGGCAAGGCGACCCTTTGGGTCTTCGGCATGGACCACGCCGGCATCGCCACGCAAAACGTCGTCGAGCGCCAACTGCGCGCCGAGGGCAAGAGCCGCGACGACCTGGGGCGCGAAGCCTTCATCCAGCGCGTCTGGAAGTGGAAAGAAGAGTCCGGCGGCAATATCCGCCACCAGCTCAAAAAACTGGGCTGCTCCCTCGACTACGCCCACGAGCGCTTCACGATGGACGAGGGGCTCTCCAAGGCGGTGCGCGAGGTCTTCGTCAAGCTCTACGAAGAGGGGCTGATCTATCGCGCCCAGCGCCTGATCAATTGGTGCCCGCGCTGCCACACGGCATTGAGCGACCTCGAGGTCGACTACCATGAGGTTAACTCGCATCTTTGGCACATCCGCTACCCGCTGGAGGCCGACCCGCAGGACTGCGTGACCGTCGCCACCACCCGGCCCGAGACGCTCTTGGGCGACACCGCCGTCGCGGTGCACCCCGACGACGCGCGCTACAAGCCTTTGGTGGGCAAGCGGGTCGAGCTGCCCTTCGTCAAGCGCCTCATCCCCATCGTGGCCGACGCGATGGTCGACGCAAGCTTCGGCAGCGGGGCCGTGAAGGTCACGCCCGCCCACGACTTCAATGACTTCGAGGTCGGCAACCGCCACGGCCTCGAGCGCGTCAACGTCTTCACGCCCGACGCCCGGATGAACGACCAGGCGGGGCCCTTCGAGGGCCTCGACCGCTTCGAGGCCCGCGCCCGTATCGTCAAAGAGCTGGAAGAGCAGGGGCTCTTGCTCAAGGTCGACGAGCACAAGGCCTCGGTGGGGCACTGCTACCGCTGCAAGACGGTCGTCGAGCCCTATCTCTCGATGCAGTGGTTCGTGAAGACCGAGCCGCTCGCCAAGCCGGCCATCCAGGCGGTGCGCGGCGGCAAGACCCGCATCGTCCCGCAGCACTGGGAAAACACCTATTTTCATTGGATGGAGAACATCCGCGACTGGTGCGTCAGCCGTCAGATCTGGTGGGGCCACCGCATCCCGGCCTGGTACTGCGGGCGCTGCGCGGAAAACGAGCACCCCAGCGACGGCGTGATCGTCTCGCGCAGCGATCTCAAGACCTGCCCGCACTGCGGACACGACGACCTGCGCCAGGAAAGCGACGTCCTCGATACCTGGTTCTCCTCGGCCCTCTGGCCCTTCTCGACCCTGGGCTGGCCCGAAAAGACCCCGCGGCTCAAGGCCTATTACCCGACCTCCTGCCTGGTGACCGGCTTCGACATCATCTTCTTCTGGGTCGCCCGCATGATGATGATGGGGATCCACTTCACGGGCGAGGTGCCCTTCCGCGACGTCTACATCCACGCCCTGATCCGCGACGCGCAGGGGCAGAAGATGAGCAAGAGCAAGGGCAACGTCATCGACCCGCTGGAGGTGATGGAAAAATTCGGCACCGACGCCTTCCGTTTCACCCTGGCGGCCTTCGCGGCGCAGGGGCGGGACATCAAGCTCTCCGAAGAGCGCATCCTGGGCTACCGCAATTTTTGCAACAAGATCTGGAACGCGGCGCGCTTCGTGCAAACGATGGCCCTGCCGCACGCGGATTTGGGGGCCTTGGCTCAGATCGACTTCGATCCGGCGCGCTTCGAGGCCAAGCACGACATCGGCCGCTGGATCCTGGCGAAGCTCTCGGAGGCGGTCGAGGGCGTGCGCCGGGGAATCGCGGAGTATCGCTTCAACGACGCGGCGATGGCGACCTACCATTTCTTTTGGGGGACATATTGCGACTGGTTCCTCGAGCTGATCAAGCCGGGGCTCAAGTCCGAGGACGCCGGGGTGCGCCGCGAGCTGGCGACGGTCGCGGCCCTGGTGCTGGACCAAAGCCTGCGCCTGCTGCACCCCTTCATGCCCTTCTTAAGCGAGGAGCTCTGGCAGAAGCTGGCGCCGCGCGGCACGGCCCTGCTGGCGACGGCGAAATTTCCCCAGGCGCTGCCGGCGCCGCGCCGGGCCGAGTTCCGCGCCGCGGAGGAGCGCATCGAGGCCTTGACCGCCATCGTCGAGAAGATCCGGCAGATCCGGAAGGAGACGGGGGTGCCGGATTCGGCCGCCTTGAACCGCGCGGTGCTGTTCACCTCGGATCAGGCCCTGCAGGCGCAGATCGACGGTATCCTGCGCTCGGCCGCCGACATGACTCGGGTGGCGGGGATCGCGCTGAACGACGTCAAGATCCGCGAGGAGAAGGGCGTGGCCCGGGGCGTGACGCGCTTCAAAGACCTGGTCGTCTGGGTCGACCTGAAGGGCGTGGTGGACCTGCAAAAGGAACGCCTGCGGCAAGAGAAGGAATTGGCCAAGCTCAACAACGGCCTGGCGGCGACGGTGAAGATGCTGGGCAACGCCGAGTTCCTCTCGAAGGCCCCGGCGGAGCTCCTCGAGGAGAATCGCGAGAAAGAGGCGATGTACCGCAAGAAGATCCAAGAGATCCACGAGGCCTTGGAGTTGTTATAGGGGGAACCGATGAAACTACCCGCCCCCGAAATCCGGCGCCTCTGCCTCAACGCCCTCCGCGAGGACGCGGCCTTCGACGACATCACCACCCGCGCCATCGTCCCCCCAAGCCTCAAGGCCAAGGCCGTCCTGCTCGCCAAGCAAGACCTGGTCCTCTGCGGCCTGCCGCTGGTCGCCGCGACCTTCCGCCTGCTGGCCCCCCAAATCAAGATCCGCGCGAAATTCCAAGAAGGCGCACCCGTGAAAAAAGGCGCCGTCCTGGCCGAGCTTTCCGGCCCCGCCCGCGCCCTGCTCTCGGGCGAGCGCGTCGCCCTCAATTTCCTCCAGCGCCTCTGCGGCATCGCCACCCTGACCCGGCGCTTCGTCGCCGCGGTCCGCGGCACCCAAGCCAAGATCCTCGACACCCGCAAGACCACGCCGGGCCTGCGCCTGCTGGAGCGCTACGCGGTGGCCTCCGGCGGCGGGGTCAACCACCGTTTTGATTTGCGCTCGGCGGCGATGGCGAAGGATAATCACCTGGTCGTGGCGGGCTCGGTGCGCGAGGCCCTGGCCCGGCTGGCCCGATTAAAGGGCAAACGTCAAATCATCGTCGAGGTGAAGGACCTGCGGGAATTGGCCGAGGCGCTCGACGCCGGAGCCCGCCGCATCCTGCTCGACAACATGCCGGTCGCGCGACTGGCCGAGGCGGTCCGGAGGACCGCGGGACGCGCCGTCCTCGAGGCCTCGGGCGGCGTCAACCTGAAGAACGTCCGCTCGATCGCGGCCACGGGCGTCGATTTCGTTTCGGTAGGGGCCTTGACGCACTCCGCGTCGGCCGCGGACATATCCTTGGAGATCTATGAAATGCCTCGTGGTCATTCCCGCCTTTAACGAGGCCGAGAACATCGCCTCGGTGATCCAGGACATTCGCCGTCAAGACGCCGCCTTGAGCCTCTTGGTGGTCGACGACGGATCGCAGGACGATACGGCCGCGCGGGCCCGCGAGGCGGGGGCCGACGTCATCAGCCTGCCTTTCAACCTGGGCTACGGCGGCGCGGTCCAGACCGGCATGCGCTTCGCCTACGAGAAGGACTTCGATCTCTGCGTCCTCATCGACGGCGACGGCCAGCACGACCCTAAGTATATCCCCGACTTGGTTGCCCCCGTCGCCGAGGGCCGCGCCGATCTCTCCTTGGGCTCGCGCTTCCTGGGGCGCGCCGACTATTCCATCCCCGCCGCCCGGCGCGTCGGGATGTTCCTGTTCAGCAAGATCACCTCCTGGGTCACGGGCCAGCACATCACCGATCCAACCTCGGGCTTCCAGGCCATCGGCCGCCCCCTGATCAAGTTCTTCCTCAACGACAACTACCCGGTGGATTTTCCGGACGCGGACACCCTGATCCGGCTCTACTTCGCGGGCTTCCGCATTTTGGAGATCCCGGTCGTCATCCGGCCCCGCGAACGGGGCGTCTCGATGCACGGCGGCTCCCGGGCGCTCTATTACGTCTACAAGATGTTTTTCTCGATCTTCATCGCGCTGACCCAGCGTTCGGCGCTTCGGAAGGAGGGGAGCCATGCCGTGGAGCACTAGACTGCTGATCGCCGCCGCGGGCCTCGCCGTGCTGGCGGGGATCATCCAATTGGTGCGGCGGAAAAAGCTCGACGAGAAGCGGGCGATGCTTTGGATCCTCTCGGGCGCCCTGGTGGCGGTCGCGCCCCTGGCGATCCCCGGCATCGACCGGCTCAGCCGCGCCGTCGGGATCGACTATCCGCCGGCCTTGATCTTTCTCCTGGCCTTCTTCGTCCTCTTCGTGATCGTCCTCCAATACGCGGTCGCCTTGACCCGGCTTGCCAAGCAGAACCGCAGCCTCGCCGAGCGCCTAGCGATCCTCGAGCACGACCTGAAACGGCGAGGTCCCTGAGCCGTGGAGCGACTCCCCAGCCTGCTGGCCCTCGCGGCCTTCCTCGTCGCCGCCTTTCAAATCCAGCGCGCCCTCGCGCGGTCGCCGCGCTTTTGGCGGGTGGCGCTGGAATCGGCGCCCACGGCCTGCGCGCTGATCCTGCTGGGGATCGGTTTGTTCGGCAGGGCCTTTCATTCCTTCGATCTGGGGGTCTACCTGGGGGCCGGGGCCGCCGCCTTGGCGGGAGGCTGCGCCTGGTGGAGAAACCGGGGCGTTAAGCTCGACTTTCGGCTCTCCCTGTCTTGGCAGGACCTGCCCTTGCTCCTGTTCGCGGCCTGCTCGACGGTCGCCGTCGCCTGGATCGCCTGGAAGTGCGCCATCCACGACGAGCGGGTGGTGCAGGGGCATCCCGCGATGGTCGAGTCGATGCTGCGCGGGACCTATCCGCTCTATTTTTTGCCCTTTCCGGAGATCCCCAACAAGTACCACGTCGGCTACAACGTCGTCGCGGCGCTGTTCAGCAAGGCCCTCGGACTGCCCGGCTACCAGGGCGTCGATGTCGCCGCGATTTTTATCTGGATCGGGCTTTTGGGTGCCCTGACCTCGTTGTTGGGCGACCTGAAAGTCCCGCGGGCCCTCTTGGGCCTGGGCCTGGCCTTCGTGGTGTTCACGGGGGGCTTGAGCTGGATCCTGGGCGGAAACGATCCGAACCAGTATCAAGTCCCGGGCTGGCAGGTGGTGAGCATCGCCGGGCGCTGGGTGCATTACACCTTCCTGTTTTACTTCTACCAGCATCCGATGAGCCTGGGGGCGCTGCTCTTCGTCGGCGTCGTTCATGTCTTTCACCGCTGGTCGGAGCGGGGCGGCTGGGGGCTGCTCGCCGCGGCGGCCTTGGGTCTCGGCGCCTTGAGCCTGGCGCACGTCATGTTTTTCGCGACGCTCCTGGCGGCCCTGGGCGCGGTGTTTTTTATCCGGCTGCTGCGACAGCCAAGCGCCTGGCGCGGCACCGTCGCGGCGGGCCTGGCGGTCTTTTCCGTCTCCGTCGGCTTGGCCTTCGCCTTGGGAGGCTTTTTCCAGCCGCCCTCGCCGCAATTCGACGCCGAGGCGATGCGCTTCGCCTGGCCGCCCGGCTACCTGCGCTACGAGTACTTCGGCGGGCGCAAGCCGATGAGCGCCGCCCAGGCCGCGCTCTGGTACTTGGACGGCTTTGGGGTGTTTCTGCTCGTCCTGCCGCCCGCCCTCTACCTGTGCCTGCGCGACCGCAGGCCCGCGCTTTGGCTCTTGGGCGTCTACTGCGGCCTCTCGCTGCTGATCCCCCAATTCGTCTATTACAATTACAGCAGCAACATCCAAAAATGGTTCTTGGGCTTCGAGTTCTCCGGAAAGATCCTCGCGGCGGCCCTGCTGCTGCCTTTTTGCCTCGTGAGGCGGCGCCAGGCCTTGGCCTACGCCTTGGTCGTCTTCGCCATGGCCGCGCCCCTGATCTTCGTCTACGGGATGACGCTCAAGGACCCCGCCAAGCTGAACTGGGGCGAGCGCCGCGCCGTCTACAACCGCCACAGCGCCCCGCAGGGCTCCTTCTTGAAGGTCGTGGAGATCCTGAAGCGCAACGCCGGCGAGATCGGCATGACCTGGACGACCTCGGGCACGGCCCGCTACCTCGCGGTCTACGCCGGCTATCCGGTCCTGGAGCCGGACAACGTCGTCTCGATGCCGGTGGCGCGGAAGATCTTGAACGAACGCCGCGAGCGCATCCGTCGGATCTTCGCCCGGCCTACGGAGGAATTGTTGCGGGAGCTCCGGATCCGCTGGGTGATTTTTTCTTGCGAAGAGCGCGCCAAGCTTGCACAACCGGTGCAGGACTTCCTCGAGGGCCTGAAGCTCCGCCCGGGGGTCCTCGACCTTTCCTTCGGAGGAAACGCTCCGGGTTGTTACACGGTCTTGAAGCTGCCCCCACCGGGAGGATGACCTTTGCGCGGCCTCGCCTTTATTCCCTATTTTCTGTTCGCCTTCCTCTGGACCTTGCGCCTGTTTCCCGACAAGGGGCGTTGGGCCTCGGTCGCGGCGTCGTTGCCGCTATGCCTGGCGCTGCTGCTGGCCGGGACGGCGATCCCGGGCCGTTGGCTGCAAGAGCTAAGCCTGCCTTTCTACGTGTCCAGCGGGATCTGCCTGGGCTTAAGCGGACTCTTGATCCTGCGGCGGGGATTTCCGCTGTCCGGATGGCGGCCGCCGCTGACGCGCGCCGACTGGCCTTGGCTGCTGGCGCTGGCGCTCGCGACCGCGCTCGTCGCCATGGTCACCGTGCGTTATTCCATCTTCGACGAGGTCCGCCTGCAGGGGCATATCCCGGTCGTCGAGGCCATGCTGCGCGGGCGTTTTCCGCCGGCCTATATCGCCTTTCCCGACGTGGACTTTCGCTATCACTACGGCTTCAACGTCCTCGCGGCCTTGATTAGCCTCGCCTTCGGCGCCAAGGGCTACGTCGGCATCGACGCGCTGACGATCTTTTGCTGGGCGGCCTTCGCGGTCAATCTGCTGCTGCTCTTCTCCCGGCTGGGGATCGCGCGCGGCGGCTGGGCCTTGGCCTTCTGCTTCACGGTCCTCTCCGGAGGGATGAGCTGGCTCTTGGTGGCCAAGCACGACGGGGGCGCCGGGATGCTCTTCCAGCTGCCGAACTGGCAGCAGATGTTCATCTTCGGGCGCGTCATTCATCCCAGCTTCCTCATGTATTTCTTCCAGCACCCGATCTCGCTGGGGCTGCTGTTCTTTCTGGGCATGCTGGCCTGCTTGCAACGCTGGGCCGAGACGGGGGAGCGGCGGGCCTACTGGACCGGCGTCTTTTTGCTGGGGGCGATGAGC
>JAANMT010001419.1_pt1 | contig 23649 bp, 19 predicted proteins | sample 7279711 | NCBI WGS metagenome assembly JAANMT01 (sample SAMN14094538, study PRJNA606508) | bioreactor metagenome | isolation source: A lab-scale SPAN reactor treating ammonium-rich wastewater day 1 | place: Ireland: Galway | collected 2017-01-16 | reverse complement strand
GGCTGGAAGTCCTCGGCGGCCATCGAGCCGGAGACGTCGAGCGCGACCACGATGTCGACGCCCTCGCGCGACACGTCCTCGCGCGCCATCCCCTCCTGCGGCCGCGCCAGCGCGACGCTGCCGAGCAGCAGGCCGGCGCAGGAGAGCAGCAGCGGCAACAGGCGCAGCCGCTGCCGCCACGAGCGGCGCAGGCCGGAAGCGGCGCCGACGCCGGGGTAGGCGACGCCCTGCGGCGAGCGCTCCCGGCGCCACGCGAGCAGCAGCACCAGCGGCGACAGGAGCCCGCACAGCAGCCACAGCGGCTCCTCGAAGCGGAACGCGCCGTTCACGCGGCGTCCTCCTTCGCGGCGGGCGGCGCGAGCCGCGCCTCGAGCGCCGCGACCACGCCGCGCGCCGCGGCGAGGTGCCGCTGCGCCTCCTCGCGCGGGGCGCCCGCGCGCGCGAACTTGACCTGGTCGGCGGCCGACACCAGCTCGCGCACGGGCGAGAGCAGCGTCTCGCCCTGCGCGTGCCCGCGCAGGAACGCGACCGTCTCGGCGCTCGTCATCTCCAGCACCGGCGCGCCCAGCCGGCGCTCGAGGTAGCGCTTCACGACGGCCGCGAGTCCGACGTAGAACGGGTGCCGCTCGGCGGCCTCGGCCAGCGGCGCCAGCCGCTCCAGCGCCTGCAGCGCCTCGACGTCGGGCGCGACTGCCGGGGCCGCGGGCGCGGCCGCTTCCGCGCGCGGGCGCCGCGCCCGGCGCCACAGCCAGGCGCCCAGCGCGAGGACCAGGAGCGCGGCCAGGCCCAGCGCCCACCAGAAGGCGGGCGCGATCTCGAGTCCGACCGGCCCCTTGAGGTCGGCGAGCTGGCGCTGCTGCGGGTCCTTCGGCAGCACCGAGGCGATCCGCAGCGGCACGGGCACGCTGGCGGCTTCCCCTTCGCTGCCGTCGGCGAGCCGGTAGCGCACGGGGATCGGCGGCACGACGGCCTCGTCCACGGCGAAGGCCTGGGCGCGATAGCGCAGCGTCGCTTTCGGCCCTTCGATCACGAGCGGCGCGTCGGCCGGACCGGGCGCCGCGGGCTCCTCGAGGAGCAGCTCGACGTCGCCGCTCCCGCCCGCGCGGGCCACCGTGAAACGCACGCCGGCCGGGCCTTCGACCTGCACGGTCACGGCGAACGGCGCGGCGAGCGCGGGCTCGGCCGTCGACGGCGTCGCCACGACGCGGACGGGGCCCGCCGCCGCTTCCGGCGTCGGCGCGGGCGGCTGGGCCAGCGCCGACGCGGCGAGCGCCGCCCCGGCGAAGGCCAGCGCGCGCCGCGTCACCGCCGTCTCCCGCGAGCTTCGAAGAAGCCGCGCAGCGGCCGCTCGTACGGCTCCGTGGTCGAGAGGGCCAGCGCGTCGACGCCCGTGCGGCGAAACACCTCGGACGCGCTCGCCCGGGTGGACGCGGCCAGCGCCGCGCGGTTCGCCGCGACGCCGAGGTCGACGACCCGCACGGCGCCCGTCTCCGGGTCGGCGAGACGCACGAGCCCGGCATCCGGCAGCTCCGCCTCGTGGGGGTCGACGAGGTGCAGCGCGATCACGTCGTGGCGGCGGCGCAGGCTGCCGAGCCCGCGCTCCCAGCCCTGGGCCTGGAAGTCGGAGACGACGGCGACGATGCTGCGCCGGCGCAGCACGTCGCGGGCGAAGCGCAGCGCTCCCGCGAGGTCGGTGCCGCGGCCTTTCGGCTCCTCGGCCAGCAGGTCGCGCACGATGCGCTGGGCGTGGTCGAGGCCGCGCGCCGGCGGCACGTAGCGCTCGACGCGGTCGGAGAACAGCACGGCGCCGACGCGGTCGTGGTTGGCGACGGCCGAGAAGGCGAGCACCGCCGCGAGCTCGGCCGCGAACTCGCGCTTCTGCAGGTAGCGCGAGCCGAAGCGCTGCGAGCCGGAGACGTCGACCAGCAGCAGCAGCGTCAGGTCGCGCTCCTCCACGAACTTCTTGACGTGGGGCAGCCCGGTGCGGGCCGTGACGTTCCAGTCGATCGTGCGCACGTCGTCGCCCGGCTGGTACTCGCGGACCTCGTCGAACTCCATGCCGCGGCCCTTGAACACGGCGTGGTAGGAGCCGGCGACGCCGGACTCGAGGATCGAGCGGGTGCGGATGCGGATCCGCCGCACGCGGTCGAGGGTCTCCCGCGAGATCCCGGCACTGCGGGGGGCGGCCGGCTTTTCCCTGCGGAACAGGCGCGCGAGCACGTCGAGACTCCTACGGGACCTCCACCCGCTCCAGCACGCGGGCGACGACGGTGTCTGTGGTGACGTTCTCGGCTTCGGCCTCGTAGGTGAGCAGGATGCGGTGGCGCAGCACGTCGGCCGCGATCTCCTTGACGTCCTCCGGCACCACGTAGCCGCGGCCGCGCAGGAACGCGATCGCGCGCGCGGCCTCGGAGAAGGCCAGCGTCGCGCGCGGCGAGGCGCCGTAGGCGACGAGCGGGGCGAGATCGGCGAGCCCGACCTCCTTCGGCCGCCGCGTCGCGTGGACGAGCGCCACGACGTAGTCGCGGATCCGCTCGTCGAGGTAGACCTCGCGCGCGCGCCGCTGCAGCGAGGCGATCTGGGCGGCCGACAGCACCCGGGCCACGGCCGGCGCCTCGCCGCCCAGCATGCGGTCGAGCACCTGGCGTTCCTCGTCCGGCTTCGGGTAGTCGACCCTGACCTTGAGCAGGAAGCGGTCGACCTGCGCCTCGGGCAGCGGGTACGTGCCCTCCTGCTCGATCGGGTTCTGGGTCGCGAAGACGAGGAACGGGTCGGGCAGCGGGCGGGTGGCGTCGCCGAGCGTCACCTGCCGCTCCTGCATCGCCTCCAGCAGCGCCGACTGCACCTTGGCCGGGGCGCGGTTGATCTCGTCGGCCAGCACCAGGTTCGCGAACACCGGCCCGGTGCGGGCCGTGAACTCGCCGGTCTTCGGGGAGTAGACGAGGGTGCCGGTGAGGTCGGCGGGCAGCAGGTCGGGCGTGAACTGGATGCGCGAGAAGGAGAGGTCGAGCACCTGCGACAGCGTCTTGACCGCCATCGTCTTGGCGAGGCCCGGCACGCCTTCGACCAGCAGGTGGCCGCGGCACAGCAGCGCGACCATCATGCGGTCGACCAGGCCGCGCTGGCCGACGATCACCTTGCGTACCTCGGCGATCGCGGCCTGGACCTGGAGCGACTCCTCGCGCACGGCCTCGTTGAGCTGGGCGACGTCGATCGTGGGCGTGGGACTCAAGGCGACTCCTTCGTTCGGGGACGGCACGCGGACGGACAGGCTGCGCCGTGCTTCGTGGGACGCACGGGCGACGCTCCCGGACGGGATCCGGCGGCCTGGACACGGGCGCGGGGGCGCGAGGGAGAATCGTAGGGTTCCCCCAACGAGGAGGCAACCCGCGGCCCCCGCCGCGCGTCACAGGAGGCAGCGCCCATGCTCACGGCCTTCGTGTCCCACGGCGCCCCGACCGCGGCCCTCGAACGGGGTCCGTACGCGGACGACCTGCGCGCGCTCGGCCGCGAGTGGGCGGGTGTCCGCGCGCTGCTCGTCGTCTCCGCGCACTGGGAGGCCACCGGCCCGTTCCGCGTCACGGCCGCCGCGCAGCCCGGGGTCGTCCACGACTTCTGGGGCTTCCCGGAGGAGCTGTACCGGCTCGACTACCCGGCGGCCGGCGACCCGGCCCTGGCGACCCAGGTGGCCGGCCTGCTGCGCTCCGCGGGACTCGAGGCGGCGCCCGACGAGCAGCGGCCCTGGGACCACGGCGTGTGGGTCCCGCTGCGGCTGGCGCGCCCGGAGGCGGACCTGCCGGTCGTCCAGCTCTCGCTGCCGCGGCCCCGCACGCCCGCCCTGCTCGAGGCGGCCGGCGCCGCGTTGCGCCCGCTGCGGCAGCAGGGCGTCGCGCTGCTCGCGAGCGGCGGCGTCGTCCACAACCTGCCCCGCCTGCGCTTCGAGGACGAACACGCGCCGACCGAGGCCTGGGCCCGGGCCTTCGACGACTGGGTCGCCGAGCGGGTCGAGGGCGGCCGCGGCGCGGAGGTCTTCGACTACCGCGACGCGGCGCCCGCGGCGGAGGCCGCGGTCCCCACATCGGAGCACTTCGACCCGCTGTTCGTGGCGATCGGCTACGCGGGGCCCGAGGGGCGGGCCCGCAGCCTGCACGCCTCGTTCCGCTACGGCAGCCTGTCGCTGCGCTGCTTCGGCTGGGACTGAACTACTTCGCGCCGCGGCGGGAGAGCACCGCGGGCAGCGTGCGCAGCAGGATCGCCAGGTCGAGGCCCAGGCTCCAGTTGTCCACGTAGGCGAGGTCCAGCTTCATCCACTCCTCGAAGCCGAGGTCGTTGCGGCCGCTGACCTGCCACAGGCCGGTCAGGCCCGGCTTCACCGACAGCCGGCGGCGGCGCCAGCCGTCGAGGGCGTCGGTCTCGACCATCGGCAGCGGCCGCGGGCCCACCAGGCTCATCTCGCCGCGCAGCACGTTGACGAGCTGGGGCAGCTCGTCGAGGCTCCAGCGGCGCAGCGCGCGGCCGAGGCGGGTCACGCGCGGGTCGTCGCCGAGCTTGAACACCGGGCCGTCCATCTCGTTGTGGGCGAGCAACGCGTCGCGCTCGGCCTCGGCGCCCTCGCGCATCGTGCGGAACTTGAGCATCCGGAAGCGGCGGCCGTTGAGCCCGCCGCGCCACTGGGCGAACAGTGCGGGCCCGCGCGAGTCGAGCCGGATCAGCAGCACGAGCAGCGCGAGCAGCGGCAGCAGCAGCGCGAGCAGGACCGCGGCCGCGGCCCGATCGAGCAGGTTCTTGACGAAACGCTCGGGCCGGTCGGCGTCCTGCGTCTCGTACGCGAGGTAGACGCGGTCGCCGACCACCTCCGCGCGGGGCCGCGCGACTTCCAGGCCGGCCTGCTCGACCTCGACCAGGGCCGGCACGCCGACCTCCTCGCAGGCCTCGAGCAGCGGCAGCAGCCGGGTGTGCGAGCGATTGGGGTCGGCGGCCAGGATCACCTCGTCGACGCCCCCCTGGCGCAGCCGCTCGGCGAGCGCGGCGGGCGACTCGGACGCGAGGCGCTCGATGCGCCGGCCGCGCAGGCGGGCCAGGTCGCTCTCCTCCGCGTCGCCGACCGGCCCCAGCACGAGGGCCAGCGCCTCGCCGCCCAGCGCGATGGCGCGCCGGCGCTGGACCGCCTTGGCGAACAGCAGCAGCGCCGTCGACAGCAGCAGGAACAGCGCGATCAGCGTGCGGTTGAGCGGGGCCTGGGCCGCGACCAGGATCACGGCCAGCGCGCCGGCCCCGATCGCCTGCGCCAGCAGCGTGGCCCGCACCAGCTCGAGCCAGGGGCCGCGCAGCAGGCGCAGGCCCTGCAGCCCGACGCGCTGCGCGCCCAGCGCCCAGGCCGGCACGAAGACCACGAGCAGGTGGGCGATCTCGGCGGCCGGGACCACCCGCCGCAGCGCGGGCGAGACCAGGTGCAGCCGCGAGGCGAGTGCGTAGGAGACGGCCAGGGCGACCAGGACGGTCAGCACGTCCTGCAGCAGCACACCGCGCTCGAAGTGGCGGCCGCGCATCAGCGGCTTTCCCGGCTCACTTCTCCTTCATCGTCCACACCCCGTCCCAGTCGTCGGCCGGGGGGTGCTCGAGGAAGTACGAGCAGCGGTCGAGGTAGAGGCGGCTGGGTCCGTCGCCCGGCACGACGTCGAGGGCTTCCTCGAAAGCGGCCTGGGCCGCACCCCACTCGCGGCGCCGGTACAGGTCGAGGCCCATGCCGTAGAGGTCGAGCAGCGCGCCCACCGCCGCCTGGCGCTCGGCCGGCAGGTGGTCGAGCACCTCGAAGACGCCGACCGGCTGGCTCTTGCCCTTGACCCGCAGCCGGTCCACCTCGCGCAGCCGGTAGGCCTGGCGCAGCTCCGCGCGGGTGAACTCGCTGATCAGGATCTGGGTGTGGTAGTGCTTGTTGGCACTCTCGAGGCGCGACGCGAGGTTGACCCCGTCGCCGATCACCGTGTAGTCCATCCGCTTCAGCGAGCCGATGTTCCCGGACAGCACCTGGTCGGTGTTGATGCCGAGGCCCATCAGCAGCGGGGCCTGGCCCTCGGCGACGCGGCGCTCGTTCAGCGCGTGCAGCGACTGCAGCATGCCGATCGCCGCCTGCACCGCGTGGTCGGCGTCCTCGGGCCCGGCGAACGGGGCGCCGAACACGGCCATGATCGCGTCGCCGATGTACTTGTCGAGGATGCCGCCCTTCTCCAGCAGGATGTCGACCATCAGGCTGAAGTACTCGTTCAGCATCTTGACGGTGTCCTGCGGCCCGATCCGCTCCGAGATCGAGGTGAAGTCGCGGATGTCGGTGAACAGCACCGAGGCCTTGGTCAGCTTGCCGCCGAGCGCCGACTCGCCCTCGGAGAGCAGCCGGTCGGCCACCTCCTTGGACATGTAGCGCGCCATCGTGCCCTTCAGCCGCTTCTCGTTGGTGATGTCGTCGAACATCACCATGCAGCCCTGGTTCTGCTCGCCGGGGTCGCCCAGCGGCACGATCGTCAGGTTGACCGAGGCGACGTCCTTGCGCTCGTCGGCGGCCACCGCCTCGGACAGCCACAGGTCGGTGTCCATCGCCACCTCGGGGCTGCCCGAGCGCAGCACCGCCTCGATCGCGTCGGCCACCCACGAGTTGCGCCCGGCGAAGAACTCGCGGTCCGACTTGCCGACCATGTCCGAGGCGTCGTCGCGGCGCAGCAGGTCGAGCGCCGCGCGGTTGACCTTGACGATGGTGCCGGCAGGGTCGAGGGTGACCACGCCGTTGCTCATGCTCTCGAGGATGCTCTCGTTGTAGTTCTTGACGCGGATGATCTCGTCGAAGAGCTGGGCGTTCTCCATCGCGATCGCCGCCTGCGAGGAGAAGGCCTTGAGCCGGCGCTCGTCGAGCGTCGTGAACGGGCCGCCGCGGCGGTTGAGCACCTGGGTCACCGCGATCGTCACCCCCTTGCGGTTGACCACCGGCATGCACAGGATCGAGCGGGTGCGGTAGCCGGTCTTGCGGTCGACCTCGGGGTTGAAGCGCGAGTCCTGGTAGGCGTCGGGGATGTTGATCGTCTGGCCCGTGGTGAACACCGCGCCGGCGATGCCCATGTGGCTCGGGAAGCGGATCTGCGACAGCCCCTCGTCGCGGCTGACCAGCGCCCACAGCTCGTTCGTCTTCGGGTCGTGGACGAACAGCGTCGCGCGGTCGGCCTCGAGGATGGTGGCCACCGTCTCCATGATCTTCTTGAGCAGCGGCTGGAGCTGCAGCTCCGACGACATCGCCGCCGTGACCTCGAGGAGCTGGGTCTCCTCGTTGCGGGCGCGCGCGATCTGGGCGTGGAGCTGGGCGTTGACGAAGGCGGACGCCGCGTGCCCGGTCAGCGTCTCCAGCAACGACAGGTCCTCCGGGTCGAAGGCGTCCTCGCCCTTCTTGTTGAGGACCTGGGCGACGCCGATGATGCGGGCGCCGTCCTCCCGGCTGTGCACGATCGGCGCGCACAGGATGTTGCGGGTGTGGAAGCCCGTCTGCCGGTCGATCTCGGGGTTGAAGCGCGGGTCGGCGTAGGCGTCGGGGATGTTGACCGCCTCGCCGCTGCGGAACACGGTGCCGGCGATGCCGGCGCCGGCCGGGAAGCGGATCTCGCCGGTCAGTCCCACCGCCGCCTTGGTGTAGAGCTCGTCGGTCTCGGCGTCGTGCAGGAAGATCGTGCAGCGCTCGGCCTCCAGGAAGTCGGAGACCAGCTCGACCATCCGCGGCAGCAGCACCTCGAGCGAGAGCGAGTCGGCCATCCGCCGCGAGACCTGGAGCAGGGCCGAGGTCTTGCGCAGGATGTCGGCCAGGCGCTCGGTGAACGCCTCGCGGTCGCTCTCGCTGAGCTGGAGCAGGATGCGGCGGATGTCGTCCTGCCGCAGCCGGTGGCCGATGAGCTGGGAGACGAGATCCACGTCGTCGTTGTGGGGCTTCACGGGAGGGCAATTCTACGTCGGTCTAGAATCGCCGGCGTGAGCTGGTCCAGCCAGGTCGACCGCGTGCTCCGCCGCTCGCCGCTCGGGCGCGCCCAGCCCTGGATCAAGGCCCGGGCGCCCTGGCTCCACGCGGCGCTGCTGGGCGCGCGCGACCTGGTGCTGCCGTTCCGCTCCCGGCACGGGCTGTCCCGCTACCAGCACCGTGCTCTGGAGCGATTCGCGTCGTTCGGCCCGCGCCTGCAGCCACGGGTGCTCGAAATCGGCAGCGACCTCGAGCGCGCCGTCCTGCGCGAGCTGGCCGAGCGCGGGGCGGGGCTGGCGATCGGGGTCAACCCCGACGTCGACCACGGCGCCGCGGCCGCCGCCACGGGCGCCGCCGGGCGTTTCGCGATCGTGCGCGCCGACGGCCGGCGGCTGCCGTTTGCCGACGAGAGCTTCGCCGCGATCTTCACCGTGGCGGCCTTCGAGCACGTCCACGAGCTGGACGTCGCGCTGCTCGAGCTGCACCGCGTGCTCGAGCCGGGCGGGCTCGTCTACTCGGACTTCGGGCCGATCTGGTCCAGCTCGGTCGGCCACCACGTGTACGCGGTCGTCGACGGCGTGGAGGCCCGGCACTGGAAGCCGGGCCGCAACCCGGTGCCGCCCTTCGGCCACCTGCTGCTGACGCCCGACGAGCTGCGGCCGCGGCTGTTCGAGGCGCCGTGGATGTTCGACCGCCTGGCGGACGCGGTGCTCGAGTGGATCTACCGCGGGCCGGGCATCAATCGCCTGTTCTACGAGGACTACGAGGCGGCCTTCGCGAGCTGTCCGCTGGAGCTGATCCACCTCGAGCCGCTGCGTGAGCACGTGCCGCGCGAAACGCTCGACGCGCTGCGCCAGCGCTACCCCGGGCGCCGCGCGTTCGACGTGCGGATGGTCGAGGCGGTGCTGCGGCGGCCGCCGGCCTGAACCGGCCGCCGGCCTACTCCGAGCCGAGCCGGGCCAGCGCGCCACCGTCGACGACCAGCACCTGGCCGTCGACGAAACCGGAGCGCTCGGGGTCGGCGAGGAACAACACGGCCTGCGCCACCTCGCGCGGCTGGCCGATGCGCCCGGCCGGCGTGCGCGAGGCCAGCGCCTGCAGCCGGGCGTCGACCTCGGCCGGGTCGCGGGCGTTGCGGCCGACACCGGCGCGCAGCATGTCGGTGTCGATCGCGCCCGGCACGACGCAGTTGACGCGGATGCCGTCGGCGGCGAACTCCAGCGCGAGCGCCCGGGTCAGGCTGATCAGGCCGCCCTTGCTGGCCGCGTAGGCCGCGACCTCGGCGGTGGTCGCCAGCGCGTGCACCGAGGCGACGTGGACGATCGCCCCGCGGCTCGCCCGCAGCGCGGGCTGGGCCGCCCGCGCCAGCAGGAACGCCGCTCGCAGGTTGACCGCCATCAGCCGGTCCCAGTCGGCGGCAGTCGTGGCCGCCAGCGCCCGCGGCAGGTGCACGCCGGCGCAGCCGACGACCGCGTCGAGCCGGCCGAAGCGGCGCAGCGACTCGTCCACCAGCGCGGCGACCTCGACCTCGTCGGCCACGTCGGCGGCGACCACGTCCGCTGCGTCCCCGGGTGCCAGGTCGGCGCCGAGCACCTGCCAGTTCGCCTCGCGCAGCAGCGCGACCACCGCCTGGCCGATGCCGCGGGCGGCGCCGGTGACGAGCGCGGCGTTCATCGCCCCGCCGCCTCGAGCACCACGAAGAGGTTGTCGAGGGTCGAGCGATGGACGCGCTCCCACGCCGCCGGGCTGCTGTTCGAGTTGTGAGGCGCCAGCATCACCTGCTCCATCGCCCGCAGCGGGCTGTCGACGGGCAGTGGCTCGTGCTCGAAGACGTCGAGCGCGGCGCCGGCCAGGCGGCCCGAGCGCAGCGCCTCGCACAGCGCGGCTTCCTGCACGATCGGCCCGCGGGCGGTGTTGATCAGCACGGCGCCGGGCCGGATCGCCGCGAATGCCGCCGCACCGAACAGGCCACGGCTGGTCGGGTTGAGGTCGCAGTTGACCGACACGAAGTCGCAGCGGCCGAGCAGGTCCTCGAAGCCGGTCATCTCGATCCCCGTCTCGGCCAGGAAGCCGTCCGGCATCGCCACCAGGTCGTTGCCGAGCAGGCGCGAGCCGAACGCCTTGACGCGGCGCGCCACGGTCTTGCCCACGGCGCCGACGCCGACGATCCCGAACGTGCACTCCGAGAGCGCGCGCGACGGCAGCTTCTGCCAGCGGCCGGCCTTCATCTCGCGGTCCATCGCCGGCAGCCTGCGTGCGAAGGCGAGCGCGTAGCCGAGCACCGTGTCGGCCACCGGGCCGCTGAAGGCGTCGAGGGTGTTCTTCACGGCAATGCCGCGGCGGGCGCAGGCGTCGCGGTCGATCGAGTCGACACCGGTGCCCCACTTGGAGATCACGCGCAGCCGCGGCGCGCTGGCCAGGACGCGGTCGGTGAAGCGGTCGTCGCCGCAGATTACGCCGTCGACGTCGGCCAGCAGCGGGATCAGCTGCTCCTCCTCCAGCCGCTCCTCGACCGTGGCGACCACCACCTCGGCGCCGCGCGCCTCCAACTCGGGCCGGAACCGCTCGAGCACCGGCAGCATGTACGGCGCGCTCACGAGGACCCGGAAGCGGCTCATCTGGACTCCCTGGCGTAGAGGAACTCGGCGATCTCGAAGTCGAGCGCCTCGTCGATGTCCCACGCCTCCGGCCGCGGGACCTCGAACAGCAGCGGCCGCTCGCCGATCCGGCTGCGCCGTCGGCGCAGCAGGTCGGGGGGAAACAGGTACAGGCAGGAGTTCTCCTCGTAGACGGGCGGCAGGTCCTGGGTCCGCAGCAGCACGTCCGGGTCGTGGTTGAGGGCGCGCCCGGCGTGATCGTAGAGCCGGGTCTGCAGGCGGGTGACGCCGAACAGCGAGTCGTGGACGGACCGCGCCGCCGCGAACGCCCGCAGCGCGCGCTCGATGGTGACCGCGCGCAGCAGCGGGTTGGTGCTGTGGGTCTGCAGCACCAGGTCCGCCTCGACGTGCTCGATGTCGTGCAGCAGGACGTCGTTCATCGGCACCAGGCCGTCGCGCAGGTGCTCGGGGCGGACCAGCAGGCGGACGGCGGGATAGCGGACCGGGACCTCCGCCAGGATCGCCTCGGAGTCGGTGTCGATCACGACCTCGTCGATGCCGCTCGTCGCCAGCAGGGTGTCGAGCACGCGGTGGTACAACGGGCGGCCCGCGAACGGGCGCACGTTCTTGCCCGGCACCCGCTCGCTGCCGCCGCGCATGGGCATCAGCGCCACGACCCGCGGGGTGGACGTCACGGCCGGACCTGCTTGTCGGCAGTGGCCGACTCGTAGTCGATCGGCCGCGCCTCCTGGCGCGGGCCGACGGGCGCCGACGCCAGTCCCGGCGGGTAGTAGAGGCGGCTGCGCAACTCGGAGCTCGGGCTGCGCTCGCGGAATCCGCGCCAGGTGCCGAGATACTGGGCCAGGCGGAACACGGGCACGTCGAGGAACGCCTGGCGCAGGCGGCCCTCGCGCAGCGCGTGGTACCAGTCGGAGACGACGCTGGCCGGCGCCAGCCGCAACAGGTCGAGGGTCGAGAAGCTCTCGTCCGGGAAGATGCGCCGCATCGCCAGCGCCTCGCGGCGGTAGCGCTGGAACACGCGGGCCGCGGTTTCCTGGTGGACGTGGATGACCCGGGCGTCCGCGCGGTAGGCGATCTTGTGGCCGCGGGCGCGCGCGCGCCGCGCCCAGTCGAGGTCCTCGAGCCCGGTCAGGGTGTCGTCGTAGGGCAGCTCCTGCCACAGCGCGCGGCGAATCGCCGCGTTCGCGTTGTTGCAGAAGTCGTGGCCCTGGTCGGGCTGAGACTGCTCGGGGAACCAGCGGGCGAAGACGCGGTGCTCGGAGTAGCGGGTCGTCTCGCAGCCGCGCTGCTGCCCGTAGACCAGCGCCACCGCGGGGTCGGCGAAGGGCTCGAGCAGCCGCGCGAGCCAGTCGTCCCACACCGGGTAGACGTGGGCGGAGGCCGCCACCACGAACTCGCCGCGAGCCTCGGCGATACCGAGGTTCAGCGCGCGGCCGAACGAGAAGCGCTCGGGGGCGATGCGCAACACGCGAGCGCCGAAGCGGGCCGCGATCGCTGCCGTCGCGTCGGTCGAGCCCGAGTCGACCAGGATCACGTCGACGTCGCGGAGGGTCTGGCGCTCGATCCCGGTCAGCAGGCGCCCGATGTGGGCTTCCTCGTTGAACGCACGGATCACCACCGTGCAGGTCGGGCTCGGCGGCATCGGCCAGCGATGGTGCCACGGGCCACGCGCGGGCAGCAAGGGCGCGCGCCTGGTCGCGGGCGCTAGGATGGGGACTCCGATGCCCGGGCCGCCACTGCGCTTCGAGTACCTCGATCCGACGCTCCTGCTGTCGGGGCCCCACTTCGAGAGGGTCTGCGCCTTCATCGACCTGGTCCACGGCTGGGACAACCTCGGCTGGCACTATCTCGTCGACTTGTGCTGGCTGGACCGCCAGCTCGCCGACCTCACGCCCGGCTCCCACGTGCTCGACGCCTGCGGCGGTCGCGGCCCCGCCCAGTACCTGCTGCTGGAGTGCGGCTTCGACGTCACCAACGTCGACCTCGCCGCGCAGCCGCCGACACCGTTCGAGCGCCGGCGCTACCAGGCCCGCTACCAGGAACTGGCCAGCCATCGCCCCACCTCCTACTCGGATCACATCGCGGACCCGGCCGGCCGCCGCCTCTTGCGGTTCGTCAAGACCTGGCCCGGCGCCGCCTGGCTGCGGCGCCGCCTGCTCCCGCTCGCCCGCGACGCCCGCCAGCGACTGCGGACCGGTCCGCTCGCGGGCGGGCGCGACGCGTTCCGTGAACGCTTCGGGCTCGGCGCTCGCCCGGTCGGGCGCCTGCGGCTCGTGCGCGGCAACCTGGCAGCCCTGCCCGAACTGCCAGACGCGACCTTCGAGGCGGTGGTCTCGCTGTCCGGGCTGGAGCACGTGCCGCTCGCGCAACTGAAGCCGGGACTGGACGAACTGGCGCGGCTGGTGCGCAGCGGCGGCACCTGGGCGCTGACCACCTCCGGCACCGAGCACGAGGTGGGCTGGTTCCACGAAGGCGCCCAGGGGCAGTGCTTCTCCGCGGCCGACATGCAGGCCGTCTTCGGAGCCGCGCCGGCGGGCGGACCCGACGCGGCCACCGTGCTGCAGGCCTATCGCGACAACGACTTCCTCGCGCGACGGCTGGCCCCCGTCTACGCACGCAGCGACCGCAACGGCATGCCGTGGGGGCGCTGGAACCCGAGCTACGTCCCCGTCGGGGTCTTCAGCGACCCGCCCATGCCGGGCTAGCCCGGCCCGGCCGCGGACGGACGCGGCCGGAGCCCGGCCAACAGGGGTTCGCCGAGGACGCGATACAGGCCCGCCGCGAGCACGGTCACCGCCAGCAGCTTGACGGCGACCCAGCCGCCCGGCGCCGGCACCAGCGCGGCCAGGCCGACCGGCACGGCGACCAGCGCCGCGCGTGCCAGCGTGCCCCACGGCGGAGCCACGCCCCAGCGGCGAGCGGCGATGGCCACGGCGCAGACGCCGGCGAGCAACGACAACAGCGCCGTGACCGTGGCGGCGCCGACCGCACCCCAGTGCGGGATGCAGAGCCCGTGCAGCAACGCAGCGAGGGCCGGCAGGGGCAGCGCGAGCCGCAGGTAGGTGCCCGGCGCGGCGGCCGCGGTGAGCAGCGCACCCGAGACGGCCAGGGCGAACAGGCCGACGGCCCCGAAGCCCAGCCGCGCGAGCAGCGGCGCCGCACCGAGATACGAGGCGCCGAAGATCAGTTGCAGCACCTCCGGCGCGCAGAGCGCAAGGGCCACCGCCAGCGGCAGCGGCAGCAGCGCGAGCCTCAGCGCGTCCTGTGCGAGGTGGCCGCCAGCGTCGCGCTGGCCCTGGGCGAACAGCCGGGTCAGGCTGGCCACCAGCGGCGGACTGGCCGCCAACTGGGCGACGCCGCGCGCCGCCTGGAAAGCCTGCGCGGAGCCGTACAGCGCGATGGCGGCGGCCGGAGCGCCCAGCCCCTTCAGCATCAGCAGGTCGAGCCGTTCGAACACGCTGAGGGCGAGGCTGACGAAGAACAACGGGCCGACATAGCTCCACAGCCCCACGATCCGGTGCTCGACCCGGAGCAGCAGCGGCGGCGCGACCTCGCGCCGAGCCCACGCGAGTTCCAGCCCGCAGGCGGCGACCACGCCGGCCAGCGCCCCCGCCAGGCCCAGCCCCGACTCGACGCCGGCGATGATCAGCAGCGGACGGCCCACGTGGCGGGCCGCGACCGCCCGGGCCGAGGCCGCGTAGAGGCCGCGGCCCGCGGCCACCGCGCGATGGCCGCGGGCGAGGGCCAGCAAGGGCACGCCGAGCGCGAGCAGTGGCAGCGCCCAGGCCAGCACGGGCTCGCCCAGCAGGCGGGCCACGGGCGCCCCGGCCGCGGCACAGGCGACCGCGACTGCGACCGCGACCAGGGCCTGGGTCTGGAGCAGGCGGGACGCGACCGGCTGCCACTCCGCGGCCTCGGCCACCAGCCGGGTGATGGCGGCGACGAACAAGCCCGCGAGCGCCACGTCGGCCCAGGTCACCAGCGAGGCCGCGAGCAGGAAGCGACCGTAGTCGTCGAGGCTCAGCGCCCGGGCCAGGTAGGCCGCGGTGACGATCCCGGAGGGGAGCTGCAGCGCCTCGCCGGCGAACAGCCGGGCGGCCCCGGATGCCACCTCACGCCGCGGCGGCGGCGGCGCGCTCAGGCCCAGTGGTCGCCGTGCCTCACGACGGCACGATAGCACCGCGGCGCTTTCGCGGCCCCCGGCGTTCGTGAGAGCCTCCGCCGATGCGGGTGCGCTGGCAGGAGATGTCGCTGGAGCGCGTCGTGGCAGCCGTCGGCCGCCGCTTCGCGGACGTGCCGGAGGCGGCCGCGTGGCGGATGTCGCCGCGGGCCCGCCGCGCCCGCCAGCAACTGGAGGCGTTCCGCGGCCGCCACGCGGGCCAGCGCTGCTTCGTGATCGGCAACGGCCCCAGCCTCGGCGCGATGGACCTCTCGCCGCTGCGCGGAGAGATCACGTTCGGCATGAACCGGATCTACCTGTTGTTCGAGAAGCTGGGCTTCGCGACGACCTACTTCACGTGCATCAACGGACTGGTGCTGGAGCAGTTCGCCGCCGACATCGCCGCCTTGCCGATGCCGAAGTTCGTCGACTGGACGGCGCGCCGCCACTTCGCGGAGTCGGACTCGCTGCTGTTCCTGCGCTCGCGGCTCTCGGTGCTCGACTTCTTCGAGGGCGACGTGACGCGGCCGATCTGCAGCGGCGGCACGGTCACCTACGCGACGCTGCAGCTCGCCTACTTCATGGGCTTCGCGGAGGCGATCCTGATCGGCGTCGACCACAACTTCGCCGACAAGGGCACGCCGAACCGCGAGGAGGTGCGCCAGGCCGAGCGCGACCTCAACCACTTCCACCCCGACTACTTCCCCAAGGGCTCGCGCTGGCAATTGCCCGACCTGCTGCGCTCCGAGCAAGCCTACGCGATGGCCGACCGTGCCTTCACCGCGGCCGGGCGCAAGGTCCGTGACGCGACGGTCGGCGGTCGTTGTCCGGTCTTCGAGAAGGCCGCCTACGCCACCCTGTTCCGCGGCTGAGGGGGAATCAGAAATCGGCCAGGATGGCGACGGTCTCGTTTCCGGTGGCCGGGGGAGCGCGGTGTAGACTCGCCTCTCCATGATCAGCAGGCGGGTTCTGGTGACCGGCGGCGCCGGCATGATCGGCTCCAACCTGGTCAAGCGGCTGGTTGGCCTCGGCCACCGCGTGCAGGTCGCCGACAACCTGTGGCGCGGCCGCGTCGAGCACCTCCAGGACGACGCCGGGCGGCCGGTGATCGACCTCGAGCGCGACCTGCACCGAATCGACCTCGCGGTGCCCGGAGCGGCGGACGCATTGGTGGCCGAGAGCGAGGTCGTCTACCACCTGGCCGACGTCGTGGCCGGGGTCGACTACGTGTTCCGCAACCAAGGCGACGTCTTCCGCCAGAACCTGCTGATCAACTCCAACGTGATCGCCGCGGCGCGGCGCGCGAAGCCCGCGGCGTTCGTGTACGTCGGCACCGCGTGCAGCTTCCCGCAGGCGCTGCAGACGGGCGTCGACGCCCGACCGCTGCGCGAGGAGGACCAGTATCCCGCCCATCCCGAGTCCGGCTACGGCTGGAGCAAGCTGATGGGCGAGTACGAGGCGCTGCTGATGGAGCGGGAGACCGGGGTGCCGGTCAGCGTGCTGGTGCTGCACAACGTCTACGGTCCGCCGTGCGACTTCGGCGAGCGCAGCCAGGTGCTGCCCGCGCTGGTGCGCAAGGCGCTGCGCTGGCCGGCCGAGCCGTTCGTGGTCTGGGGCAGCGGCAGCCAGGGCCGCGCCTTCGTCCACGTCGACGACGTCGTCGACGCGCTGGTCGCCAGCCTCGACCGCGGCCTCGGCCAGGGCGTGATCCAGATCGGTCCCGACGTCTGCACCTCGATCCGCGAGGTGGCCGAGGCCGTGGTCGCGATCTCCGGCAAGCCGATCGAGATCGCGTGGGACCGGAGCAAGCCGGAGGGCGACCGCGGTCGCTGCGCCGACTGGTCGAAGGCGCGCCGGGTGCTCGGCTGGCAGCCGCGCACGACGCTGCAGGCGGGCCTCGCGGGACTCTACGCCTGGATGCAGACGCGCGTGTCATGAGTGCCGCCAACTTCATCGGCGTCCGCGTCGATGCCGCGACCTTCGACGAGATGCTCGAGCGGGTCGAGTCCTGGCGCCACGACAAGGCAGCGCGGGCGCGCCACATCGCCCCGATCAACGCCTTCTGCGCGACGCTGACGCTCGCGGACGAGCGGCTGCGCCGGATCTATGGCGACGCCGACATCGCGGGCCCCGACGGCATGCCGTTCGTCGCCTGGATCCGCGCCTTCGTGCGCCCGCAGTGCGACCGCTTCTACGCGCCCGACATCGTCCACGAGACCGCCCGCCACGGCGAGCAGGCCGGCTGGACCTTCTACCTCTACGGGGGCAGCGCCGAGACCTGCGAGGGCATGCGCCGTCACCTGCTCGACCGCTTCCCGCGACTGCGCATCGTCGGCACCCACGCGCCGCCGTTCCGCCCGCTGACGGAGGAGGAGGACGCCGCGATCTGCGCGGAACTCGCCGCGCTGCGGCCGGACATCGTGTGCGTCGGGCTGGGCACGCCGAAGCAGGACTACTGGATCGCCGAGCACCGCGACCGCGTCCTGGGCACGGTCTTCGTCGGCTGCGGAGCGACCTTCGACTTCTTCGGCGGCCGCATCCAGATGGCGCCGCGCTTCGTGCAGCGCTCCGGATTCGAGTGGTTGTGGCGGCTGTTGTCGCGCGACTTCTTCCGCCTCTGGCACCGCTACACCGTGATGAACGTCGTCTTCCTCTGGCACTTCGCCCTGCAGGTGACCGGCCTGCGGGTGCGCGCGCCGCTGCCCCGTCCGGCGCCCTGAGCCGCGCACACCGGTGATCTCCCCCTACGGTGGCTCTCTTGTCGAGCGCCTGCTGCCGGCGGGCGCCGCCCACGAGGCGCTCGCCGCCGAGGCCGCCCGGCTGCGCCCGCTGGTGATCGGCGCCCGCGCCCAGTGCGACCTCGAGCTGCTGGCGGTGGGCGGCTTCTCGCCGCTCGCGGGCTTCATGGGTTCGGCCGACTACGCGCGGGTGCTCCGGGAGATGCGGCTGGCCGACGGCACGGTGTGGCCGATCCCGGTCGTGCTGCCGGTCGCGAAGGACGCGGTCGCGGCGGGCGAACGAGTCGCCCTGCTCGACGCCCGCAACGACCTGCTGGCCGTGATGGACGTGCGCGAGGTGTTCGAGCGCGACCCCGAGGCCGAGGCCGCGGCGCTGCTCGGCCGCTTCGACACGGCCCACCCCTACGCCGCCGAGATCGCGGCGGGGCCCCGCTTCTGCGCCGCCGGCCCGGTCGAGGTGCTGCGGCTGCCCACCCACCACGACTTCGCCGCCCTGCGGCTGACGCCGCGCGAGACCCGTGAGCGCCTGGCGGCGCTCGGCGGCGGCCCGGTGGTCGCGTTCCAGACCCGCAACCCGCTGCACCGCTCGCACGAGGAGCTGACCCGGCGCGCGGCGCGCGACTGCGGCGGGCTGCTGCTGATCCACCCGGTGGTGGGCATGACCCGGCCCGGCGACGTCGACCACTACACCCGGGTCCGCACCTACAAGGCGCTGGTCGAGAACCACTACGACGCCGAGCGCACGCTGCTCGCGCTGCTGCCGCTGGCGATGCGGATGGCGGGCCCGCGCGAGGCGGTGTGGCACGCGATCATCCGTCGCAACTACGGCGCGACCCACTTCATCGTCGGCCGCGACCACGCGGGCCCCGCGCCGGACTCGCAGGGCAAGCCCTTCTTCCGCCCCGACGAGGCGCAGGACCTGGCGAAGGCCCACGCGAAGGAGATCGGGGTCGAGATCCTGACCTACGCCGAGGTCGTCTACCTCCAGGACGAGGACCGCTACGAGTTGTCCGACCGGCTGCCGGCGGGCGCGAAGGTGGCCTCGATCTCCGGCACCCAGGTCCGCCGCGACTACCTCGAGAAGGGCAAGCTGCTGCCCGAGTGGTTCACCCGGCCCGAGGTCGCGAAGATCCTGGCCCAGACCCACCCGCCGCGCCACGAGCAGGGCGTGTGCGTGTGGTTCACCGGGCTGTCGGGCGCGGGCAAGTCGACGACGGCCGAGGCGCTGCTCCCGTTCCTGCTCGAGCGCGGCCGCCACGTCACCCTGCTCGACGGCGACATCGTGCGCCAGCACCTGTCGAAGGGGCTCGGCTTCAGCCGCGAGGACCGCGACGCCAACGTCACCCGCATCGGCTTCGTGGCCGCCGAGATCGTGCGCCACGGCGGGGTCGCGGTGTGTGCGGCCGTCAGTCCCTACCGGGCGGCGCGGGCGCAGTGCCGGGAGATGGTCGGCGCGGACCGCTTCGTCGAGGTGTTCATGGACACCCCGCTCGACGTCTGCGAGTCGCGCGACACCAAGGGCCTCTACGCGAAGGCACGGGCGGGCACGCTGCCGGCGTTCACCGGCATCTCCGACCCGTACGAGGCGCCGGAGAAGCCGGAGCTGGTGCTGCCGACGGTCGGCCCCACCCCCGCGGAGAACGCGCGGCGGATCGTCGACGTGCTGATCGAGCGGGGCTTCCTGCTCCCGTGACGCCGGCGGCGTGAGATCGGGGCGGCTCCGCGGCGAGACGGGCTGGGCGCTCGGCCTGGGCCTGGCGCTGGGCCTCTACTGGTTCGGCAGCGCCGCCGCCGGTGCGGGAATGCTGTTCACCCGCGACATCGACATCTTCTGGTACGGCCACGTCGAGGCGCTGCTGCGCGCCGTCGCCGCGGGCGAGTTGCCGCTGTGGAACCCGTACCGTCACTTCGGGCAACCGGTCGCGCCTTACGCCGTCGGCCAGCTCTTCTACCCGACCACGCTCCCCCAGATCCTGCTCCCGCCCGCGCTGGCCTACGGCTGGTTCGCGCTACTCCACTTCGTGGCGACGTTCTGCGGCGCCTGGGCGCTCGCTCGCCGGCTGGACCTGGCGCCCGTGCCGGCGGCCGCCACCGCCACGGCCTGGGCGTGCAGCGGCCCGCTGCTGTCGACCGTGCACATGGCCAACACCTGGGCGGCGGCCACCTGGCTGCCGTGGGCGTTCCTGGCCGCCTTGCGCCTGCGCGACCCCGACGGCGGACCCGCGGCCGCCGGTCTCGGCGCGACCCTCGCCCTCGCGGTGCTGGCGGGTTCGCCGGAGGTCGCGCTGATGGGCGGAGCCGGGGTCGTCGCCGGCTGGCGTGCCCCGGTCGGGACCGCGGTCTACGCGCGGCGAGTCGGCGTCGCCGTGCTGCTGGGGCTGGCCCTCTCGTGCGTGCAGTGGCTGCCCACCCTCGAGCACCTTCCGCGATCCGCCCGCCAGCACATGCCGGCCACGGCGTCCGTGTTCTGGTCGAACCACCCCGCCGGCCTGGTCCAGTTGTTCGTGCCGATCGACCTCGGCGACCTGCCGCTGGAAGGGCGCGCCCGCCAGGAGCTGTTCAGCGGCCGCGACCCCTTCCTCCACTCGCTCTACCTCGGCCTCGGCTCGGCCGGCTTCGTGGCCCTCGGCCTGCTGACGGCGCCCGCCGCGGGCCGGCTCGCGTTCGGGCTCGGCGGCGCCGTCGCGCTGGCGATCTCGCTGGGCCGGCACTCGCTGCTGTACGCCGCCGTGGCGCCGCTGCTCGCACCGTTCCGCTTTCCCTCGAAGTTCACGCTGGTGGCGGCCCTGTGCTGGGCCGTGCTCGCCGGCTACGGCGTCCACGCGCTCGCCAGCGCGTCGCGGCGACAGCGCTGGGCCGCAGCGGCGGTGGCGGCGGGCGGAACCGTCGTCGCGCTGCTGGTCGCGCGACCCGACGCGGCGTTCTGGGGGCCGCTGGCGAGCGCCGCCGATCTCGCGACGTCCGACGTGTTCCGCCACGGCGTCACGCTGACGCGAGTCGCGGCGCTGGCGAGCGCGGTCGGCGCCGCGTTGCTGATGGCCGGGGGAACCGCGGCAGCCCGCGCGGCGGTGCTCGTCGTCGGCGTCGATCTCTGCGTCGCGCTGGCGGCGCTGAACCCGACCGTCCCGGCCGACCTCTACGCCCGCAGGCCGGCAGTCACCGCTGGCGTGGCAACCCAGCGCCCGAACCGCACCCTGGTGCTGTCGTACCCGACCCCGGAGGTGGCGCTGGCGGCGCTCGACGAAGGCAGCGGCCCGCCGCGCCCGTTCGCGTTCCCGCCGCTCGCCGAGTACGCGGCGTGGCGGGTGTACCCGCACCCGATGCTCGGGTCGGGCCAATGGGGCATCGAAGGCAGCCCGCAGGACATCGCCGGGCTGGGCCTGCTGCACTCGCGGCGACTGGACTGGTTCGTCCAGTCGGCGGCCGCCTGGCCGGACTTCCGGCGGCTCGCGGAAGTGACCGGGACGTCGCTCGTGATGTCGCTCCACGACCGCGGCATGGAGGAACTGCCGGTCCTCGCCCGGCTGCCGGGTCCGGGCGGCGACACGATCCGGGTCCGGGCCGTGCCGGGCGTGCTGCCGCGGGCCTACGCGGTGTCCGGCGTGCGCAGCGCCCCGGGGGAAGGCCAGGACACGCGGGCGCTGCTGGCGCCCGACTTCGACCCGCGAGCCGAGGCCTACATCGCCGACGAAGCGCCGCGGCCGGCAACCGCCGGGTTCGCGGCCGAGGTAGACCTCGTGCGCCTCGGCTTCACCCGCGTCGAGCTCGAGGCCCGCCTCTCGCACGACGGGTTCGTCGTGCTGCTCGAGTCCCACGACGCGCACTGGTTCGCGACGGTCGACGGCCAGCCGGTCGCCACCCGCCGCGCCAACGTCGCGTTCAGGGCGGTCCCGGTGCCGGCCGGCCGGCACCGGGTGGTGATGGAGTACAGGCCGTGGCCCGTCGCGGCCGGGGCCGCCGTCTCGCTCGCCGCCCTCGTCGCCCTCGGGCTGCTCCGGGTCAGGGCCGCGGCCCGCTGACCAGCTCGGCGAAGCGGAGGCGCCCGGATTCCACGAGTCGCCCGTGCCGCCCCTCCAGCAGCGAGCGGGCCAGCGGCGGCGGCATGCCGTTGAGGAGGACGAACACGCGGCGCCCGCTGGCGAGGCCCGCCTCCACGAGCCGCGGCGCGTCGGCCCCGGAGTCGACCCACGGGTCGGCGATCACGACGTCGCGGTCGAGCGTCAGCAGGCTCGCCGGGTCCTTCAGCCCCCACCAGGTCAGCAGCAGCGAGCGCTCCGGGACCACCCTCGCCATCTCGCGGGTGATCCCGAGTTGTTCGGCGCGACGGGCGCGGGAGGCGGCCCAGTCCTCTCCGACGTGCACGAGGGCCGCCCACGCCAGCGCCGCTCCGGCCAGATGGGCCGGCAGCGGTCCCGTGCGCAGTGACCGCACGCTGAGGGCCAGCGCGAGCCCGGCCGCCACCACGAGCGGGGTCCAGGCCAGGAAGCGGATCCGGTCCGGGCTTCCCATCGGCCAGGTGAGCAGCGCGGGAACCACCAGGGCGGCCACTGCCACGGCGCCCGGCAGCAACTCCCGGCTGCGCCGGCCGAGCCCCTCGAGCAGCCAGGCCAGGCCCAGCGCCAGCAGCGGCACCAGCTCGAGCAGGTAGCGCTGGTTGTAGCTGAGCCCGTCGTGGCGACGCACTCCGGCGAGCGCGAAGAGGCCCAGCAGCGGCAACAGGACCAGTGTCGCGGCCCGCAGCTCGCGCCGCTGCAGGGCGTTCCGCAGCCGGTCGGCGCCCCACCACGCCAGCGCGAGCGCCACCAGGCCGGCGACCAGCCAAGGCGTCGACTGGAACCAGGCCTTCTTCACCACGAGGCCGTGGAGCTGCATGCCGGTGGCGGGGTCGAAGCTCTCCCACGGGCGCCCCGGGACCTCGACGCCGAAGCTGGTCGAGACGAGACGGAAGAGCAGCGCCCGCAACGCGTCGGTGATCGCCCATCCGTCCCGGACGACGGCGAGGGTGAGGTATCCGGGGCCCTTGGACACCGGGTTCCACGTGCCGAGGCGCAGGGCGTTGATCAGGCTGCTGGCGGCCAGGGGGAGGCACGCGCCTGCGGCGAAGAGGGCGAGGCGCGACCAGCGGCGCGGCGCCCAGGCGGCGATGCCGGCAGCGAGGCCCACGATCAGGACCGCGTTCTGGTAGCGCACGCCCGTGGCCAGGCCGGCCGCCAGGCCGGCCGCCAGGGCCCAGCCCGCCGGGGCACCGTCGCGGACCGCGGCGGCGGCGGCGAACGACAGCAGGATCAGCAGCACCGAGAGCTGGTGCGGCCACAGGCCCTGGGCGTACTCGAGGTTGTAGCCGCAGGCCGCGAAGGCCAGGGCGGCGAGCCAGGCCGTCCCGTCGCGCTCCGCGTAGCGCCGGGCCAGCAGGAAGACGACCAGCGTGGAGAGCACGAAGGAGACGGTGTTGATCGCCGTCAGTCCGCGCCAGCCGAGGCCCAGCAGCGGGGCGGCCAGGAAGGCGTGAAGTGGCGGCACCGTCGGCGTCGGCGGCGACTTGGGCCCGAGCTGCAGGTGCGCCGCGGGGTCGAACCAGGACAGCTCGCGCGAGGGCGGCAGGCCCTCCGGCTGCGGGAGCGAGAGGCGGCCTGCGGCGACCGCTCGCACCATCGCGAGCTGGTGCGCCTCGTCGAGGATGAAGATGCCGGGGACCGTCGTCGCGATCAGCGCTGCGGTGGCCACCAGGAGCCCGGCGAGCAGCGCACGCGGGGGGCGGGACCAGCGCGGAGCCGGCGGGGCGGACATGGGCTGGAGTCTATGTCACGCGCGTGCCTGCCGCGGCGTCGCTTAACATGGTCGTTTCGCGATGGAACTCGACCACATCCTCATCACCGGCGCCCGCCAGCACAACCTCAAGAACGTCAGCGTCTCGATCCCCAAGAAGAAGCTGGTGGTGCTGACCGGGCCCTCGGGCTCGGGCAAGTCGTCGCTCGCGTTCGACACCCTCTACGCCGAGGGCCAGCGCCGCTACATCGAGAGCCTCAACGCCTACGCCCGCCAGTTCCTCGGCCAGATGGACAAGCCGGTCTACGACTCGATCCGCGGCCTGGCGCCGACCATCTCGATCGAGCAGAAGGCGGCCTCCGGCAACCCGCGCTCGACGGT
>JAANMT010001416.1_pt1 | contig 23682 bp, 19 predicted proteins | sample 7279711 | NCBI WGS metagenome assembly JAANMT01 (sample SAMN14094538, study PRJNA606508) | bioreactor metagenome | isolation source: A lab-scale SPAN reactor treating ammonium-rich wastewater day 1 | place: Ireland: Galway | collected 2017-01-16 | reverse complement strand
GGCAATACTTCTGCCGCTGCAAGCGCTTCGTCTTCACGAACGGAATCTATCGAGACAGTATTTGCCGGTTTGCCGGAAACTTCGGATTTTACGGTATTTACTGTTTTTATATTTGGTTCTATTTCGGTGCTGTCATTCGATAAAAATACAGTTTTATTTACCGGCGTATTTTCCGCAGTATGATGCCTGTCAGAAGATTCGTCCGTAATTTTCAGCGTTGCAACATTTTGTTCGAAAATATACTTAGATGAATTTGCAACAATATTTCCCGATGATATCGGCTGTGTTATCTTTCCTATGTAATTATCGTTATTCTGCTTTGTTAAAGTCTGCGCTATTTGTTCGTCGTCCGTATTTTCCGAATAATATCCGACGGAAGCATCGTTTATCGCAGCAGTAGTTTGCAACGAGATTGCATCAGGTATGGTTGTTTTAATTGCAGGAGCATCGTTATTTTTTATCACTCGATTTTGTTCGTCCTTATTTTCCGTTAAGCCGGATAATTTAGAGGAATTATCTTGTTTATTTATTTTCTCTGCTGTTTCGGAACTATAAGTTGCGAACGATTGCGAACTTGATACACTGTCAGTCAATATATTGCCGCGATATATTTCATTACCACCGCTAGATACGCCATCTTTTGCTGTTACTCCCAACGTCTTGTTACTATATTGTTCATTATTATTTATTGACATAAAATGGGTATTGCGTACATTTTCTCGTGCATATTTCGTATCGTTACTTTCATTATTTACAGAATTTATAAATTCTGTTGCGTAATCGTATGATGGTGCATCTGTTATATCTGTATTTCTATCATTTTTCGTTATTGTATTTTCTGCTGCAATATATTTGTTTAACGTACTTTGAGAAAATGTAGCGTCCGTCGACAGAATTTCATTTATTGAGAGGTTATTTTGAGTCGTTATATCATTCATTTGTACCGCTGGTCGGTGCAACGACTTTTCACTTACCTCTTTCGATATATTGCCGATTTGCGTTTCAGGACTATAAGCGATCTCATTGAAAAACTCTGTGCCCGACAAAACGGCAGCAACAGGTCGTTGTGTCGCGGTGTAAATAATTTCAGGCGCGTATTTATCGGAAACTAATTGTTGCGCGTCGGGCATGTCGCCGATGTTCTGTTGCAAAACCGGATATTTGTCGGACGTGTTGCTCTGCAAATTACCGGCGGCAGTCGGAACGGAGAAATACGTGGAAGGTATTGAGGCTGCTGCAACAGCTTGCAACGGCGAAAGGACCTGCTGTCTGCGTCCGTCTTTCATAGGTAATGACGTTGTAGTGTCAGCGGCATTATTCAAACGTATTACGGGCTTATTCTCCGTAATTTGTTTTGTCTTGTCGAATAATTCATAACTTCGCACAGAGGCAATTTTGCCGCTATTGCTTACGAGCTTTTCAGGCAACATTTCGCTTTTATCTTTGAATTGCGGCTCAACAAGATGTTGCGGCACAATTTGCCCGTCGGTCTGCCGCAACCCCAATTTTTGCATAGGAACGTCTGTATTCGACAACGGCAAGACAGCAGGCTCAGAAGTAATGTCCGATATTTTAGATACCGAATAATTATTGCCAATAAAATAATTCTGATGTTTGAAATTACTATTATCGCTTTTTACCTGTATTTCCGGTTTAGTTGCGGCCGCTGTTTCGCTCGGCAAAATATCCGCCGAATTTTGCATCGTATTGCCAACTGTATTATCAGCCGTATTTTTAGGAACGGAAATGATTATTGCTTCAATATCCGATATATTTTCGATAGGAATTTGTGCCAACGCATTATGTAACGTAATCAACAATTCCGGGCGCACGTTCGATAATTGTCCGCCGGAAGAAATGTCCTCAATATTAATCGGCAAATTATTTTGCAGATTACTTCTGTAAATGTCGGGAACTTTAACATTACCGGTATCTTGTTTTTTCACCTCTTCTTCCGGCTCGCTATTTGCAGATATACGCCCTTGTTCACGAGACAATGTATACAACAAATCATTTGCAGAATTATCTGTTGGCGGCGCATTTTCTTTGTATTGCAAGAATTCGGCATTATTTTTTGTTTTTATGCCATTATCGTTTACAACGTGAGCCTCATTATTGTACGGTAGTTCTACCTCTGATGCGAGGTTAGAAATTTTTGCATTGCCTATTGTCGTTAACTCAACCGAGATTCCTATGTTTTCTGTTGTAGCGGAGGCTTTATTAAAAACATCGGTATCCTCATCGTTGCCGTTTTCAATATCGGAAATATAGCTGCCGTCGGTCGGGGAAATATCCGTCCGTAATTCACGTGAATCCGGCGGTACATTCGGCGATAAATGTGCGCTCAAAGAGTGAGTATTTTTTTTCTCGGAATGCTCAGCTTTTACCGTGAAGTTATGCAACGGCTTATTGCTCTGTATATATACGTTGTTGCTGTTTTTAATTAAATTACCGGACATTTGACCGAATGTATTTCCGGCAGAATTATCATCTGATTTTTGTGTATCGTCTGCTTGAAAAATCGTATTTCCGTCAAAGTTTCGAAGCATTACGGATGATTGCAAAGCAGCAGCGTCAGATTGCTCTACTGTATAAGAAACATCCTTTTTATTGTAGGCAGCTACATCAACCTCCGACTTATTATTCGTCTTTGCAATTTGTTGATAAGTAATCGGTATTTCGGCACTTATCTCTTTACCGTCTGATAAAAACGGGCTTTGCGGATAGTCTTTTGCAGAAAACGTGGTTTTTAATTGATATCTCTCGGAATATATTATTCCGTCGTGTGGAACGGGCATCTCGCCGGCGTTCAAAATATTATGCACCGTTAAATTCGACGCAACGGCATTTTTGCCTTTTACCCGTGCGAAAATTTGTTCGCCTGCATTATTTTTCGATAAATCTGATTTGGGCGGCAACCCTGCATTTGGCGTTGCGGCAATATCCGCGGAATTGATTAAATTATCGGCTGCGGCGATAATTTCGGATACAGGCGAATTATTATCTTCAAATTTGTTGTTCTTAGCGTTTTCCGGTGCCTGTAATATTAAATTAGAATTGTCTGTATTTATTCCGATTCCAACAATATCCCGTTCGGTATTATCTATTTTATTTTGCAAAGGCTCGTAATCAGATAAACCTTTACTGTTTACAAATTGTTCGCTCTTAGCCGAGTCAACCGCAATGCTATCCGCCTGCCAAACAATTTTATCGGTCTTTACAGTATTTAATTTCGCGTTTATATCTGGAAATTCTACGGTGTTTTGCGCCTTAGTCGGCGATGTATATGCCGATGTGTTTATTTCGGAATCATCGCTTGCGACATTTTTTACTGCAATACTTTCACTAAGCGGCATATTTGCCGTATTTGTAATATATTTATCGAAGAAATCCCGATATTTTGACTGCATCGCAGATGTATCGCCTGTCGGAATCACCTCTATATCAATGCCTTGCAAATTTACAATTGCGGATTCCGAATTATTCGGCGTTATTTTTTTCAGCGTGGCAAGCGTATTTTGAGGTGCTATAAGAATTACGGAGTTTGCAGTTTCTACAACCGAAACGGCAGAGTTCGGAAGAATAATCCGAGAAAGTTCCGCCTGCGTTAAAGACGTGTTTTCTACGAATACAGTTGCGTTATTATTCGCATTATTTTCACTGTTTGTTTTGTCGAGCGAGCAAGAATATTCGGAAAAAGCAACGGCTTGCGGAAGCGGATTACCGTCAATTTGCATCTGGGCAAACTGCGTGTCGGCCGGGATACGGGCATACGAATTTACATAGGCCGTTCCATCGTATTCCGTCGCCAAAATATCAGAGAAATCTATGGCGGCCGGCGAAGAAATCGTCGCATTGGGTATTCCCGCAAATTGCAGGAGTTTGGGCAGTTCCGACGTGAGTTTCAGAGTCATAATTTCGCTTCCTTGCGAGCGGTACGGCGGCATCCTTGCCTGCCTGAATCCGCGATAGTATTTATTGTAACCTTTGCGTTCTGCTTAACGCCATAATAGCCGCGGCTGTTTCGGGTGCTATATTTTCCAATACTTTTGCCGCAACCTTCGGCTTCATGCTTTTCAGAATAAAAGCAGCATCGCGTTCGTCAAGTTCCGATAGAATTTCGGCTACTTCTTTCGGTTCGGCTTTGTCGTAAATTTTAGCAAATAATCTCCAGTTAAATTTTTCCAGCGAATCCATTTTTCGCATATACTCTTGGTCTTGAACGGATAGCCGCTGTTGCAAATCTGAAACATCTTGAATTGCCGCCTTGTAATTCGCCTGATATTTATTCGCTGTATCCGTCGTTTTGGCAAGCGTTTTTTTTAGCGAATCACGCTCTTTTACCAGTAACTTGTAAGCGGGTACTTCCAAAGAGATTGTTGTCGGCTGCTGTTGCACGGAATCCGCCGATAATTCCGAAGGCAATCCCAACCACTCTGGACGCATTATATAAACCGCAGCAAGCAAACCGAATGCTACGGTGAAAATTACGGCTATCGCCATGAATGTTTGAAGTATGGAATTCATTTAAATATTCCATCGCTGTTTCTGTTTTTATTTAATGCTTGCGATGCGCCGTGCAGTTTCGTCCAGAAACTGTTGCTCTTCACGGTTCATCTCCGCCCTATACGCATCTTTCTGCCGCTCTTTAAGCTTTTCCAAGACTTTAACCTCTTTCAAGGCTTCTGAATATTCTTTTCGCCTAAGCTGTTCTATTTCCGACAGTTGCTTCTGTTTCCGATATAGAACGGTTATTTCGCCTTTCACGGATTCACGGTGTGTGTGTGCCGCCTGCATTGCTCCCGCAACTGTTGTTCGTGCATATCCGGTATCCGTAATTGATACAAGATATTGCTGTTTTTCTTGAATAAGTCTGTCTTGGTCTTCGCGCAACCGAATAATTTCCGCCAATGCCGTTTTTTTTATTTCTGCCGTATAAGAGCGCAATTTTAGCAGAGATTCAAGCGTAAATCGGAAATTTTTGGCCATTATACAACCTTACCAAGTTGCTCGATTGCGGTTCGCATCGCACAATATTCGTCGTAATCCTGCCGAAGAAAATCATCGGTTTCTTTTTTTCTATCAATAGCCTTATCCACGAGTGCATTGCTGCCGCGCTGATATGCACCGACCGAAATCAGGTCTTCTGCCTCACGATAGGCAGCCATCATCTCCTTGAATTGTCGGGCAATACGACGATGCTCGGGCGCGGCTACATCGCCCATCAAGCGGCTTATGCTTTCAAGTACATCAATAGCCGGATAATGTCCCATAGCGGCTAATTTGCGCGTTAATACTATATGCCCGTCCAAGATTCCTCGTGCTGCATCAGCTATCGGCTCGTTCATATCGTCGCCTTCCACCAATACGGTGTATAGTGCGGTTATAGAACCGTCCGCCGAGGTTCCGGCGCGTTCCATCAGTTGCGGCAACATTGCAAAAACCGACGGCGTATATCCTTTTGTGGTAGGTGGTTCGCCTATGCTCAATCCGGCTTCGCGTTGCGCCATTGCAAGCCGTGTAACCGAGTCCATCATCATCATAACATCAAGTCCTTCATCGCGGAAATATTCGGCTATGGTCGTGGCAACATATGCCGCTTTAATGCGCGCCAGCGGCGGCGTATCGCTTGTAGATACAATAACAACCGAGCGTTTCAGGCCGTCTTCTCCAAGGTCTTTTTCAATAAAATCCAGCACTTCGCGGCCGCGCTCTCCTATAAGTGCAATCACATTCACATCGGCGTTGGTATTGCGGGCTATCATTCCCATCAGAGTTGATTTTCCCACTCCTGAGCCGGCAAAAATCCCGATACGCTGGCCTTTGCCCATAGTCAGCAGGCCATCAATGGCGCGTGTGCCGGTTTCGATTGGCTCGACTATACGCCGACGCGACATAGGGTTCGGCGGTTGTGCGTATATGCTACGTCGCGACGAGGGCGGAAGTTCGCCTTTATCGTCAATCGGATTGCCTAATCCGTCTAATACACGTCCCAGCATATCATTACTCGGACTTACGGTTAATCCTGCGCCTGTCGCTACTATTTCCATGCCCGGCTCTATACTGCGAATTTCACCTATCGGCATTGAAAGTATGAAGTTATCTCGAAATCCGACTATCTCGCAACGCGCCGCTTCGGATCCGCGTTTATCGCGCAAAACGCAAATCTCGCCTATCGGCGCGTATGGTCCGGCCGACTCTATGACCAATCCCATTACTCGCGTTACTCTGCCTATAGGCAATATGGCGGCAGCTTCGTGCGCAAGCGAACGATATTTTGTCAATATGCCTTCGGTCGTTATCATATATCAATTTTCTGCGAACGGTTTTTTGATATTTGACGTAAAAGCCTCTGCAATTCTTCGAAATTGGGAACGTAGTTGCGCATCTATGGAGCCAAGCGAAGATTCCGCTATGCAACCGCCGGACTCCACGGAATCGTCGGCAATAATTTTCACTTTCGCCGCTTTAATCGGGTCATCTATATACGTACTTTTTGCTTGCGCCAAAGCATCGTAATCGTCTGTATTCAACCGAATTGTAATGCTGTCGGCTCCGCGCAATGCCTCAAGCGATTTTTTAATCTGAGCGATAACGGCAGATTTATCGCGGCGTACTTCTTCCCCGATAACGGCTTCCGCTGCAATCAATGCAAGTTCGACGGCCGTATTTTCCATTACGGCAAACGATTTTGTGAATTCATCGTGAAGATTGTCAAGCAATGTGTCGAAATTTTTCAGAACTTCATACTGCCGTTGCACCTCTACAAGCATTGTGGCGGTGGCTACTTGTTTTCCGTCGGCAAATCCGCGGTCATATCCGTTTTGTACTTGCTTGCGGGCATCGCTTATCCGTATCATCGGCTCTTCAACAACCGTTTCTATAGACGGCGGCGCAAGATCTTCAAAAATAGGTGCTTCTACAACGTCGTCATCTCCGCCACGCAGAATTTCCACACGATTCACCGGGCGTACCGAACGTATACTAAGCCGCTTTATCATAAGAATTTACATCGGAAATTAAAAATCATACGAACATTGCGTCTTTGCCGCGCCCGGCAATGACGATTTCCTCGCGTTCTTCGAGCCGTTTCACTACTTCCACTATTCGCATTTGCGCAGCTTCTACATCTTTGAGTTTTACCGGCGGCATAAATTCGAGCTCTTCTTTGATAACGGCCGAAGCGCGCTCCGACATATTCTTAAATATTTTTTCGCGTATTTTCTCGTCGCTGACTTTTAGCGACAAAGCCAGGTCACGCTTATCAATATCGCGCAACAAACGCTGAATACCTTTGTCGTCTATCAGCACAATATCTTCGAATAGGAACATCAATCGTTTAATTTCCATTCCCATGTTAGGGTCTTTTTCCTCGATACTTTCAAGCAATGTTTTTGCGGTAGCGGTAGTAGTTTTATTCAAGATAGAGGCAACCAAATGCGCACCGCCGGTTTTCGCCAGATTCTGCGCCAGAACAGATTCACCGATTTGGTCGACTACTTGTTCGATTTCATTAACGACTTGCGGCGATACCTTACCCAAAGTAGCGATACGCATCAAAACGTCCGAACGCAGTTCGTCGGAAAATTCATTCAGAATTTCGGCCGATTGGTCTGCCGGCAAATGCGAAAGTATCAAAGAAACGGTTTGCGGATGCTCTTTGGACAAAAAACTTGCAAGTTGTTGCGGGTCGGCTTTTTTCAGAATATCAAAACCGCGGATAGCAGTCAACATTCTCACTTTTTCGATAATTTCTTTGGCCTTTTCCATTCCGAACGTTTTCTGCAAAATCATAGTGGCATATTCGAGCCCGCCCTCCATGATATAGCCTTGCGCCGTCATCATTTGGAAGTATTCCTCGACTACTTGTTGCACAATTCGGTCCGGTACACCTTTCAGATTGGTAATTTCTACGGAAATTTGCTCTACTTCGCGGGTGTCAAACATACGAAAAATATGCGTCGCCACATCCATATCTACCGTCATCAGCAAAATAGCCACTCGTTGCCGTCCGGTCAAAGCCTTGAAATCTATTTTTTCTATGTCTTTCATGTCGTATTATTCGGCTTATTTTCGATACGCTTTCATCTAATCTACCGTTTTTTTGCAGCCTCTTCGTCGCCGGCCATCATTATTTTAAATAAGCGCACGGCATCGCCCGGACTTTCTTCGATATATTTCAGAACACGATTGCGCATTTCGAGCGAAACTAATTCATCTTCACTCATATCGCGTTGCATGGATTTTTCAACCTTAGCCTTGGCACGTGCCACAATAGCCTCGCGGTCGTCCGGCGCGGGCAATTCACCTTGCGGAGTTAATTGCGGAACTTCGCCGGCCGCCAAAAGCAGCTGTTGCTCTTCCGGCGTAAAGGCTGCCAACGCAGGCTGTATTTCATCGGCAGGAGCAAGAGCATATTCAATGCGGCGGCGAACTTCCGGCGAAGCGAACAATTTGCGTATCATAAATATAGCCAGAAGCATAGCCAGACCGATAAATACTTTTTCGATAATCTCCTCCGTAGTCATCGGCAGGCGCAAGCCTTTCAGTTGCTTAAGCTCTTCTTCCTGTTGTGTTGCGTCGAACTGAATATTTTCTATGCTGATTTGGTCGTTGCGCGACGGGTCGTAGCCAACGGCATTCATAACGATTTTTTTCAGTTGATCCATTTGTTCCGGCGTGCGCGGCTTATATTCCAAAGTTGGATTTTCGCCTTCGATTATTTTCGTATTTCCGTTAATTAGAGCCGCTACGGTCAGGCGTTTTATGCCGCCGCCGTTGGAAACAACTTTTTCTATAGTTTTTGATATTTCATAATTTGTGATAACATTTCCGCGCTGGCTTGCCGAATTGGTTGCCGGATAATTCAGCGAATCGGCCGAGCGGGAAGTTTCGTCTACTTTTTGCTCACTGCGCACCACCTGCTTATCCGGGTCGTAATCTTCGGTAGTTTTTTCTATTTGCGTAAAATCCAATTCTGCCGTAGCACGCACCATTGCATTACCGGCGCCAATCACGCCGTCCAGCATACTTTGCGCTTTCGAGGTCAAGTATTGGTCTATTTTCTGTTGCAATTCATATTGCGTAGAGGTCATACCGGCAAGTGTATTTTTATCGCGCGGAATTTCCGAAAGAATCTGACCTTTCTGGTCGACTACCGTAACCGAGCCGGGATCCATTCCCTCCACACTTCCCGCAATAAGATTTTGTATGCCTTCAATATTTATTTTGCTTACGCTACGCCCCGATTTTAATTGCAATATTACAGATGCAGTAGGCTTTTTCTGGTCTTTATCGAACAATGCCTTTTCAGGAACTACTATATGAACACGTGATTTATGAACTTCCTCAATAGAATTTACCGTGCGCGACAGCTCGCCTTCGAGTGCGCGACGGTAATTTAATTTTTGTACAAAATCCGACATTCCGAGATTTGTTTTATCAAATATCTCGTAGCCTACCGTTCCCGTTTGCGGAAGCCCTTCGGCGGCAAGTGCAAATCGCGTTTCATAGACGGCCTCTTGCGGAACAAGTATGGCAGTTCCGTTTTTTGCAAGTTCGTACTCTATTTTTCTTTCTTTGAGTTTTTCCACTATAACAGCCGCGTCTTTTTGGTCGACATCCGAGAACAATACCGCTTTGGAATCGGCATTTGTTCCCAATGCCACAGCAATAATTCCCACAGTTGCAAGCAAGACAACTCCGGCAATGGTAAGTTTCTGTATGCGCGATAATTTTCCCCAGAAGTTACGCGCTTGTTGTAAAGGCGACTCAGCCATAATGTATTTTTTTAGAGTAATATCGTATTGTTATTGCAATAAATGCTCACACTTGGATGCGAATTGCTTCGCGGTATAAATCAAGAGCCTTATTGCGCAATTCAAGAAGAAGTTGAAACGACGTTTTGGCTTTCTCTGCCGAAATCATAACGTCGTGAATATCAACAGGTTCGCCTTTTATAAGTTTTTCAGTCGCTTCGGCCGATTTATGTTGCGAGTCGTTTACGTCGCCGATAAATTCGCGCAATGTGGCGGCGAAAGTTGTGCCGTCGTCGTTGGGATTTTGCGGAACAGCATTGCCCGCAACATCGTTCGAGGCATTAAGGCGTTGTTGTTGCAACGGGTTAAATTGCCGCGCAGCAAGAATGTCGCTGATTATCATAGATGTTTCTTTCGCTTATGCTTTACCGTCAAAAATGCCGCCTTTAATGCTCGAAACAGTTTCAAGCCTGCCGGAAGCGTTAAATAGAGCGAATAATTCTTTGCCGCCGGCCGGCTCGTAACGTTTGCCGATTGTTTCTGCGTGTTTCTGCGCCGTGCCGTTGCCGTTATCGTCAAAATCGTCGGTAATTGTATTTCGCACGGGAAGCGTAGGTCTGACACCGGCCGCCGCCGAATATGCTTTTATTGCGGCAATATTCATGATTATTTAGATTTCCAATGACTCTTTGGCAATATTCTTGGCTGCACTGAAAACCGATGTATTCGCTTCAAATGCACGTTGCGCACTTATCATTTCTACCATTTCCGTAACGATATTTACATTGGGCATCTCCACGTAGCCGTCGCCGTCTGAATCGGGGTGCGACGGGTCATAGACTTTGCGTGCAGGCGACGAATCGGTAGCGGTGAAAGCTTCTACCGCCTTAATGCCCGCAGGTTTATCGGAAAATCCCGTATTGCCGCCGTGCAATCCGTTTGTGCCGGTCAGCGTTATCTGTTGTTGCAATTCTCTTTCAAAAAAAGAGTCCGGAACCGCACGCGCCACTACAATTTCCCGCTTGTAAACCTGCCCGTCCGCACCGCGCGTAGTATTTGCATTGGCAATATTTTTTGCGGTAGCCGATAAACGCAGGCGTTGTACGCTTAATCCTTGGCCGCTAATGCCGAACGACTTGAATATATTTTCTGCCATGGCGAATTTCCTTAAATTATACCGAACCGCGTATGGAAGTTTGAAGACCCTGGAAATACCTTGCCGCCATACGTGAAGCAAAACGAAAACGAATTTGATTTTGGGCGAGTGCGGCCATTTCTTTGTCCACATTCACGTGGCTTTCTCCCGAAAACAGAACTTCCGGTCTTGGAACAGGCGCATCTTCCGAATTGGCAGTTACTTCATCGTCGCGCATACCGCCTACGGGAATATGACGCTCGTCATTGCGCAAACCGCGCAACACCACTACTGCATCGTTAAATTCTTCCTCGAACCTCACGTGCTGCGGACGATAGGTGGGCGACGTTGCGTTTGCTATGTTTTTTGCCGAAACCTGCTGACGCATGGCATAAGCATCAAGAGCTCTGTTCATCAGGTTGAGCCGGCCTTTGTTATAGAGGTGGTCGCGCAAAAGCATATTTTTTTCCAAGAAATACGGCATTCGTTTGCGCACAAGAAAACAAAAGTAATGCCAGCAGGAAAAAGAAAATGTACAAAAACTGCTCAACCCTTTAACAACAATAGTTTACGAAAATTTACACATGGCTTGGGGCATGCCTGCCGGTCGGCGGCGGCATCCATTGTCGGGCGAATATTAGCGCGTTGGCTATTATTCTCCCAATCATCACCGCAATTCGGACGGCCGTTGAGCGCACTTTCGGTATTTTTGCCCTAAAAATCATATTTCGACAAGCAATAACATGAACCGACAAAAACCATTGGTAACGGCTATATTTACCGGAGGCACGATTGCAATGAAGCCCGACGCTGGCTCCGGCGGTGTAGTTCCGAAACTTTCAGCCGCTGAAATTCTGAATTCTGTTCCCGATTTGGAGAATATTGCCCGCGTGGAAACAGTAGAGTTCGGACGCTACCCAAGCCCGCACATTACGCCCGAAATTATGTTGCAACTCTCGCGTTTGGCACAATATCACGCCGAGCGGCCGGAAGTAGCCGGAATTATCGTAACGCATGGCACGGACACACTCGAAGAAACGGCCTTTTTCCTTGACTGCACACTCAAAACCTCGAAACCCGTAGTTGTGGTGGGTGCAATGCGAAATTCGGCCGAAGCCGATTGGGACGGGCCTCGCAATCTGCGCGATGCCGTGATTATAGCTTCGCGGCATGAAGCACAAGACTACGGTACGCTTATATGTTTGTCCGACGTTATCAATGCGGCATCGGAAGCTACAAAAACCGACGCAACCGATATTAACACATTTGCAAGTATGAACTTTGGTCCGGTTGGACGAATATCCAATTCTTCGCTGTTTTTATATCGCAAGCCTGTTCACCGCGACCATTTCGACGTAAAAGAATTACCCGCTTTTGTACCGCTGTTTAAATGCTATGCCGGCATGGAAGGCGGATTGGTGAAATTATGTCGCGAAAACGGTGCCGCCGGATTTGTGATTGAAGGATTCGGCGCGGGAAACGTACCACCGCCGGTATTTTACGATCTGGTGGAGTGTGTAAAGCAAGGCCTGCCCGTTGTCTTGGTTTCACGCTGTCCGGTGGGGCGCATCGAACATACTTATGCTTATGAAGGCGCGGGCAAACAATTGTATGAGGCAGGAGTTATTTTTGCCGATTATATGAACGGACAGAAAGCGCGTATAAAACTTATGTGCGCTTTGGGCGCGGGCTATGGCATAGAAGAAATACGCCGCGCATTTGAATGGGCAAGTCTGCAAGAAAACGATAAGTTTTAGCCCTGTTTTCGAAATGATTCTATAAGTTGTTCGTACAATTCAATCTTCTCTAAGCTCTATGACTATATCCGACTTAATTCAATACGAACCCGCTCCCGGAGTACGCTTGTATGCCGCCGAAACCGGAATGGCATTAACTTTTGGCTATTGCCTTGCAGACGTAGCGGCAAAAACGGCCTTAATCATTGACGCACCGCAACATACAGACGAAATTTTCGGACAACTATGCGAACGCGAGGGTTATGTCGTAGCCGCAATTCTACTGACGCATACGCATTGGGACCATACAGCCGCCGCCGCCGCCTTAAAGCGCAGGCTCGGCGCACCGCTTTATGTTCATAGTGCCGACGAATATCGTCTTACAGAGCCGAATAAACATACAGTTTGGGCATTACCGTTTGAAATAGAGCCGGCTGAGGCAAATTTTTACCTTGAAAATGGGAGCATTTTGACTTTTGGGCGATTTAGCATAGAAGTTCGGCATACACCCGGACATACGGAAGGCGGCATCTGTTTTGTCGAGCATAAACTTGGGCTTATTTTTTCGGGCGACACTCTTTTTGCCGGAAGTATAGGGCGTACTGACTTACCCGGCGGCAATATGGACGAATTACTTGATTCAATACGGCGCGAACTGCTTATTTTACCCGATAGCATCGAAGTATTTCCCGGGCATGGCGACCCTACCGATATTGGTGCCGAACGGTGCGGCAATCCGTTCCTGCGCTGAAATAATTCTGTAGAATGTCGCTATTTTGTGAAAATAAACAGCCCGCAAGCATAATTTGCACCGTCGAGCAAAGAGCGGTCAATATTGTCGTGATAGCGGTTTGCATCGTCAATGCCGTCCAATCGAACGAGCGTAAGGTCGGAAAAATACTCTAAAATCATATCTACGCTGTGAATACGATGCGCATTGAAGCATAAGCGCGGTGCGCCTATCGGAGTTGAAAAATAAAGCCGCCCTCCCGGCACCAGTACACGCGCCAATTCTTTGCAGGCTTTTATTGTTCCTTGCGGGTCGAGTGGGTCGCCATAACGCCCCAAGCCTATATGCTCGGCCACGTGCAGGCATGACAGCGACGCTATTTCGCCGTCGGCAAACGGCATCGCCAGAATGCTGCCCGCTTTGCCCGTAAAATTCGGCAAGTCGGCCTCGAGCGGCCGAATATCAATAAAAGTTACGTGAGTAACAGAAGTAAGAAATCCTACAAAATCAATACGTGACGCTACGTCAACGTGGCTTACAACGCCCGTCTGCGCTATATTCCGCGCCGCCCATACATCTTGGTAAAAATAATGGCGTAAAAATGGCGTAGTCGAAGTTTTGTCGTGAATATTCGGCCATAAGTCCGATAATTTCACCCGCTCTGCACCGTCAAGCGATTTATAGCGCAACCAATCTGCGAAGAAACCAAAATAATTCGGTATTGAACGCAGTAATTTTATCGGGTCAATAACGGGTGCTATCCAGCGATAGCAAAAGTAGGCAAAGTTTTTAATCGGACTGTTGAAGCGAATCATCGGCTTGATGTTAAAATGCCGTAATTTATGGCTGTAAAATCAAAGAATAAAACACCGTAAAAAATTATTTTTAATTTAGAAAAACTCGGTAGGATTTATGCGGCGAATCCTTTCCGCAATTTTATCTCGTCTATCGAGCCTTTTGGAATAGCTTCGATGAGGTTTCGGGTATATTCTTCTTTTGGATTCTCGTAAATATCATTTGCATATCCTGTTTCCACGATTTTGCCTTTGCTCATAACAGCGATTCTGTCGGAAATGAATTTTACTACCGATAAATCGTGAGAAATAAAAATATACGTCAAATTAAATTCGTTGCGCAACGAAACGAGCAGGTTCAACGCTTGCGCCTGCACCGATACGTCGAGTGCGGAAACGGACTCGTCGCAAATCAGAAATTTCGGTTTCAATGCCAATGCGCGGGCTATGCAAATTCTTTGACGCTGACCGCCGGAAAATTCATGCGGATAATTATAAAAATGATGCGGTGATAAATTAACTTTTTCCAATAAATAAGACACGTAATCCCGTCGCTCTTTTTCGCTGGTCATAATATTATGTACATTAAGAACTTCCATTATTGCGCCGCCAACGGACAAGCGCGGGTTCAGCGAACTGTACGGGTCTTGAAAAATAATTTGAAAATCTTTTCGCAAATTTTTCAAGTTGCCTCTCGATAAATCTCTTATATTTTTTCCGTCGAATATTACGCTGCCTCCGGTTGGCTCTATAAGACGCAAAATAGCGCGTCCCGTAGTAGTTTTTCCGCAACCGGACTCGCCCACAAGCCCAAGTGTTTCGCCGGGCATAACGGAGAACGAAATACCGTCGACCGCTTTCACATATCCCTTTGTTGCACCGAAAACCCCTGTTTTCACAGGAAAATGCACCTCCAAATTTTTTACGTTGAGCAATGGCTCTTTTGCGAATAATTTTTCGTTCCTTGCAATTATTTCCTCGCTTGTGAATGCTATTGATTTTTCATCAATGGAAACGTTTTCGCGTTCTATTATCGCGCCGTCGGACGTTTCCTCCATAAAATCGCGCACAGTAGGCAAAATTTTCAATTTTTTATCCAATCGCGGACGGCATGCAAGAAGTCCTTTGGTGTAAGGATGCTGCGGATTCTCAAAGATTTGCAATACAGAGCCGGCTTCGACTATCGCGCCTTTGTACATTACGATAACTTCATCGGCAATTTCGGCAACCACGCCCAAATCGTGAGTAATGAACATAATGCTCATATCCCTTTTACTTTGCAAATCGCGCATCAAGTCCAGAATCGTAGCCTGCACCGTTACATCGAGCGCAGTCGTAGGTTCGTCGGCAATAAGAATATCGGGATTGCACGACATAGCCATTGCAATCATCACGCGCTGCTTTTGCCCGCCGGAAAGCTGATGCGGATATTGGTAAATCATAGTTTCGGGGCGCGGCAGTTGAACTTCTTTAAGAAGTTGCAGCGTTTTTTGCCAGGCTTCGTCTTTGTTGCATTTCTGATGCAGCATAATTGCCTCGATAATTTGGTCGCCGCAACGGAACACCGGATTTAGCGAGGTCATCGGCTCTTGAAAAATCATCGAAATGCGATTGCCGCGATAATTGCGCATTTGATATTCGGGCAATGCAAGCAAATCGGTCTGCTCGCCGCCCTTTTCCGTAAATAAAGCCTGCCCGCCGACTATTTTCCCCGGAGGGTCGGGTATAAGGCGCATTATCGAGAGCGAAGTAACGGACTTGCCCGAGCCGGACTCGCCTACAATGCCAAGAGTTTTTCCGCGCCGCAACGAAAAACTTATATTATTGACGGCAGTTACGACTTGACGCTCTGCGCGAAATTCCGTAGTTAAATTTTTTACTTCGAGTATAACGTCCATTATTTTTTCGATATTATTTGTCAAGTTTTTTAGATTGGATTATATGGAAATTGCTCTAAGGAGCAAGACGCTCGATTATCCACGTGTCATTTTCGCGGCGATAACGCAGGCGGTCGTGCATACGGCTTGCGCGACCTTGCCAAAACTCGATTTTATCGGGGATTAACCGAAAGCCGCCCCAATTATCCGGGCGCGGAACATCATCGCCGTATTTTGCCGCAACTGCACCGAATCTCTCCTCGAGTACATTTCGCGATACTATTGTTTCGCTTTGAGGCGACGCTACCGCACCGATACGGCTACCAAGCGGACGGCTACGGAAATACTCGTCCGACTCTGCCGCCGAAATACGGAAGACTTCGCCCGAAATTCTGATTTGACGTTGCAATTCCTGCCAAAAAAACAGAATTTCAGCCTGCGGATTTTCCGACAACGCACCCCCTTTCGCGCTACTGTAATTTGTATAAAAAACAAATCCTTCGGGCGAAAATCCTTTCAACAACATCACTCGTGCCGACGGCCGGCCGTCTGCGCCGGCAACGGCCAATATCATGGCATTCGGCTCGGGTACGCACACCATGGCTTCATCGAACCAAGCGGCAAATTGCTCGAACGGATTTGCGGCAATGTCTGCTTCGTCCAAAGAACCTGCTACATAGTCTACGCGCATAGCCGCCGCTACTGCGCCGGAATTATTCTTATTTTCGCCTTGTTTTTCGCTGCTTTCCAAATTCATTACTGGGGAATTGTATGAGGTTTTTTGACTTCTGTTGCATTTTTTTTCGGTAAATTACGTAGCGTAGACCTTTATGCCAAATTTTACATAAAACGACGGTTCATCCGACATTTCCGTCAGACACCTGTTTTCTCATAATTGCTAATGACTTCTCAACGTTTTTTTCTATTCGCACTTGCAACCGCGCTGTGCATTGTGTTCGGTAGCCAAAAGTCGCTTTCGCAAACTATAAAAGCAACTATTACGCCAATACCTTCGCCGTATTTCAAACAGACAATTCCGCCGGAACTGTTCGGTAGTTTCATTGAATTTATTTGGGATACGATGAACGGCCCGTTCGGAATGTATGCCGAAGAAATTCTGCATCGCGGATTCGACCGCAAAGGAAAATACGAAGGTATATCTGAAAATTGGCAACCTTTCGGCGATACGGAAGTCATATCCGCTACGACTTACCGCCTCGATTCCGGCGGCTATAATAAGCGCGGAGTATATGCCCAAACAATTATAAGAAATGATTCCTCGCAAACGGAGTCGGGAATTGCTCAAGATATTGTGATAAACGGAAATGTGCCGCATACGTTCTACGTTTATGCACGCGGAACGGCGCAACGCGCTTCCATGAAAATTATTTCGACGGACGAAAAAGATGTTTTGTTTTCCAAGCGCGTACAAATAGACGCGAAAGATGTTTGGCAAAAAACTACGGTTACTGTTCCGCCTGTGCCGATTTCGGGCAGAGCTAAGGTTGTATTTTCATTTAGCGATGCGGGTATTTTGCAGCTCGACGAGGCCTCGCTGATGCCCGACGATAATATTGCCGGAATAAGAAGCGAATACGCCGAATTTTACAAAGAACTTGCGCCGCCTCTGCTTCGCTATCCGGGAGGCTGTTTTTCCGACCAGAACGTATTTCAATGGGAATACGGCATAGGGGACAGAGACCAACGATGCTCGCCGCTTATAGATTGGGTGGGAGATTATCAGCGAATGGATTTCGGAACGGACGAATATATGGCGTTCTGCAAATACATAGGAGCAAAACCGCAATTAACAATCAATTTCGGCAGCAGCACCCCCCAAGATGCGGCGAATTACATAGAATATTGCAACGGCTCGGTTGATACGAAATTCGGAGCAATTCGTGCGGCAAACGGACATCCGGATCCGTACAATGTGCAATACGTGGAAATCGGCAACGAGCAATACGGAATTTGGGAAGTAGGGCACACTACGCCCGATTTATACGCCAAACGTGCCGTTGAATTTTCGCAGGCAATAAAAGCCGTTTCGCCCGATATTATTTCTATATTCAATGGCGATACGTGGAGTTTCTCTTGGAACGATTCGGTAATTCGAAATGCACAGCCACACATAGATATGTTTTCGCTTCACTTGGGAACGGGTTACGGCATAGACGATTCTATTACTTCCGACGACTTTTGGTACACTATGCTTGTTTCCGACTCTAAGTTCCTGAATATGTGGATGGAATTGCTGAAAAAAGCCGTAACAGTCTCCGGGCTGTTGCCAAACCAGAAAATTGCATTGACGGAATGGTGGCATAAATATAACGGAAATGCAGGATTATATCACGACCCGCGATTTGGCAGCTTGTCGAGCGGACTTTGGAACGCTCTTACATATTTGCACTTCATTAATTTATCGAATTTTTATTCTCTTGCGAACAGAACGTCCTTTGTAGGGCTTAGAAATTGCTGTATAAATCCGAAAACAAATGCCCGCTTTTTATATAAAACGCCAGGATATTACGCCGCTTTGATGTTGCGCCCTTTGGGAGGCGGCGAACTTTTACCGCTCGACATTCAATCGCCCTCATATAATTTTGAAGGATTGGACGGTATACCATACATAGCAGGCTCGGCGGCGTACAAATCCGATTCTATCTATATTGCTTTGGTTAATCGCCATCCGGATTCGGCTATATCGGTACAACTTTATTTCGACTCTGCGTCAGGCGCAATGCGGCGTACTGTTCTTAATTCGGAAAAATATTCAGATATAAATAACCCAAATAATCCCGAACGTATAAAACCGGAAACGGATTATCTTGATTATAGCGGCTATGTTACGTTGCCCCCACATTCTTTTACAACTCTCACTTTTGCAAGCAGTATAAACAGTAATCAAAACGTAGAAAGTTTAGAGTTTGATGCCCAATTATTTCCCCAACCCACGCAAGGAACACTCGAAGCAAAAATTAAATCGAATAAATACTTAGGCGAAATAGTCGTCGAATTTTACGACGTATTGGGACATATCGTAGCGTCACAGTCACGCAAAAATCTTGACGGCAGAGACATAATTTTGCGTTTTGACGTATCAAAATTGCCATCCGGTCAATATTATGCCCGAATAATGGCAGGTGAACATACTTTAGTGCGGCCTTTTGCCGTAGTTTATTGAGATAACTTAGAATAAATAATGTCGAGTTTCTTACGGTTGCACGAAGATACAGCACAAAAGCGCGAAAATATATCGGCTTTGCGCAAAGAATTGCAGTCGTTGATTGAAGAATGGTTTACTTTGGAAAATGTATTGCGCCCGGAATTAACGGCCAAATATGACGCTTTGTTCGGCAACCTCGAAATTGAAATTCAGCGCAAGGCACTCGAAGCAGCCGACATAGGCAGGCGTGCTGAATTATTGGCTATGAAACAGCAACGTGGCGAGCATATTACAAGCGATATTATCCGATTAGTTAACGCCATAGTTGATAATGAGTTCAAGAAATTCAGACAACGGCTTTACGACGACCTTGACGGCTACAACGCCAAGCAAAGTGCGAGCGCGACAAAACACTCTGACGACGATATACCGAAAATGTATCGTACTATTGTGAAAAAATTACACCCCGACGTTTCCGATGCTACGGATAATTTCCAAAAATATTGGAATGTGGCGCAGAATGCTTTTGAAACAAAAAACGCCGCTCAAATGCGGGCTTTGTACATTGTACTCGCAGGCGACGACTTGCCCGAATTTGACACCCGTTTTAATAGTTCGGAAGATGAACTTGCCGAGCTTGAGCAACAAGAGTATGACCTGCGGCAAAAAGTGGAAATTGAGCGACGAAAAATATCGCGACTTCGTAACGAGGAACCTTTTGCGTTTGTCGATAAATTAAACCGGAAGGAATGGATTGAAGAACGAGAAAATTTTCTACGCGGACAAATCGAACAAAAAGAGCGCGAAATTAAATACAGACGCGATTTATTTCACGAATTAACCGGCAGTAAATTCGTCTCGGAAACAGGAGCAGCAACCGACGAAAATAAAAAATCGGAACAGTTCTCCGATGATGATTTTTTTGATAACACGTATTTTGGCGGACGTTGAATTTTTGGTATTATTTTTTGTAGTATTATTTTTTGCGAATTGCTTCGTTAAACGTTTCAAGTGCAACCGCGTATTTCGATTCGGCCAAGAAATGACAGACATATACCGCGTGGAGCACTTCGTCTGCAGTTGCGCCTACGTTTATCGCGCCCCTTATATGCGAAAAAAGCTGCCGTTGCCAGCCAAGAACAGCTAATATTCCTACGGTGGCAAGTTCGCGCAGAACAATCGGCGCACCGTTTCGCGAAAGCGTTTTGCCATAACCTTCGATAATCATCCACGAATACAAATCAGGCGACAAAGAAATCGCAGTTTCGCTCATCTTTTGAAATATGCCGCCGTATATCGTTTCGCATAAAGGAGTTCCACGCGCGGCGAATGTAGTTGCGTCGTAATCTTCGGCCGGAGGCGGCGTAAATTCTATTCCGTGTGCGCGTAATTGCACGGCGAGAACTGATAAACCTTCGATTGCCGCCGGAAATCCGGCGAAAAGATAACTTTGCAATAAAATTTCGTACAGTCGTAAAGCAGAAACTCCCATTTCAACAGCCATTACGATTCCATCGCTAAGAGTATCGTAATTTTGTACAACCAAAGCCGAAACGCACCATACACAAATTGCATCATCGGGCTTCATTGCTCCCGATTCGATATATTCTAAGATTTTTTTTGACATTATTTTTTTATAGTTTATCTGTTGTATAAATTAACATTTTAAATACTCATTGTTGCTTGCGGAATTTGCAAAAACAATATACCGCATGAAAATACAAGCGTGATTTTGTAACTCACATTTTAAAAATAATAGAAAAAAATCAAACAAAATCACTTTGCAACACTTTCACAAAGACGACACAATATTCTTACGCGCTTGGTTTGTTTACGAACATTGTTTTCAGCTTATTAAACTCTGCGCTAAATTGTTCGTTAAATTTTTTATTAACATCGTTATACGAACCAATAAGTCTTTCGTAAATCGGATTTCCAAAAATGTCTTTTTCGTCAATGCTACGTTTTGAAGCAAGGTTGGAAGCGAAAATGTCTTTGATTTTCTTCAATACAATTATCTGTTCGTCTGTAAAGTCGTAAGTGTGTATGTAGGAAAGATAGTTTTTCTCTATTCGTTCTTTTGGTGTCGGAATTTTCTTTTTGCCTAAAGCGTGAAGCAAGAAGTCCCAAGCCGAACCTTCGGGGAAGTCGTACATTTTTTGCAAATGTCCTTCGTCCAGAAATGTGTTTGGCTTGCTCAACCAGTCAAGCAGTTTAGCCATTTCTTCATCTGTCGGTTGATAGTCGGCTTGTTCTGCTTTTGTTTTCAAGTCTGCCATTACAGGTTCTTGTGTTTTCTTTAATTCTTCTTCAAAAATGCGTTTAGCTTCTTCAATTGGAATATTGTCTTTTACAATAATTGAATCACCGTGAATTTCTACACGCTGAATTAAATGAGCAGGGTCGGGGTTGTCAATTAAAAAGTAGTCGCCTTTGGGTTGTGGTGTTCCTGGCAATCTTGGTGTTTGGTCGCCTGGTTTTACAACTTTATTGTTTTCTTTTAGCGTTCCTTTTCCGTTGTCTTCCATTCTGCGGCATAAGCCCACAAAGTCTAAAACGGTGAAACTGAATTTGCCTGTTTTGGGGTCAAGACGTGTGCCACGTCCAACCATTTGAATGTATTTGCCAACGGATTTTGTAAGTCCGGCAAATGCTATGTAACGCACACAAGGAATGTCAACGCCTGTGCTTAAAATATCCACCGAAGTAACTATGTATGGCTTTTGATAAGGTTTCTTAAACCAAGCTTTCAGTGTTTCGTTCATTTCATTATTTTCAGAAATCACATATTCACTGTAATGAGTGCCCCCTTCATAATCATTTTCAAAAACTTTATTGATGGCTTTAGTTAGCTCCATACAATGTGCCTGACTAACTCCAAACAGAATTACTTTCTCACCGTATTGCGTATTCTTTTTCAGTTCTTCCGCAATGCGTAAACAGTTTTCTTCTGAAATAAATTTGCGGTTGAGTTGCTCCAATTTTAGTTTCTTTTCTGCTCCGAGTGCAATGGTGTATTTTTCCTGTGGGTCTAAAACGTGGTCAAATGAAATCCCGTTTTCTTCTGCTTCTTGAATGAGTGAAGAAAGTAATTCAATGGGTTTGTAGGGTGCAAGGAAACCTTCGCTGATTCCTTTTTCCATATCAAATTGAAAATCGGGTTCGCCTGTTTCGCAACCAAATAATTTATAGGTGTCAATGATTGCTAAGTCTTCTTCGTCAACTTCTGTTCCTTCTTTGGGTGTGGCAATTCTTGGTGTGGCTGTTAAACCAACTCTTGGACAAAGAAAATGGTCGAAGATTAATTTTCTGTTTACGTTTATGCTTCTGTGGCACTCGTCCACAATTATTAAATCGTAAAAGTTGGAAGGTAAATCGCTGTGAATTAATTCCAAGGTGTCAATTACCACAACGTGAATACTGGCGTGTTTTCTTGCCCTGAAATTTGAAGTGGTTATCCAACTACTGGTGTGTTCTCTGCTAATTAAAGCAAAACCGTCATCAACCGATTGTTTGGCTAACATTCGTCTGTCCACCACAAACAAAATGCGTTTACACAAACCACTACCTAATAACGCTCTTACCATTGCAACGGCTGTTCGGGTTTTACCCAAACCTGTTGCCATATGGATAAGCATTTTTTGCTTCCCTGCTTTGTAGTTTTCTATGATTGTGCGAATGCATTGCAGTTGGTAATATCTTTCTTTGCCAATACTAGGGTCAAAACCGCCTGCAATAGTGGTGTCAATGGTAATTTCTTTGTTGGAAGCGATTTTTTTCTGCTGTTCCACTTTGAGCTTCATTTCTTCCAAGCTCATAAAGTTGGTTACTTGCTTAAATTCTCCTGCGTCTAAACCTTTCCAAGCGTTGTCGTAGAACAAAATGCGTTCGGCACTGCAAGCATACAGAAAACGGGGCTTGAGTAAATGCGTAACTACGGTACGCAATTTCAACAAGTCTTTATTTTCTTTGTCAAGATTATTTTCAATAACGGCTAATACTTCACCGTTCAAATCTTGCAAAACAATATCGGGACGAATGTTTTTAAGATTGGGATAATCCTTTTTCAGATTTTCAGGAATATCATAAATCTGCTGATACAACAGCGTGTCTTCTATCTTCCAGCCATACTCATTGATAAGTTTGAGTATGATTGGTAAATCGGTAGAAGTGGCTTCGTTAATTTTCTTGCTCATCTTCTACTAATTCGTTTATAGGTTCAATAAATTCAACTCCCCAAACATCTGACAATATTTGGTTGATTTTCTTTTGGGCTTCAGATTTCATTTTGCTTATTCCATTTAAAACACGTAACTGAGTTTTAAGATTCTCAATAATTTCAAGTTGTGAATTTGTTTCAGTTATAGGAATAATTAATTTCCTAATTTGATCAAAGTTTAGTCCTTGTCTTGAAGAACCTGTCTGAAGTTTATCAATTTGTCTTTGAAGATTTGGGGTATTTAAAACTGCTGATAAGTATTCAGGC
>JAANMT010001403.1_pt1 | contig 23822 bp, 28 predicted proteins | sample 7279711 | NCBI WGS metagenome assembly JAANMT01 (sample SAMN14094538, study PRJNA606508) | bioreactor metagenome | isolation source: A lab-scale SPAN reactor treating ammonium-rich wastewater day 1 | place: Ireland: Galway | collected 2017-01-16 | reverse complement strand
GGCCACGGCCTCGACCAGCTTGTTGTTGGCATACGGATTGAGAAACACTTTGGCAATCTTGAACTTGCCCATGCGCGAGAGCACGTCCTTGATTTGGGCCAATTCGATGCCAAGTTCGCGGCGCAGCATGTTCGGTCCGTCCACAAAAACCGCAAGATTCTTCTTCGGAACCGGCTTGGGCTTGACCACGTTGGCGAGTTGCGAACGCATTTGCTCAAACATGATTACTTGAAGCGCCTAAACGCTAATAAAACGGTGTTCGGAACAAAATCGCGCGCCGAAAAATCGTGCGCAGGATGCCCAAACGAATAAATAGAACGCGTTCGTTGTGGTGCATATGGACGCTCCCGTTCAACTTCCGACCGTGTTTGCATTGCGCAAAGGCCTGTTTCCGCTGGTGGTCTCGTTTCTTGCCGGAATCACGTTCACGATCTTTATTCTCTTGTCGTACGCGATCGCGCTCGCGCTGGAGGAAGTCCGAAAGGGAACGCTCACGCTCGGACCCGTCCTTTTGACGGGCGTGATCAACGCGGCCATCTTTATTGCCGGGGGGCTTCTCATGTATCACGTGTACCGCGCAACCCACCAGCGCATCGAGATCCGCGCCGATCACATGCTCTTGCCCATGCCTTGGTACAACACGTGGATTCCGCTCTCCGAGATCGTGGACGTGCGTTTTATTGGCTCGTTCGACATCCAAAAGCGCTGGAACCAGCCGCGCATGGACTTCGACCGTCCCAAATGGGTACTCGACTGGATGGCCAAGCGCACGGGTCAAAAAGTCATCATTATGAGCAACACGGCCATCACCGACGTCGTCGAAATCGAAACCCGAGACCGCCTCTACCACGTGTCGCCCGAAACTCCTGAAATCTTCGTGCAGGCGCTGAAAGACAAAGCCCGCGCGACGCAGGCGCATGCATAACCCATTTAAACCTTTGAGCGGCTTGTTTGATTAGTCTGATTGCTCCAGTTACTACGAACGAGGTTTTGAAATATGGCGGATGAGGAAAAACGTTTCGATCAACTCGGAAACGTCAAAAAGGGCCAGTACGTGCTCATTGAAGGCCACGTGTGCGAAGTCAAAGGCGTAGAAAAATCGAAGCCCGGAAAACACGGCGCGGCCAAAGTCCGCCTGTCGGCCATGGACATCTTCACGGGTTCCAAGTACGGCATCTTGAAAAACACGGCCGCCGACGTCGAAATCCCGATTCTTCTCAAAGGCGTGGGCCAAATCGTGGCCATCCAAGGCGACGTCCTGCAAGTCATGGACACGACAAGTTACGAAATGTTCAACGTCCGAAAGCCCACCGACGTCCCGGGACTTGCCAACGCCGCGGAAGTCGAATTCGTGCGCTACGGCGAAAACGTCAAAATCACGCGAAAACGCGGCGGCGAATAACCGCTCTTTTTCGCGAACTCGAAAGACCGTGCGCGCGAAAACAAAATCGTGCGGCAAATCGGTTGATAAATTCTTTCAAGCCCTTTTTCCCGTGTTATGGTCTTTGCATTGGCCGATTACGCGGGCCGCCCCTGCAACGCGGGAACCGCCTTCGAGTTCATTCCGAACAAAACGAATCCCGAACTGTCCGAGGCCAAACGAGCCCTCGTGGATGCAGGAATCCCCTTGGAAGTGATCTCGCCCATTGTCCTTGTTTTTCGGTTTGATGAAACCGAACTGTCGTGGTACAAGAGCGGCAAACTCCTCGTCAAAGGCAGTCCGGACGAAAAACAGGCCACCGAACTTGTGAACCGCCTGTTTGAGAGCCTCAACCGGCCACGTTCCGGCAAAGACTAAAAAACACCACCACCAAAAAGGATCATGCCATGGGAATCACAATCGCACGCGTCGCCGGAATCAAACTCGAACTCCACACCACGTTCCTTTGGTTCTTCGGAATTCTTGTCCTATTGATCGGTCTTTCGGAGCCCGACTCGCTGCTACCCACCCTGGGACTCTTTTTCCTTCTTTTTGCATCCGTCCTCATCCACGAACTCTGTCACGCGGTCACCGCCATGCACCGCGGATACCGCGTCAAACGCATTTTGCTCTCGCCCATCGGCGGCATCGCCGAAATGACCGAACTGCCAAGTAAGCCCATCGACGAATTTGTGATCACGATCGCGGGCCCCGCCTTCAACTTTCTGGTTCTATTTGCCTGCGCGTTTCTTGCGGCCCTGGTGCCGGGCCTGTTTCCCGACAACCTGTCCGCGCTTGCGAACCGCCCCGAACTGCTCGAAACCCTCCTCATCGACTACCCCCTCTTTGGCTTGGCCTACCTCAATTTGATGCTTGGCGCATTCAATTTGTTTGTGCCGGCCCTGCCCCTCGATGGCGGGCGCATTCTGCGAAGCCTCCTTGCCACCCCCCTTGGTTTTGCGCGCGCAACCCGCTATGTGACCTACCTGAGCTACGTCATGTCCGCCTTGCTTGTGCTCGTTGGAATCTTCGGCAACCTCTGGCTCGTCATCATCGGCGCCATCGTGTTTCTTGCCGCCAAAAGCGAAAACCAAATGGTCCAAATCCGCGAAACCCTCGGCAACCAACCCGTCGGCACGCTGTTGCGACCCGTTCCCCCGCTGGTGCCCGCCGAATGGATGCTGGATCAGGCCTTCGACGAAATGAACAAAACCAATTCCAGCGGTCTTGCCGTCAACCTTGGCAACGACATTGGCCTGGTTGACCTCGGACTCTTGCGCCAGACCCCAAAAACCGACTGGTTCGGACGCACACTCGGCGAAACCGCCGTCAAAATCCCGAAAATCGCACCCGACACGCCCGCCCACAAAGCGCTTCTCCAACTCAACCAGTTTGGACTCCCGTTTCTCTGCGTCGGCGACACCGAGCGAATCCTCGGCATTGTCACACTTGCCGACATCCAGCAACGCTACGAAATTCGAAAAACCGGAAACTGAGAAAAACCGTGTCCCGCGTACCCGAACGCAAGAGGGAGTCGGCAATGCCGGAATCAACCTCGCCACGACACGACGATCAAAAAACGCACAATCTCTCTTATTTTTTTCTTCGTGAAAACAACGAGGAATTCAGTCGCCGGCCCTTGGCCCCCAAAACGACTTTGGGCCTCGAATGAAACACGCGTACCCGCCGGCGCGGCGACGCCAGAGTCACCTGCGGACGCCGATCCGAAGGCTGCAAATCGTGGATCAGTGCAAACCCGTGCGCCTGCGCAAAACGGCGCACGCTGCGCTCATACGATTCCGGATCAAAAAGCCCTTGGGCAGGAACCACGAGCACGTCCGCGCGCGCGGTGCCCTTCAGCATCAAATCCGCGCAAATGCGCAACTCAATGGAACGACCATTGATGCGAACGCGTGGAAACGAAAAACGCAGGGCTTCAATGGCGGGCAGACGATTTGGAGTGGGTGTTTTGCCCAAACTCATGCGGGCACTGCGGGCAAGCCAATGAGCGCGCTCGCGCGCAAACCCCGGATTGGGACGGCTGCCCGAAAACTCGTTGTGTAAAAAACCAAGTTCGTCCAACCGGGTCAGCAACCGCTTGGGCGACGCCTGCCAAAACACCTTGCTGCGCGACCCCCGTTTGGCGGGCGGCGAAATCAGGTACCCCGTGTTGGTCACGGTTCGATTCAGGGGCGCCCGCTCCAAAAGCGACAAAAAAACGTGGGCTTGACCGTGCGCCTGCAGAATCGGCGCCAAGCGAGACATCCAATTCTTTGTCTGCCTGCGAGAAACGCGCTTTTCCCCAAGCGCAAACTCGGGAAACACCACGACCAACGGCTGATCCGAAAAACGCTTCACATACCGCGAAATTCGTTTCGAAAGTTCCTCAAACGACCCGGCGCGGGCCTCGACCAACACAAACAAAATCCCGTATTTTCGGAGCAGCATGAAAAAAAAATGGGTTGCCGGTTATTAAGGATGCGTTTGGACGCCCACGCGGGGGATACCAAAGCACGCCTTAATATTTTTTGCCGCAGACAAGAAAATGCAAGCAGAGATGGCAGAGCCCGGTTCAATGCGCCAGCCTCGAGCGGCCCCTTTCTTTTTTTTCAAAAAAAAAGAAAGATGTTCGCGCCCCGAAGAAAAAACTGCGTTTCGTTTGGAAACCGCCAAAAACCGTTTTTTCGGGCGTTTTGCTCTGCCTTCAAGCGCCCCAACGCGAAGGAGACAAGGCAAAAAAAGGCCGAAGACAGCTGGTGACCGAAAGGTCGCGGGGGTTCAAATCCCCCTCTCTGCGATTCTCTTTTTTTTTGAAAGCAAGCCATATATACCGGGCCATGTGTTGTAGGGTATGCCTGTGAAAAAAACGCGTTTGAGCTGGAATCAGATTCATGCCCACATGCGCGCGCTGGCAAAACGAATTCCCAAAGGGCGCTATTCACACATTTACGGGATACCAAAAAACGGAACGATTGCCGCGCATCTTTTAAGCCAGCATACGGGGATCCCCGTGTTGCACACCAGCGCAAGAGCCCTTCGAAAGCGCGCGGACAAGCACCGCATTCTTGTGTTCGACGATCTCGTAGACTCCGGTTCCACGCTCAAGCGATTCCAAGGCCATCCCACGGCCGTCATCTTCGACAAGCACGGAAAATTCAGGACCACGCACCCCGGAAAGCGCGTGGGCCACACGTGGATCGTGTTCCCATGGGAGGAAAACGAGCGAGAAGGCGTGGCCGACAATCTGATCCGTCTCCTTGAATCCATGGGCGTGGATGTGCGCGGACCCGGATTGGATGCCAAAGTGCGCTCGCTTCACCGGCACGTCAAAACGTGGACGCCGGACGGTTCGAAAACAAAATCAGGCGCCAATCGCGTGCGGGGCGTCAACAAATCGGGCGCGAAAACCGGCCGCGCCACTTCCCGCAAGCGGTCGTAGCATGCGCCGAATGATTCTTTTTATTGCAAGCAGTCTCGACGGATTCATCGCGGGACCGCGGGGAGAGATCGACTGGCTGTTTCACGACGCCGACTACGGGTACCGATCGTTCTTCGCCTCGATCGACACCGTCCTCATGGGACGAAAAACGTACGACTTGAGCCGGTCGTTTGGCGACTGGCCGTATCCAAAAAAAACCGTTTTCGTGTTCTCGCGAAAAAAACAGGCGCCGGATCCGCGCGTACTCTTCGCCAAAAATCCGGTGGCCACCGCGCGAAAAATCCTGCGAAAAAAAGGCAAGAACGTCTGGATCGTGGGCGGGTCGCAAATCGTGACCGAATTCCTCAACGCGGGACTCGTGCACGAAATTGTTCTTTCGATCCACCCTCTCGTGTTGGGAAAAGGAATTCCGCTGTTTTCGAAGATTGAAAAACGCCACGGGTTTCGCTTGCAAAAGGCCCGCGGGTTTCCAAGCGGCCTCGTCCAACTGACCTACAGGAAAAAATAGGTCGCGGGCCCGACAACTATGTTCTTCCGTTCCACTCGTTGAGAAATTGTTTGACGAAAACGCGCATGACACGGTGGCGGTCTTTGGCAATTTTTTTGGCGGTGGGCGTGCGCAAGCGGTCCTTGAGCAAAAAAAGTTTTTCGAAAAAGTGGTTGAGGGTCGTGCTTTTTCCGCTTCGCTGGCTTTTGCGGTAGGCCGAAAGCGACGCGTGGGGTTGCGGTTTGATGGTTGGATCGTGCATCAAGCGGCCCCAGTGGCCGCCGAGCGTGAACGCGCGCGCGACTCCGATCGCACCCATCGCATCGAGGCGATCGGCGTCCTGCACGCACGCGGACTCGATGCTGGAAACCGGCGTTCGGACGCGGGCGCCCTTAAAGGAAACCTCGGAGACGATCGCACACACGCGATCCACGGTCGCGTCATCGAGTTTTTGTTGAAGCAGAAACCGACGTGCAACGCGCTCGCCCGCTTTTTCGTCGCCCCCGTGAAATTTGGCGTCGGCCACGTCGTGGAGGAGCGCCGCGAGTTCAACAACGAACGCATCGGCTTTTTCGGCGCGCGCAAGACGCAGGGCCGTGCGGCGGACGCGGTCGGTGTGAAACCAGTCGTGGCCCGTCGCGTCGGATGCAAAACGCGATTTTGCAAACGATTCGGTTTTCGCGCGAATGTGGCGGGCGGCGTTTGGAGATCGGGCAAGGGGCATGGGTGCTCAATGCCAAAGGCCTGGGAGCATAATAACGTTTCGGGCCCGCAACGCGTTTAAAGCAAAAGCACGCTTGAAAGAGATATGCGCGAACTGCTGGCGGGAGCAATACTGGTTTTGCTTGCGACGACCGTGCTGGGCGCGGAGTCCGTGTTTGATTCGCCCATTCAGATCGCGCGCGATCACCACCCCAAGATGCGCCTTGCGCTGTACGACTTGTACCAGTCCCAGCAGGCGGGCGAACAGCTGGAGAACAACTTGCCGGAGGGCATGAACCTGCAAAACGCAAACGTGCACGTGATCATTCTGTTGACGGACAAAGAGAGCGGATTGCCGTGGCAATGGGCGGCCACGGAAACCGCCCGCTACAATGAAAAAATCGAGGCATGGGTGCCCGTCGAAAATCTGGTGCGGATCGCGGACGACCCCTTGGTTCAGTTCGTGGACACGGCCGATGTGCCGTTGCAGAATGCGCGGGCGCCGTCGCGCAACCCGGAAACGGTTCCGACCGCGGGCGCGCCACCGGATTGGTTTTGGCTGCTCCTCGGTTTCGCGTGCATCGTCGCGGCGGCCGGAGTGTTCTGGCGGCACAAGCGCAAAAAACGCAAAAGCGCAACCAAAACGAATTAATAGGACTAAAAGCCTGAATAGGCCCATGACGGACGCGTGCATTTTTTGCCAGATCATTGAAAAAAAATCCCCCGCCACGATCGTCTTCGAGGACGAGCGTTGTCTTGCCATCCTTGACATCTTTCCCGCAAACCCCGGCCACACGCTTGTGATGCCCAAAAAGCACTATTCGCTTTTGGGCGAGGTTCCGGCCGAGGAACTCACGCACGCAATCGAGATCGTCCAAAAAATCGGGCCCGCGGTCCAGCACGCGTACCGCTCGCAAGGGTACAATGTGCTGGTCAACAACGGCACCGCCGCCGGCCAGATCGTGCCGCACGTGCACTTTCATCTGGTTCCCCGCTCGATGAACGACGGAAAAAAGTTCGAGTTGCCCCGCGAACAGGCCACGCCGCCCCAATTGGCCGAAGCCGCGGACAAAATCAAAAAAGAGTTGTCGCACGTCAAGCCTTGAGCGGTGACGCGACCGGTCGGAAGCGATCGGAAGAAATTCTCGGCCTGAACCTCTTGTTTCACGACTTTCCGTTGACCGCAAGGCCGAACACGTGCGCCATCCGCACCCTTTTTAATGACTAATTCGGGCAAACCCCGTATATGCACAAGGAAGTCAAAGCAGCCATGAAAGGCATTGTCGAATTTGAGGGAAAATTCCTGATTCTGGAACTCAAACTCGGCAAGGAAACGTTTTGGGATCTGCCGGGCGGCAAAGTCGAATTCGGCGAGGACCCGAAGGAAACCCTCGTGCGCGAACTGAACGAGGAAACCGGCCTCAAGGTCGAACCCGGGACCCCCATTGGCATGTACTATTTTTTCCGAAAAACCGACGGCCACCAGGTCGTGTGCACCGTGTACAAGTGCGTGATCACCGGAAAACCACAGGTGGTTTTGCCGCACGCGGACGACGAAAACCTGCAGCAGTACAAATGGGTCACCAAAGACGAGTTTTTGGCCGGCGACTACAAGGTCAGCCACGACAGCCTCAACGACTTCATCAAAAAATTGTAGGATTGCATGCCCTCGCCTGCCATGCGCGGTCGAATGCTTGGAAAGCGCCTGTTTATCCAATACCTTCGGAGACACGCCGGTGTGGACGCGCTACGGGTCCGACATGAACAAAAACGACTTCGAGCAACGTACACTGCGGGCGCCCAACCGGTGGAGCGGGCGCAAGTGATCTATTCCGCCCAAAGCGAACTGAATCGTTTAAAGTATCGCGCCAAAAAAAGACGAGCCAAAATCTAGTCAAGCGGCCGGTAGGCGCCCCCGCAGAATTGTTCCGCGAGTCGCCCGATTTCGTCGCGGGCCCTGCGAAGGAGTTCCAAATCGGTTTTTTCGTTGCCCTGCACATAAAACACGACGTGTTTGGTCGGTTTGTCGACGCGCGTTGCGTCGCATTGTTTGACGTCGAGCCAGCACAACACCTGCGCGTCGTCAAGTACTCCGAACTCGCCCGCGCGAACGCGTTGGGGCGTGCGGGAAAACAACGGAACGTATTTCTCCGAACCCGAAAGCAGGGCAAAACGCAGGTCGCCCTGTACGCGGTCGATGTCGTGCGCGCCCACGACGACCGCGTGCCGGAACGAAACGATGTTGTAGCAGTCGACGAGCGTGTTGATCTGCGGCAACTGGCCCGACTTTTCGACCAGCGCGCGCAAATTGCGCACGGAATTGACCAGCGGGACGGCGGCGGGATCTCCCGCGTGCGAGGCAGAAGCGTCCGTGTTGCCTAACCCGGTGTTGATGCCTAACTTTTTGTAAATCTCCTCAAACCCCTGCACATGCGCCTCTTTTTCACGATCCCACGGAAAGTCCTTCACGGTTTGCGCTTTGAGGCGCTCCAATCCCTCATGCTTTTTTTTCACCGAAACGTGCTCGATCACGCCCGAAACCGCCTTGAGACCGAGTTGGGCAACGCCGGATTCAACGCGCACTTCGATCGGGCGCGCGCCGGGTTTGGCTTCGGCGGAAACCTCGATTTTGGAGAACAAAATTTCGGGCGCGCGAAGGACGTGGTCACGTCGGAGCGGCGCGTTCGCGAGGTCGTCGAGCCCTTGCACCGGAAGGTTCAACTGGTGAAAAATCCGCGCGCTGGTTTTTGGCAAAAAGGGCGCAAGGACGATGGCGATGCGGCGGACCGATTCGGCGAGCGTGTACAGCGTGGTGTTGCGCGCGCGGGCGTCGGACTGCTTCCACGGTTCGTTCACCGTAATGAACTTGTTGCTTGCGTTCACGAACGAAAAAATGTGCGCGAGGGCCGCGTGGGGTTCGCGGTCGTTCATGGAAGCCTCGATCGTTTCAACATCCAGTTGCGAAAGAAGCGACAAATCCAACGCGCCCGCGGGGATCTTTCCGGCGTTGTAGCGCTGGATCATTGAAAGCACGCGAAAAACAAGGTTTCCCAAATCGTTGGCGAGTTCCCGATTGTGACGGGTGGCCAGCGCGTCGAAACGAAAGCGCCCGTCGGCGCCAAAAGGGATCTCTCGAAGCAAAAAATAGCGCACGCTTTCGGAGCCAAAACGCGCCTCAAGATCGAACGGATCGATCACGTTGCCAAGCGACTTGCTCATCTTGTCGCCGGTGCTTGTGTTGATGAACCCGTGGCACACGACGCGCGGCAAAGGCAAATCGGCCGCCAGCAGGATCGAGTACCAGATCGCCGTGTGGTGCCACGCGATGTCGCGTCCGATCAAATGCATGTCCGCGGGCCAAAACGCCTCGAATTTTTTTTCCGGATAATCGATTGTGGTGAGGTAATTGATGAGCGCGTCCATCCACACGTAAAACACGTGGCGCGCGTCCGCGGGAAACAAAATTCCCCAGTCGAAACTCGTGCGCGAGATCGAGAGGTCTTTAAGGGGTTCGGCCAGGCGCGCGAGAAGTTCGTTGCGCTTGCTTTCGGGCCACACGAGCTCGGGTCGGTTTTGGATCGCATCCACCAGCGCGTCCTGGTATTTGCTCATTTTGAAAAAATAGGTTTCCTCGACCAGCCAGTCAAGCGGCCGACCGTGGACAGGGCACACGTTGTCCGGCGCGTCCTTTTGGGTGTAATACGTCTCGCATTCGGTGCAGTACGCCCCCTCGTACTGGCCCTTGTAAATGTCGCCTTTTGCCCAAATTTTTTCGAACACGTTCTTGACGACCGCATGGTGGCGCGGCTCGGTCGTCAAAATGAAGTCGTCAAACGAGATCGAGTACGCGTCGCAGAGTTTGCGAAACAGAATTTCCATGTCGGCTACGAGCTCGGACGCGGATTGCCCGCGCTTGGCGGCCGTGCGCACCATTTTCTGGCCGTGGCAATCGAGACCGGTCGAGAAGTGCACGCGGTCGCCGCGCAACCGACGATGGCGCGCAAACGCGTCGGCAAGAATCTTCTCGTACAAGTGCCCGGCGTGCGGCGGGCCCGACGGATAATCGATGGCCGTGCTGATGAAGAATTTTTTCATGGGCTTCAAACGGCTAGAGGCCAAAAAGGTTTTTTAAATGGGAAAAACGAGGCGCATTAATCCCAAGCGGTAAATTCCAAGCGGGCGTTTTGAAGGCACGCCCGGCAAAGAGCGATGATCTGACCAGGCCTTGAACGCGCCAGGTTGTATTTAGTGGCAAGGGATTGCATGGTCGTGTGTTCGGGGTCTTCCAAATACTCGAAAAAAAGACGGATGCTTTGATCCGAGATCCTTCGGCGGCGAAGAACGGAATCCATGCGAGCGATCATTGCATCTCGGTCCAGATTGGACGGACGCTCCGCGATCATAAGCCGGTCGCCCAAAACGGTTTGGCGTCCTCGGCGCTCAAGAAGGCGCCCCCTGCGCGAACGAACCGGCGCGTTGAGGGAAACGTGCTTTATTTTTCCCCCACGTTTTTTGGACAATCGGGCGTTGATCTCAACCATCCACGCATTGCGCATGGCGGTCTGACAAGTGTTGGCGAATTCAAGGCCCAAACGATAACGGTTCTCGCGCAGTTGCTTGGGGGACAATAACGCATGTTTCTGATGATACGTGCGGGCCACGTTCCAGATGGCTTCCAAGGCCAGCGAATCGACGTCCGCATGAGACAGTACGCGTAGCACGTTCTTGTTTCTCAACAACTGGTGGGCTATCAGTCCCCGATTGTGCTCGACAATCAAATTGAGTTCGGTTGGATGAAAGGCCCCCGAACTGGGGCGCGTGGGCAGACGGGCACGCGGCCGTTTAGTCAACGGCGAGGACGGGCGATGCACGCGCTTGCGGGGGGGCATACAAAAGGAGAGGCTTCAAAACGTAAAAAGGTATCGCCGCTAGAGCCCGAAGAGTTTCCAGATGACATCGGGGCGAAAGAGAAGCGTGACCCAGACGCTCGCTTGGGCAAAAAGGTACCAGTGGAAGAGGGTTGCAAAACTGGCATCGGGCTTGTTTTTCCAGTACTCGCTGACCTCGACGGTTTGCCGCGTCACAAGGACCACGAGCATGACGGACAAGAAGTCGATGGCGGCGATGTACAACAGCGTCTTTCCAAGCCCGGGGAACTGCCAGTAGAGCGAATTGGCCACGTACAAGAGAATGCTGCCGATGAACAAAAGCCCCAGCAGGACAAAACCGCCAAGCCAGACCGCCTGCTGGCTTTTGAGAAGTTCAAGGCTCCCGATGAAAAACAGGGGAATGGCCACCATGAGGGCGGCAATGCCAAACACCATCACAAACTCGACGCTGTCGAACATGCCGTTTGGGTGCGCAAAAAGACCGGTTGCAAGAAAACCCCAGACAAAAATGAGGGCCATGATCGCGCCCTCGGCCGTCGACGGGGACGACTTCTTTGGCAACTGGGTGATTTGATACATCAAAACAAGGGTCAGCACAAAAAAGACCACGGCATGAAGCGGGGCCTCCAGCGACCAAGGCAAACGGTAATTGAAGCCCATGACGAGGCCCGCGACAAAGAACACGAAGCCCGACAACCATTCGCGAATCATGCCCATGGAAATCCTTGCAATACTATCGGTTTTCGTCATAAAATACTTTCGCACGGCCAAAAGAGGCGAAAAAACGCGCGGAGCACTATTCATTGTATATTTTGAAAAGCAAACCCGCACCGTCTAAGAACATTTTTGAAGACGAGAGTGTCCACTGGCAGTCCCCTGCCTCGACGGGGTAATAGGGGGCGTCCATCACAGGTCTTTCGCATGGCGCTTGATTACGACGAGATTTTGTCCGAAAAACCCGCAGCCAACGCGGAAAACCCGTTCACTCCAAAAATCCAACTTTTTTTCGAAACCGTCTACAAGAAAGACATCGAGCGTCTTGCGGGCCACTACCCCCAAAAACGCTCGCTGCTCATTGATTTCAAGGAACTTGAAAAATTCGACGTCGAACTGGCCGACCAGCTCTTGGACAATCCCGATTATCTTCTTGAGGCATTCCAATCCGCGATTCAAGCCATTGATTTGCCCTTGCTCGAAGCCGGCGAGTTCAAACCCCGCGTCCGCTTTTCGAATTTTCCCAAAGACCGCGACATCATGATCCGCCATCTTTCCGCCGAGCACTTGTCCAAATTCATCAGCGTGGAAGGCGTCGTACGCCAGATCACGGACGTCATGCCCAAACTCGTGAGCGCCGCCTGGCAATGCCGGCGATGCGGCAACACGTACAAGACCCCGCAAGACGGACACAAGATTCGCCAGCCCGCATTTTGCGAGTGCCGCCACCGCGAGTTCGTTTTGGTTCCCGAACAAAGCGTGTTTGTGGACTACCAAAAAATCGAGATTCAGGAACCGCTTGAGAAACTGCGGGGCAACGAGCAGGCGGGCACGGTGTCCGTGTACATTTCCGAAGACCTGGTCAACCGCATCACGGCCGGCGACAAAACGCGCTTTTACGGCATTCTCCGACTCTTGGCCTCGAAGGAAAACCAAGTCGTGTACGGTCGCTATCTCGAAGTCAACAATCTTGAGGAAACCCAAAAAGAATTCGAAGACCTCGAAATCTCGCAAGAAGAAGAAATCCAGATCCGCGAACTGTCCAAAGACCCCAAAATTTACGAAAAACTGGTCATGAGCGTCGCACCGGGAATCTACGGCCACGAAATCGTCAAGGAATCCATCGTGCTCCAAATGTTCGGGGGAATGAAAAAAGAGATTCCGGGCACGCCCTCCATCCGCGGCAACGTGCACATCCTGCTCATCGGCGACCCGGGCACCGGAAAATCCCAGATCCTGCAGGCAACCAAGGACATCGCCCCAAAAAGCATTTACGTCGCCGGAAAAACCACGAGCGGCGTGGGCCTGACCGCGAGCGCGGTCAAAGACGATTTCGGCGAAGGAGGATGGACGCTCAAGGCCGGCGCACTGGTTCTTGCATCGGGCGGCATGTGCATGGCGGACGAACTCGACAAACTCGACAACGAGGACCGCAGCGCCATGCACGAAGCCATGGAACAAGGCCGCATCAGCGTCGCCAAGGCCGGCATTGTCACGCGCTTCAATGCCGACGCAAGCGTGCTTGCCGCCGCCAACCCCAAATTCTCGCGCTTTGATCCGTTCACTCCGTTCATCGACCAAATCAACCTGCCCGCAAGCCTCATCTCCCGCTTTGACCTCTTTTTCATGATCCGCGACGTACTGGACCGCACCAAAGACGAAAAAATCGCGCAACACATCCTCAAAACCCACCAAGTCGGCGAATCCATTCTCCAGTACAAGAAAAAAGGAACCAAATTCGGCGCAGAAGCCGACGAAAATCTGGCGGCCATCTCCGCCCCGCCCGTGCCAAGCGAACTCATGCGCAAATTCATCTCGTTCGCCCGCCAAAACGTCTTCCCCCGCATGGAACTCGAAGCCATAACGCTCATCAGCGATTTTTACGTGAACCTGCGCGACCAAGGCAAAAAAGAGGGGGGCGCCTACGCGGCCACCCACCGCCAACTCGAGGGCCTTGTGCGCCTCGCCGAAGCCAGCGCGCGCGTGCGCCTTTGCGACACCGTCGAAAAACAGGACGCCGAACGCGCGATCCGCCTCCTGCGCGCAAGCCTCGAAGACGTCGTCAAAGACCCGACCACCGGCAAAATCGACTTTGACATCATCGCCAGCGGCCAATCCATGAGCCAGCAAACGAACCTGCGAAAAGTCCTCTCCATCATCCGCGCAAAAGCCAGCGAAATGGACATGGTGCCCATCGGCGACGTCTTCGAAGAAGCCAAAGCACAGGGCATCGACGAAGACAAAACCCGCGAACTCATCGACAAACTCGCCCACCAAGGCGACATCTACCGGCCCCGCCACCAATTCCTCAAACCCACACAAAACAACTGACCGCCGCGAGAGACCACCAAAAAAAACAGGCAAAAGACCGGCCGAACGGTCTCCAAACAAAACAGGGCAATGCGAAGCCGCACATCTTCTCAAACCCTTTTTCTTCAAAATAAAAAACGATTCGGCCAACACTCGTGCATGCAACGCGCCCTTTTGATCCAACTCGCCCTTGTTTTTGTTCTCACGCAGGCGATCGGACTCACGCTCGGCTACGCGCTCGTCGAAGCGCGGGCGCAGGGCATCATCGAAACCACGAGCGTGATCAACGACAACCCCGACGACAGCCTCAACGCCGTCGCGCTCGTCGTGCAAATCCTCGTCATGGCCGGCGTCCTCATTGCAATCATCCGCTTTCTGCCCAAATACAAAAAATGGTTCCTCAAAATCCTTGAAACCGTAGCCGTGTTCACCGCCACCGCGCTGGTATCCAGTCTCGTGCTCCCCGAAACCCTCGCGCTTTTTTTCGCCGTCGGACTCGTCGCCCTGCGCCTCGCGTTTCCCAAAGACCTGCTCCTGCGAAACATCGCAGGCATCCTCGCGGCCTCCGCCGTCGGCGCCCTCGTCGGCGTGCTCCTCGGCATTTTGCCCATCCTTGTTTTTGTGATCGCGCTCTCCCTGTACGACCTCTGGGCCGTATTTGGAACCAAACACATGGTGGAACTCGCCAAAAACGTGGTGCCCGAAAACCTCGCGTTCACCGTCGGCATGCCCACGCCCGAACACCAATTCGAACTCGGAACCGGCGACCTCGTCGTCCCCCTCGCGTTCGCAACCAGCGTGCTTGCAACCACCTACCCCGCCGGATTTCCAGAAAGCCTCGCACTACCCGCCGGCCTCCTGATCGCATCCCTCCTTGGACTGATCGTCACCCTCGACATCGTCGAGCGAAAAATCGGCAGAGCCCTGCCCGCCCTGCCCCTGCAAACCCTTTTCATGGTCGTAGTTTTTGGAGCAACGACCCTACTGGCCCCCCTGCTCTAAAAACTAGCCGATGGCAAAAATCGCCTTGACGGCACCCAAACCCAAATAGCCCGCATAACCCAAAAGCACGTGCTTGCCGATCTTGCCAAGCGTAACCGCGGCCAAAAAGCGCTCGACCGGATACTTGATGAGCCCGCACGCGATCCCAACAATGTCAAACGGAAAAGGAATCAACGAAGTCACAAACAAAATCACGACACCCTGCGACTGAACCTGCCGCTGGTAATGATCCACTTTTTCCAACTGGTCCTTCGGAAGACGCTTTTGCACCGTCTTGCGACCCAAAAGACCCACATAATACCCCGCGAGTTCCCCGATCCCCGCCCCAATACCGGCAACGACCCCCACCCAAAAAGGCCACACCGGATTGTCCGCCGTCGCCCCCAACCCAAAAACCACCAAATCGAAAGGCACCGGCAAAAAAATCGTGGCATTGGCAATGAGCGAGCCCAAAAACAAGCCAAGCAAACCATACTCGGTCGCAAGACCCACAAGCGTCGCGGACAAACCCGCCAAAAACTCCTCCAAGGGCATGATGCAAGAACACGCGCTTGCCAAATAAAAACACCGCCGAAAAACACCATCGCGGTCGCCCCAACCAAAAAGCCACGATCGCCAAATCCGGCCCCAAACAAACAAACCGCCCGACAACGCACCACGTTTACAAGACGACCAAACGCCCGCCGGACGGGCTTTTAATAAGACTTTGCGGGGGTAACTCCCATATGGAAAAAGCAATGAACTACGAGGCCATGCTCTCGCGCGTGTACCAAAACCTGCCCGCAACCAGCAAGGAAAACGTGCGCTTTGAAATTCCCTCGCCCGAAACCATGATCCAAGGCACCAAAACGATCATCAAAAACTTTTCCACCATCGTCAAAGCCATCAAACGCGAGGAAAAACACGTGTTCAAGTACATCACCAAGGAAACCGCCTCGGCGGGCGCGGTCGCCGACGGTCGCCTGTACCTCAACGGCCGCTTCAACTCCATGCAAGTCAACCGCTTCTTCTCGAACTACTTAAACCAGTTCGTGTACTGCCCGATCTGCAAAAAACCCGACACGCACGTCGCCGAACGCTCGGGCATCCGCCAGCTCAAATGCGAGGCCTGCGGCGCCCTCTCAAGCGTCGCCGGACTCTGAATGCGCGCCAAAGTGCACGCGCGCGGAACAAACCGCGTGCTCGCCGCCTGCGACGCCGAACTCATTGAGCGAACCCTCATCGAAGGCGAAATCGCCTTCATCGTTCGCAAAGCGTTCTACGACGGCGAACCCGTCGACGAAAAAGCGCTCGCGCGCCTCCTCGACGAACACGACAACATCAATCTCGTCGGCGAAAAAACCGTCGCCGTCGCCCTTAAAAAGAACCTTGTGCACAAAGACGATGTACGCCGCATCCAAGGCGTGCCCCACGTGCAAATTTTCAACATCTAGGAAAATCGACGCATGCCCCCCTACAAGCCCCGCAAGCCGTTCGTGAGCACTCCGCTCACCGAAGAAGACGCGGGACGCCTGCGAATGCCCCGCGCCGCCGACGGCGAAATGTTCGGGCTTGCGATCCAACTCATGGGCGCCAACCAAATCAAAGTCGCGTGCGCCGACGGCAAAGAACGCATCTGCCGCATCCCCGGACGCCTCAAGAAAAAAATCTGGATCCGCGAAAACGACACGGTCATCATCCAACTGTGGAGTTTCCAGCCCAAAAACGCGGACATCATCTGGCGCTACTTCGGCAACCAGACCGACTGGCTCAAACGAAACGGCCACCTCCGAAATCTGCCGCTCTAATTCTCGACTTCGAATACCGTTCAAACGATCCAATCTCACCCCGTATTCTCCAGACGTTTGACACGCCGCGGGAACAAAAAAAAAATTCCGGTTCAAAAAAAAAGCGTTGGGGTCGAACCCGCAACCGAATCGCTTACGCAACGGTTCTAGCGCAGCAAAAACAATCCCGCGTAAAAGACAAGCGTGAGCGCGGGAATCCCGTAGAGACTATAACGGTAGATTTTGTTGAGCATGGCCTCGTCCTTGGCCTTGGCATGACGCATCATCATGACCGTGCTCACAAGACCCACAATCATCAGGACATACGTCGCAATCATGAACTTGTCCGCAAACGTGAGATACCCCACCGGCGGAATCGAACTCGTCACATTGAGATGAAACATGACGCTTGCGATGAGCGAACTCGTGTTCACGGTCAAGCGCGTCCACAGTTTGTCGGGCTCGTGGATAAAAAGCGCCAACAGGCCCGCAATCACAATGAACAGCACGGGCAAAAACGCCTTCAAAATCGACGCAAGAAAAATCCGCCGGATTCCAAGATCAAACGCATAACGCGAATAGGTTTCGTCGTAAGGCGCATAATAGTGCTCCTCGACGTGATGCGAAAAACCCGTCAGGTCCCAGCCCACGAGCGTGACCGCGGGATCAATGCCCGAATACGCGTCGTTCGCTCGGTACACCAGATCCTCGACCGTGTGTTGTTTGTCCTCCAAAACAATCGAAAGCGAGTGCGCATCAAACGGATACGCCTTCAAATCGATGTTCTCGGCAAGCGACGCCTGCACGCGATAGAATTTCTCGTCCGGTTCGTCGATGAGCCGGTCGACCGAGGTCGCGCGCCCGTTCGCAAACTCGAAATTGCTTGGATCGCACGCGGTCTCGCACTTCATGGACAGGTAAAAGTCGACGTTGTAACTGCCGGTCGCGACCTCGAACTTGCCCACATTGAGAACATACACGGCCACGTCCACCGTTTGGGGTGCGGCGAACGACGGAACCGCAAGGAACAAGAACGCCAAGGCAAGGAAAAGATGTGTCTTCATGCCACCCAACCATTGGCAAAAAGCCATAAAAACAACGCGTCTTGCCGAGACTAAAAACCTTTTGGGAGACAAGTAGAACCATGGATGCGTTTCGCGCGGAGTTCAAAAAACTGTTTTCGGAGGAGCGCACGCGCAAGATCTTTGCCGAGGTCTTCGACAAATCCACGATCGACAGCGTGCATGCGCTGTCCCAAAACGGGTACTTCGACCGCCTCGAGTTCCTTGTGAACACGGGAAAAGAAGCGCACGTCTTCCACGCGATCGACCTGTCGGGAAACGTGCGCGCGGTCAAAGTCTACAAGATGGAAACCACCGACTTCAAGAACATGCGCGAGTACATCGAGGGCGACCCCCGCTTCGGCAAGATCAAGCGCAACGCGCGCGCGGTCATCGAAGAATGGGTCAAAAAAGAGTTCCGCAACCTGCAGGCGTTCGCACGCGCCGGCATACGCACGCCCCTCGCACTCGCGTACAAAAAAAACGTGCTTGTCATGGAATTCATCGGTCGAAACGGCGAGGCCGCACCGCGCCTGCGCGAAGCCGAAATCGAAAAACCGGACGAGCTCGCCGACCAACTCGTCGACATCCTCGCGCGGATGCGTTACCTTGCGCGCATCGTGCACGCCGACCTGTCCGAATTCAACATCCTCTGGTCCGACGGTCCCGTGGTCATCGACTGTGCGCAAAGCGTGTCCCTTCACCACCCCCGCGCGCAAGCGTTTTTTGACCGCGACATCAAAAACGTGTCCAAATTCATGACCCGAAAAGGAATCCACTGGACCGAAACCGAATGGATGCAAAAAATCGAGGAACGCGGAAAAAAACTGCGCGAACGCCCCGCACCCGCCGCCAAAAAAAAAGGCGAATCACGGCCGCGGGCGCGCAAGCGTTAAATAAACGTGGCCTTTCCGCTTAGGTAGCGCGATTCATCATGAAAATGGAAGAAACCCTCCGCATTGTATCCGATCGTTTGGGCGCGGTCATCGGACCCAACGGGAACGCGAAGAAAAAGATCGAACAACTGACCAAAACCCGCATTTCCGTCGATTCGGCGGAACAGACCGTGACCGTCACGTTTTCGGGCAAGGGAGACCCGATGGGTTTTTATTCGGCTTTGGCAATGGTAAAAGCGATCGGCCGGGGGTTCTCGCCCGAGAACGCTCTTTGGCTCGCCGACCCCGATTACCAGCTCCACATCGTTAACATAAGCGATTTTACGGGGGGGAGCGAGAAGCAGATCGCCAACAAACGCTCGCGCCTCATTGGAACGAGCGGCAAGGTTCGAAAACAGCTGGAGGAGCGAACCGACACCAAAATCAGCGTGTACGGAAAAACCGTGGCGCTCATCGGCAAACCCTCCGACCTAGAGGACGCCAAGGACGCGGTCGAGCGTATCCTGTCCGGCGCCCAATTCGAGACCGTGTGGCGTCACCTTGCCCGCGGTCGCGTCGAAAAAAACGAGTGGGAATAACCCCGAACAGAAAAAAATGAGTTTTGTATGGCCGCTGAAAAAAAAACCGTGGACGACAATCCGGTGGAACTCGGAAAAGCGCTCAACGCAGACGACCTCGCCAAGGAATTTCGCGAGCACTCGGTTGCCGAATTCTTCAAAAAGAACACCCAAATGCTCGGCCTGACCGGAAAAATCAAGGCACTCACGACCATCATCCACGAGTACGTCTCGAATTCACTGGACGCGTGCGAAGAAGCCAAAATCTTTCCCGAAATCGAAGTGCGCATCAGCGAAATCGGCGACGAGTATTACGAGATCCAGATTAAGGACAACGGCCCGGGACTTGCCAAAGAAACCGTGGGAAAAGCGCTCGGCCAGTTGCTTGCCGGAACCAAGTTTCACCGCCTGATCCAACAACGCGGCCAACAGGGCATCGGCGCCGCCGGATGCACCATGCTCTCGCTCATGACGACCGGAAAACCCATCCAAGTCGTCTCCGGAACCAGCAAAAGCGCGTTTTCATGCGAAATGACAATCGACCCGAAAGCCAACCAGCCCAAGATCCTCAAGATGGAGCCCCTCGACAAACCCTTCAAAGGGCTCGCGATCAAAGCCAAGTTCAAGGGCATTAAGTACCAGCGCAGCGAAAACGGCCCCTACGAGTACTTGCGCCGCACCGCAATCGCAAACCCGCACGCAAGCATCACGATCATCGAACCCGACGGAACCAAAACGGCATTCAAAAAAACCGCCAAACGCATCCCCGACAAACCCGAAGCCACGCACCCGCACCCCAAGGGAGTCACCGTCGACGAACTCCTCGAAATGGCCAAGCACACGAGCTCGCGAAAAACCGCCTCGTTCCTCAAAGCCGAACTTGACCGCATGGGCGACAAAGCGCTCGACGAAATCGCCAAAAAAGTCAGCTTCGATTTGAACAAAGACCCCGCGAAAATCGCGTGGGACGAAGCCGAAGAAATCATCAAATGCTTCAAAGCCATGACCTTTATCGCACCGCGCACCGACATTTTGCGCCCCATCGGCGAGGACCAAATCAAAACCTCGCTGGAAAGCATTCTCAAACCCGAATTCTTGTCCGTGGTCGAACGAAAACCCACGGTATACCACGGATACGCGTTCCAAGTCGAGATCGGCGTCGCGTACGGCGGCGAAGCCGGACGCCAAGGCGCCAAAAACGAGGACGGCGTCGAGCAACGCAGAATCGAAATCATGCGGTTTGCCAACCGCGTGCCCATGCTCTTCGACACCGGCGGCTGCGCGCTCACCAAAGCCGTGCAGTCGATCGACTGGCGCCGCTACGGAATGAAAGACTTCGAAAACATGCCCATCACGATTTTCGTGCACTTCCTCTCCGTACACATCCCCTACACGGGCGCCGGCAAACAGTCCGTTTCCGACGAAGAGGAAATCATGGAGGAACTCCGCCTCGCCATCATGGACACCGGCCGCAAGATTTACCGGTACATGAGCCTCAAGCGCCGCGAAGAAGAAAAACAGAAAAAACGCAAACTGTTCATGAAATACGCGACCGAAGTCGCCATCGGACTCCACGAACTCACCGGCGAAAAAAAAGATTCCATCGAAAAAAAACTGCACGACATCGTCCTTCACCGCCTCAAGATCGACGAGGCCAAAGACGAAGCCGAAGACGTCCCCGAAGAAATGACGGACGAAGAACTCAAAAAAGAGGCCGAGAAGGAAAAAAAAGAGAAAGGCAAAAAGAAAAAGAAAAGCCGCCTCGACGACGAGGGCGGCGACGAGTAAAAAAAAAGGAACGCTGACTGGTGAAAAAAAATGGTTTCGGTTGAGCAGAAAGACAAGGACGTCATCAAAAAGCTCGAAGGCTCGGGCGAGCAACTGCTCAAACAGATCGACAAAAAGGAAAACCCCTCGATCGAACTGCCGGTCCGCTCGCTCAACAACATTTTCTTCGACCCGAAATCAAAAACCATCAAGCTCGGCGACAAGACGAGCCAGCGCCAGTTCCTCAACGTCGCGCACACGCGAAAATTCATGCAAACCGTGCTTGTGACAAGCGAAATCAAAAAAGTCATCGCCGAAAAAGCCACGGTATCCATCCGTGATTTGTACTACGCGCTCAAGCACACGATCGCGGGAACCAGCGAAAACACGTTCGAGGAACAAGGCGAATCGGACCCCGTCATCGAAGACGTCGAAGCCGCGCTCGGACTTTTGCGCGAAGAACTCCACTTGTCCGCGTCCTCCAAAGGCGTCATTGTCGGCGACATGAAAATCAAGGACGGCAAAGACACCATCGATTTGACCAAAATGGGTTCGGGCGGCTGGGGCGTGCCCTCCAACGTCGAACCCGAACGCATCGAATTCAAGGACATCGACGCCGAATACATCCTCTTCATCGAAAAGGACGCCGTGTGGAAACGCTTCAACGAAGACCAATTCTGGAAAAAAAACAAGTGCATCCTCATCACGGGACGCGGACAACCCTCGCGCGCCGAACGCCGCATGGTCCAGCGCCTCAACCAAGAACACGACCTCCCCGTGTACGCGCTCATGGATGCCGACCCGTGGGGAATGTACATTTACTCGGTCATCAAACAAGGTTCCATTTCGCTATCGTACTCCGAGGAAAAACTCGCGACGCCCGACACCAAATACCTGGGCCTGACCGTCGGCGACGTCGAACGCTACAAGATCCCAAAAGAAGTCACGATCAAACTCAACAAACTCGACGAAAAACGCCTCGCCGAAATGGGCGCCTACGAATGGTTCAAGAAAAAAGAATGGCAACAGGAATTCGCCCTGATGAAGGAAAAACAAGTCAAGCTCGAATTGGAAGCGCTATCGAAAAAAGGCATCCGCTTCATTTCCGAAGAATACGTGCCCGACAAAATCAAGCGCAAAGACTTTTTGCCCTAGGCGCCGCAACACCATTAAATAGTCCGTCCCCGTGTCTTTTTCATGCACAGGCAAAAACCCTTGCCCATCCGGTTGCCGATCCTAAAGAAACCGCAATGGGTCATTGACCATGTGATCGGTCCCGCAACGCCCTCCCTCAAACGCATGATCCGCCGGCGCTATCGCGACCCCAACGAACAGGACGAAGCGTTCCAACTCACCCAATTGCACCTGATCCAAAAATCGCACGCATTCGACACCGCGCGATCAAAAGAAGAGCAGCGACGATGGATATTGCGTGTGACCAAAAACTTTCTTTCCAACCGGCTGAGACGACGTCCCCCCATCCAGATTTCACTCGACCAACTCAAAGAAAACGGATTTGAGGCCAAAAGCCGCCGCGCGCCCCCAAGCGACCCCGCCCACGCAACAAAAATCCGCGCGATCTACCGCAAAGCCCTGCGCGTCATGACGCCCAACCAACGCGCCGTATTTGAATATGCCCGACGACGCGAATACTTTTCCGAAAGCTGGATCACCATGGCCGCACGCGCACTGGGCATCCAGAAAGGAACCGTCAAGTCCCGATCCAGCGAAGCCTACCGGATCATGCGAACCGAATTCCGACAAAACGGATTCGTACTCGACCTGCGTCAAGTTCCAAAGAAAAAAAAAGAAACGTGATATGCATGCTCCACTGGATCGCCGTCACCTGCAAAAACGCGGCCGAAGCCAAAAAAATCGCGCGAAACCTTCTCAAAAAACACCTCGTCGTATGCACAAACGTGGTGCCTAACTTGTTCTCGCAATACCTGTGGAAAGGCAAAATCGCGTCCTCGCGCGAAGCGCTCCTGATTGTCAAGACGACCCAAACCAAGGTTCAAAAAGCCATAGCCGCCATTAAGGAACAGCACTCGTACGAAATGCCCGCCATCGAGCACTGGCCCGTGAAAAACGACGCCGCACTCGACCGGTGGGCGGCACGCGAACTGGGATAACCGACCACCATGGAATGGAAAGACTTCCACGACAAGCGCTTTGATACGGCAAACGATGAAACCGTCCGTTCCCTTGAGCCGTTCTTTTACCCCAAAAACGTGGCCATCATCGGAGCCTCCGGCCAAAAGGGCAGCGTAGGCTACACGCTCTTTCAAAACGCGCTGTCGTCCAAACTCTACAAAAAAAACGTGTTCGCGGTCAACCCCAACCACCCCAACGTGCAAGGGCACCGCGCGTACAAAAACGTGAAGGACATTCCGCAAGACATCGACCTCGCGGTTATTGCGGTCCCGGCCCCTTTTGTGCCCCAGACGATCCTCGACTGCAACCAAAAAAAAGTCGAAGCCGTCATCGTGATCTCGGCCGGATTCGGCGAAATCGGAAACACGGACCTCGACGCCAAACTTCACGAGGCCGTCGCAAACGCCCGGCACACGCGCATCATCGGCCCCAACTGTTTCGGCGTATACGTGGGCGACAACCAACTCAACACCACGTTCTCGGAAGCCCACCGCATCCAAATGCCCAAAAACGGTTCCGTCTCCTTCATGAGCCAGTCGGGCGCACTCGGACTCGCCATCCTCGATTGGATGGGCACGCAACAATTCGGACTCGGAAAATTCATCTCGTACGGCAACGCAATCGACGTCGACGAAAGCGACCTCTTGGAATACCTCGG
>JAANMT010001401.1_pt1 | contig 23864 bp, 22 predicted proteins | sample 7279711 | NCBI WGS metagenome assembly JAANMT01 (sample SAMN14094538, study PRJNA606508) | bioreactor metagenome | isolation source: A lab-scale SPAN reactor treating ammonium-rich wastewater day 1 | place: Ireland: Galway | collected 2017-01-16 | reverse complement strand
AAACGGTCTTGGGCGGCTCGTTGTTGGTGCCCATGAGCGCCATGTTGATCAAATGCACTCCCCAGTCCGTCATCAACCCGCCCGCATAGTCCCAGAACCAGCGGAAGTTGTAGTGAAAACGATTCGGATTGAACGGCCGTTTCGGCGCCGGTCCCAGCCAGAAATCGTAATCGGCGCCAGGCGGCGGCGTGCCATCCGGTGGCCGCCCAATCTCCGGCTGCCAATCCAGCCACGCCCAGGCGCGCACCATGCTGACCTTGCCCAGCTTGCCGGACTTCACAAACTCGGCGGCGTCAATCATGTGTTGGCAGCTTTTCCACTGCGAACCCATCTGCACCACGCGGTTGTGTTTCTGGGCAGCGGTGAGCATCGCGCGGCCCTCGTCAATTGTCGTGGCCAGCGGTTTTTCCACATAGACATCCTTGCCCGCCTGACAGGCGAGCACCGTCGGCAATGCGTGCCAGTGGTCCGGCGTGGCGATGATCACCGCGTCCACATCCTTGCGGTCAAGAACGCGCCGGAAGTCCTTCACGGTATCGGGCTGCTTGCGTTCCCGCTTGGCGCAGACTTCGAGGCCCTTGGCCATCATCGCATCGTCCACGTCGCAGATCACGGCACATTCGACCTCGGGAAAACGGAAGAAACAGTCCAGGTCGCCGCAGCCCATGCCGCCGGCACCGATGAGGCCGACGCGGATCTTGCCGTTGGCGCCGGGGTCAGCGGCGCGGGCACTGCGAACGAACGGGGAAACCAGACTGCTGGCGGCGAGCGGGGCGACGGCGGCGGCCAAAGCAGATTGGCCAAGGAATTTACGGCGGGAGAATTGTGTCATACGTGAAAACCGGGTCTCTGGATGGTAGTGCTACAAACTCGAAATTTCAGATGCGGGATCGTCTCACAATTGTCCGTTCGACTCATGGGTGGGGTCGCTCCCCGCCCGCTTCCATGCTGCGAGCGGGGAGACTTTTCGTTCACAACCCACTAACCCCTATATACCCGACAGGGAGATGCTACACTCTCGCGCCACCCGCAACAATGACGTGTTCGCGTCAGGGCGCGGCGGACTTCCTGCCATCAACCGGACGGATGGCGGGCACTTGGGCGAAGCCCATATCAACACTTCCGGCCTCACCGGCAAACGGACTTTTCACGGATCAATCCGTCCCTCCTGCACCGGATTCACCGTCCAGGAGCTTTCATAATGCGGCAAATTGTCGTTGTTCCACCGCCGCCGCCAAAGGTCGTTGGCCGGATTGATCACATCGAATCGCTTCGGCCCTTCCGCGTGGCCATCCGCGAACATGATCCCGGTGCGGCGGTTGTGCCGGTTGGAGGGCCACTCCGCCGGAGTGGTGGGATCAATGTTCCCATCGAAGGACCCATCCGGTTTGCTGTCGCCCAACATGATCATCTCGGAAGGTCGTTTCACCTGCGACTCTTTGATTTCCGGGAAGATGTCAACGTCGCCACCCAGACCGTACGAGCCGCCCGCGGGAAATGAACCCCAATCGTTGAAGCCGTAGGAGAAGCGGGCCGTGTGCGTGATCCCATAGGGATCGCGCACATTGCCTGGGGCGATGGCGCCGAGCCCATTCGGGACTTTGTTCAGATTCGTATCCCAGGAACTGTTCGGGTGGGCGGCGGGGCACCAGAACGCGCCGCGGTTGTTGCCCATAAAGGTCAGCAGGCGCGGCGGCCACACGTAATAGAAGTTCGGCAGCGTGGCGGGCGTAAAGAGACAGCCCGGGTATCTGCCCGAGTCGCCGATATACATCACGGTGGCAATGCCAATCTGCCGGAGATTGTTGGCGCAGGCGGTTTGCTTGGCCTTGGTCTTGGCCCGCGCCAGCGCCGGCAGCAGCATGGCGGCGAGAATCGCGATGATCGCAATGACAACGAGCAATTCAATCAGCGTGAACGCCGAATGGCGGCGCCGGGTCAAAACTGGCATTGGCACTCTCATTTGCTGAACTCAAGCTTTGTATGACCAACCGCGTTTTGGCCATGGCCTTCAACGACTATAAAAGTTGAAGGACCACGAGCCAAACATCAAATTTCAAATAGCAATCCAGGCTCAAAGAACCAGCCCCATCGCCCGTGAGTCTTCGCACGCTGCAAATTTGTCCCCGCACTCCGTAATGCGGGCATTGGTTTGAACCCCATCAAGCCGCTGCCTCGGGGAACGCCCACGCGCCATAACCCACGACTTGCGAGCGCGGTGATCCGCCGAACGGCGATGGGTTTCCGAAAAATCACAATGCTGACCGCTGCACCAACCGGATCCCGACCTCAAGGCCGCAGCACAATCTTCCCCGACGGCGCGCGGGACTCAGGAAGCTTTTATTCGTTCGATGACAACGCGGCTCCGGCGGTGCCGTCCACAAACAGGCAACCATTGGGATGGCGCCGCAGCAGTGAGGAGGGAATATCGCTGGTGATTTCACCCTGAAGCGTACGACGGACAATCGCCGCCTTGCTGGCGCCACAGGCCAGCAGCCAGACCTCTCTGGATGCGAGCAAGTGCTTGAGCCCAACAGTCACGCCCCAAGTCGGCGCACGTGCGTGAGCGAGATAACGACGGGAGGCGGTGACCGTGCTGGCGTGTAATTCTGCTCGATGCGTCGTGGTCTCGACGGGCGTGCCCGGTTCGTTCATTCCCAGGTGACCGTTTAGTCCGATGCCGAGCAGCGTCAGATCGAAACCGTGGCCAATGGCCACGTCGTATTGCCGGCACTCGCTGGCCAGGTCGGTCGCCTCAGTGCGAAGGAGATGAAATCGCTCGGGCGGCAGGTCAATGTGGTCAATCAGACTCCGACGCAGTTGTTGGGCGCAGCGTCCGGGATCGTCGGGCGCGAGCTGGCCAAATTCGTCGAGTGTGAAAACTTCTGCCGAGCGGAACGACACGCGGCCGGCCTGCACGGCCTTTACCATCTCCCCGTAAACCGGTACGGGTGTGTGACCCGCGGGCAGGCACATTCGGAGGGACGGACTGGCACGGAGGCGCTCACACCAGCGCTGGGCGATGGCATCCGCCCAAGCGCTTTCTGAATCGAACCGGACTATTTGCATGAGAGGTTTAAGTTTGGCTCAGTCGGAACGTTGCACCTTGTACTGCAATACGTCAGAATCCACGCGGGCCGCGAAGCTCTCGTGGGCGCGGGTGGTCCCCGCCCGCAGCACCCCCGCTTGCAGTGAGACGCCAGGATTCTCCGACGAACTCCAGACTGCCAACCCGCTGCGACCGTGGACCGGTCGCGCTCCGATTTGCTTGCGGCTTCGCCGCGCTGTGAACGTCGGTTTCAAGGAAGTTTGAGACAGGCGCGACGCTTGTCCTACTTGCCAGTCATGACTCAATCAAGCCACAGATCAATCGGCTTCGCCACTTTTGCGTGAAACGGCAATGTGACTTTTCGCCCGGTGCCGGCTGAATGATAGGCGGCGTAGATCAATTCCAGCACCGCGCGGCCATCCTCGCCGGTGACGAGCGGTTGTTTGTCCTCGCGCACGCACTCGATAAAGTGTTTCAACTCCTGCGGATAACCTTGATTGAACGCTTCCTCGAAGACCGTGAAGGTCCAGCCTTTCGTTGAACCCGCCTTTTCCATCGCGTAACCGTAACCCCGATCGCTGTAGGTGAGCGCCGCGTTGCCCTGGAACAAATCCGCGTAGCAAACGCCGCCGGTGCCATACACTTCCGCGCAGTCGTCCATACCGCCAGGTTTGGCCCAACTGTCTTCCGCGATGCCAATGACGCCGCCTTCAAATTCCACCAGGATGATTGAATTCTCCTCGCCCCGCGTGCGGCCTGGGTGAAGCAAACCGGTTTGCAGGTGCGCGAGCACACTGACCGCGCGGGGATTCCCGCCCAACATCCAGCGGAACCACGCCAGCGCATGGCAGCCCATGTCCATGATCACGCCGCCGCCGGACTGGTTGACGTCATAAAACCAGTCGCTGTGCGGGCCGCTATGTTTCTCAGACTGCTTGAGCAGGTAGATCTTTCCGAACGCCCCTTCGTGGGCCAGCAAGCGCACCCGCTCATACTTCGGCGCGAAACAAAGTTCCTCCGCATACATCAATTTCACATTCGCCGCCTTGCACGCCGCGATCATTTCATCCGCTTCCTCCAAAGTCAGGCTGAGTGGTTTCTCGATGATGACGTGTTTACCTGCTTTTGCCGCAGCCACCACGGCGCGGTGGTGGAGAAGGTTCGGCACGCACACATCAACAACCTCGCAGTCCGACTCTGCGATGGCCTTGTCGAGGTCCGTGAACCAACGCGCAATGTGATGCTTGCGCGCGAAAGCTTCGGCGCGTTCCGGGTTACGGGTGTAAACGGCCACGACTTCCGCCTCGGGCACGAAGCGGTGATACGATTCCATGTGGATGTCAGCGATGAACCCGGCGCCGAGCAGGGCGATTTTGGTTTTGCTCATAAATTCTCTGCCGCCGGGCCGAGCTGCGGGCGACACTCTGGTTTCCAAACATCTCCGTGAGTTTGCTTTCTGGTTCGGATTTCCCCTCTCTCGGAGTCGCCGCGACTCACCACACATGCTTGCCCGCGATCTCCACCGGCGGCACCTCGGGAAACTCGTAAATGACGCTCCATTCGGCGGTGAGCAACGACAGCTCACTGACGGGCAGTGGGCGTGGCAGCTCGAATCGGACTTCAATCGTTTCGCGCGAGCGCGGGGCCAGCACCCGCTCCACTTGGGCCGGTTTCACGTGAACCTGCTCGCTGGAGTGGAATCGCGCGCTGAACTTCATCGGCAGGTCGGCGTCGTTGGCCAGGCGCACCTGGGTGGCGGCGCCCGGAAACGTCGCGCTGGTGGCCCGGAACAACGCGTTGGTAAACATCTGTTCCATCATCACCGCCTTTCCGGCCAGGGCACTCCGCATGGTTCGAGCCATCTTCTCGGTGCGAACGTTCTCATCCCAAATGCCGTCCAGGTGGAGATTGGCCAGCAGCGGTCCTTGGTCAGTCATCGTCACCCAGGCGACCTGGTCAAACTCGCCGAAGGCGCGTCCGCGCAACTTGCTGCCGCCGCCCGTGGTGGCGAGGACGATGTAGCTTTGGTCGTTGCGCTCAAACTTAGTGTAATTGTGCCGGTGGCCGGCGATGACCGTGTGCTTGCGGTCCTTGAGCAAGTCTTCGATCGCGCGCCAGCCGGTATCCTCCTCGTGGTCCCAGAGCGGTTTGTGCATGAACACCAGCGTCCAGCGCACATTTGGATTCTCCATGAGCACGCGCGCCACGTAATCCCGCTGCGCCGCGCTCATTTTACTGGGCGGCGGGTCTTCGGTGTTGAGGCACAGGAAGAGCACGTTGCGATAGAGAAAATGATAATACGGCTGGCCAAAGCGTTTGAGCCATTCCTCGGCCATCACTTCGTTGCTGATGTCGTGGTTGCCGGGCACGAAGAAGAATGGCATTTGCAGTTGCTCGACGAATGACCGGAACTCATGCCATTGCGTTTCGATGACCTGTCGGTCGCGCGTGCCACCCTGAATCAGGTCACCCACGCTCATGACGAATTCCGGTTGCAGCAGGTTGACCTTGCGAACGCCATCCTCGAAGACACCCGGACGCGCCCCGCCGGTGCGGTCGGACACCACCACGAACTGGAAGTTGTCTCGATTGTTGTTGAACGCCAGATGACTCCACGGCTTCGCTTCCGAGTCCACCGCCACCCGCGTATGGCTGGCGGGCTGGCCGGGAGTGGAACAGCCATTCGCCAACAGCATCAGCGCGAAGCTCAGGACAACGATTGATGCCGGAAGCCAACGTTTCCCCGCCGCGAACGCGAACATTGCTCTCGTGATTTTCATCTGTTATGGAAATGGCCTGTGACCACGCGGCCAGTGTTTGTTTTGATCACGCTACGCAATTGCGTTCGTTTGGCAATCGAAACCGCCAGAACGATCCGTGCAGGCTGTCTTTTCCTGGCCGCTGGGTGGGCAACGGCGGCGGAACAAACGCCGGCTTTCATCCCGGACGCGGAACACTCGTCATTGGCCTATACGGTGCAACTGGAAACCGTGATGAAACACGACGATGGCCAGTTTCTGTGGTTCCACCCCCGCGCCGCCGCCATTCCCGTCAACGGCGGAGCCGGTCCAGCAGTGGTGATGACGATTCAGAAGCACTTGAAGATTTCAGATTATTACTCCGGTCTCCATGTCATGACGCGGCCGAATCTGGAAGCGCCATGGACCGGACCCGTCCTGCCGCCGGAACTGGATTGGCGCAAGCAACCCGACGGCGTTACCATCAGCGTCGCCGACGTGACGCCCGGCTGGCATCCCCAGACGGGCAAGCTGCTCGCCATTGGCTGCCAGGTTCGTTACAGCCCGAAGGGCCGGCAACTCGACGATGTGGTGCGCGCGCACCAGACGGTCTATGCGATCTTCGATCCGGTCACGAAGCGGTGGCAACCGTGGCAGTTACTGAAACTCCCACCAGAAGACCAGTTCAACTTCGCGCGGAACGCCTGTTCCCAATGGGTCGTGCGGTCTGATGGCCGGTTGCTCGTGCCGCTGTACATCGGACGCAACTCGCGCGAACCGTTCAGCACCACGTTGGCCGAATGTCGCTTTAACGGCACCACGTTGGCCTACGAACGACATGGCAATGTGCTGCGTCTGGATCTCGCGCGCGGGCTATACGAACCGTCATTGATCGCTTTCCAGGGTCGGTACTATCTGACCCTTCGCAATGATGTGCGCGGCTACGTGAGCACGAGCGATGACGGCTTGCAGTTTGAGAAGCCGCAGCCATGGCGGTTCGACGACGGCGCGGAACTGGGCAGCTACAACACGCAGCAACACTGGCTCGCGCACAGCGATGCGCTGTTCCTGATTTACACGCGGCGCGGAGCGGACAACGACCACATCATGCGGCACCGCGCGCCGTTGTTCATGGCCCAGGTGGACCCCGCAACGCGGCGGGTCATCCGCCGCACCGAGAAGATCGTCGTGCCGGAGCGGGGCGCGGAACTCGGCAATTTCGGAGCGGCCGCCATCACCGAAGCCGAGTCTTGGATCACCGTGTCGGAAGGAATGTTCATGAAGGACTCACGTCAGCGCGGTGCGGAAGGCGCGACTTTTGTGGCCCGGGTGATATGGTCCAAACCCAACAAGCTGGCAACTTCGCTGCCGTGAGCCGTTGGTTTCGCCCGCCCGCTAACCGCAACTTAAACCAAATCAACTGCGCCGCATTCGATCCAACAGATTGCGGGTGATTCTTTGCACCCGCGGATCGGGACCTTGCGGCGAAGTATAAACCGAAGGGCGCATGTAACCGGGCGGAGCCGACAATCCATCGCCCCACCAACAAGTGGAGGCGTTGAAAACGAAATTGCCCTTCGGCCCTGGATAAATCGTCGCGGTGTAAATGCCGCCGTTGGGTTTGCCGGGGGCATCTTGCGTTGGACCGGTCGCCACGATCTCGAGGCCCGCGATGTTTGCGGGGTCGCCGTGCCACTCCCATCCAACCAAGCCGGGAATGCCATCGCCCTGCTTCATGTCAGTGCCGGCGAAAAGCCAGTGATCCGGTCGAGCGCAAATCCAGTCGGCCCCGCCGGTGACCGGACCGGTACTGTGCGCGCCGACCAATTCATTCGCGTAAGGCCGTTCGTGCGGCAGCGACTTCATCGCCACGAAATCACGCGTTCCGCCCGGCGGCCCGAAGACTCCCACGCGCCCGAAAATCCGATTCGCCACGCCGCGCGGGTCCGGCCGTGGATTGATGCGACCGCAACAGGTGTTGCCTGAGAGGAAGGCGACGTTCACACCGGCGACAATGGCCGCTTTAAGATGGTTGAACATCTCAATGGAGTAATACTCATCGTGGCCGACGGACAAGAATCCTTTTGCCCGCAGCAGTCCCGCCGGATCCGTGTGCGTGTCGAGGTTGGAAGTGTAAGTCACATCGTAACCTTGCGCCTCCAACCAATAGGCGACGGGGTATTCCCAGAGAAACCATTCCCCCGAACCGGTCGAGAGCGGTGCGTCAAAAATCTGGCAGTATTTGCCGTAAGGCCGGTTGAAGCTGATGTCCACCCCCGGCCCCCAATACCACTGGTCTTGGCCATCGTCATAGAGGGAAAACTGACTCGGCCAGCGGTTGTACGCCTGCCAGGTCGTGTCCGAGCACTGGAAGATGAAATCCGCGCGGCGGTCGTCGCGCACGATGAAGATCACGTAGCTCTGCCACTGCTCGCGCGCGGCGGTAAGCTTGCCGACGTACACTCCACTCACCCAGTCGCGCGGAATTGTGAGCGTCGCACAAGGCGACCAGTCGCAATCGCGAAGCCGATTTGGCCCGATAGGCGGATCAGGCTGTGCTGTCCCGGCGAACGGCCCCAGGCTGGCGATGTGCCGTCCGCCCGCACCGCCGTAAAAGCCCATGCGATAAATCTCGATCGTGAAAGGCGAAGCCGGATTTGTGCTGACGTGAAAACTGATATCTTCCCCAACACGAACACTGGTCTGCGAGCAGTAACCCTCAATCCACGGGCAGCGATATTTGGTGGCCGGATCTATGCGGGGGTTCTGCAATTGCCAGTCGCGCGTGCCAGCTCTGGCGTTTTCGCGACGAATCAATTCTGGCTGTCCGCGGCTCATGACTTTGTCGCCGGAAGTGGAGCAACCCGCCGCCGCCACAGCCGCCAGACTGGCCGCGCGCTTGAGCAGATCGCGGCGGCTTAGGACATCGGAAGTGGGCCGCGCGCCGATTGGTTTTCTCCAGTTCGCAGACTTCATAAACGAACAGGCTTAATATCCTTTTTCCCAGCGCGGTTCAATGTTCGCGGCGAGGCTTTCGCTCACCCACACGTCGGTGCGTAACGTTTGGAGAATGGACTCGGGAATGCGCGGCGTCACGGGGCCGTGCAGCACCAGGCGCGTGGTGAATCTTTGCCACGAAGCGAAAGAGCCGTCCACGGTTATGGCGTGCATGTCAATGCGATGCTTCGCGGCGATTACTTCCGCGGGGCCGATGGTGGCCGCTTTGGGCGGCACCGCCGTGAGATCACCACTCATGCCAAAGCTTCCGTGCAGCGAATTTTGGGCAATGGTAAACGGGCTGAGGGTGCAAATCCGCGGGCCCATTTTTTTCCATTCCGCGAGGCTGCCCGCAAACTCTGGCGCGTCCGGTTCGATGAACGCCAGGTGTCCTGTCCATCCCGGTCCACTGTAGCAGATGTCGGCGCCGCCGAGGTCGGAGATCATTTTGCCATAGTGCTTCAGGTTTTTGTTGGTCGGGCCTTGAATTTGCTTTTCCGGCGGCCGCAACTTGGGATCGAGGTTCGCGTAAAAGTGCTTCTTGAACGAATGAAGGAAGCCAAACTCCCATGTCTCCGGCGCGATCTCCCCGCGCTCGTTGGCGTACTCGTCCATGTTGAATGTGTGGAGATGACGACAATCCACGCGAAACTGGTTGAGCAAATGCGCCAAGCGGCTGTAGGCAGGCCAGGGATTGGGCATGATCATCACCAGCCGCCGCCCTTCGTCGGCGGAGGTCTTGATGCGGTGAAACAAATCCGCCAGCCACAGAAATTCAATCTCCGCGTCCTTGACGATCCTGATTTTGAAATCAGGGTTCGAATGTTTAGTGATTTGTTCCTTTTTGATCTGGCGCACGCGCTTGATGACGGCGCGATCACGGAAGGGAACAAATTCCGACGGACTGAACTCAAACACCGGTTTCTTTGCGCGCATAGACACATTCTCCTCCCACCCAGGTTTTGACGGGATGCAAATCCTCGCTCCACAATACAAGGTCGGCGACGGCACCGACCTGGAGCGTGCCCTGCCCGCTCAATCCAAGCAAGCGCGCCGGATTTGAAGTGCCCATCGCCCAGACTTGTTCCGCCGGCAGATCCAGCCACCGCAGAAGATTCGCGATGCCGCGGTCCATCGTCAACGCACTGCCGGCCAGGAAATTCTTCTCCGCATGACGCGCCGCGTCGCCTTCGCGGACCCGCACGCGATAACCCCACGGCGTGTCGTGCTCGCCGGGCGGCAACCCGGCCCCGACGTTGGAATCTGTGATGAGCACCACGCCTTCAAATCCCTTAGCCGCCACGGCAGCACGGATGGCCATGGGATGCACATGAACCCCGTCCGCAATGAAATCCACCGTCGCCCGATGATCGGCCAGCATCGTTTCCACCACGCCCACCGGTCGCACCCCGGGTTCCGTTTCCGGCGGCACCGGAAACACATCGTAGAAATGGGTGGCGTGCGTTGCGCCGGCGTCAAGGGCGGCCTGCGTCTGCTCGACTGTCGCCCGCGTATGGGTGAGAAACACCTTGATGCCCCGTTCCCGCAGCCGCTCGATCACCGGCAGAACATTCGGTGTTTCCGGGCTGACCGACATCGCGCTCACTCTTCCGCGGCACGCGGCCAGTAGTTCTTCCAACAATCCCAAGTCGCCATCCACTGTGGCGCACGCCGCACCGGGGATGGCCACAAAAGGGCCTTCCAAATGCAATCCGGGCACACGTACGCTGCGGATGGAAGGAATTGCATCAGCGATTCGCTCCAGCTTTCTCAAGAACGCCTCTTCGATCCGCGGCACCAAGGTCGGGACGACACAAGTCACGCCAAATCGGCCCAACTCCTTTGCCGCCGAGAGCAACGCCTCCGGGCCGGATTCGTAGATGGAGTGCATGACTCCGTGAGTATGGACATCAATCAAGCCCGGCGTGAGTAATCCGCCGTGGCCATCGAGCCGCGTGGCGTCCGCCGGGGCAGCCGCGTTGGCCGGTTCGACGGCGGCGATTCGCCCCGCGCGCAGGAGCACTTGTCCCGGGTAGATGCGCTGGCCCGGCTCGACAATGCGGACGTTGGTGATCAGTTGGGCGTCCATTGGTGAAATGGCTTGTCAATCGTTTCGCACAGCGATAATGTTCGTTTCGCACATTCGGGGCAAGTCCAATGTTCACCTTGAGCGAACGACAGGAACAAATTCGCAACCTGCTGGCCACGCAGGGACGGTTGGGTGTGGCCGCGCTGGCCCGCAAGCTGGACGTCGCGCTGATGACCATCCGACGCGATTTGACCGCGCTGGAACAAGCCGGCCTGCTCATGCGCACGCACGGGGGTTGCGTGCTGCAATCGCCGTTTGTCGCCGAGTTGTCCTTTCCCGAGAAGCGCCGCCGGCGCCAGTCATACAAAACCGCCATTGCCCGCGAGACGGTCAAACTCCTCAAGCGAGGCGAAACGGTCTATCTCGATACGGGCACGACGGCGCTGCAAGTCGCCCGCGCATTACCGCCGCATCTTGGACTCCGGGTTTTCACGAACAACCTGCGCGTCGCCATGGAACTCTTCGGACGCGAAGGCGTGGAAGTCATTGTTTACGGCGGGGTGCTGGCGCGACGGAATCCGGACCTCGTGGATGAAATTGCGCTCGCCCAGATCAAGCAGTACCGGCTCGATGTGGCCATCGTGGGCGGGGACGCCCTTGATGTGGCGCGCGGTGAGTTTTATGGCGCGGACACCGGAACGGCGGCGCTGTCCCGGGCCGCGCAGCACCAGGCGGATCGCGTGATCGTGGTCATGGATAGTTCAAAGTTTGGCCAACACAGCCTCGCGGTCGCGGGGCGACTGGGACCGGGACTGACCCTGGTGACCGACGATGAAGTAAGCCGCAAGGACCGCGCAGTGCTTCGGGAAACAGGCGCGCGGATTATCTTCGCGACGACCAACTCGAATAATTCAAAATGACAACCGACACGCTCACCTCCTCCAGTCTCAAACCCACCCCAAAGGCGACTGGGTCTTTCGATCCGACACGCTACGCGGTGGACTTCCATGAATACCCGAAGCTCGTCACCGACACGCTTCCGGGGCCAAAATCAAACGAATGGCACGCCCGTTGCACGAAGTATTTCAAGGGCTTGAGCGGCCAGGTGAAGTTGTTTCCCGTGGCGTTTGAATCAGGGCAGGGTTGCACTTTGCGCGACGTGGATGGCAATCAATACATTGATTTCAGTTCCGGCATCTACGTCACGACCCTGGGCCATTGCCATCCGAAAGTGACTGAAGCGGTGCGGAAATACGCCGGGCAGTTGATGAACTGTCACGATTTTACCACGCGCATCAAGACCCGGCTCTGCGAGAAACTGGCCGAGGTGCTGCCCGGGGATCTGAACGGGTTCCAGTTTTACGACTGTGGCACGGCGGCGGTCGAGGCGGGCATGCGGGTGGTCCGGGCCGGCAGCGGCAAGCACGAGCTGTTATCCTGCTTCTACGATTTCCACGGCAAGACTTACGGCGCGGTGTCATTGGCGGAAATCCGTTCACCCGTGTACGGCGCTGTGCGCGCCCCGGGCACGCACCTATTGCCGCGGCCGAATCCTTACCGCCCGCACTGGACCAAACCGGATGGCACGATTGACACGGACAAATACATTGAGTTTTACGCCGAATATCTCGACCGCGCCACGGTGAATGCCGTGGCGGGCTTCGTACTCGAACCCATCCAGGGCTGGGGCGGTTCCGTGATGCCGCCGGATGATTTCTTCCCGAAGCTGCGCAAGCTCTGTGACGAGCGCAACATCCTGCTCATGGCGGATGAAGTCCTGACGAGTTGGGGACGCACCGGCAAGTGGTTGTGCATGGAACACTGGGGCGTGGTGCCCGACGTCGTCGCCATTGGCAAAGGATTTGGCAACGGTTTTCCCGTGACGTGCGTGGCCGTGCGCGAACCCTACAAGGAGAAGTTTGAAGCCATCAGTGCTTCCTCGAGTTATGGCGGCAACCCGATGGCCTGCGCCGCGGCCCTGGCGTCCACCGAGGTGATCGAGGAAGAAGGTTTGCTCGAACACGCGACCCGCCTTGGGGATCTGTTTGCGCGGCGCATGGCAGCGTGGAAGGAAAAATTTGCCATTGTTGGTGACACGCGAGTGAAGGGCTGCCTCATGGGCGTCGAACTTGTGAAAGACAAGCAGACGAAAGAACCGCACAACGAAGCGGGCAGGCTCGTTTATCAAAGCGCGTTCCGTAAGGGGCTGGCGTGGATTCCGGCCGGCCACATTTTGCGCATGAGTCCGCCCATCGTGATGACGGAGGAAGTCGCTCACAAGGCAGTGGACATCATCGAGGAATCCATTGCTGAAGTTGAAAACGAACTCAGTTGAGCCATGAGTCTGTACGCCGGCGCCGCCACCCGCGACATCAGTCCAAAGCAGCCGACGCAGTTGTGCGGTTATCCGCATGTGCGACGGATTTCGACGGGCATCCACGATCCGCTGCTCGCGTCCGCGCTGTTCCTTCGTAATGAGTCGTACGCCGTCCTGATGTGCTCCCTCGATCTCATCATGCTCAATAGTGATGTCGCGCGCCGTATCCGCCGCTCCGTTGCAGAGGCGCTTGGCTTGGCGGAGTCGGCCGTCATGATCAGTTGCACCCACACGCACTCCGCGCCGGTCACGTTGGAGTACCTTCCCTTCAGGGACGACGTTGCGATGCCGTTGCCGGAGATTCCGTACCTGCAATCTGTGGAAAGACTTCTGGTTGAGGCAGCGCGGGAGGCGAAAGCCCTTGCCCAACCCGCTCAACTGGGATGGACGAGCGCGAACGCGCGAGGCGTCGGCGGTAATCGTCATTCGCCGGAAGGTCCGACTGACCCGGAGGTGGGAGTGCTCGCCGTCCGATCGGCGGGAAAGCCAATGGCAGCGGGGTTGATCTACGGCATGCATCCCACGGTGTTGCACGAGGATTCAACACTGGTCTCCGCGGACTTTCCTGATTACGCGAGAGAGCAACTTCGCGAAACGCTCGGTCGCGAATTGGTGGTGCTGTATCACACCGGACCGGCCGGCAATCAAAGTCCGCGTTACCATGTCGCCGCCCAAACCTTTTCGGAAGCGGAGCGGCTGGGGCGGAAACTGGGCAATGCCGTGCTCGCCGGGATGGCGAATCTGAGTTTTACGGACGACGTGGTGCTGGCTGGGTGGCTGCAATCGTTGGATGTGAAGCAACGTCAATTGCCTTCCGCGAAGCAGGCTGAAGAAATGCTGGCGACAGCCTGTACAGAGTATGAGCGATTGATGGCCGCGGGCGCGGGACGAGCCCAAATTCGCACGGCCGAAGTGGCGGTATTTGGCGCGGAGGCCCAGTTGAAACTCGCGCACGCGCAGCAATCCGGAGAACTTGCCCGATTGCTTGCCCGGTTGCGGCCTTTTGAAGTGCAAGTCTTGCGAATTGGCAATGCCTGTGTGGTCGGATGGCCCGGCGAATTCTTCGCCGAGTACGGATTGCAGTTGAAGCAACGCGCCGCAATGAGGAGCTTTGTCGTCACTTACACCAACGGAGAATTGCAGGGTTACATCGTCACACCCGAGGCGGCGATCCGGGGCGGCTACGAAGCGGCAAGCAGTCTGTTCGGTCCCGAAACCGGCGCCGCGATGGTCAGTACTGCGCTTGCGGCCATCTCGGAATTGGCGGGCGAACATCCGCGAGAGGTGTCATCGTGATTCTGGCAATTGATCTCGGTTCAACGTCGTTCAAGGCGGCGGTGGTGGATGAACGTCTGCGAATACACGGCTTTTTTGCGCGTGAAATTCGCCATCGGTTTCCTTCCGGCGGCAGAGTGGAGTTGGACGTGGCGGAAGCAACCTCAGCGCTCCGCGAAGCAACGCGTGCGGCGCTTGCATCCGCCGGAATTCGCGCTGTGAAACTGCAAGTCGTCGCCATCACGAGCCAGGCCCAAACCTTCACGATCTTGGATAAGAAGGGACACGTTCGATTGCCGTTCATTTCCTGGCAGGACAGCCGGGCGGTCCGCACTTGCGAGCGGCTGAAGCAACGGAGCGCAATGCGCGACTTTGGTCGTCACAGCAGCTTCGGTTCATTGGTACCGCCGCTCCAATTGTGTCAACTCAGACACCTCCGGGAAACGCAGCCCCATTGGCTTGCCAGCGAAAATACTGTGGTGTGCCTGCCCACCTACTTCGTTTACCGATGGTGCGGGGTTGCGGCCATTGACGAAAATTTAGCGGCCATGAGCGGACTGTATTCGCTGGCCTTGCGGACTTGGTGGCCCGTGGCGCTGCGCCTCTGCGGCCTCCAGAACCGGCAGTTGCCGGAGGTCCACCCGATTGGGTCTGTTGTTGGCAGCACGGTGGCGGGCGCCGCGGATTTCGGTTTGCCCAAAGGCATCCCGGTCATTTTGGCCGGCAACGATCAGACGGCCGGCGCCTACGCCGCGCGATTGGACGAAAACCAGGGCTTGTTGTTGACGTTGGGCACGGCGCAGGCGGCCTACCTCAGCACCCGCACGCTGCCGCGCAGCAATCCCAACCTGTTTCGCGGCCCGTTCCCGGAGCGCGGATATTACCGCATGGCGGCGGACAGTTGCGGCGGGAGTGTGATCAATTGGGCGAAGTCGGTGCTCGCGGGTTGCGAGACGGACGAACGGTTTTTTGCGCACGCAGCCCAGTCGCCCCCGGGTTGCCGTGATTTGGAGTTCGACCTGGATGTTGGCCACGGCTTGGGCGGTTGGAAGAACATCGGCCTTCACCACACCTCGGCTGAGTTTGCGCGGTCGGTGTTGGAATGTCTGACGCGACGCATATCCAGACTGGTGCGACAGCTTGGTGTCCGCTTGGAGCGAATGCCAGTCTTTGTGGCTGGTGGCGGGAGTGAAAACCCGCTGTGGGTACGGATGCTTTCCGACACCTTCGGCGTCAAGTTGAAGGTCGCCGAAGGCCGCCCTTGTGTGGGGGCTGCGCGCATGGCGTGGCGAAGCCTGTCAAACCATCGGAGTTGACATGGAAACGAAAACAGTGCGATTCGGAATCATTGGTTGCGGGTTGATGGGACGAGAATTCGCCAGTGCCGTGGCGCGGTGGTGTCATCTCACGGAGATGAACGTGCGACCGGAAATTGTGGCAACGTGCAGCCGCAACCCCGCTTCGCACTCGTGGTTCAAACAGCATTTCCCTTCCCTCCAGCAGACCACGCCAGATTACCGGGCGTTGCTCATGAATCCGGATGTGGACGCCGTGTACGTCGCGCTGCCGCACCATCTTCACCAGGAGGTTTATTGCACAGTGATTGAATCCGGCAAACACCTGATGGGCGAGAAACCGTTTGGGATCAACCGGGATGCGTGTGAAGCCATTGTCGCCTGTGCGCGCCGGCATCCGGAAGTCTTTGTGCGTTGCTCGTCGCAGTTCGCGTTTTATCCGGCGGTCCAACGGATCGGCACATTGATTGAAGCCAACGCGCTGGGCCGGATCATTGAAGTGAACACGGGCTTCCTTCATTCCAGCGACCTCGATCCCGACAAGCCCATCAACTGGAAGCGCATGATGGAATTCAACGGTGAATACGGCGTCATGGGCGACCTCGGCATGCATGCCTGCCACGTCCCGCTCCGCGCCGGTTGGCGGCCGCGCAACGTGCGCGCGATTCTGAGCAACATCATCAAGGAACGTCCAGACGGCCAAGGCGGTCGCGCGCCCTGCGAAACCTGGGATAACGCCACGCTGCTGTGCGAAACCTCCGATCCGCAAACCGGAGAATCCTTTCCGTGGAGTTTGAAAACCCATCGCATCGCCCCGGGTCAGAAGAACAACTGGTACGTGGAGATTCTGGGCACGAAGACATCAGTCCGGTGGTCCAGCGCGATCGCTGACACGCTCGAGTTGATGGAGTACCAGGGCGGCGAACAAAGCTGGCGACAGATTCCAATGGGTCACGAAACGGCCTGCCAGACCATCACTGGCGGCATCTTCCAGTTTGGATTTACCGACGCGATCCTTCAAATGTGGGCGGCCTTCTTGCGAGAATTTGCCGAACGCAGACTGCCGTCAAAATATTCTGGGTGTGTGACGCCCGAGGAAGTGCTCTGGAGTCATCGTCTATTCACTGCGGCGTTGGAATCGCAGCGCAACGCGGCAACGGTCGCCGTGAGCTGCCAGCCGATGCCGTAATCGAGTGCGTCAATTCAATGCCAGGGGGATGCGGTCATACTGGGTGCAGGCGATTTCTGAGGCGATTTTGCCGCTTGCGCGGGTGAGGAGGATGTGGTGAGGTTGCTTGTGGTATGAGTGTGGGTGTTTTCTTAACTTTGATGCGGAGCTCGCACGAAGCCCCTCTTCGCCAACAGCTCCAGTTGCCGCCGGTCGCGGTGCTTGCCGACACTGATGCCAGCTTGGACGACGTTTCACGTTCTGTATGAAAATGAAAGGATTCTAGGATGAAGGCTCTAATTCTTTTCGTGGGTTGGTGCATCCTGTTCGTACTGTGCTGGCCAATTGCGTTACTTGCACTGATTCTGTTCCCGATTGTCTGGCTGTTCTCCCTCCCTTTGCGGCTTATCGGCATCACGGTCAGCGCACTGTTCGCGCTGATTCGGAGTTTACTCTTCTTACCGGCTCGCTTACTCGGATGGCGAAGAGATGCGTGTCGGGTTTGAGTGATATCGCCCAATTCTGTCCAGCCAGCATCGCGCGTGTGAAGGCATCCAGGTCTCACTCGCTTCTCTGGGATTTCGGATTTCCTGCTCCGGTGTGGCTATTGGTCGTCGAGCGCGTCATTCCCTGCGCGACGCAGCCCGTCGCCCGTTGGCTGAACGGCGCGCACGGCGTGACACGCCTGACTACGTGGCGTGATTTGTTTGTCGCAGTGCGAGCACCGGACGTCAATGGGTCAGTTCCGGCGCTGGCAGGGCGGTGTTCGTTTGAGTACGATGCCAGGCGCGCGGGAGGAGGCCTTGTGTGGGACTGAAAACCCAGGCCAGACAGAAGAGTGCTCCGGCCATGACCACCATGGCGCCCGCGATGGAACAGTCGAGCCAGGTGGCCAGATGAAAGCCAGTCGTGGCGCTTAACGCAGCGTGAACCGCGGTGAGCAGCAGCACGACGGGCAGGCGTTGCGAAAGCAGCGCGGCAGTGGCGCCGGGCAGGATCAACATGGCAATGACCAGAATCGCGCCCACGGCTTCAAAGGCGCTGACCACCACCAAGGAGAGCCAGCACATCAACGCGTAGTGCATCACTGTGGCGTTGATGCCGAGTGAGAAGGCGAGCGCCGGATCAAACGAACTGACCAGCAGTTCCTTGTAGAACATTACAATCAACAACCCGGTGACCAAGGTTACCAACGCCATCCGAACCACCGGCACGGGGCCAAAGGTCAGTCCGCCTACGGTGACCACGGGCTGGGTTAAGGGCGTGACGAAGCCAATTTCACCATACAGCACACACTCCTGGTCCAGATCCACCTTGGAAGCGTAGAGGCTGATGAGAATCACTCCGAGCGCGAACAGGCTGGTGAACGCGATGCCGATGGCGGCGTCTTGTTTGACTCGCGATCGCTTGTGAATGGCCTCGATGATGATGGTGGTTACGATGCCCGCTGCCAGCGCCCCGAGGAACATGGGCGTGGTGCCCCGGCTGTTGGCCAACAAGAACGCGATCGCGATTCCCGGCAGGATGCTGTGGCTGATGGCGTCGCCCACCAGCGCCATGCGGCGCAGGATGAGGTAATTCCCCACCAGGCCGCACGCGGTCGCCACCAGAAAACCCATCAGCACAATCCAAAAGGTCAACTCGAAGTGCTGCGTCCAGGGCGCGAGGAACACCCGTTCAAAGTCAAATGGCGGGATCAATTGATTCATGCGCGGAGAATGAGTGAATACCTAGCTTGGATAGGCTCCACTTGCTGGGACGGAGCGCCGGTCTGTGACCGGCTGTGAGCCTTTCGACTGCGACAAGCCGGTCACAGACCAGCGCTCCAGATTGTTGGCCATTCGTGCGTAGTGGGAAATGATCGGACCAACCCTCGACATGGGAAACCTCCCGGTCAACCCGGATGCCATGCGGCCGTTGAGGGCAGAACACTGGGGGATCTGGGATGGGGGTGGTTGACGTGTCTTCATATCGAGCTTCCGTAGCCCACCGTATCGTCCGGTCGGACAGCGGGAGGCGCGCCTTTGCGCAGATCCGCCCAACCCGGGATCGGCCGGCCATGCGGGTCCTGTGTGGCGTAATCCAGCCGGCGTTCCAGTTCGCGCACCACTTCTTCGCCCAGTACATGCTCGATGCGCTCCGCGTCCTCGTGAACGTGATCGGCGGCAATCTGCGCGGCGTTGGTCAGATAAAGCTCCCACAAGCGGTGGTTGCGGACGATGGCGCAGGCCTGTTGCCAGCCCGCGGGAGTGAGGAAGATCAAGTTGCCTTCCTCGTGCAAAGTGGCCAGCGCATGACGATGGAGTTCAGCCGCCTGTCGGCGCACTTCTTCGACCGTTTCGCGGCGGCGCTCGGCCAGTTCCCGCAGGGAAACACCTTCGCCTTGAAACTGGCGGCCTTCCAGGACGTGGTAAACGGACTTCAGGGTGTTTTCGCGTTGGACGCTTTGCGCCCGCGAGCGTTGCCGCCACCAGCGCGTGACCAAGCCATGCCGCGGGCCAAAGAAGAACGCGCTGGCAAACACAATGGTCGCCCCCAACACCATGAACGGTCCCGTGGGCAAACTCGGTCCAAGAAAGGAAAAGAACGCGCCGGCAACCCCGGCGAGCATACCGAAGCCCGCGGAAAGCCACAGCATCCGGTTCATCCGGTCGGTGAGCAAATAAGCCGCCGCTGCCGGCGTGATGAGCATGGCGGAAACTAGCACGACCCCGACCGCCTGTAGCGCGATGACGACTGCACCCGCGAGCAGGAGCATCAGGGTGTAGTGAATCACGCGAGCGGGGAAGCCCGACGCCCGTGCAAACCCCTCGTCAAAACTCGTGACCAGGAATTCCTTGTAGAGAACAATGACGGCCAGGAGGGTCAAACCGGTCACGACCGCCATCAATCGCAAATCGTCCGGCCCGATGGCGGCGGCCTGGCCGAACAGGAATTTCTCCAAGCCGCTCTTGTTGCCGGTGGGCAGGCGTTGAATCATCGTCAGGAGACAGACTCCCACGGCAAAAAAAGTGGCCAGCACCATGCCCAAGGCGGTGTCTTCCTTCAGTCGCGTGGTCTGTTGAACCAGACCTACAACCACCGTACCCAGCAGGCCGGCGACGGTAGCCCCGATGAAGATTGCCAGCGGGTCCTTGCTCGTGTGCCAAAGAAAGCCCAGTGCCACGCCAGGCAAAACCGCGTGCGAAAGCGCATCACCGACCAGCGCCATCTTGCGCACGACGATAAAGCTGCCCAGCAAACCGCAGGTGATGCCCAAAAGAACCGAGCCGAGCACCGCGTAACGCACTGTCGGGTCCTGGAGGCTGATAAAGCGCAAGGCCTGTTCGCGGATCGTGACCTCGCCGAGATCGCCAATACGGTCGGCGTGGGCGGACGCAAGCGAGGCGCACAGGGTGAACAGCACCGGCAAGGCGAGTTTGAGGCTTCGCGTCATGGGACCTTGGCACTGCCGCCTCGTTGGCCCACCACATGGGCGACTTCGGACAAAATAGTCAGCCGTCCACCGTAGGTCTTTTGCAGCAATTCGTGCGTGAACACCTTGTCCGTGTCGCCGAACGCAACGATTCGCATGTTCAGCAACAGCAACGTGTCGAAGTAATCCCGCGCCGTCGGGAGATCGTGATGGACGACGAGGAGGGTTTTGCCCTTGTTGCGCAGTTCGTGAAGCAGCGTGATGATGGCACTTTCAGTGGCGGCATCCACACCGGCGAACGGTTCGTCCATGAAATAGAGGTCGCTTTCCTGCGCGAGGGCGCGGGCAAGGAAGACGCGCTGCTGCTGGCCGCCGCTGAGGTTGGAAATCTGGCGGTTCGCGTAGGGCAGCATTTTCACCTTGTCCAGACACTCGCGGGCGATCTCGCGATCACGCTTGCGGGGGCGCTTGAGGAGGCCGAGATGGCCGTAGCGCCCCATGAGCACCACGTCCATCACGCTCACGGGAAAATCCCAGTCCACCGATTCGCGCTGGGGAACGTAGCCAATACGGCGGAGCGACTTGCGGACGGGTTGTCCAAAGACCTTCACCCAGCCACTGCTCAACGGCAACATGCCCATCGCCGCTTTGATGAGCGTGGATTTTCCCGCGCCATTCGGACCGACAATCCCGACCAGCCGGCCCGGCGGCACGGCCAGGTCAATCCCCCAGAGCACGGGCTTCTTTTGATAGGCCACGGTGAGATCGTGGACTTCGAGACAGATGCTTTCGCCCGGCAAGGCAGGGGCGATGCGCGGGGCCGCTGGCAGAGTGTCGGATCGTGTAATGGAGAGATTCATTTCAAAAGCGCCAACTGATGCCCAGGAAAGGATTGAAATCGTCAGCCGAGCGCGTGACTCCGATGTTTAGTCCGCCATCCAGTTGAACATCCGCGCTCAGACGATAGGTAAGGCCGAGGCCCACGGCACCCACCCAGCGGGCGTGGCGTTCGGTGCTCACCAGACTGAAAAACTCAACATAGCCCGCCAGCTTGCCGACGATGTCGTGGCCAAACGCAATGGTATTGATGAACTCCGGGTGATATCCGCTGCCGTCAGCGTCCTCCATGAAATCCACCTCGGTCATCGCGCCCAGTCTCCAGCCGGCGGGCAGCTCCGCGGCAAACGGCACAATCAAACCGCCTTCGACCGCGTTGTTGCCGAGGTTGTCCTGGTTGGAGGGAAACTTCACAAACGGCATCACAGCCAAGGCCGTCGCGCCGCTGTCGTTCCCCCAGACATTAACCTTCAAACGCGTGGTGATGTCGCCGAACCCGCGGTGTCTATCCGATGTGCCGGCGTCCCGGTCGCGAATGCGCACGGCCGTGTAAGGTTCGAGCACGAGTTGCAGATCCGCTGAATGGCAAAGCCCGGCCTTGAGGTTGACCACCCCGAGGTTCAGTGATTCAGTGCGGATGCCACGCTCGCGGTCCCTCGAGTAATTCATGGCGTCCATTTCGATTTGAAAATGTCCGGCGTCCACGGTGTACGGGCCTTCCGTCAGATCCGGCCGATCCGGGGACAGCTCGCGCATCAGCTCGCGCGGCGTGGGGTTGAACAGGGTGTAGTGGCGTCTGTCCATGGGCTCTGCTGCCGCCGCGCCCATCATGTTGGGCACGACCAGGGCCAGCCAGAGGAGCAATGGCGGGCCGGCGGGCCGCGAGTGGTTCGAGCGAATGTTCACAACGAAGCTACTTCAAGGCTTCAACGATGGTGTTGAAGTTGTGTTTCATCATGCCCTCGTAGGTGCCGAGATCGTAATCCCGTTCCCGTTGGCCGGGCGTACCGGTGGCGTCCGAAAACAACTCGCCACCAATCTTCACGCCCGCGTCCCGGGCCACGCGTTCAATGGTTCGGTGCGGCACGCTCGACTCGACAAAAATGGCCTTCACCTGCCGCTGCCGGATGAATTCCACCAGCTTCACCATGTCGGCGGAACTGGTTTCCGTGACGGTGGAGATGCCTTGCAGGGCCACCACTTCAAAGCCGTAGGCGCGGCCAAGGTAATTGAACGCATCGTGACTGGTGATCAGAATGCGGGCTTCCTTGGGCAGCGCGTCGGCTTGCTTTAGCGCCCATTGGTGTAACTCCGCCAGCCGGACCTGGTATTCGGCGCCGCGCTTTTCGAAATGCGCCTTGCTCGCGGGATCGAATTCGCTCAGGCCCTTGACCACCGTGTCCACGCACAGCGACCAGAGCCTCGCGTCAAACCAGACGTGCGGATCGTAGTGGCCGGCGAACTCTGGCGGTTCGAGCAATTGCTCGAGCGGAATGGCTTCCGTCACGGGATACACAAACTTTTTGGTCCGCGCCAGGCGGGCGAAGATGTCCTGCATTTTGCCTTCCAACAGCAACCCGCTATAAAAGATGACATCCGCCTGTTGCAGTTTGACAATGTCCGAGGCGGACGCCTTGTACAGGTGCGGGTCCACGCCCGGCCCCATCAAACCCGTCACCTCCACGCGGTCTCCTCCCACCTGTTTGACCAGATCGGTGACCATCGTGACCGTGGCGGCCACCTTGACCTTGCGTTCCGCGCCGGCACTGATCGCTGGGGCCGCGAGCCAGAGAGCGGCCGAGGCCAGGAGCATTACCAGCGGGAAGAGGGACGCCGTCCGGCGGCTGGCCGGGCGCGAACGGAGCGTGGTGCTGTATAGAGCCATATAGTAAAGTTAGGCACGACTATAATTGATGGAGGGGCCGTGTCAATGGCGAAACTGAGGAGCTTCTTTCAAAACCCTGTGGCAGCCGACGTTAGCCGGCTCAACCATGCTGAAAGTCGGAGCGAACTCATTTTCGCTGCCATGGATTTGAAAGAGCCTCTGAGGACATGTTCCCCGTTTGGGACGGCGCGCGCGGAACAGTCACTTTACCCCGTAACTCTCCGGCTTGGCTTGCGTGCGGTGCCGCCTTAAGCTCCCGCCATGCGACCACTGGATATTCAGCACATTGGCAACGAACTGGCCGTCAAATGGGCGAACGGCGAGGAGTCATTCATTTCCCTGGAACAGTTGCGCCGCGCCTGTCCGTGCGCCGGCTGCCAGGGAGAAGTGGATGTGCTGGGTCAGCTCCACAAAGGTCCGACCGCCAGGCTCACGCCCGCCGCGTTCGTCTTGAAGAGCTTCGCGATGGTGGGAACTTACGCCATCCAACCGGTCTGGGGCGACGGGCACAACAGCGGGCTATACTCCTTCGATTATCTGCACAAGCTGGCGGCGGAGAAAGCGGATTGAACCGCTGTTGCGGGCGGGTGACGAGGCGGAGGATCAGCGGCTGGCGATCTCGCGCGCAGGAAACAGCGGCGGTGAACGCGCGCGCACTCCAAACGCTGCGCGCGGCATGGTGACGCGCGGACGTCGCGAGAGCGTCTGGAGTGCGGTGGCTTCAGCACCGCTTTTCATTCGCTGGTGAGGCTGCGACCGCCGGTTGGAAAACCGGCGTTACGGCTGGGGGAGAGCGGCG
>JAANMT010001393.1_pt1 | contig 23952 bp, 22 predicted proteins | sample 7279711 | NCBI WGS metagenome assembly JAANMT01 (sample SAMN14094538, study PRJNA606508) | bioreactor metagenome | isolation source: A lab-scale SPAN reactor treating ammonium-rich wastewater day 1 | place: Ireland: Galway | collected 2017-01-16 | reverse complement strand
CCCGCGGAGACGCTGTCGGAGGTCACCAGGACCGCGGCCTTCAGCGGGACGGGAAAGCTCTCGGCGTAATCGCTCTTCCCGCCCCGCTTCTCCAGCAGGCGGGTCTCGCCGAGCGTGACGTCCTTATCGATGCCCTTGACCATGTCGTAGACCGTCAGGGCCGCCACGGCCGCGGCGGTGAGAGCCTCCATCTCGACGCCGGTGCGGCCGATGGCTACAACCTCGGCGCGAACCTCGATGCGCCCCTCCCCTTTTTCGAAATGAATCGCCACCTTGTCCAAGGCGAGGGGATGGCAGTAAGGGATCAATTCGGGCGTCTTTTTGGCCGCGAGGACGCCGGCGGCCCGCGCCACGACGAGGACCTCGCCCTTCGGGGTCTCGCCGCGCCAGGCCCGCTCGAGGGTTTCCTGCCTGGCGCGGACCTCCGTCGCGGCGATCGCGCTGCGCAGGGTCTCGATCTTTTCGGAGATGTCGATCATCGCTCTTTCCTTTCCTAGCCGCCGATCCCATACATCCCGGCGGTGGCGTTGCAGGCCGGCCTGCGGAAGCCGCCGTGATCCGGGCGCTTGATTTGGATCATGCGGAGGATCTTGGCCTCGAGATCCGCCTCGCGGGCGCCGTCCCGCCGCAGCAGGTCCAGCAGGGATTCGGATTCGTCGTAGGCCAGGCAATCTTGCAGGCGCCCGTCCGCCGAGAGCCGGACGCGGTTGCAATTTTCGCAGAAGGGCTCGGAGACCGCGTGGATGAAACCCACCACCGCGTTGAGCTCGAAGACCTTGTAGTACTCCGCGGGCCCGCGACCGAGCCGCTTGCCGTAAGGCAGCAGGCGGTACTTTTCCTCAAGTCGTTCCCGCACCCAAGCGCTGGGCAGGAAGCGGTCCGACATCTCCAAGCCCGGGCCGATCGGCATCAGCTCGATCCAGCGCAGGATCAGGCCTTCCCGGGCGGCGAAGCGCAGCATCGCCTCCACCTCCGAGTCGTTCCAGCCCTTGATGAGGACGGCGTTGAGCTTGATCGGGGAAAAGCCCGCCTCCCTCGCCGCGCGCAGGCCCGCCAAGACCTCTTCCAATCGTCCCCAGCGGGTGATCTGTCGGAACTTCTCCGGATCCAGGGTGTCGAGATGGACGTTGACGCGATCTAAACCGGCGCGCCGCAGCGCCGCCGCCTGGGCGGCCAGGTGGACGCCGTTGGTGGTGAGGGAGAGTTCCTCGATGCCGGGGACGGCGCGCAGCATTCCGATCAGGCGCGGGAGATCCTTGCGCAGCAAGGGCTCGCCGCCGGTGAGACGGAGGCCCTTGACGCCTTGGCGGGCGAAGGCCGCGACCACCCGGGCGATCTCCTCGAAGCTGAGGATGTCCGAACGCTCCCGCTTCACCGCGCCCTCGAGCGGCATGCAGTAGCGGCAGCGCAGGTTGCAAAGGTCCGTCACCGAGAGGCGCAGGTATTCGATCTTTCGCCGGTAGCCGTCACAGAGCATGGCGCCCCTCCAGCCGTCTTAGATCCTCGGGCGTGTTGACGTTGGCGGCGCTCTCGCCCGCAATAGGCACCCAGCGCAGGTCCTCGACCCCCGCGCAAAATTCGCGCATCGCAAAGACGCCGCGCTCCAAGGACGCGCGGATTTGGGGAATCAGGGATCTCGCGTAGAGGGCCATCAGGTATTCGCGCCCTCCCGGGTGAAAGGGCACGGCGGCGGCGTGGCCCAGGCCCGCCGCGACCACGCCGCGGATCGCCTCGGGGCTCAGCAGGGGCATGTCGCAGGCGGCGACGAAGGCATAGGGCGTCGCGATCTTCTGCAGGGCGCTGAGGATGCCGCCCAGCGGTCCCAGGTAAGGCGCCTCGTCGCGCAGCAGCTCGGCGGCCAGGAACTCGTATTCCTCGGGCGTATTGGTCGCAACCAGGATCTTGGGGAAGACGACGCGCAGCGCGTCCAGGACTCGCTCGATCAGGCGTTGGTCTTGAAATTCTGCCAGGGCCTTGTTGCGGCCGAAGCGCCGGGATCTCCCGCCCGCGAGCAGGACCCCCGTCACTTCGGGATAGATGGGGTTCACGTCTCGTATCCTTTCCAATTCAGCCCCTCGCCGTCGAGGGACCTCGGGAGGCGGGGCCGTTTCCAACCCCACCCTGTCCGCGGCACCTTATCCCGCAGGACTTAGGCACGACGGATCGGAATTGTTTCATCCCTTGAGCTGTTGCTTGGCGTCCTCGACGTCGCGTTGGACGTCCTTCACTTCTTTCCTGAAGTTCTTGAAAAACTCGCCGATGCCGCGGCCCAAGCCGGGCAGCTTCGAGGGACCGAAGATCAGGAAGACGACCAAGACCAGCGCAGTAATTTCTCCGGGACCGAGGCTCATAAAAATTTCCTCTAAGTGCATTTATAAAGGAAACACACCTAGTCCCCTATGACCCCTGGCAGCAGGGCATATGATCTGAATCAGGTGCTTAACTATTTAATTTTATTAGATTTCTTCTATCATCCGGGCGATGACGCGCCACTCATCCGCCGAGATCAGCTGTTGGGCGAGCGGAAAGATCACGGTGTTTTCCTTGAAGATGTGCAGGCGCATGGTCTCGACGATCTCCTGCCCCAAATGGAAGGCGTGCTCGAGCAGGACCTGCCGCGACTTCGCGTCTTCCAGGCGCGGGGCGAGGCCTAGCAGGTTGAAGACCAGGCAGGTCGACTGGCCGACCTTCAGGTGATCGTCCTCCATCACCTCGACGGGCGTGACGGGCTTGCCGCTGGGGCTGTGCTCGCCCGTCGCTAGGAATTTTTCTCGCAGGAAGGGGAAGAGGCACTTCTCCTCCTTGCGGTGATGGGCCAGCACGCTCTCGTCCTGAAACTGAAAGAAGCGCTTCAGGCCGGCGGAGATCTCCGGGTTGAAGCGCCACTCGTTTTGCTTGAGCGCCAGGAGGGACTGCTCGAAGACGTTGAGGACCTTTTCGTATTCCCGGTGCTCCGCGAGGAAGGCGCGGAGCGGCGCGACCAGGGATTCCTCCGGGACCTGCTCGACGGAGCTCGAGCGCGCCTCGGGCGGCTCCATGGGGCTGCAGGGGCTTTGCTCGACGCCGTGCTCGACGAAACGCTTGATGGGCTCTTGCGACATACGGGCTCCTACTGGTGCAAGTGAAAGCTCTCTTGGAGATAGGGATCGTTCCTCGGGATCAGGGGCGCCCGCTCCAAGGCCTTGCCGGTGACGAAGGCGAACAAGGCGGCGAAACCCAGCCCGGAGAGGATCTCCATCCAGCCGATGCTGCGGGCCTTGAGGACATTAGGCGCGACCAAGAGGAAAATATCCAGCCAAAAACCGATCAAGAGGACGACGCAGACCCGTTTCAGGACCGCCGCGCTGCGCTTGGCGGCGCGCGGCAGCAGGATGAGGAAGGGGATCAGCCAGTTGAGGGCGAAATTCAGGGCGAAGAGCCATAGCCAATCGGGATCCGTCCGCACCCAGAAATAGGCCGTCTCCTCGGGGATGTTCGAGTACCAGATCAGCAGGTATTGCGAGACCCAGATGTAGGCCCAGAAGCAGCTGAAGGCGAAGATCATCTTGCCCAGGTCGTGCAGGTGGTTCTCGTTGAGCAGCCGGCCGAAATAGCCCCGCTCCTGGAGCAGGATGACCAAGAGGGCGATCGCCGCGAGGCCGTGCAGGAAGAGGCTGGAGAAGGTGTAGACCGAGTAGATCGTGCTGTACCAGTGCGGCTCCAGCGACATCAGCCAGTCGTAGCTCGCCAGCGCGAAGGTCAAGGCGAAAACCAAGATGAAGAGCGCCGAGACGCGGATGCTGCGCCGGTGGAGCGAGAGGTCCGGGTTCGCGTCCTGCCGCAGGGAATAGCGGCGCAATAAATAGGTCAGCAGGATCCAGAGACCGAAATACGCGACCATGCGCCCGAAAAAGAAGGGCACGTTCAGGTAGGGCTCCTTGTGCCTCAGTAGCGGGTCGTGCAAGACGGCGTCGTGGTGCGACCAATGGTAGAGCGAGTGCATCCCGAAGACCAGGGTCAGCATGAGCAGGAGGGCCACCGGGAGGAAGCGCGTCATCGCCTCGGGGACGCGCTTGAAGTTGGAGGCCCAGCCGGCGTTGGTCACGTAGAGGATGGCCAGGAAAAAGGCGGCCGCCAGGGCCAGCGAGGTGTAGTAAAAATTATTGATCAGGAGGTTGACCCACATCCGCGCCGGGTCCAGGAAGGCGCCCGCGGCCAGGGCGGCGAAGCCCGCGGCCATCAGGACATAGCTCCAGCGCTTGTAAACGGGCGCGAAGGTGAAACTCGGCTTGATCTTCATGGGGCCCTCCCTCCCGTGGGAAGCGATTCGGCGGCCGGGGACGGGGCCGGCGCCGCCGGAGCGAATTCCGCCGCGGGCTTAGTCTCCGCCCCGGGCGTCAGGCCCTGCAGCTTGCGCAGGTAAAAGACCAGCTTCCAGCGATCCTCCGGCCTAATCTGGCTCGCATAGGCGGCCATCTCGCCGGAACCCACGGTGACGATGTGAAAGAAACGCCCGTCGGGATACTGCATCAAGGTCTTCCCGGTCAGGGACGGCGGGTTCGGGTACTTCGGGATCAGCGGGCCGTCGCCCTGCCCCGTCTCGCCGTGGCAGATCAGGCAGAAGTTGCGATACACCTGCTCCCCGCGCGCCAGGGCCTCCGGCGTGAAGGGAATCGGGTTCTTCAGCTCGGCCCCGGCCTTCTGCGCGTCCTCCGGCGTCGCTCCGTAGGGATAGGGCAAAAAGCCCCGCGGCACCGTGCCCGCCGGCGGCGCCTGCAGGGTCTTGCCGTCCTTGAAGTTGGGGTTCGACGCGAAGGCATCGTAGGGCACCGAACGAACCATCTCCGGCATAAACTCGTAGCCCGGCTGCTTGGGGCTCGAGTCGCAGGCCGCCACGGCCAAGAGGGCCGAAGCCAAAAAGCCGCAGATCAGGGCGCGCCTCAACACAGGACCTCCTTGCTCTCCACCGCGAAGGCGCCGAGCTCGCCCAGCAGGCGCCGGGCCTGCGGCTCATCCAGCGAGGCGTCGCGCTGCTCCAGGACGAGGGCGAAGGTGTCGCTGGTGACGCGCGGGTGAAAGACCCTCGCCCTCGAACCCGGAAACAGCCTGGAACGGAGAAGGAAAGCGGCGACCGTGCTCAAGGCCCCCAAGAGGACGGTGATCTCGAAGGCCACCGGGAGCCAGGCCAGGGTGGAGTTGTCGGGCTTGCCGCCGACGTTGATCGGCCAATCCACCACCGAGGTCCAGTATTGGAAGGCCATGGCCAAGGCGAGACCCGCGAAGCCCGCGGCGAAGGTCACGTAAGGCAACCGCGAGCGCTTAAGCCCCATCGCCTCGTCGATCCCGTGGATGGCGTAGGGGGAATAGACGTCCTCGATCGCGAAGCCGCGCTCGCGCATCGCCCGCACCGCGCCCAGCAAGGCGTCCTCTTCCCGAAAATGTCCGACCAGGTACTTCTTAAACATTCCGAATCACCTCTTCCCGCTTGTTCTGCGCGGACAGCACGATCTTCACCTCGTGAATCGCGATGCCGGGCAAGAATCGGATGAACAGGAGAAAACAGGTGAAAAAGAGCCCGAAGGTCCCGAGGAAGGTCCCGACCTCGATGAAGGTGGGCTTGTACATGGCCCAGCTGGAGGGCAGGAAGTCGCGATGCAGCGAGGTGACGATGATGACGAAGCGCTCGAACCACATCCCGACGTTGACCAGGATCGACAGGATGAACATGGGGACGATGCTGGTGCGGATCTTCTTGAACCAGAAGAGCTGCGGGACGATCAGGTTGCAGGTCATCATCGTCCAATAGGCCCAGGCGTAGGGGCCGGTGGCGCGGTTTTTGAAAGTGAACATCTCGTACGCGTTGCCGCTGTACCAGGCCATGAAGAACTCGGTGACGTAGGCGAAGCCGACGATCGAGCCGGTCGCGAGGATCACTTTGCACATGTTCTCGAGGTGGTGCATCGTGATGTAGTTCTCCCAGTGCATCACCCTGCGGGTGAGGATCAACAAGGTCAGCACCATCCCGAAGCCGGAGAAGACCGCGCCGACCACGAAGTAAGGCGGAAAGATCGTCGTGTGCCAGCCGGGAATGACCGAGGTCGCGAAGTCCATGCTGACGATGGTGTGCACCGAGACAACCAGCGGCGTAGCGAGGCCGGCCAGGATGAGGGTGAGCGTCTCGTAGCGCGCCCAGGTCCGGCTCGAGCCGTCCCAGCCGAGACTGAAGACCGAGAAGAGCCATTTCTTGACCCTATTCGTCGTCCGGTCCCGCAGCGTGGCCAAGTCGGGGATCATCCCGATGTACCAGAAGACCGCCGAGACGATGAAATAGGTGCTGATTGCGAAGACGTCCCAGAGCAACGGCGAGCGAAAATTCACCCACAGCGAGCCGCGCAGATTGGGATAAGGAAAGACCCAGAAGGCCAGCCAAGGCCGCCCCATGTGGATGACCGGGAAGACGGCCGCGCAGAGCACCGCGAAGATGGTCATGGCCTCCGCCGCGCGGTTGATCGAGGTGCGCCACTTCTGGCGGAACAGCAGCAGGATGGCCGAGATCAAGGTGCCGGCGTGGCCGATGCCGACCCAGAAGACGAAATTGGTGATGTCGAAGGCCCAGCCGATCGTCTTATTGAGGCCCCAGACGCCGATCCCCTTCTTAATCTGGTAGCCCACCAGCGCCGCGCCCATCAACAGGGTCAGCGAGGAGAGCAGGAAGAGGAGCTTCCAGCCGGCGCCGGCCTTCCGCTCCAGCGGGCGGCAGACGTCCTCGGTCACGTCCACCATCGATTTCTCTCCGGTGACCTGCGGGGGACGCAGCGGGCTTGAGACGGTCAATCGCGACATAGCCTATTCCTTGTTCCGCACCTTGGTGAGGTATCCCACCGCGGGGCGCACGTTCAGTTCCTCCAACACCGCGTAGTAGCGCTCGTCCTTGAGCAGCTTCGAGATCTCGCTGTTCGGGTCGTTCAGGTCGCCGAACACGATGGCCTTGCCGGGGCAGGACTGCTGGCAGGCCATCTGGATCTCGCCGTCCTTGAGCGCCCTCCCCTCGTTCTTCGCCTGCAGCTTGCCCTCCTGGATGCGCTGGATGCACATCGAGCACTTCTCCATGACGCCGCGCGAGCGCACCGTGATGTCGGGGTTTAAGGCCAGCTTGGCGACCTGGTCGTTGAGGTTGAAGTCGAACTCGGGGTTGTCGGCGTAGTCAAACCAGTTGAAGCGCCGCACCTTGTAGGGGCAGTTGTTGGCGCAGTAGCGGGTGCCGACGCAGCGGTTGTAGACCTGCTGGTTGAGGCCGTCGGAGCTGTGCACCGTCGCCAGGACGGGGCAGACGGTCTCGCAGGGGGCGTTGCCGCAGTGCTGGCACATCATCGGCTGGTGCAGGGACTCGGGGTTTTCCGCGTCGCCGACGTAATAACGGTCGATGCGGATCCAGCCCATCTCGCGCCGGCGCCAGACCTCCTCTGCGCCGACCACCGGGACGTTGTTCTCCACCTGGCAGCCGATCAGGCAGCCGGAGCAGCCGGTGCAGGCGTTGAGGTCGATGGCCATGCCCCAGCTGTGGGCGCCCTCCTTCCAGGCGGGCCACAGCGAGATCAGCTTGGGCCTATCCTCGTTGCCGGCGCGCGGGTTTCTCTTGTACTCGTCGAAGCTGGTCTGGCGGACGATGGCGCGCCCCTCCATGCTGCCGTGGGTCTGCGTAGTAGCGACGCGCTGCGCTCGCCCCGTGGCGGCGAGTCGGGCGCCCGGGATCGCGTAGCGAAAGTACCCGTCCGCGTAGCCGAGCATCGGGTAGGCGTCGGCGCCGACGCCCTTCCCCACCTTCCCCGCCGCCGTGCGCCCGTAGCCCAACGCCGCGCCGAGGGTCTTGGCCGGCATGCCGGGCTGGAGGAAGACGGGCAATTCCAAATTTCCCCGCTCGGTTTCCACCCGGACGACATCCCCGTCCTTCCAGCCGCGCCGGGCCGCCTCGGCGGGCGCTATCTTCAAGACGTTGCCCCAGGTCACCTTCGTCACCGGGTCGGGCAGCTCCTGGAGCCAGGGATTGTTGGCCGCCGCGCCCTCGCGCAGGGCAACGGACTCGTAGACCTGCATTTGGAGGGCCTCGCCGCCGGCGGCGCGGAGCCGCGGATCCGCCAGGGCCGCGCGCGCGATCTCGACGGGGTTCTCCACGAGGGCTTTCGCCTGGGGATCCGATCCCGGCAGGCGAAATACCCCGTCATGGAGAGAGTGGTTCCAAAACTCCCGGAAAGAGAGAAATTTTGTTTGTCGGGGATAGAGCGTCTTTTCCCAATGGGCCTGGAGGTAGCGGTAGAAATCCTGGCCTAAGCCCAGCCAGCGCAGCAGGCCGTCCTGGAAGCCGCGGTTGTCGAAAAGCGGCGCGATCAAGGGCTGCGTCAGATGGAACAGCCCCGCGCGGGGCTCGGCGTCGTTCCAGGCCTCGAGGAAGTGCAGGCCCGGCGCCTGGGCACGGACCAGGGCGGCGGTCTCGTCGGGCGCGGGGCTGAAGGAGAGGGAGAGCGGGACCTGCTTCAGGGCCTCGCGAAACTCCCCGGCCATCGGGTTGTCGTAGGCGGGGTTCACGCCCTCGATCAGCAGCGCCGCGACCTCGCCGCGCCGCATCGCCGCTACCAGCTCGGCCAACGCGGCCTCGTCGCCTAGCTTTTGGCGGGAGACACCGTCCAAGTCGACGGTCTTGCCGATGTTGTCCAGCAGGGCGTTGATCGCATTGACCGCGGCCTGGACAACGGGCTCGTTGGAGCCGCTGACCACCAGGGACTTTCCGCGATGGGCCCACAGGTCCTTGGCGACCGCCTGGATTTTTTCCAGGGGCAGACCCTGCTTGGGAAATTCCGGCAGGGCCGCGCCGCCGGCCAGGCCCTGGAGGGCCTCCAAGAGGGCCAAGGTCGCCCAGGCCGTTTGGTCGGGCGCGATCGGGAGGCGCAGGTCCGCGTTGCTGCCGGTCAGGCTGAAATCGGACTCGATCTGCACGTGGCGGGAGGGCGCGACGCCCGGCATGAGCTTGCGGCGCGAGACGTACTGCCGCGTGAACTCCACCGGCGAGAGCCAGGCGCCCAGGAAGTCCGCCTGGATGCCGACGACGCGCTCGGCCAGGTCGAAGCGATAGAACGGCAGGACCGCCGCGCCGAAGCTCTTGCGGTTGGCCTCGCGAATCGCCTTGGCCGAGACGGGGTCGTAGGCGACGTGACTCGATCCCGGAAATTTCTTCAGAAACTCCTCGATCAGCGCGAGGGTGGAGGGACCGTTGATCGTCCCCGTCAGGAGGACGGCCTTGCGCCCCTCGGCGCCGGCGGAGGCCAGGGCCGCGCGGACCCTGTCGTCCAGGGCGTCCCAGGCGATGGGATTTCCGTCCCAGCGCGGGGCCTTCAGGCGCGCCCCGTCGTAGAGGGAGAGCAGGCTCGCCTGCCCCACCGCGCAGACGCCGCCCTGATTGAGCGGGGATTCGGGGTTGCCCTCCACCTTGATGGGGCGCCCGTCCCGGCTCTTGACCAAAAGGCCGCACCCGGCGCTACAGCCCGCGCAGGTCGTGGCGTACCAATTGGCCACCCCCGGCGTCAGCTCCTCGGGCTTTTGCAAAAAGGGGATCGCCTTGTGCACCGGAGAACGCGTGCAGGCCGTCATGGCGACGGTGCCTAGGCCGAAGCCCATCAGCTTCAAGAAGTCGCGGCGCGAGGCGCTCCACTCGGGAAATTCGTCGGCGCTTTCCTCGCGCCAGGCCGGGTCCTCGCGCAGCTCCTCGAGGCTCTTCCAGGCTTTCTTCTCCGGGACCGGTTTTTTCGAGTCAGAGTTCATAAATCCTTTAGTAATGACACTTGGCGCAGTCCATGCCGCCGACGAAGGCCTTCGGCATCTTCTCGCTCAGGAATTCGGCCGCCGCGGCCTTTTCGTGCCCGGGCGGCGGCGCAATGCCCTGCTGCCGGTGGCAGTCGATGCACCAGCCCATCGTCAGCGGCTGGTCCTGGCGCATCCGCCCCATGGTTTCGACCGGGCCGTGGCAGCTGCGGCAGTCGACGCCCGCGTTCACGTGCTGGCTGTGGTTGAAGTAGACGAAGTCCGGCAGGTTGTGGACCTTCACCCACTCGATGGGCTTGTTCTCGGCCACCGCCTTGGCGATCTTCTGGATCTCGGGCGAATCCTTTTTGATCTTGTTGTGGCAGTTCAGGCAGACGTTGGCCGGCGGGATGCCCGCGTGCCGGCCCTGCTCGGCGCCGAAGTGGCAGTAGCGGCAGTCGATCTTGTTCTCGCCGACGTGGATCTTGTGCGAGAAAGCGATGGGCTGGTCGGGGGAATAACCCTGGTTCACGCCGACCTTCATGCCCGCGCGCACCAACCAGGCGACCAAGGTCGCGAGGCCGATCAGCAGGAGGGCGGCGGCGAGCTTGGCGACGGGGCCGGCTTTTGGTTTTGTATCGTGCTCTCTCATGGCGTTCAACAGGGCTTCTCGCAGCCTTTCCGGCGGTAGAACCACCAATTCAAGGCGATGTTCAGCGCGAAAAAGACGGCGGCGCCGTAAAAGAACGGATTGGGGGAGCCCGTCTTGGTGATGATCTGGCCGATCAACATCGAGAAGACGAAGGGACCGTAGGCGGCCACGGCCGCGGTCCAACCCAACACCCCTCCGGCCTGGCGCGGGGGAAAGATCACGGGGATCTGCCGGAAGGTCGAGGCATTGCCCAGCCCCGCGAAGAAGAAGATCCCCAGCATGCAGCCGACAAAGTATGGAAAGGTCGCCAGCGAATCGGGGGTGGTGAAAAAGGTCACGGCCACGGTGAATACCAACAGCCCGATGCCGCTGATTTGGGTGATGACCGCCCCGCCCCATTTGTCGCTGAGGGGACCGGCCGCCACGCGAACCGCCGAGCCGATCAGCGGGCCCAGAAAGGCGTAGGTCAGCGGGTCGGGGTAGTTGGGAAACGGCTTGTAAATCGACTTAATCAACAGCGGAAAGGCGGCGGAGAATCCCGAGAAGGCGCCGAAGGTCATGAGGTAAAGCGAGGTCATGATCCAGGTATGCTTGTCTTTGAAGATGTCCGCCTGCTCGCGGACGGAGGCCTTGACCGGCACGCTCCTCAACAAAAACCAGGCCAGCGCGCCGATAACAAGTAGGAGAGGCGCGTACCACAGCGCCGCGTTCTGCAGCCACACCGGCTTGACGACTTCTCCCTTGACGAAGGTTTGAGGCGCTCCGCTCCAGGCTCCGAAGGCGGCGAAGCCGATGATCCAGGGCGTGACGAACTGGGTGAGGCTGACGCCGAAATTACCGATCCCCGCCTGGATGCCGAGGGCCGTGCCCTGGTAGCGCTTGGGAAAAAAGAGGCTCGTGCTGGGCATGAATGAGGAAAAATCGCCGCCTCCCATGCCGAGGGCCAACGCCAGGACCATGAAGACCCAGAAGGGAGTCTGGGGATTCATCACGGCCAGGGCGAGACCGATGCAGGGAAAGATCTTCAGCAACGTGGAAATCGCGATCACATGTCGCGTGCCGAAAATGGGAATCATGAAGGTATGGAGGATGCGCAAGGTCCCGCCGGCCAAACCCGGCATCGCCGCGAGCCAAAAAAGCTGCATGGTGTCGAATTGAAACCCGATGTTCGGCAGTTTGACGACCACCGCGCTCATCACGAACCAGGTGGCGAAGGAAAGCACGAGTGAAATGGTGGTAATCGTCAGGGTGCGCCAGGCGATCTTGCTGCCGGCGCGCTCCCAGAAGCCGATTTCTTCCGCATTGTAGCTTGGCAACCATGTGCTCATAAGCGCTCCTAAACCGCGCCCGGCTTGGCTTCGACTTGAAGCATCAGCTCCGGGACTCTTTCTTTCATCATTTTCTGGATGGCACGGTGCATCCAGACCAGGCAGACCAGGATCAAGGCGACGAAGAACATCCAGCAGGTGGTCCAGAGACCGGTGGCCTTCAATAGGTAGCCGAAGACAATCGGCCCGAAGAAGCCGCCCAGGCCGCCCAGCACGCCGACGATTCCCCCGACGACGCCCACTTGGTTCGGAAAATAATCCGGGATGTATTTGTAGACCGCGGCTTTGCCGATTCCCATCATGATACCGATGATGAAAACCAAGGCGGTGAAAATCCAGACGTTGGCCTGGAAGTAGATATGGGTGGTGCCTTTCGCGAGCAGTTGCTTCTTCGCCACTTCCTGTCCGGGGACCACAACCGGCTCCTGCCAGGTCTCGGCCTTGGGCAGGACCAGGACGTTTGCATCGTGGCTGCCCTCCGTCCGGACGGAGCGGGGCTTATAGGAATAAACCTTGTCCCCGACCACGACCTTCCCCTCCCCCGCTTCGGTCACGACCCCCTTCGCGGTCGCCGAAACGCCGGCGCCGGGGGAGTAAATCTCCATCCGGGGGACGATCAGCAGGGCGGAACAGGCCAGACAGGTGCCGAAAACCCAATACATGATCCTTCGCGCCCCGAATTTGTCGCTGAGCCATCCTCCCAAGGCGCGGATGACGCCGGAGGGCAGCGAAAATATCGAGGTCATCATTCCGGCCGTCGCGATCGACATGGTGTAGACGTTCACGTAGTAGGGTATCAACCACTGGGCGAGCGCCACGAAACCGCCGAAGACATAGAAATAATAGAGCCCGAAGCGCCAAACCCTCAGCTCGCGCAAGGGGCGGAGACGCTGGGTCAAGGACAAGCCCCGGCCGCTGTCGGCCTTCTTCGGAAAGGTGAAGAGCCAAAATAAGACCGTCATCGCAAGCAACGCCACGGCGTAGAGCCTGGGGAGCTGCCGCCAACCTTCCAGATGGGCTCCGTCGTCGGTAAGATATTTCAGCAGGATGGGAGCTCCCAAGCTGGTGAGGGCCGATCCCGCGTTGCCCGCGCCGAAGACGCCCAGCGCGGTTCCCTGGTTCTCCTGCTTGAACCAAACCGAGGTATAGGCGATGCCGACCGCGAAGGAGGCCCCGGCCGTTCCGAAGCCCAGGCTGCCAAGGAAGAAACCCGCGAATCCGTCGGCGAAGCTGATCAGGTACAGTGCGCCCGCGGAGAGCAGCATCAACACGGCGAATACCGGCCGGCCGCCGTATTTATCGGTCAATACCCCCACCGGCAGCCTCAGCAAAGAACCGGTCAGTACCGGCGTGCCGATCAGCCAACCGATCTGGGCCTGGTTCCACGCATAGAGCCCGTTGTCGGCCAGGAAGGTGACCAGGACGCCGTTCATCATCCAGCACGCGAAGCAAGCCGTGAAGGCCAGCGTATTCATGGTGAGGACGGAGATCGATTTTGTTTTCTCGGTCATGGGCATTTTTCCGTCATTTTCAATTCGACGCCCGCCGGATCTTCTTCCGGTCGTAATTCCAGACCACGATCTGATAGGAGCGCCACAGGTACGAGACCGGCACGACCAGGAAGTGGATCAGGCGGGTGAAGGGCAAAATGGCGACGATCAAAAAGGCGGTGAAGACGTGGACCTTGACCAAGGTCGGCATCCCCGCGATGAACTCGACGTTGGGGTTGAACGTGAACAGGCCCCGCAGGTAGGGCACCAGGGCGGAGGCGTACCAGCTGGAGCCCCAGCGGTAGCCGATCGCCACCGCCACGCCCGAGGCGACCTGCACCAATAGCACCGCCAGCACCAGGACGTCGACCTTCGAGGTTACCTGGCGGATCCGCGGGTCGCTGATCCGCCGCGCGATCAGCAGGACGATGCCGACCAGGGCCATCAGGCCGAAGGTGAGGCCCGTGACCTCGAGGATCAGCAGACGGATCGGCACGGAATTCCACAGCAGGACCTCGCGCGGGAACAGCAGACCGATCAGGTGCCCCAGCAGGACGGCGAGGATGCCGTAATGCCAAGGCACCGAGCCCCAGAACAGCTTCTTGCTCTCCAGGAATTCCGAAGAGAGGCTGGTGAACTCGTGGCGCCGGAAGATATAGCGCCAGAGCGAGACGACCACTTCCAGGGCGATGGCGACGTAGGGGAAGACGACGAAGAGCAGGTAATTTTTCATGACAGGGCTCCTTCCCGGCGCTCGGGCCCGCGGGCCTCGGCGGGGAAATCCTTGCGCAGGACGCGCTGCAGCGCCTGCAGGGCCCCGCCGTAGACGTTCCCCTTCTCCTTGAAGCCCGGCAGCATCTTCTCGAGGGCGGGCTCCACAAAGACGCGGCTCAACTCGCCGGCCAGCTCGCTCGCCTGGATCTTGGCGAGAAGCCGCAGCAGGTTGGGGAGGTGGTCGGCGAGTTCGGTCCCGCAGCGGTTCTCCGCCTTTTCGTGCTCGCGGTTGAGGTGGACCAGCAGCTCGCCGCGCTTGTAGTCCTCGCCGAACAGGACGTAGCCGACGTCCAGGTAGCAGACCGGGTGGATCTCGAAGGTGTGGGTGTAGAGCTCCTGGAGCCGCTGCTCGCTGGATTCGCGGACGAAATCGCGGAGCGGCGCAAGGGCCTCGCCCGCTTCCGGATAGGCGGCCGCGACCTCGGCCAAGGCCGCCTCGATCTCGGCGCGATCCCCCGTCCAGGGATAGCTGAGTATGCGCGCGAAGCTTTCATAGGGATGTCTCCGGGCCATGATTACAACCCCCTCCCCACGGCCATCCGGAAGCCGAAGCCGCCGGTGCCCTTCTTCTCGAATTCCGTGTCGAGCATGACGATGGCCTCCTCGCGGTGGCTGGGCGGAATGACGAAGCGTTCTTCGAAATTGGCCAGCGAGGTCAGCCGGTAGATCGCCTCCGCCTGCTCGCGGCTGGTGCCGGTCTCCTTGAGCGCCTTCTGCACGGCCTCGGCCCCGAGGTCGCCGACCGTCTCCTCCCGGCGGTAGAGCCGCACCGCCATCATCTTCTTCAAGACCTCGCGGATCTGGCCCTCGTTCCCGGCCGTGAAGAGGGAGGCCAGGTATTGGATGGGCAACCGCGCCTGCTCGATGTCGGTGAAGAGCCCTTCGGTAAGGCTCTCGTAAACGCCCTCCTCGCTCATCCCCATGATCGGCAGCAGGGGCGGGACATAGAAGAGCATGGGCAAGGTGCGGTACTCGGGGTGCAGCGGCAGAGCCAACCCCCACTCCTTCACGAAACGATAGACCGGCGAGCGCTGGGCGTACTCGATCACCGAGTCGTGGATGCCGTTCTTCCGCGCCTCTTCGATGACCTTGGGATCGCGCGGGTCCAGGATGATCTCACGCGACAGGTCGAGCAGCTTGGACTCGTCGGCGGAGGCAAACTGATGGATCAGGTCCGCGTCGTAGAGCATCATCCCTAAGTAGCGGATACGTCCGACGCAGGAGTGCATACAGGCCGGGGCCTGGCCCGTCTCGAGGCGAGGGTAGCAGAGGATGCATTTTTCCGACTTGCCCGTGGACCAGTTGTAATAGGTCTTCTTATAGGGACAGGCGGTGACGCACATGCGCCAGGCGCGGCACTTCTTTTGGTTGATCAGGACCACGCCGTCCTCGCCGCGCTTGTAGATGGCGCCCGAGGGGCAGGCCGCGAGGCAGGCCGGGTTGAGGCAGTGGTTGCAGATCCGCGGCAGGTAGAACATGACCAGCTTCTCGACCTGGAAGAGGGCCTCCTGTTCTGCCTGCGAAAGGTTCTTGAAGTTGGGATCCTTCCGCGCGTAATCCGGGCTGCCGCTCAGATCGTCGTCCCAATTGGGACCGGCCTTGATCTCCATGAACTTCCCGGTCAAGAGCGAGACGGGCCGCGCCACCGGCTGAGTATCGCCTTCCGGGGAATTAAAGAGGTCTTCGTAACGGTAGGTCCAAGGCTCGTAATAATCGTCGATGGTCGGCAGATTCGGGTTGTGGAAGATATTCTTGAAGGCACGCAGCTTCCCAGCGCCTTTCAGTTCGATGGAGTTCCCCTTCTTGACCCAGCCGCCCTTGTAGTCTTCTTGGTTTTCCCAGGCGGTGGGATAGCCGGTGCCGGGCTTGGTCTCGACGTTGTTCCACCACATGTATTCCGCGCCCTTGCGGTCCGTCCAAACGTTCTTGCAGGCGATGGAGCAGGTGTGGCAGCCGATGCATTTATCCAGGTGAAATACGACCGATACTTGTGCGCGAACGTCCATAATGACCCTACCAAACCAGGTCTTCGAGCTTGCGAACCATGACATAGGTGTCGCGGTTGCAGCCGGTGGGACCCCAATAATTGAAGTGATAGGTGAACTGGGCATAGCCGCCGACCATCAGGTTCGGCTTCAGCCGCACCCGAGTGAGGCTGTTATGTCCGCCCGCCCGCTTGTACTCGCGCAGAGGCGAGCGCGGCACCGAGTAGGTGCGCTCCGGCGAGTGGTAGATGATGCACACGCCCTTCGGGATGCGCGCGCTGACGTTGGCGCGGGTGCAGACCACGCCGTGGTCGTTGTGCACCTCCACCCAGTCGTTGTCCTCGAGGCCCAGCTCCTTCGCGTCTTCTTCTCCGATCCAGAAGGGCTCGGTGCCGCGGGACAGGGTGAGCATGCGCAGGGTGTCGCCGTAAGTGGAGTGGATGTGCCATTTGCCGTGCGGGGTCAGGTAATTCAGGATCTTCGCCTTGCCCTGCTCCAGGCTCTTTTTGAGATCGCCGTAGGCCTCGGGGCGGGGCGAGGGCTTGTAAACCGGGAGGTTCTCGCCGAAGGCGATGTAGGCCGGATGGTCCAGGTAGTAGCTGAGCCGGCCGGTCAGGGTGCGCCAAGGCACCTTCCGCTCGACGTTGTAGGTATAGGCGGAATAGGCGCGGCCCTTGTCCATCAGGCCGGACCAGATCGGGCTGTTGAGCAAGCGCCGCGGCTGTGCGACGATGTCGGAGAAGTCGAGGCGCACATCGCGGCTGTCCTCCGCCAAGTCGGTGAGCTTGAGCCCCACCCGCTCTTGGATATTCTGGTAGGCGCGGTAGGCCAGCTCGCCGTTGGTCTCGGGGGCGAAGAGCAGGACCAGGTTCGCGGCCTCGACGTCCCGCTCCAGGGAGGGATAGACCTTGCCGCCCCAGGCCTGGGTGGGATGGGTCTTCAGGACCTCCTCGTAGAGATCCTCCACCGCGTACTTGACGCCGTGGGCGCCCAGCCCGGCGCGGGCCAAGGGACCGAAGGAGATGAACTTCTGGTAGATCTGCGTGTAGTCGCGCTCGACCACCGCGAACTTATACATGGTCTTGCCGGGGATCGGCTCGCACTCGCCCTTCCCCCAGTCCTTGATCTCCTTTTGCGCCAGCTCGTCGGGGCTGTCGTGGCTGAGCGGCTGCGTGACGAGGTCTTTGACCGGGTCCGGCAGGTGCTTCTTGGCCAGATCGCTCGTGACCTTGGCGATGCCTCTGAAGATGTCCCAGTCGCTGCGCGACTCCCAGACCGGCGGGATCGCCGCGTTGAGCGGGTGGATATAGGAGTGCATGTCGGTCGAGTTGAGATCGCTCTTCTCGTACCAGGAGGCCGCCGGCAGGACGATGTCGGAGTAGAGGGCCGAGGTGTCCATCCGGAAGTTGAGATCGACGATGAGGTCCATCTTTCCGAGCGGGGCGTTCTTGTGCCACTCCACCTCGCGCACCCGGCCCTCGGCGACCTCCTCTGCGATCGTGTTGGTGTGGGTGCCCAGGTAGTGCTTGAGAAAGTACTCGTGGCCCTTGGCGCTTGACATGATCGCGTTGCCGCGCCAGATGTACCACACGCGGGGCCAGCTGGCCTCGTGGTCGATGTCCTCGACGGCGTGTCGGAGTTTCTTGCCCTTCAACTGCTCGAGGACGTAGGCCGAGATCTCCTCGGGGCTCTTCTTCCCGGCCCGCTCGGCCTCCCGGCACAGCTCCAGATTGCTCTTAGTGTACTGCGGGTAGAAGGGCAGCCAGCCGCAGCGCACCGCCTGGACGTTGAAGTCCGCAGTGTGGCCCTGGGTGAAGGTGTTGTCCGGGCACTTGTGGTATTCCTTGAAATCCCCCTCGTAGCGCCACTGGTCGGAATGCAGGTAGTGCCAGGACGGGCCGTTCTGCAGCCGCGAGGGACCGTGCCAATCCTTGGCGAAGGCGATGGAGGCCCACGAGGCGACCGGGGCCAGCTTTTCCTGGCCGACGTAGTGGTTGAGCCCGCCCCCGTTGACGCCGATGCAGCCGCATAACATCAGGGCGTTGATCCCCGCGCGGTAGATCAGGTTGTTGTGGTACCAGTGGTTGATCCCGGCGCCGATGATGATCGAGCACTTGCCCTGGGTCTTCGCCGCGGTCTGGGCCCAGCTGCGGGCGAATTGCAGCACCGTGTTCTTTCCGATGCCGGTATATTGTTCTTGCCAGGCGGGCGTATAGGCGCCGATCTCGTCGTAACTTTTCGGATAATCCCCTTCCAGGCCCCGCGAGACGCCGTACTGGCCGTTCATCAGGTCGAAGACCGTGGTCGCCACGATGGGGCCGTTCTCGCCCTGCAGGACCTTGGCGGGGACGCCGCGGATCGGCGTCTTGTCCTCGCCGAATTCGTGGAAGGCGACCTGCGCCACCTGGTCCTGGCGGCCCAGCAGGCTGAGCAGCGGGTCGTAAGCCGCGTCGTTTTCGCCGTCTTTCGCCTCGAGGTTCCAGTCCCCGGGCTTCTTCTGCCAACGGTGCCCGACGCTGCCCTTGGGCATGAAGGGCTCCGAGGTCTTCTCGTCGAAGACCAAGAATTTCCAGTCGCCCAGCTCGGCGTCGCGGTATTTCGCCAGGCGGTTCGCGCGGAGGAAGGGCCCGGGCTTGTAGTGATCCCCGTCCTTCACCAACTCGACCAGGAAAGGCAGGTCGCTGTATTTTTTTCCGTAGTCGACGAAGTAAGGCGTGCTGCGGTCCTGGTAGTATTCCTGCAGGATCACGTGGCCGACCGACATCCAGAAGGCCCCGTCCTGGCCGGGATTGACGGGAATCCACTGGTCCGCGTACTTCGAAACCTGGCTGAAGTCGGGCGAGAAGACCACCATCTTGCTGCCGTTGTGCCGCGCCTCGGCGGCGAAGTGGCAGTCGGGAGTCCGGGTCATGTTGAGGTTGGCGCCCATGACGGCCAAGAACTTCGAGTTGTACCAGTCGGCGCTCTCGGCGACGTCGGTCTGCTCGCCGAACATCTCCGGCGAGGCCGGCGGAAGGTCGCAGTACCAGTCGTAGAAGCTCAAGTTCACCCCGCCCATCAACTGGAGGAAGCGCGAGCCGGAGGCGTAGCTCAGCATCGACATCGCGGGAATCGGCGAGAAGCCGGTGATGCGGTCGGGCCCGTATTTTTTGACGGTGTAGATATTGGCGGCCGCAATGATCTCCTGGGCCTCGTCCCAAGCCAGGCGGCGGAAGCCGCCCTTCCCCCGCGCCCGCTGGAAGCGCGCCCGCGCCTCGGGGTTCGCCATGATCGACTCCCAGGCCTCGACGGGGTCGCTGAACTTCGCCTTGGCCTCCTTCCACAGGTCGATCAGGGCGCCGCGGATGTAGGGATACTTGACGCGGATGGGGCTGTATAAATACCAGGAAAAGGAAATCCCGCGCTGACAGCCGCGCGGCTCGTAACCTGGCAGAGATTTTTCCAGCGCCGGGTAATCCAGGGCCTGCATCTCCCAGGTGACGATGCCTTCCTTGACGTGGATGTTCCAGGAGCAACCGCCGGTGCAGTTGACGCCGTGGGTGCTGCGCACCACCTTGTCGTGCTGCCAGCGGTTCCGGTAGAACTCCTCCCAGTCGCGGGTCTGCGGCGAAATCAAATCCTTGATCCAACTCATGACAAGCCTCCATGACTGGGTTTCGCGGTCTTTTTCCTGCGTTTCCGCCAGGACAGGTCCATGAGGCCCAGGAACAGCACGCAGCCGCCGACGCCCAGGAAGACGAATTTTTTCTGGAAGCCGGTGGACTCCTGGCCCTGGCGGTCGGCTTGGAAGAGGAAGGCCTTCAGGGCGAAGGCCTCCTCGCCCGTCAGGGGCCGCGGCACGTAGATCTCGCGCATGATGTTGAAGCCGGTCTTGCGCAGGGCCTTGGAGAGGCCCGCGTCCTCGTAGCGCGAATAAACTTGGGTCAAATCGAGCGCCAGGCTCCCCCCGCCCAGAGGGCCCTGCGAACCGACGCTATGGCAGGAGATGCAGGCGGGCCCGCCGTTGGCCAGGGGACGCGAGCCCAGGAACAGCTCTTGGCCGAGCTGGATATCCTGCGGGGTCGCCGCCGTGGCGGGCTTGTCGTCGATCGGCTTCTCCACCGGACCGCCCTGCTGGATGAAGGCCAGCAGCTGTTTCACCTCGTCGGGCGAGAGGTCGTGGTCGGGCATCTTCTTGCGCTTGAATTTCTCGAAGAGCTGGGTCGCGACGGGATCCCCGGCGCTGATCATGGATTGCGAGGATTGGATCATCTTGATGAGCCAATCCTCGGAGCGCCGCTCGCCGACGCCCTTCAGGTCGGGCCCGACGTCGTCGCCTCCGCCGACGGTGTGGCAGCTGCTGCACTTCTTTTCATAATATTCCGCGGCGTCGAAGGCCGCATGCAAGGCGGCCGCGTAGAGGAGGGTTCCCAACAGGGCGGCCCCGAAGAGCAGGGAAACCCACCGGTTGATATTCTGGCAATGCTTGATTTCCTTCCACGTCTCGGCTTTCACATTTTTATCCTCGCCCAAAATGTAATTCGTTCTCGCCTCGGTAAAAATGACCCGACTCAGGCCTCCACATGATGGGGGTCATGCGCGTCGCCCCGCAACAGGGCCTCCAATCGGCTCTTGGGGATGAAAATCACTTGGCAATCCTCGGCCGCCACGCCCGTGCAGCAAAACGGCGAACCCGCCACCACGTGGGAGATGCCGAAAATCCTGCCTTGGGGGGCGAACCAGGACTCGGCGGCGCAGATCTTGCCTCCGCTGGAAAGCTCCACCCGGCCCGAACGGATCAAAAAGACCCCGTAGGGCATATGCCCCTCGTAGAAGAGCACTTGGTCGCGGTGAAAGGTGAGCGCCTGGCCTTGAGCGATGGCTTCACTCCATTGGGATTCGCTGAGGGCGGAAAAGTCCTTCTCCATTGGCCCGAAGATAACGGAGGCGGGCTGCGGGCCCAATGACCCCGGGCAGTGGGGGACCTGATCTAAATCATATGGCGTGGATCTATTCGATTTCGGCGGCTTCGAGGAGGGATTCGGGATTGAGTATGGTGATGCAGCGCTCTTGGACCGAGATCCAGCCGCCCTTCTTGAACTCGGAGAGCAGGCGGATCGCCGTCTCTTGGGTGACGCCGATCATCTCGGCCATCTCCTCGCGGGAGAGCTCGAGGTGGATCTGCACGCCCTTCTTGGCGGGCTTGCCGTAAGTCTGCTGGAGCATCACCAGCAGCTCGGCCATGCGTTGCCGCACGGGACGCTGCGCGATGCTGGTCGCCAGGTCCTCGGCGCTGCGCAGCTCGACGGAGAGTTTGCGAAGCAGGTCGAAGGCGAAGCGGGGATTTTCGCCGATGACGGAAAAGAAAGCCGCGCGATCGACGCAGCAGATGGTCGACTCTTCCAAGGCCTCCGCGGTGGCGTGATAGGGCTCTTCGGCAAAGAGGGAGCGATAGCCCAGGATGTCCCCGGGCCCGCAGATGCGGACGATCTGGCGCCGGCCGTCGATCCCGGTCTTGTAGAGCTTCACCCGGCCCGAATACACACCGTAGAGCCCGAAGGCCTGGTTCCCCTCGTAGAAGATGATCTGGCCCTTGAGGTAGCGGTTGGAGGTTTTGTGGCTGTTTAATTTCTCCAGGGCCTCGTGGTCGAGGTTGCAGAGCACGCCCATGGATCGGGACTGGCACTCGGTGCAGGAGGGCGCGGGTTTGGAGTTGGGAGGAGGCATTCGATCAAGTCTATGAAAGCATTCGGGCAAAGTCAATGTAAGCCCTTGCGCTAACCGACGGCAGGTTCCCCCAATGGCCAGGGCAAGACCGCGCCCGCGGGGATGGGATCGATCCAAACCCGGCGAAATTCCCTATCCTGCATGCGGCAGGCCTTGGCCCGGCAGCGGTAAGGAGGGTTAGCGGTCATCCGCCGCCACAGCGCTTCGAGGCTTTCTTCGGGGAAACGCCCGACGGTCAGCGGCGTGAAGTCGCAGGGGCACATCTCGCCGCCCGCTCCGAGGTAGAATTGGGTGTTGGCCGCGAAGCAGAAGGCGCCGCCCTCTCCGCTCGTCAGCAGGGATTGGGCGGAGATGCCGGGGAAATCAGGTCTCGCGCGGTAAGACGCCACGAACCGCCGTATGATTTTTCGGTCGCAGGGACGCAAGAGACAGTCTTCGCTACGCAGCCAAGGTCCGCTGGGAATGGCGTCGAAAAAGGTGACTTCGTTCACGCCCAGCTCGCGGCCCAGCTCCATCGTCTCCTCGAAGACCCCGGCCGCAAGGCGCGCCGGACTTAGATAAGAGGAGATGCCGACCAGGGCGCCCCGGCTGCGCCAGCGCCGGATACCCGCCACGGCCTTCGCGAAGAGGCCGGGACGCCCGCGCAGCCGGTCGTGCTCTTCCGCGCGCACCGAGTCGAGCGAGACGAAGGCGCCCATCAGGCCCTGCCCCGGCAAGGCCTCCGTCCAGGCCTCGCCCAGGTATTCGCCGTTGGTGAAGAGAATCGCCTTTGCCCGTTCCGGGTCGACCGAAGACAATAGCTCTCCCAAATCCCGGCGCAAGAGCGGCTCCCCTCCCAGGAAAATGATTTGAGTGGCCCCCAAGCGCAGGGTCTGCGCGATCGCCTCGCGCCAGACGTCGGCGGAAAGCTCCCGTTGCCGGCTCCCATTATAATGGAGCGCCGAGCAGTGCTCGCAGCGGCATTGGCAGGCACGATTCACCGCGAGGGTCGCGACGGCGGGGATGCGCCGCCCGGTGAAGCGGCGCCGCAGCCTCATCTGGAGGGAGCGCCGGCCGGCCTCGGAGGCGGGCGGCGTTTGGTAGAGGGAATAGACCGGCGAACCGCGGTAAAAGCCGATGGGGCGGCGGGCGGAGAGCTTGCCGAGGTAATTCAAGAGGTAATCCCGAATCTCCGCGGGCAAGGGAAGGCCCTCGCGCAGCTCGAGGCGGCCCTCCGCATAGTCCACATGGAAATCAAAGTCCGGAAGGTCGGTCGCCGCGGTCTCCACGGGGGAAGCTCCATTCGAGGCGATGGCCGAAGCCCTCGCGGTTGTCGATCCAACGCGCCCGCTCGACGCGGAACTCCCAGAGGTGGGACAAGACGTTGCTTGGGAGATAATTGCCGGCCTCCGCGAAGCGCGCGAGGTAGCCCATCAGGCAGGCCGTCGCATCCCGCGGGGCCGCGACGCTCCCCCACAATTGAGCCCCGCGGATCTCCCTCGGCTCGGTACCGGCGTAAGCGACGGAGGCGGCAGCGCGGGGATCGCGGAGGATCTCCTGGATATGCCGGGTCTCGCGGGCGGAGAGGAAGATCAGGCGGAAGGGTCGGGCATCCAAAGCGTAGAACAGGGGCGCGGCATGAGGCCCCTCCCTCCCCGCCGTGGCCAAGTGCATCGCCCGGTGCTCGGCTAAAAAGTCGAAGAGTTCTTTCACGCCCCGACCTCCGCGAGCAGCGCTTCCAAATCCGCGACGATCTTTCGGTACAGGGTCTCGGCTTGGATGGGGTCGTAGTCCTCATGGAATTTCTTCGCCACCCCCATCCGGCTCAAGTCCCAGCGCCGGTCGCAGCGCAGCCCCTCCCGTTCCAGGCAATGCCGGACGCAGGCCAGCGGACAGCCGTCCAGGGCGAGCACGACGTCGGCGGAGCGGGCCCTACGGAGCAGCGACTCGACGCCGCCCCCGATCCCGGCGATGCAGGACATCTCCGCGCGGCCCTCGCGGTCGAGCCGCAAGGCGATATCATTCGCCATCTGCGCGGCGGAGGAGCAGCCGGAACAGCTGTAGACCAGGATTTTTCGAGCGGGGGATGAGAAATCGCGCGTCATGGGAACATAGGACGACGGGGAAGTCGCGAATTCCAATGACTAAAGTCAAACTAGAAGAAAATGATTCGCCGACCCAGAGTAAATCTGGGCCGGCTAAAGCCCAGGGGGCGCCTGCTGGCTCCCCCTTCAACCCCCATCGATCTCAACAAATTGTTTTGAAAT
>JAANMT010001385.1_pt1 | contig 24053 bp, 17 predicted proteins | sample 7279711 | NCBI WGS metagenome assembly JAANMT01 (sample SAMN14094538, study PRJNA606508) | bioreactor metagenome | isolation source: A lab-scale SPAN reactor treating ammonium-rich wastewater day 1 | place: Ireland: Galway | collected 2017-01-16 | reverse complement strand
AATCGAATACTTCCGATTTCATTGCAAATCTTTCAATTTGTGAAACAACTTGTTGCTACTAATATAATACTTTTAAGATCTAATGCGTAAGGTCAGTTATTGTCTTTTTAATTGCAAAATACGCCTGCATTCTTTCCATAACCTATCGTAACACCTTATGTACCATTCCAATTGTGAAATTCAGACGCAGGATTGTGCAGAAAAATCCGTATGTCCGAAATGTAAATTTATCAGGAATAGATTGTTTCCCCCCGACGAGCAATAAAATGTACGAATAATACTTTTACTTATCTGATTTACCGTTGCAGGCGCGATACCGCTTGTTTGCTTGTATTGCTTGTTAATATGGGTAGATATATGACAATAAAGCGAAATGGTCGGGCGATGGGATTATACGGCAAAAAAATGCAAAATAAAGATGGCCATTCGGAAAAAAAGTGTAGATTTGCACTTGAGTTGAGCGGCAATCTCTCCCCTGAGTGCTGCGCAAAGATGCTCAAGCCTGGGGTGTTTAAATATCCCGGGCTTTTTTGTAGCTTAAACGAAATAAGCAAAACTTGAATTCGACATTCAAGTGCAACGGTTTAGATATACAGAATACAGTTTAAATCTTAATTCCTAATTCGTTCCAACGCATAGCATTACGCCCGCAGCGATAAATTTTAACGTTCTATTTTGCGTATTTATCGAAAAAATCTCGTATTTTTGTACTCTATTTCCATGCGGCTTGCCGCTCAGGAGAGATGGCCGAGCGGCTGAAGGCAACGGTTTGCTAAACCGTCGTAGTGTTAATGACGCTACCGAGGGTTCGAATCCCTCTCTCTCCGCAGAACTGCCCTTGTCTTATTTAAGGCGAGGGCTGTTTTCGTTTACGGCCAAATCAAGCCGACGGAAAGAATCCGTATCTTTGCATTTTAGTCTTTTTTGTTCTCTTGTTAATTACTTCGGGGTAAGTTATGAAGTTTACATATTTCGGACATTCTTGTTTCCAGCTGCATACGCAAGGGAAAATTCTGCTTTTTGACCCGTTTATATCGCCTAATCCGCTTGCTTCCGCTGTTTCGTTGCAAGGTATACAAGCCGACTATATTCTAATTTCTCATGGGCACTCAGACCACATAGCCGATGCAGTAGCACTGCAGAGGCAGACGGGCGCAACGGCAGTCGCAAATTGGGAAATATGCAGCTGGCTTGAGCGGCAGGGCGTGGAGCGTACTCACCCGATGAATACGGGCGGAAAATGGAAATTTGATTTTGGAACTGTGGCAATGACCTCTGCACTTCATTCAAGCAGTTTTCCCGACGGTTCTTATGCCGGAAATCCCAGCGGTTTTATTATAGCAAACGATGAAGGCACGTTTTATTATTCCGGCGATACGGCTCTTTCCTCAGAAATGGCTTTACTTGGAAAACGTTTTGATATTAATGTTGCCGCTTTGCCGATTGGTGATAATTTCACAATGGATTATCAAGATGCGGCTTATGCGTCAGAAATGTTGCAATGCAATACGGTTATCGGCACACATTACGACACTTTCGGCTATATCGAAATAGACAAGGAAGCGGCACGGCAATATTTTGTATCGCAAAAAAAGACATTGCTATTGCCGGCCATAGGAGAAACAATAGAAATTTAAGCGAGTTCAACGCTTCTTAAGCTCTTGTTTGCAAGTGTTTATATTCTCTGTTACGAATATTGTGAAACGTTGGCTTAATTTCGCGTAAAATTATTTGCCGATAAAAAAATACGGGACAATGCCATGGGAAAGCATTGCCCCGTATTTTTATGTTAATCGAACGGAATTTTACTCAGCAGGAGTTTCCGTTGTCTGCTCCGGTATTACATCTGTGTCGGAATCTTCAGCGGCACGTCGTTCGGCCGCTGCCACGTCAATCACTCCTGCATTAGAGCGGTCGCCACGGTCGGCGTTAGGTACCGGATGTACTGCATTGTAAGCGTCAATTTCAGCCTGGTCTTTACCGCGGAAGTACTCCGTAGCCGAAAGAACGATTTTTTTGGCTTCCTTATCAAATTCAACCACTTTGAGCGGTAATGTATCACCTACATGAAAAAACTCGGCTATATTGCGAACGGGAGCGAAAGATAGTTGAGATACAGGTACAAATCCGTCTACGCCCATGGGTAATTCGACAATAATACCTTTTTCAATGATACGTTCTACTTTCCCTTCGGCCTCTGCACCAACATTATAGCGTTCACCAAAAGATTCCCACGGATTTTCCATTATTTGTTTATGTCCGAGAGCTATTCGGCGATTCGAAGAATCTACACTGAGTACAACAACTTGCAATTCGTCGCCTTTCTTCACAAATTCGCCGGGATGACGAATTTTCTTTGTCCATGACAAGTCGCTGATATGCACCAAACCGTCTACTCCGGGCTCAAGTTCTACAAAAAGTCCGAAATTGGTAAGATTGCGTACTATTCCTTGATGAACGGAACCAACGGGATATTTCTGCATGAGGTCTTGCCACGGGTCAGGGTCAAGTTGCTTCATACCGAGAGCGAGTTTTTTCTCTACCTTATCAATATTAAGCACAACCGCCTTAACGATTTGCCCCATCGACACGATTTGCGACGGATGCTTGACGTGTTGTGTCCATGACATTTCGGAAATGTGTATCAATCCTTCTACGCCCTTCTCGATTTCGATGAATGCGCCGTAGTCGGTCAGCGATACAACTTTGCCGTGTACGGTAGAAGTCGGTTCGTATTTTTCGCCTATCGTGTCCCAAGGATGAGGTGTAAGTTGTTTCATGCCGAGAGAAATGCGGCGTTTGTCCGCGTCGAAATCCAGCACAACGACTTGAACTTCCTGGTCGAGCGATACGATTTCGGACGGATGTGCCACACGCCCCCACGACAAGTCGGTAATATGTACCAAGCCGTCTACGCCGCCGAGGTCGACGAATACGCCGAAATCGGAAATAGCCTTGACTGCTCCTGCAAGTACCAATCCTTTTTCGAGAGTTTGCAGAATTTTTGAACGTTGGTCGGCAAGCTGCTCTTCGAGAAGAATTTTATGGCTGACGACTACGTTTTCGTTTGGATGATTGATTTTAACAACGCGAACATCTATGGTTTTGCTTACCCAAGCATCGAAATCGCGCACGGGGCGCACGTCAATTTGGGATCCGGGTAAGAATGCCTCTATGCCGAGCAATTCCACAACCATACCGCCTTTGATGCGCCGAAGTATACGCACGGGAACGATTTGTTGCGTTTCGTGAAGTTTGAGAATATCTTCCCACGTTTTCATGAAGTCGGCGCGGCTGCGCGACAGAACGAGATTGCCTTTCGGGTCTTCTATGCGCTCAATGTAAACGTCTACAACGTCGCCTATGCTCAACAATTCCGAGCCGACAAATTCCGAAACCGGAACAATGCCGTTGGATTTGAAGCCAACATCAATATAGATGTTGTCCTTGGTGATAGAAACGACTCTCCCTTTTACAAGTTCGTCGACTTTAATTTCCGAGAATGACTTATTCAGCATCGAGCCGAAGTCTATGCTTTCTAATTTATCGTCTAACTTGCCGTCGAGAATATCGGACAATGTATAGGCGCGTTTTTCTGCGGGCTTGAGGTCGGGCTGTTGCGCTGACGCTTCAGCCGGCGCAAGCGGTTGCTCTTCAAGAGCGGTGTCGGTAGTTTCAGACATAAAAAATTCCTTGTAGTATCGTTTTTCCGGTGGCCGCCAATCCCCGATAAAACGATACAGCGGCATATTTTGTAAAACAACTAAAATTATGCGGCGGCACGAGAATAAGAGCGCAAAAATACGAATATTGCGCCGAACAGCCAAGAGTTTTTCGATAAGCAGGCTTAGAACTTAACATCGGCCTAAGCGGATTTTGTCTGATGAAAGTATTGCGAAAACTGTCGTTACGCAATGCGGCTACGGCTTTACGCAAAGATGTTTAACAGTATAAGAAGCGGGTGCTGTTTCCGCCGGTTGTTTGGGCGGAATATGAAATGTTTGTAAGTTTGCGCATCCTTTTCAGTGTGATTTATAGGTGTATCTGTTATTTATGGCTGAAAAGGAGTCTGTTTTACTGTCCAAGTAAATCTATAAGCGTCGTTTGCGGCGCATTTCCACGCTATTATGGCTAAAATTATCGGCGAAGAAGTACAACGCGATTTTTTCTTTGAGAAGAATAATGATCACAATAAACAATTATTGCGTATCGCTTTAGAGCGTGGCGCAAAGATGCGGCGCGGCGGCGGTGAAAAAGCAACCGAGAAGCACAAGGCCAAAGGAAAACTTACGGCAAGAGAGCGTGTAGCATTATTATCCGATGAAAATAGCGACTTCTTGGAAATAGGGCTTTTGGCTGCCGACGGAATGTACGCGGAACAAGGCGGTGCGCCGTCTGCCGGCGTGGTTGCCGGAATTATTCGGGTATGCGGACGCGAATGCATGGTGGTAGCCAATGACGCAACCGTCAAAGCAGGAGCATGGTTTCCGATGACGGCAAAGAAAAATCTTCGCGCACAGGAAATTGCCGTCGAGAATAAGCTTCCTATTATTTACCTTGTCGACTCGGCCGGCGTGTTCCTGCCTATGCAAGACGAGATATTTCCCGATAAAGAGCATTTTGGCCGTCAGTTTCGCAATAATGCCGTGTTGTCGGCACTCGGAGTGCCGCAAATAGCCGCTATTATGGGGCCTTGCGTAGCGGGCGGTGCATATTTGCCGATTATGAGTGATGAAGCACTTATCGTAAATGGTACGGGAAGTGTTTTTTTGGCGGGGCCGGCACTTGTCGAGGCCGCAATCGGAGAAAAAACCGGAGTAGAACCGCTTGGCGGTGCAGCAATGCATTCGTCGGTTAGCGGCGTTGTAGACTACAAAGTGGAAAGCGATGAAGAGGCAATTGCAACAATCCGCTCTTTGGTCGAGAAATTTTCGTCGAAAATAGGAGCAAAACCGATATTTGACCGTAGCATTTCAAAACCGCCCCACTTCCCCGAAGAAGAAATTTTCGGCATACTTCCCGATAATCGCGCCAAACCATATTCCACTTACGAAATATTGGCACGCCTGCTTGACGATTCCGAACTCGACGAATATAAACCCGATTACGGACGCACAATAATTTGCGGCTACGGCAGAATTGACGGCTGGGCTGTCGGAATTGTGGCAAATAATCGAGAAATAACGCGAAACGGGCGCGGCGAAATGCAGGTTGGAGGAGTAATTTATTCGGATAGTGCCGATAAAGCCGCAAGATTTATAATGAATTGCAATCAAAGACTAATTCCGTTAGTATTTTTGCAGGACGTAACCGGTTTTATGGTCGGAACTCGCGCCGAACAAGGCGGTATCATCAAAGACGGTGCTAAAATGGTAAATGCCGTTGCCAATTCCGTAGTTCCAAAATTCACGTTCATTATCGGCAACAGTTACGGTGCGGGAAATTACGCTATGTGCGGTAAAGCTTACGACCCGCGGTTGATTTTTGCTTGGCCGTCGGCACAAATTGCGGTGATGAGCGGCACGTCGGCGGCAAAAACACTGCTGACAATTAAACTTGCCGCGCTGGAAAAAGAAGGAAAGCATCTTACGGAGGCCGAGCAAGCCGCATTGCTGACCGAAATCCAAGATAAATATAATGAACAAACAACGCCGCATTATGCGGCTGCACGACTTTGGGTGGACGGCATAATTTCACCGTTGGATACACGGCGCATTATCTCTACAGGAATAGCTTGTGCCTCTCATAACGACGATATGCCCGAATGGAAAAGCGGTGTGATGCAAACCTGAGTTGTTCGGGAATGCCTCGCCGCATGTACCGCTTCGTGCCTGTAAACCGTAAAATAATCATTTAATAATTTTAACAGGGTTTCTTTGATGAAACGTTCCGCTATCTTCCTTATTTGCAGTGCGATTACGCTTTCGCTTACGGCGGCGAGTTGCGGCCGCAAAAGTGAAAGTTCCTCGCCCGTAACCGATTCAAAAAACAGTAAATCGTATAATGTAAAGCTTTGGAAAAAGTACGATGTTCCGCCCGGTGCAGACCCAAGCGTGCCGGATTCTCTCGGTGGTGCTGGTTTCGAGAAGATAGCCGAAAAAATGGGATTTCAGACTTATACTGTAAAAGATGATGAGATTAAATATTTCGGCGACCCGAGAGCCAAAGTAGGCGGCGAAATACATATAGTTTCCAATCAATTCCCGGCCACGTTCCGCCCCGAAGGTCAAAACTCAAACTCCGTTTACAATGCGGACGTAAAAGGCTCGGTCTATGAAACGCTTTTGGGAACGCATCCGCTGACTCGCGAATGGATGCCCGGGCTTGCATCTCATTGGAAAATCGGCGACGACAAAATGACTTTCATTTTCCGAATTGACCCGAACGCACGATTCAGCGACGGTAAGCCGGTAACTTCGGAAGATGTTGTTGCAACGTGGAAACTGCTTATGGACGAAACGATACTTGAGCCTTCTTCGCAATTGGTTTACAGCAAATTCGAACAACCCGTCGCAATAAGCAAGTATTTGGTGCAGGTAAAGTCGAAAACATTGAATTTCCGCAATTTATTATATTTCGGGGCCGGTATGCTTATCCAGCCGGCGCATGAAATCGGTAATCTGACCGGCAAAGAATATTTAGAAAAATATAATATGAATATGCCCGCAGGTTCGGGCGAATATATTTTGTTGCAGGAAGACCTTAAAGAAGGCAAGCGATATATTCTTACGCGCCGCGACGATTATTGGGCAAAAGATTATACGGCAGGAAAATATGCCGGAAATTTCGACCGTATAGTTTATGAAGTAGTTACGGATAATCCGACCATCGAATACGAAAAATTCAAAAACGGCGATGCGGATATGTTCCGTTTTACTATGAACTCTACGGAAAAGTGGATAAAAGATGTTGATTATGACGCGATTAAAAACGGCTGGGTGCGCCGTCTGCGAATTTTTACCGACGGTCCGATGGGAACGGGAGGCTATGCCTTTAATATGCGTAAGCCGCCTTTTAACGACCGCCGTGTGCGTAAAGCCTTCGGCTATCTTTTCCCTCGCAAACAAATTATAGAAAAATTGCTGTACAACGAGTACGAGCCGTATGATTCGCATTACCCGAACACCGTGTATGCAAATCCGAATAATGAAAAAGTGGAGTTTAATCCGGAATTGGCAAATCGTCTGCTTGACGAAGCCGGCTGGTCGCAGCGCAATGCACAAGGCATTCGTACCAAAAACGGAGTTCCGCTTTCAATAGAAGCCTCTATAACCAAGCCGCAAGAGCGTTTCGTTACGCCGTATCAGCAGGAGCTTCGCAAAGCGGGAGTCGACCTGAAACTTAAAAATGAAGATTGGACATCTACAATCAAAAATATAGATGCCCGCAATTTTACTGTTTTCCCGTTCGGGTACAGCGGATTGGTTACTCCAAATCCCGAAACATCGCTTAGTTCCAAGCTTGCCGATAAATCCGACAACAATAATATTCAGGGCGTGAAAAATGCCCGAATAGATGTATTGCTTGATGAATATGACAAAACGTTCGACGTAAAACGACAAGTGGAAATCATACGTGAAATTGACGGTATATCCGACTCGATTTATTATGATGCGATGCAATGGAACCCGCGTGGTATTCGGGTAGCGTATTGGGATAAGTTCGGAATGCCGGAATATGTGTTGCCGCGTCAGGCTCAGTTGAGTTATGTCTATCAGACAATAGCACTTACATGGTGGTACGAGCCCGAAAAAGCCGCTGCCATAGCCGAAGCCAAGAAATCGAAGAAAGATTTGGGTGGCAATAAGGATATTCAGGAAGTTCTGTATTGGAAAAATCTGAAGTAAAGGTCAGATATTTTTACTTCCCTACGATAGAGGCAAATTTTTACCGCAATTTATCAACGCTTGACGAAGTAGCTCTATGTTTGATTATTTCATACGCAGGTTGTTGCTGACAATTCCTACGTTTATCGGTTGTACGATTGTGGTGTTTACCATAGTTACTCTTGCACCCGGCGGGCCATTGGAGCAACAAATACAGGCACTGAAAAAAGGCGGAGGAGAAACGGGCGGCGGCGGCGGCTTGGCCGGCGAGCAAACATTGCCTCCGCAGGCATTGGAAGACCTCAAAGAGTTCTATGGATTTGATAAGCCTATTTGGAAACAATACATTATATGGCTCGGCGTTTGGCAGCGCGATGCCGAATCGTTCAAGGTTGAGTTGAACAAACGTCGTTTGGTAGGCGGTGGTCACAGCCTAATGCTGACAAACGATTTCAAAATTGTTGATGCCGATAATCCTTCCGAAATTGCAAAAGATTGGAAATGGGAAGAAGCCGCACCCGATGCACAAGGCAATAAACGTTATAGAATATACCGCACGGAGTTCAGCGGAGTTTTAACTGGTAATTTCGGCAAATCATATAAATATCCGGGTAAAACCGTGATGGAACTGATTGTAGACAGAATGCCGATTTCCACGCAATTCGGAATTGTAGGGTTGATTCTAAGCTATACGCTCTGTGTATATTTAGGCATACAAAAGGCTTTGCGGCATAATTCGGTATTCGACTTCGTTTCATCTACTTTGGTGTTTGTTGCATATTCGATACCGGGCTGGGCTTTCGGTGCCGTATTATTGGTGATTCTCTGTACGCAAACATTTTTCCCTATATTGCCTTTGGGCGGCTTTGAGTCCATTGATTATTCGGATTTACCGTTCTTCGATAAAATCTGGGATAGAGTCATACACTTTGTATTGCCGCTGACCGCATATACTTTGGGCGGCTTTGCATCGCTTACGATGCTGATGAAAAACTCGTTACTCGATAATTTATCACAGGATTATATACGCACGGCATTTGCCAAAGGAATACGCGAGCAACGTGTAATTTGGCTTCATGCAATGCGCAATTCGATAATACCTATTGTTACGAATATCGGCTATTTGATAGGAGTATTCGTGGCGGGCAGTTATCTTATCGAGCGTGTGTTCAATATTGACGGCATCGGCAAACTGACTTTCGACTCCGCCGTTGCACGCGATTATCCAATTGTATTTGCATTTACGGTAATTTCGGTGATTATCACGCTTATGGGCTCGATTATCTCCGACCTTATACTTTCTTTAACCGACCCGCGCATCCGATTTAAATAAATAATTCGGCGTAATTACTATGGCGAAAAGCGCATCAGATTCGAAACAAAAAACGGAAATTCTCACAATAAATCAGCGTCGCTGGCGTAAATTCAAATCGCTGAAGCGTGGATATGTTTCATTGTGGATACTTGCCGTTTCCTATACACTTTCAATGTTTTTGCCGCTGTTGGTAAGTAATAAAGCATTGTATGTAAATTACAACGGTAATTCGTATTTTCCGGCAGTCCGAGATTTATTGGATTTACCGGTAATCGGTGCTTTGGGCGGCTCTAATTTCATATCGGGCGAAACACTTGGGCAGCAAGGTAACGCTGCCGAATGTAATTATCGTCAGTTGCAAAAACAATATGAACAAGAAAACGCCGGCAACACAGTCATCATGCCGCTATATCCTTACAGCTCTAACGAGGATATAAGTTCCGGCATTGGCGAACAAGCCGAAATAGTTGAGCAATTTGCCGCGCCTTTCGAGTCCAAAAACGGATCCGTTCCGCGACTGTTGGGAACCGACGACCGCGGGCGCGACGTTTTTTCGCGTCTTACTTACGGTTTCCAAATTTCTATGTCTTTCGCTTTGCTCGTAGCGTTTTTGGAATATCTTATCGGTATTCCCATCGGTGCGATTATGGGCTATTTCGGCCGCGGATTCGATTTGATGATGCAAAGATTTATGGAAATATGGGGATCCTTGCCCTATCTTTTCCTTATTATTATCATAGCGTCGTTAATAACGCCTAATTTCATTCTATTGGTTGGCCTTGTAACAATATTTGCTTGGATGGGGCCGGCCGCCCAAATGCGCTCGCAGGTCTATCGTGAAAAAACGCGCGATTATGTTGCAGCTGCGATTTCTATCGGCGTTCCCACGAGAAAAATACTGCTTAAGCATATTCTTCCCAATTCATTAGTACCGATTATCACTTTTTTGCCGTTTGCAATAGTCAGCGGTATCGGAGCATTGGTCAGCTTGGATTTCTTGGGATTCGGGTTGCCGCCCACAACCGCCAGCTGGGGCGAAATGGTTGGAGTAGGGCTTGCTTATGTAACCGACGGCTATTGGTGGTTAGTGCTTGTACCGCTCGGTGCCATGTTTACAACACTTATACTTGTGGTATTTATAGGCGAGGGCGTTCGCGAAGCGTTCGACCCCAAAGTGTTCAGCCGTCTGCGATAATCAGTGCCGGACTTCCGTTACCGAACTATTTTTGCGAAAGCAATACATTATGCAGGAAAAACTTTTCGAAATACGAAACCTTAAAACTTACTTCGATATTGATGGGAAGTGGGCAAAGGCTGTAGACGGAATCTCGTTTGATATTTATCAGGGTGAAACGCTTGGCATTGTGGGCGAATCCGGCTCGGGGAAATCGGTTGCTTCACTTTCGCTGTTAAAACTTATTCCCGACCCGCCGGGCAGAATTATGCCCGAAAGCAAAGTTATCTATAAAGGTAATGATGCAAAGGAATTGGCAGAGAAAATCGGCTATCCGGCTGCGAAATTCAACGCAGATGGCGGAATAAATATAGTTGACCTCGACTACGAACAAATGTATAAAGTGCGCGGCTCGAAAATAGCCATGATTTTTCAAGAGCCGATGACATCATTGAATCCTGTTTTTAAAATAGGAATGCAGATAGCGGAAGTAATGATGGCACACGAAGGCCTCGACGAAAAAAAAGCTCTTGAGCGTGCAGTAGAAATGTTGCGGCTTGTCGGTATCCCCGCGCCGGAAAAGCGAATTTACGATTATCCGCACCAATTTTCAGGCGGGATGAGGCAACGCGTAATGATAGCCATTGCATTGGCTTGCAATCCTGCATTGCTTATAGCCGATGAACCGACAACCGCTCTCGACGTTACGATTCAGGCGCAGATATTGGAACTTATGCTTACACTGAAAGAAAAACGGCGCGAAGCGGCTATTGTGTTGATAACTCACGACCTTGCAGTTGTGGCCGAAATGTGCCAAAGAGTTATCGTGATGTACGGCGGCAAAATTCAGGAAGTAGCCAATGTAGTGGAACTTTTCAAAAACCCGTTGCACCCTTACACGATAGGGCTGCTGGAGTCAATTCCGCACGCCGATAAACCCGGTGAAAAGGCCGAACGCTTAAGGGCTATTCCCGGTAATGTGCCAAGCATTATGAATTTTCCCGTCGGATGCAAATTCAGCACTCGCTGCAGCCGTAAGATCAGTATTTGCGACACGGTAGAACCGCCTTTAGTAGAAATTACGCCCGACCATTTTGTACGTTGCCATGTAGTCAAAACGCAAATGACCGGCGGAAGGAGCGAATCGTAAAATATGAGCGATAATACTCAAAAACTGCTTGAAATAAGTAATTTGCAAGTGTACTTTCCAGTGCCTGGCGGCATATTACAACGGAAAGTTGCCGAAGTTAAGGCCGTTGACGGAGTTTCTTTTACTTTGCACCGCGGCGAAACATTGGGGCTTGTGGGCGAGTCAGGTTGCGGCAAAACTACAGTCGGGCGTGCAATTATTAATATTCTGCGCCACGTATCGCCCGAAGTGCATATCGGCGGAAGCGTATATTTCTATGAAAAGGACGGAACGCGAACAGATTTGGCCTATCTTTCCAAAAAAGATATGCGCAAATTCAGGTCGAAAATTCAAATGATATTCCAAGACCCGTACTCTTCGCTTAATTCGCGGCTTTCGGTCAGGCAGATTATTGCCGAACCGCTTGAAATACACCGCCCCGATATGTCTGCCAAAGAACGTAATGAACAAGTTGAACTGCTATTGCAAAAGGTAGGCCTTCAGCCCGAATATGCCGCCCGCTTCCCGCACGAGTTTTCCGGCGGCCAAAGGCAGAGAATAGGAATTGCACGCGCTTTGGCTACGCGCCCGGACGTAATTATATGCGATGAACCGGTGTCGGCTCTCGACGTTTCCGTGCAGGCGCAAGTTATAAATCTGATGGAGGATTTGCGCCAAGAATTCGGAATGTCTTATTTGTTTATTGCTCACGATCTATCCGTTGTGCATCATATCAGCCGCCGCATTGCGGTAATGTATCTTGGCAATATGGTGGAAATAGGCGAGTCTGACGATGTGTATTTCCGCCCCAAACATCCCTACTCCATAGCCCTGCTTTCGGCTGTTCCGCAACCCGACCCCGAGCGTAAAGATAAACAGCGTATAGTTTTGCACGGCGATATTCCTAATCCGTTGAATAAACCTTCGGGTTGTAGTTTCCGAACGCGATGCCCGATAGCCCGACCTGAATGTGCCGATTTTACACCGCAACTTGCCGAGCATGAAAACGGACGTTTCGTTGCTTGTCCGTATGTGTGAAATGTGTGCCCGTACGGTAAATTCGGGCTTGTCGCACACAAAATCCGCAACAATCGTTTTTTTGTTGCATAACGGTCTGCAAATTAAATTCCGCATGTTTCCGATACGTTGTTTTCCGCTGAAAAAATGAAAGAAGAAGAACGGAACAATAATCCGCCGGACGCGAACCCGTATGCGAAAGATATATCGGCGGAGCAAAAGCGCAAAATAGACGGTCTGCGGCAAGCGGCAGAAAAAATTCGCATCGAGCTTGGCAAAGCAATTATAGGCCAGCGTGAGATGATTGACCTGCTTGCGGTTGCTGTTCTCGTAGAAGGTCATGTATTGATAGAAGGCGTTCCGGGAATAGCCAAAACACTAACGGCTAAATGCTTGGCCAAGACTTTGGACATAGAATTCCGGCGCGTTCAATTTACGCCCGATTTAATGCCGTCCGACATAATCGGAACATCTGTTTTCAATCCGAAAACAACAGATTTCGAGTTTAGGAGCGGACCATTATTTTCCAATGTGATTTTGATAGACGAAATCAATCGCGCACCGGCCAAAACACAGTCGGCATTATTTGAAGTAATGGAAGAACGGCAAATTACCGCAGACGGAACTACGTATTCTATGTCGCGTCCGTTTATTGTAATTGCAACTCAGAATCCCATTGACCAAGAAGGTACTTATCGCTTGCCCGAAGCGCAATTGGACAGATTCTTGTTCAAAATAGAAGTAGGCTATCCCAATATTGAAGAAGAAACGTTAATTCTTGCCGAACGTCATAAATGCAAGCATACAGCAGAATCTCCGGATATAAGCGCGGTGTTGTCGAGAGCGGAAATATTTGAATTTCGCGATACAATACATTCGCTTCACATCGAGGAAAAATTATTACGTTATATCTGTGCGATAGTCGGGCAAACAAGAAATAATCCGTTTATTTATTTGGGTGCATCGCCGCGCGCTTCGCTTGGGATAATGCACGCCGCAAAAGCGTTTGCGGCAATTCGCGGGCGTTATTTCGTAACACCCGAAGATATTAAGGACGTAGCCGTTCACGTTTTGCGTCATAGAATTATGCTTACGCCCGAAAAAGAGATGGAAGGGGAAACGCCTGACCTTGCGGTACGCCAAATCATAGAGCGCGTAGAAGTTCCGCGATAATTGTTGCGTAGAGAAAAATTATGGATTCTTTGGCAAAATCATATCCCGTAGTTTTTGAAAATTCAAGGTTTTAACTGTATTTTTGCGCTTTGCTCGACAAATATATTCGCCTTTTTCCATTATTTACAGGCTTTCATGCTATTTTCTACTCTGTCCGCCATCTGTTCGGATTATGCAAACGATTCGCCGTCGGAAACCGAATCGGTAAGCAAATTCGCATATTCTGCCGGCGGATACGGGCGTAGAATGTTAAATAACTTGGTGCAAAACGCAGCATGAAACCAACATGGCTGGAAACTCAAGCCGACGACGACAAGCAGTTGCAGAGCGAGCTTAGGCAAGCGGGCGCAATGCCTCGTCATATTGCCATTATTATGGACGGCAACGGCCGCTGGGCAGTAGAAAGAAATCTGCCTCGCGTGGCAGGGCACGAAGAGGGTATCGAAAGCGTTCGCGATATTGTTAAAGCGGCATCGCAAATCGGGATAGAATATCTTACGCTGTACGCTTTTTCAATGGAAAATTGGAAGCGGCCGCGTCAAGAAGTTTCGATACTTATGACGTTGCTTGAAAAGTATTTGCGCCAAGAAATCCGCGAGCTGCACGACAACGGCGTAAAACTGAAATCTATAGGCAAAACGAACGCTTTGCCTAAAAGCGTACAAAAACTTTTGCGTGAAGGCGCAGAAATGACCGCCGATAACACGGGGCTGACACTTACGCTGGCGTTAAGCTATAGCGGACGCTGGGACATAGCCCGTGCAATGCAGGTAATGGCGCTTGACGTTCGCCGCGGCACGCTTTCGCCTGAAGACATCACCGAGGAAAAAATCTCATCATATCTGCTTACAAGCGGAATGCCTGACCCCGATTTGCTTATTCGCACAAGCGGAGAAAAGCGATTAAGCAATTATTTGCTATGGGAAACCGCATACGCCGAAATGTATATCACCGACGCGCTTTGGCCTGATTTCCGCCGCAATGACCTATATAAGTCTTTGCTTGATTATTTCGGCAGAGAGCGGCGATTCGGAAAAACATCGGCGCAACTTCTCGATTCGGATAACCCGAAATCCGAGTGCGGATATCTACAGCGTCTTATGAATATGTTCTATGCAAAATAGCCGCTTCCGACGGTTAAACTCCTATTTTCGAGATAAAAGCGGCTTTATGATTTTGCCTTCATTCAGAAATTTCAATTTTTATCTTGCTCCGCTGTTCGCGTTTGCAATAGCATTTCTTTATTCAACAGGCGACATTCGAGCGCAAAATCAGCCGCGCTCGTATATTATTGCCGGAATCGGCATCGAAGGAAATAAATTCGCCGACGAGCAAACCATTATCGCTATTTCTGGGCTGCGCGTAGGAGATGAAATAAAAATCCCCGGCCCAAAACAACAAGAAGCCCTCAAATCACTCTGGCAACGCAATCAGTTCTCCGACGTTGATATTGCAGTTGATAAAATTACCGCACTCGGCGTATTCTTCACAATTAAAGTCAAGGAATTTCCACGTTTTGCATGGCTTGATGCCGAAGGTTACGACAAAGTATCGTTCGACGATATTAAAAAAGCCGTCGGTAAAATGCGCGGCGACATTCTTACGCCTTACGATGCTTACTTAGCGCGTTCCGCAGTAAAAAAAATATATGATAAAGAGGGTATGATGTTCGCCCGTATTACGACGGAAATAATGCCTACCGACACGCCGTCGTATTCTCGATTGGTAATGCGCATTGAAGAGGGCTCGGAATTTCATGTGGCACAAGTAACCTTTACGGGAAATTCAAAGGTAGATTCCGATGATTTGGCTGACGCGCTAGAGGACACACATTCCGCCCCTTGGTGGAAATTCTGGCGTTCATCCAAATTCGACAAAAATAAATACGAAGACGACAAGAAAAAACTCGTTACATTCTATCACAATAAAGGCTTTATAGATGCAGATATTATTCGTGATACGCTGATATACGACGACGAAAAACAGAAAGTAACAATAGGCATAGACCTATATGAAGGTAAGCAATATTTTATTCGTTCCATTAAATTTACCGGAAATACCGTTTATCCCGAAGAATTGCTGAAACGCCGCCTGAACATACCTGAAAAATCCGAATATGACGTAGAGAGATTTGAAAAAAATCTGACAGGCAACGAAGACCAAACGGACGTAGCCTCGCTGTATATGGATAATGGCTACCTTAATGCACAACTTATCAAGGAAGAACAAAAAGTCGGCGAAGATTCGGTAGATATTCTTGTACGGGTGTATGAAAAGGACAGGTATATCATAAGGCGCGTAGAAATAGTGGGCAATACGAAAACCAAGGATAATGTCATACGCCGCGAGCTTTACACTCGCCCGGGAGATTATTTCAGTCGTTCGGCAATTATACGCTCGATTCGCGGCTTAGGTGTTCTCAATTATTTCAATCCCGAAGCATTGCGCCCTGATATACGACCGGTTGACAATACCCGTGTTGATGTGGTCTATAAAGTAGAGGAGCGTTCCACCGACACTTTCAATGCGTCCGTCGGGATAGCGGGCTCGCTGGGGCTGACCGGTTCGGTTGGCATTACGCTCAATAATTTCTCACTTGCCGAACCTTTGCGCGGCGGTGGCGGTCAAATACTGAATCTTAATCTCGAATTCGGACAAGCGAGCAATTATCAAAATTACTCGCTTAGTTTTACGGAGCCTTGGCTGAATGGTTCGCCCACAACACTCGGCTTCAATATGTATTACTCCAATATTCGAATGTACGATATTACCCGGACCGGTGCGTCGTTGAATGTAGGGCGGCGATTGCGTTGGCCGGACGATTATTTTCGGGTAGATGCCAGCTTGCGCGGACAGCGTAATGTGCAAGGCGCGGCCGGCGGTATTTATTTGCCCGGAACAACAACCGAATTTACGATAAGTTCGTCAATAACCCGAATTTCGTTAGACAATTTGATTTTCCCTACAAGCGGTTCCAAATTTACTCTCGGCTCGCAGTTCGCAATGGGTGCGCTTGGGGTAGGCACTACGGATTATTGGAAAAATTCCCTTAATTTTGAAACAATTAGCCCGCTTGTAGCCGTTGATGGCAATCCGAGATTAGTGCTGTATCTTAGCGCGGAAGCAGCATATCTGACCGGTATACGGCAGGATACAACTATTCCGTCTATCGAACGTTACTATATGGGCGGCAACGGACTAGGCGGATTTGCGGTAACGCCTTTGCGCGGATATACAGACCGCTCCATCGGGCCAATGACTAACGGTTCGCCTACCGGCGGGCGTGTAATGATGCGCAATGTCATGGAAATGCGATTCGCACTTTCGGTTAATCCTATGCCTATTTATGTGCTGGGATTTGCCGAAGCCGGCAATGTTTGGTCAGATTTATCAAGTGCGGATCCGTTCAACCTGAAACGTTCTGCCGGACTTGGCATGAGAATTTTGCTTAATCCCATCGGATTGCTTGGCTTTGATTACGGCTACGGCTTCGACCCCGTCGGAGCAACCGGTGCGGCATCGGGCTGGCAATTCCATTTTCAATTCGGAAGATAAAATAAAAATCAAAAATATAAAATTTAAACAAGGATTTGCAGACTAATGAAAAACGCAATTATTCTGATAGCCGCCTTTGCGACTATATTACTGTTATCTGCCGATAACGCCTATGCACAGAAAGATAAAGACGCACCGCTGAAAATCGGCTACGTTGATACGGAACTTATTCTGCGTCAAATGCCCGAGGCCATAGATGCCGATAAAAAACTGAAAGAAGTCGGTACGAAATATCAAGATACATTAAAAAGAATGCAAGATGATTTTTCAAAACGTCTTGAAAAATATCGTCAGCAAGAAGGTATGATGAGTGCCGACGGCAAGAAAACAGAAGAAGATGCTTTGAAAGCAATGCAACAAAACTACCTTGCTTATCAAGAAGAAAAATTCGGAAATGCCGGCGAACTTGCCCACATGCAGGCTACTCTTATGGCACCGCTTCGCGAACGTATTCAGGGCGGAATAAAGGAAGTAGCAAAGGAAGAAAAAATGTCGTTTATTTTCGATAAAACAAACCCTTCGATGCTTTTCGCAGAAGAAAAATACGACATGACTTATCGTGTATTGGATAAAATAAAACGTAGCGGAAAATAAGCGAAAAAACAATAAAAATATATTGCAAATAAGGATGAAATAACGATTGTTTCACCTTGTTTGCGAAATAAAAAACACGCTTTTACGGCTTATGGAGAAAGTTACTTCGTTTATTGCATATTTTCATCTCTTGCGCATAGTCTCCATGAAAGCGTTTATCTTAATTGCCGTTTTTTTTGTTGCCGTTGCCTCGTCTAGTGCGCAACGCATAGCGTTTATAGACTCCAAAACAATACGTGAAAAATTCCCCGAGGCAAAGCAAGCCGAGCAACGCCTGCAATCTATGGTGGACGATTGGAAGCGCGAACTTGACGACCGGCAGCGCACCATAAATACTCTCGAAGAAGACATAAAGAAAAACAGATTGGTCTGGACGGACGACGAGCGCGTGGAAAAGGACGAGGAATTAACTCGCAAGCGCAAGGAACGCGAGGATTTTGCCACCAAGAAGTTCGGTCCGAACGGCGAATATGATGCGGCGGTTGGAATGGTATTTCGCGGAGTAGAGGAAAAAATATACGCAGCAGTACAGGAAGCCGCTCTCGATGATAATTACGATATTGTTTGGGATAAATCAACGCAACCGCTTGTATTTATCAATACAAAATACGACCTCACGGTAAAAACGCTGAAAAAATTGGGCGTGAACGTGGAGGATATGGAAGAGCAACAAAAGAAACAAATAGAGTCCGACCCGCGTAACAAGCAAAAAGATACGAAAACGCCCGCAGGTACGCGGCGGCGCACTCGACCCGGCGATACCGACCAAATTTCGCTTCCGAAAGACACGAGTACAGAGCCTGAAATTAAAAAGCAGTAAATCGCTACGGACGTTTTAGGCACGCCGATTTTTCGATGAAAAATAAGAATCGAGCATAATGGCAAAAAATTCAGACACACATTCAGGTTGGACTATCAGCGACCTTGCCGTCCGTTTCGGGGGCGAGGTCGTCGGCATTTTGGAAGACGTACCGCCCATTCTCCGCCCCGCACCGCTGGACGAAGCCGGCATAGGCGACATTGCTTTTTATGCCGACAAACGCTATACGGCTGTGCTTGCTGCCACACGTGCCACTTGCACCCTTATTCCGCGAGATTGTACATTTGAACCCGCGGCGTGCGCGGCGTTTATCAAAGTTGATGACCCGCACCGTGCTTTTGTCCGCTTTCTGGGAATGGTAGACGAATTGCGCCCTAAGCCTGCAGCCGGAATACATCAAACAGCCGTTATTGACCATACAGCCGTAGTTGCATCTACTGCCGCAATAATGGCGGGTTGCGTAGTCGGAGCGCGCTGCGTTATAGGTGAAAACGTCGTATTATACCCGAACGTAACGCTTTACGACAATGTTTCCGTTGGTGCAAATACGATAGTACATGCAGGTGTAATTTGCGGAACGCAAACGGAAATAGGCGAACGTTGCACTATTCAACCCGGTGCGGTTATAGGCTCGGACGGCTTCGGTTTTGTAGAAAATTCCGACGGATCTTACGATAAAATTCCGCATATCGGGCGGGTAGTGATAGATAACGACGTAGAAATCGGAGCAAATACGACTATTGACCGTTCGGTTGCCGGAATAACGCGCATAGGGCGTGGCGTGAAAATTGATAATTTGGTGCAAATAGCCCATAATGTCCGAATTGGCGAAGATACGGCCGTCGTAGCGCAAACCGGAATTGCCGGAAGCACGGTTATAGGCCGCAGAGTTCGGCTAGCCGGACAGGTCGGAATAGTTGGCCATATAAGCATAGCCGACGGCGTTGTAGTGCTGGCGCAATCGGGTGTCAGCAAATCACTTTCGGAAGCCGGAATGTATCTCGGTTCGCCCGCGCAACCGCATGGAAACGCTCTTCGGCTGACGGCAGTTCTGCGTAATTTACCCGACGCTTTGGCGGAAATCCGCAATGAACTGCACGAATTACATGAGAGAACAGAGCCGAAATCCGTATAATTATGGGAAGATTAAGTCGGCTCTATAGCACGAACATAAGAGAGACGACTTGCTGAAAATAACGCATATCCCACAGTATCGCAACGTTTATTTGCATGGTTTGGGCGCGTTACAAGCATATTATCAATGATTACAAATCTATGACTACTCAGCAGCATACGCTCAAAGAGAGCGCGTCTATATCGGGTGTGGGACTTCACACGGGCAATCTCTCGACCATTACGTTCTGTCCAGCACCGGAGAATTACGGCTTTCGTTTTGTGCGTACCGATTTGCCCGGCAGTCCGGAAATTCCGGCTTTGGCCGATTATGTTACCGATATATCGCGTGGCACTACACTTACCTGCAACGATGCCAGAGTGCATACGGTAGAGCATGTATTGGCCGCTTTAAGCGGACTGCAAATTGATAATTGCCGCATAGAACTCGATGCAAATGAGCCGCCCGTGGCCGACGGAAGTGCATTGCCATTTGCCGAAAAGATGCTCACCGTTGGGCTTGAACGTCAGCAAGCATTGCGAAACTTTATAGTAATAGAACAAACCGTGCGCTATACCGACGAACAGCGCGGCGTTGATATAGTTGCTTTGCCCAATGAAGATTATCGCATTACGGTAATGGTAGATTACAATAATCCGGCTTTGGGCAGTCAGCACAGCGGTATTTTCAATTTGGAAAAAGAGTTCATGACGGAATTTGCTTCCGCAAGAACGTTCTGTTTCCTTAGCGAAGTGGAAACGCTTCACAAACAAGGGCTTATTAAAGGCGGCTCGATTAACAATGCGGTTGTGATTCTCGACCGAGATATAACTCAGGACGAGCTGACCGCCATGCTGCGCGGCATAGGATTCACAGACGAAATAATGCTCGGCTCGAACGGTATCTTGAACAATAATCATCTGCGATTCAAAAATGAGCCGGCACGGCATAAACTTCTGGATATGTTGGGCGACCTTTCGCTTGTCGGCGCACCGATGAAAGCACAAGTTCTTGCGGCGCGCCCCGGCCATGCCGCCAATATTGAGTTTGCAAAGAAAATCAGGCGCACCGTTGCGGCAAAAAAAACTAACGTACAAGCACCGGCCAAATCAGTTCCGCAGATTACTGTTGCAAAATCGGTATTGGACATTAACGCAATTATGCGTGCGATGCCGCATCGCTACCCGTTCCTTTTAGTCGACCGCATAGTAGAACTAGATGCAGAAGTCGGTCATATTGTAGGACTTAAAAACGTAACGCTCAACGAGCCGTTTTTTATGGGGCATTTTCCGGCAAAGCCGATAATGCCGGGCGTATTGATAATCGAAGCAATGGCGCAAACAGGCGGACTGCTTCTGTTGGGTGCAGGCGAACCTTTGGAAAATAAACTTGCGCTGTTTGTGGCTATAAACAACGCCAAATTCCGCCGGCAAGTTGTTCCGGGCGACCAATTATTAATGGACGTAACAATGACAAGCAAGCGGTTCAATACGTTTTCGCTTAAAGCACGAGGCTATGTAGACGGGCAAATTGCCGCAGAAGCCGACCTGACCGCTGCAATAGTAGATGCAAACAAATGACAGAGATACTAATACATCCGTCGGCCATAGTTTCTCCGAAGGCTCGGCTGGGTACGGGCGTTCGCATCGGTGCTTTTGCCGTTATAGCCGACGACGTGGAAATAGGCGACAATACCGAAATACAGCCGCTTGCAGTTGTTCATAACGGCGCGAGAATTGGTGTGGAATGTCGATTGTTTTCGGGTTGTGTTATTGCCGGCGAGCCGCAGGATTTGAAGTTCAAAGGCGAGCCTACGTTGGCGATTATCGGCGATAGAACAGTAGTGCGCGAATGTTCCACCGTAAATCGGGGGACTGCCGAAACCAGCAAAACAGAAATTGGGGCAGGTTGCCTGATTATGGCATATAGCCACGTAGCACATGACTGTAAAGTGGGCGACCGCGTTATTCTATCAAATTGTACGCAACTTGCCGGTCATGTAACTATTGAAGATTGGGCAATTTTGGGCGGAATGGCAAAAGTTGTGCAGTTCTGTTCCATAGGTGCGCATTCCATGATTGGAGCGGATGTAAAAATCACAAAGGACACGCCGCCATTTGCGCTTGTGGGACGCGACCCGGCACGAATAGAGGGAATAAATAAAATCGGACTTCGCCGACGAAATTTTACCGATGACGCTATCGCGGCAATTGAGCAAGCGTATAATGCAATTTTCTTTTCAGGGCGCAATATTACTGACGGAATAAACTATTGCCGAGCGAATAAACTTGATGCGGATCCGGAAGTTGCCAAAATACTGTCTTTCATAGAGCGTTCAAAAAAAGGGGTGTTACGCTGATTTTTGGCAAACTTCGGAACTTTTACCGATTAGTTTAGTTTTACGGAGTGATATGAGTATAAACTTTATGACTTCTGAAATGACCGAACGAGTATTTGAAACTCCGACACTCGAACAGCTGAATGACTTGTCCGGCGACGGTTCAACCGATAGGCATTTACTTCGTTTCAGACGCTTCAATCGTCGTCGTGTAGTGATTTCGTCTGTTATTACACTGACTTCCGATACTTTCGCTTTGAGCGCGGCTTTATTTGTGGCGGTCGGGCTATTCCGAATGATTGGGCCGGTCGAAATAGACGCTGTACGACATTTAACCACGCTTCCGCTGATTATAGGAATTTTCTTTGTAATAGGAATGTGGCGCGGCTTCTATCCGGGTTATCCGGTGGCGGTTGTTGCCGAGTTCCGACAGATTTTTTATGCTAATGCGGCTCTTTTTGCCACGCTTGCCGTAGGCACCTTCCTTTTCCGAGAACATTTCAATTATTCGCGTGCCGTATTCTTGCTCTCTTGGATATTCTCCGCGCCTTTTGTTCTGGCCGGACGTGCGCTGTTGCGTACATTGCTGGGCAAAATGTGGTTCTGGGGAGCCCCCACTTTGGTTATGGGAGCCGGAGAAATAGGGCGATACGTAATCAATTCGTTGCAATCAAATTCACAATTAGGAATACGTGTTGTTGCGGCAGTAGACGACCGTCCGGAAAATTGCGGTTATTATCAAGGAACGCCGGTTTTATGCGGGCTTCAATATACACGTGCGCTTGCGGAAGGGCTTGGGATTAAGCATATTATAGTTGCCATGCCCGAACTTCCGGCAGAAACTCTGCGCCAAATAGCGCATGATTACGGCGATATTTTCGAGCATATAACAATTATTCACGATAAATTCGGATTATCGTCGCTGTGGGTTGCGCCAAGCAATTTGGGATTGATTATCGGGCTTGACGTACAGCACCAATTATTACGCCGCTCTTCACAAATAAAAAAGCGCGTAGTTGATGTAGCCCTTTCGGTATTTTTCGGAATTATAGCATTGCCGTTAATTGCCATAATTGCATTGCTGGTACGCCTCGACTCGCCGGGGCCGATATTTTTTCGCCACGAACGAATAGGGCGCAATAACAGACGCTTCCGCATGATAAAGTTCCGCTCGATGCATCATGATTCATGCGGGCTAAGACATTTACTTGACCAATCCGAAGAACTTCGCGCCGAATATGAAACCTATCACAAACTGCTTAACGACCCGCGAATTACAAGAATCGGACATTTCCTTAGAAAATACAGCCTTGATGAACTGCCTCAATTCTGGAATATACTGAAAGGCGAAATGAGCCTGATAGGCCCGCGAGCATATGAGCCAGGCGACAAAATGCAAGGCTACGACGAAATAATCTTTAAAGTCGCGCCGGGGCTTACCGGGCTTTGGCAGGTTACTGAACGCAACGACGCTTTTCCTACTTTTGTAGGCAGATTGCATATAGACGATTATTATATATGCAATTGGACAATGTTTATGGATGCGTTTATTGTGGCGCGAACTTTTGCCGTAATTCTATTCGGGCGAGGAAAATAAAAGAGAAATAAGAATATTTGCACTTGTTTTTGAGATATTTTTGTCGTAAAATGTGCCGCTATCGGTTGGCAGATTGGCAAAGGCACCGCTTTCGAAGCACTTCACTGTCAACCAAGCACAAACTTTGACAGAAGTAAAAAGCTTGATTTATACCCGTTACGAATTATTTTGCAATTTCCGAATATGGAAGTTCAGAGTCGGCAGGGCGGCTGACTTGTCTTTACAGCGCGATATGTTCTCGAAAAAGGAGAGTACCGCTTTGCGAAGCCCCTCCTTTTTGCGATAAAACACAGTATTTATTATTTTCTTGCGCATAAATTTCCATAAACGCTCGATTATATTTAAGTTCGGAGAATAAGCAGGCAAATATATCGGCTCTGTTTTTGTGCCGCTTATCCAGC
>JAANMT010001384.1_pt1 | contig 24067 bp, 20 predicted proteins | sample 7279711 | NCBI WGS metagenome assembly JAANMT01 (sample SAMN14094538, study PRJNA606508) | bioreactor metagenome | isolation source: A lab-scale SPAN reactor treating ammonium-rich wastewater day 1 | place: Ireland: Galway | collected 2017-01-16 | reverse complement strand
GTCCCTCTCGGCTCACAACATCAATAATAAAGCAGCTCCTACTCCCAGTACTGCCAATCCTGCTTTCATCCAGGTCAACCATTCAGCAGGACCTGATTGGGGTAGTTCTTGTGGTAGATCGACAGGGGGTTGTTCGGCAACTAGAGGTTGACAGTTAGCGTTAGTCGGGTTGGATTCCAGTCGACATCGATTAACTCCCTCTGGATCAGTAAAGCAGATATGATTTGAGTTACTGCAATCGCCATTGGTCACACAAACCTGGTTACAACCTATTGAGGGATTAGGAGTACTGGTCGGTTGAGCAGTTGGACCTGGAGTAGAGGTAGGCGTGACGGTTGGGGTGGGGGTATTTGTTGCACCTGGAGTAGAAGTTGGTGTGATAGTTGGAGAGGCAACATTGAATGAGATTGTACAAGCATTGTCGCTTTGAGCTTGGCCAATTCCGAGTGCCCACTCATCGTGGCAGGGGGATTGACCATTTTTATCTAGATAATTAACTGCTCTAATTAAAAATCGATTGGTATTTTTAGGTCGAAGCTCTTCAGGAATAGTGACTCGTGCAGAGTTGGCATTTAGATCGGTAATATCTGCCAACTTTTGGATATAGTACCCCGCTTGACCAAGTTCTGCTAAAGTACCATTGCCAATCATCCATATTTCGTAACGATAATGGGGTTTTTGAACTGGAACCCAAGTGAAGTCGTAGTTGATATTGTCAGTGGTGGTAACTTTTCTATCTTTAATGACTGGTGCCTGGCAAAGCTCCCACTGATCATAACAAACCAGAGCTCCACTTTGATCACGAGATGAAACAGCTCTAATTAAAAATTTCCGAGTTGCCAGCTCATTAGGGTTAGTGACGACAAACTTAGTAGTGTTTGGGGGGAGTGGTTGAGGGTTCAATTTGCGCAGATAGTACTTATCTGAACCTAGATGGTCTGATGCGACGTAGGCTACGTTCCAGATTTCATAATCACTCACTTTGCCACTATCCAGTTGCCAGGATAGTTCAATTTGCGAGTGATCAGTGATCCACTGAGATTGTCGATTAGAAACTTCTGCGTTGTTGGAACAGAATGGGGTTGGGATAGGGCGATTGGCTCCGGCCAGATCGTCTCCAGAGTTTTTGTTCGTGACAGCTCCCAAACACTCAGTACAAAATTGAGTATCAGCACTGTTTAACACCCCATCAGCATTGGGGTCACGTATCTGGCCATTATCAAAACAGAAACCACCATCATTTTGTCCGATTTGGGCACCGATGCATTGACTGAGTTGAGAAACCTCGTTGGCTGAAACGGTTCCATCGTTGTTGAGATCACAAACTTGACAATTCCCACCTGCAGGACTGGCTTGTTGGCGGGTGTCCTGTTGTTGATTTATGAAAAACAAGCCGACCGCCAAGCCAACAATCAACACAAGCATTAATATCAAAGCACCAATAACAGGTAGCTTAGACTTAGATTTGGGCGGCTGAATAGTGGGTGGAGCTGTCATTTGAGTGCCGTCCTTGACATAAAAAGCTGTCACGGGCTCAGAGTTAACCTGGTTGGAGTTTATAATTTCAGGCATGATTGATGGGCTGGTGGTTTGATTAGTAGCATTGACCATAATTTTATTTGTTTAAGGTGTTGGCACTGGGTCCCAACCCCAGTTAGGATTGGCACATGAGTCATTGCGGTCAGCATTGCTAGGACAAATTCGACATTGAGCTCTGTAATTTCCTGTTTTGGTGAGTGTTAATGGTGAGGAAACATTGGCATTTGCTGCTGATAGAGAAATTGGAGTTGATGATCCTGGCTCAAAGTAGCGGAATTGATACTCAGTGATACCTGTAACTTTGCCACAGGTGAAGGTAACCTGATCATTGAGTTTGGGGGAAGTCGGGTTCATGGAGATGGATGCACACATTGGTCCAGCGATGGCGGGAGTAGGAGTTGGGGTGCTATTAGGTGGCGATGTTGGAGTCGGTGAGTTAACTACTGGGGGAGTAGGGGTGGGGGTGTTGATTGGAGGAGTAGGGGTATTGGTGGGAGGGGCAGGAGTGTTGGTGGGAGGATTTGCTGAACACTGGGCTGTACTATAACCATACGCATAACCGCCAACAGACGTATCACCTTCCTCTTTCGTATAGGTAATAGTTTGTGTATCGCCATCACACGAGAAGCTAATATTAGAAACGCTTACGTCGAGTTGAGAACAACCGCAACTTTGATCTATACTCCTGAGTGAGAAGGGAATTTCCGCCACAAAGTATCTACAAGCATAAGGATCACCTCCACATTGACTTGTGGGTGGTCCATACGCCATGAAATTGCCTCGTTCACAGTTGGGATCACTACCATCGGCACAATACGTAAGAGGCCGAGCGCAATTTGCATTTGCTCCTCCTGCTGGGAGAGCGACGTTGGCTGGATAAACTCCATCATCCGTTTTAGTTTGCATATTGTAATAGACAACAGTAGCAGTGTTAATCCTGCACCTAATTTCAGATCCTAGATCAGGAAATTTGTCTGGAACAACTCTAACATTGGCTCGACATGCACCATTTAGACATGATGGACTATTATCAAATTCAATTGAAGCGACAATAGTATCAACTTCACCATTATCACTTCTACTTAAGATTGAAGTCCCGCTGACAGGGGCGTGATATGTGAAGGCAGGAGGAGTTGGTTCTGGAATTTCATCAGCCTGTTGTCGAATTTCTTGAGTTTGAGTATTCAAAAAAAACGCTACCCCAATTCCACCAACTAGAACAAATAATAGAAAAATAAAAATTCCAATTTTAATGAGTGAACGCGATTTGTGTTGATTAGTACCAGATGATAGTGGTTGAGGAATTTGTGGAGCCGTTAAAGGTTGATTGCCTGCACCTGGAGAAATCGGCAGAGATACATTGCTAGTAAACTGGGTTGGTAAAGTTGGAGTTGATAGTGGTTGAGTGGTCATTTTGCTATAAACAAATCTCACAACGAGATTAATTTCACATCTGCTAACAGCATACCCATAATTAGTTATGTGAGTCAAGCGGTAATTTTAAATGCTGACAGCATGGTTTACATAATTAGAAATATTGATATATCAAACAATGTTGGCAATGAAAACTATTAGTATCATGGAACATCATTCATGGCAGTGTAATGCACACCTACATAAAGTTGGAAAAATATACCCAACTCAAAACCAAATTTCGAATGACACCCGACTTGCCAACTATATCAAGTCGAAAGTTTCGTTTTCAAGGAGCTATTCTTTAAGAATTCAAAGCTACTAATCCAGGCAAATTTTTTCCAGACAAGAATTCTAAACTGGCTCCTCCACCAGTCGAAATGTGGGAATAACTCTGAGCCAAACCAAAGGCATCAATAGCACCGAGTGTATCGCCGCCACCAACAATAGAAGTGGCATCGGCATCGGCTACTGCACAAGCTAATTTGTGAGTGCCGGTAGCAAATAGAGGATTTTCCCAAACTCCCATTGGTCCATTCCAGAAAATAGTTTCCGCCTGACTAATAATCTCTCGATAAAGTCGGGTGGTTTTAGGTCCTATATCTAGATAAGATAACTTGATATGTTCTTCAGTGTCTTTCGGTCCGTTTGACAAATCAATAGTCCGAAGCTGATTTTTGGAGTACGACTGCAAGCTTGGGGCAGCTATGACATCAATTGGATAAATGATTTTAGGCAAAGGAATATAGCCATCTTTAAGCATGTGCTCGTGACGGTGTTGATGAAGCAATTCAGCTGCTACTTGAGAATAGTCTTCATCTTGATCGCTAGCCGAAATTTTTTCTTCAGTAAACGATCGATAAATCTCTAAACCCTGTGCTTTAAAAAAGTTATTAGCAATGCCGCCACCGATTAAAATACAATCAGCCTTTTGAGCTAATTGTTCGATAGCTGCGACTTTGTCAGCAATTTTAGCCCCACCGAGTAAGCAAATAAATGGTCGCCTAGGTTCGGTTAACATCTTGGTTAAGGTGGTGACTTCTCTAATGACATCAAAACCCGCAAAGTGAGGCAAAAGTTTGGGTAGTTGGGTAGTGGAGGTATGAGAGCGATGGAGGGTAGAAAAGGCTTCATTAATATAAACATCACCTAATTTAGCAAGTTCTTGAGCAAATTCCGAATCTCCTTTTTTTTCTCTGGGGTCAAATCGCAAATTTTCAAGCAGCATTACTTCACCTGGTTGCATTTGATTAACCAGTGAAGAAGTAGTCTCCCCAATTATTTCTGGAGAAAAATAACAGGGGATACGAAATTTTTTTTTCAAGTGATCAGCAATCGGTTGGAGCGACAATTGTAGATCCCGGTCACTGACAGGGCGACCCAGATGAGACAGTAGAATAATTTTAGCCTGAGCTGCTTGTAAGAAATGAATAGTTTCCAGTGATTGAGCGATGCGCCGGTCATCACCAACCAAGACTTTACCGTTTTTTTTGATTAAAGGCACGTTATAGTCGACTCTGACGAGGACAATTTTGCCTTGAACATCGCTTTTAGTTGGGGGTGAAACAAAGTTAGTTGGCATAATAATTGTATTTATTGATCGCTAATTGATTGCTAATTGATTGCCAATTGATTACTAATTAATTGCCAATTGATCGCTAATTGATCGCTAATTGATTGCTAATTGATCGAAAACATGTATTTCTATTTCGCACGAAATGTCGCACAATCAACCACGTCATGACATTCGTGTCTTCGTATCACGGTTTAACATGTCTAGGATTGTGGCTGCCCTAACATCTAATAAGGTTTTTAGATTGCGGATCCCCAATTTCTTCGGGACAGGCCAGTCTGCAATTACGACACGTTGAACCGTTTAGAAAACTTCCCTTTTTATATGATATACTGCACCTCGCCTTCGGGTGAAAGGATATTATCACTATATGGCGAAAGCCGCAAAAAAACAAGTTGCCAAACCAGCAACAATTTCCAAAACAGTAGCAGCGACAAAATCTAAGGCTAAACCTGCAAAAAAACAGGCTGAGGCTGAGGTTGAGGTTGAAGCAACTGAGCAACAATCAACTTCGGTTGATCTGAAATCAACTTCGGTCGATTTAAATATTGCCCATAATTCAAAAAAATCAAAATCAATTTTGACCATGGCTGACTTGCTCGCTTCACAAAGCGATCAGGTGACAGTGCCTCAAAAAGGTCAGGTCATCAAAGGCACGGTCACTAAAGTTGATCGGCGCGTTTTATACCTGGACATTGGCGCCAAAACCGAAGGTGTGGTAACTGATCGTGAGTTTGCCATGGCTAAAGACTATATTGTTGATCTTAAACCTGGTGACAAACTGGACGCGGTGGTAGTCAGTGAGGACGGTCCCCAGGGTCAAGTTTTGCTGTCATTAAAAAGAGCGGCCTTTGATTCCAGATGGGAAGTTTTCGAAGATGCATTAAAAAACAATCAGGTTTTGGAAGCCAAGGGTATCGATGTTAACAAGGGCGGTCTGATTGTTCTAGTGCACGGAGTCAGAGGATTTGTACCCAGTAGTCAGTTTGGCCATGAGTGGATGGGTAAATTTACTGAATTAAAAGGCAGAACATTTTCAGTCAGAGCCATAGAAGTTGATCGAGAAAAAAACCGATTGATTTTTTCTGAACGCCATGTCTCGGAAGAAAATGAGTTGGCTCAAAAGGAAGCAGCTTCGGCTATGGTCAAATCAGGAGAAGTTTATGACGGAGTAGTGTCAGGCGTAATGCACTTTGGCTTATTTGTCACAGTGGAAGTGCCTTTGGCTGATAAATCTTTGGGTCACGTAGAAGGCCTAGTTCATATTTCAGAAATCTCATGGGAAAAAGTAGCTCATCCCAAGGAGTATCACAAGGTGGGGGACAAGTTGAAAGTGATGGTGCTGGGATTTGATGAGCGAACTGACAAACTGAATTTATCAATTAAGCAGCTCAGTGGTGACCCCTGGGTGGGCATTGATGCCAAGTATCCACCCAATACTACTGTGACCGGTAAAGTCACCAGAGTGGAATCTTTTGGGGTGTTTGTGAATGTAGAACCTGGAGTTGATGGTTTACTTCATAACAGCAAACTAGATTCCCAACAGTCTTTCAAGCGAGGCGATAACGTTTCTGTAAATGTAGAAAGTGTTAGTCCAGAACAAAGACGCATGAGCTTGAGTCTGGTTATGACACAACTACCGGTTGAGTATCGGTAGAAAGGAAAACATGGCCAAACAACGCATGATAGTCACCGACGACCAACTTTTAATTGATATGGACCTGCTTTTTAACGCTATTCGTGAGTCTGAGGGCAACTGGCAAAAGGTGGAGCAAGAGATGAAGATGTACTTAAAGACCATTACCGACATGGCTGTCAGGAGCGAATCGTAACTGGATCTGAGGCTAACAATTGAGTATTAAGTGTATCCAATTTGGGGTGAAAAATGCTGACTGGTGTGGTATAATGGTAGGTGTTGTGGTGGTTAATTACTCTCCAGCATGACGGTAAAACAGGTTGGTTTGCATAAATCTTGGTGATTAAATAGAAAGAAAATTATGTCCGAATCAGTTCCCTATGTGATTGCTTGTGGCGATGAGGGCGTGCAAATTAATGTTGGCCGCAGACTAGCTTTTGTGGGAGCAGGCTTAAAATTGCCCAATTTTGATAAGATAATCCCTTATTTAAAAAAAACGTTTGGTGATGATCTAGCTGTTGCGAGCAACGAAGAAAGTGATTGGGCTAAGGAAAAACTCGATTTACCAGATTGGGAACAGGTTAATGCTAGTGTTCAGCAACACACGGAAGTGATGGCAGATGAGTTGGGCTTGCTATATGCCGGTTACTTGCAGTTTACTGATCCAAGACAATTGGCTCATGGCATCAAGGGTCACATGGTTAGACCGCATAAAGTTCACGTGGCTAACACTATTTGTTTAACTATTGCTGGTGGGGAGCAGGTTTTTCACCTTGGACATTTTTTAATCTCTGCCGACTGGATTGCTGAGGCTCCAGCTAAGTTGGTCAAAGAGATCTTGCAAACCCAAATCGATTTTTACACGAAGTTGGCTCATGGGGAAAAGTTGGGGATTGTGGTTGAGGAAGCGGGTGAGTTAGATTCCAAATTGGTCGTTGCTAATAAGAAAAAATTGACAGAATTGGGGTTGTTGCCTGATTGATTTGCAGATATTTGTCCTGAAATGACAAAGCAAATCTCACCTAAAAGAGAAATTTTTCCTTCTCCTTTAATTACGAGAGGCTTTCATGAACGGAACGTTTTTTGACAAAACTTTTTTTGGGGCTAATGTAAAATTACTTCGTCACTGGATTGGTCGGAGCCACGATAGAGGCTGGTTTTTCGACCGCTCTTTCAGCAATTCGAGTTACATACTCACCAGCTACAGCTGCTTCTTTTTGTAAACGCCTCATTTCTTCGGTTTGAGAAGTAATTTGTTTTTGCAAGTACTCAACCTGCTGTTTGAGTAGCGATTGAGCTACTTGGTGCTCTGCCTTGAGCAAACTCACCTCCTGAGAATATTTGGTGTCAGCATTTTTAGCAGTCGTGACCACAGCCTCATCGACCGCCTTTTGTAGCTTAGCATCCCACTGATCTCGCATTTTTCGTAGCTCAGCCAGTTCATCCTCAGTTTCCTTCAATTTTGCCTCGCGCTCATTGAGTTGTTTTTGCTTCACGGTCATTGACTCAGCTAACTCAGCCTCTTGTCGCTGTTTACGTTTGGTAAATTCATACTGATACTCCTCCTCCTCCTGATCACGTTGTTTTTTAACGCGAGTCTGTTCGACTTGAGTTTGCTCCTGGACGGCTTGTTGTGCTTGAGCCAAAGCTTGGAGGGTTTTGGTACCCTGTTGTAACTGTTCGAAAATGTTTTGAACCGATTGAGAAAGAGTGGCTTGAAGCTGAGTAATTTGCGCTGTCAGTTGTTGTTACATTTTATCGATCTGATCAGGTCTTTGGTTGGTGACTGCTAAAGCTGGCTCAGCCTCACCAGTGGTCGTCACTTGAGTTAACAGATCCTCATAAGCAGCTAAAATGTCCTGCTTGGTACTTTTGACAGAAACGGCTTTGGTGCGGGGCATAAGATCCTTTCAGCTGAACTTGATTGTATCATAAGGTATCTGGTCTAGCGGGAGGGAGAAACAGCCTTATCTCTTAATCAACCATACTCAGAGAGGGATACACTCAATATTCTCTGGTTGCATCAATGAAATTTTTAACTGTCAAGTATATTGGGAGGTTATATAGCTCCTTAAAAACGAAACTTCCGATTTGAGAGAGTTGGCAACTCTAGTGTTACTTGAAATTTGGCTTTGAGTTACCTACACCTCAAACGTCGATTATATTTTGAGATTAAGTATGGCTAAAGATGGCTTACCGCAGATTGATCTCTCTGGGGTTAGTTTGTCAAATTTTGTTGGTTGATTGACAGCCGATGTTAGATAAAATATCGAGATCATGACAACAATAACGGAAATAACGGAAGTAAAACCAGGTGAACCTGGACATGAAGTTAGACAAGGAGGTGCCATGGAAAACCCCAACAACCGAGAAAAAGTGACTTGGAGCATGTTTGTTGAGGCAGTCGCTAAGTTTGCCAATGATTTGGAGATTGTCAATCATCCAGATGATCCAGTTAAAACACCATTCGAAGTTCCTGAACCAGGCAAGTATTTTCTGACAGTTAGTCAGCGTTTGATCGAAATGGGAGAGCAAACTCTGCTCTCACGACTGGAGTCTGGGCAAACAGTATTAGCTACTATGTGTATGGATAGACGAGGGGCTGTGGGTACATATCAAGCTTTGTTGGCAGAGGTTGACAGAAAACATCCTGGAGCTCAAGTTATTATTTTATCGATGGGTGGAGGGGCCGCGCAGGAAGAAGAAGTTATCAGACCTGAAGGCGTGATACCAGACTATAATCGGCGGGTAGCTCTGAGATCGATTATTTCTTTTATTCGTCAAAACACCACAGCTCTTGTGGGAGAACTGCACTCAGTTCACAACGGTCAGTGTGGCGCACTTATGTATTCTCATAATGATGTATCAGTGGCCGATCGCTGTCAGGTGCCAGTTTGTAGTTTGGCAGAAGGTGTGGTTGCGTTAGATACCGCCCACCAAACTATTATCGGTGGTGATAAACTTCAGCATCCAATTGAATTATTTTTAGCACATTTTAATTTTGCCCCAGGCAACCACGAGATTGTTGATGCAGGTCTTGCTCGTCTCATTCCCGAAAATGAAGCTCGAGAAGCGCCTCCAGAATAATATAGAGTAGGAATCAAATAACTGAGTTTGATTCTGAGTTACCAATTTTTTGTAGCAGTACTCGGATATTGCCTCTATAGCTTGCTCAGAAAAGAGAAGTTAGATCTGGTGTTTCCTCCCTACATTAATGGTGATTATGATGATACCATAACTATCATGACTCAACTCGAATCGGTTGAACTGCAAAATACTCAGTCTAAAAATCTAAGAGAGAGAGAGAGAGTTAGTGATAATTCGGCAGGAGTGCGATTAAGATCTGTATTTGATAGAGTATTCAAGAAAAACCATCAAAGCCAACACGCTGAGCAAACACCCCAAACTTCACTTGACAAGTTTCCCGAGCTATATGCAGCTATCAAAAGGATGAATAATTATTCAAAAAGAATATTTGATATTCTCAGGACTCAGACTGTCAGTTCCCAATTGCTGATCTTTTTTGAAACTATATTTTTATATGATGAGACTTCTTTTCTTGAGCTTAGGTTAAAGGAAAGGATGAATGGAGAAGAGATTGCGGACATTCTCAAAGGAGAATTTTTCGAAGTGGTGTTAGAAGCAATGACGGATGACTTTCAAAGATATCGATTTCAAATTGGATTTATATTGTCTATAGCAGACAAATCTAATATCCCTCCGATGAGTATTAAAAAAATTCAAGTAATGGCTACTGAATTAGAAATCAAAATTCAACCTAACGAAAGAGGTTGGTATCTTTGCTCAGAATCGGAACGAAGGTTAAGAAAAGCAATAAAGGATAGTGCTATTCTTGTAGTTAACGAGTACATGGTTGTCAAGTTTATTGGTAAACTGACTGCGCTATGCATTAATAATTATTCATCAAACAACGGACAAGTTTTTATTGAGGGCAACTGGTATTCTCCAACTGATGATGAATTAAAAGAACAAATCCGAAATGCATTTGATGCTGGTAATAGTCGGTTAGAAAGTATTGGAAATTGGTCGCTGATGCGTCCCATTGCAGCGCGTCAGAATTACAGCAAAGCAGACTCATTAATAGGATCACTAATTCAACCATTGATAAGGATTATGAATCGCAGATACATGAGGCGAGTAAAAAAGTATATTGATAAACTTCCAGATAAGTTTCCACAGAATATAAAGGGTGAGCCTCGCCATCAGTATAGAAAAATTATGAATGAAGGGTGGCAAGACAAAAATTAGTTTGTACAAACAGTATTTACCCCTAAAAACTATCTGATGATGATTTTCTAACTTTCTGATGATCTCATATCTCAGGTCTGCTAAAATATCCCCATGATTCAGGAAACGCGGTGGATTTTGTCGGCAATGGAGGGGGCACGTTTTCCATACCAAGTAACTATAGTCAAAAGAGACCAAATCTTGCTGTCTTTATTAGTACAGGATAAGTGGCCTGGCACAAAAGGTAATATTTTTTGTTATCGGTCAGAAGAAGCCGACATGCCCAATCCAGACAACATCTTGGAAGAAGTAGGAGTTTTAACTTATGACCAATTTGGCAAACGACTCAATGTTGTCCTGGATAGACCACAAAAGAAACGTTGTTCTTTTTTATTTTTGACTAAACAATACAAAAATAAACCAGGGGAATATGAGCAGATTTTTTGGCAAACTCAAATGGGCTTGACCCAACGTGGGGCAGGTTACAAACTTTCTTACTACAACAATCAGAACTTTGATATCATTGTCGATCCAGCCGAAAGATACGCCTGGAATTTTCCTGGTTTGAGATCAGTAATGGAAAAAATCCCCATTGGTGACTACGCTATCAAAGATCAGCATGGGTTGTTAGCAGTGGTCGAACGAAAAACTTTTGTCAATCTAGTTCATGAGTTTAGTAATTTGAAAAAATTTCATCAACAGCTCTATGAACTTCAGGGTTATCGCTACTCAGCCATCGTAGTTGAGGCCAGCTACGCCGATTTTTTGAATGCTGACAAATTGCAGTACTACCAGCCCGCCTTTGCCAAAAAAGCCCTAGCTGAAATACAAACTCTTCACCCCAATTTACCCCTCATTTATTCAGGCGGGAGAAAGTATGCTATAGAGTGGACACGAAGTTTCTTTACCTCTATTCTTGGCACCACCAAGCAATCTCAACAGTTACCAGATCGAGTGGCGGAGTCAGTAGCCAAGTACGGCGTTAATCGAAATTTAAACGGTGGCATTGAAACAGAGGTTACACGGTTTATTTTGGATAATGCAGGGCGTCAGGTCACTATCCAAACCCTACGAGACAACTTCCCAACTCTGACGGATACTTCTATTAGGCGGGTTTTGACTAAGTTGAGGGCTAATAACCAGATTAGGTTGGAGGGGAGGGGTAAACAGGCGCGGTGGGAGAAAGAAGTCGAGCTCAAGTATTAGCCTAAATTTTTGCTTAAAAATATTGTTGTTTGGGTGTTAGAATCAAGCAGCAACTTGAATTTAGAAGAGTATTATTGATGATTCTCAACTAATACTGCAAGTTGCCAGTACAAATATATGGAGAAGAATCCTTCTCTGTCTGAAAGGAAAGTATGGGAGCCTTACTTAGAGGAGCTGCAACTGCCTCCATGATCAGTTCAGCTCGCACCAATCGTGCTAAACGCCGGCACATTGAGCAGGCCACTCAGCAAGCTGCTCCAGCTCCGCAAGCCACCCCTGCACCAGCTGCCCCTGCTCAGAGTGATATGGCAGTCCAATTAGCTGAGTTGAACAATCTGAAGAATCAAGGCATCTTAACCCAAGAAGAATTTGATGCCAAAAAGAAACAGATTTTGGGGATTTAAGTTGTTATTGAAATTAAACACGACTTTTTGTTGTAATTTGCTCATTTTTCTAGATATGCTGATCCCGATTTTATCGGGACAGCATGACGAGGTGTGCAACTACATTTTTACAAACAAGGAGTCGTGTTTTTTTGTTCGTCAATAGTTGCATTTTTCCACTTGAGCAGTACGGCTTGACGGCTCAGCCTTCGGTGGGAGTTAGTAAATACATGCAAGTGCGGGGTAGGATATTGGTGGAGGTTGATTCGTCGTAATGAAGGTTGACACAAGCCACTTATCAGTTAGGCCCTCCCGAGGAAGTCCGGGTCAGCATCCCATTTGGATTAGTTGGCTCTTGGTTAACAATATTGGATTTGGGGACCCTGATCCCGATCGTATCGGGACAGCATGACGGGCAATGGGATGCTCAGTATAACTAATAATAAAACCCGCGCCTCTCGGCACGGGTTTTTACTTCAGTTCGATTGCTGATGATAAAGTTACATAGGGGCTGGCAAAGTTTGTGCACCTTGTGTTTCACAAACAAAACCGTAGGTTGGTGACCAGCCTGCCCAGTTACCAGTATCTCTCAAGTTACAGTCGGTACAAGCCGAGTAACTAAAACGGGAAAAGTGAGGTGAGTTGCCTGGAATATACACAGTCGTGACTTGATTGGGTTGAACTGTGTGGCTAAAGACATTGCTGGATCCAGCTGCAGTCCCGATTTCCAGATAATAAAGCTTGGCATCAGGGTACTGAGGAATACTGATTCTGGCGTTGTAGTGATTGGTAGCATCAGGCGCACCACACTCCACCCTGACTAATTGAGTAGGGGTCGTGAGATTAACACCAGTGTTAATAATGATGTTGATGTCCGATGCTGGCGCGGCAACCGTGATGGTTTCTCCAGAAGCTATGTTCTGTTCATTAACCTGTAAGGCTGCCGTCACTTCATATCTTGTACCAGTGACAGCATTCGCCCAACTCCACTTGGTGTTGTTGGTAGCTGGGTAGCGGTCAATAACTGTAAAGTCCGCTGCTCCCACCACTCTTTGCAACACTAAAATAGTAGTATTTTGTTGGACAGGTCCTTGTAAGGTAACAGTACCACTTATGGTCGCCGGGACTGCAGGCTGAGTGGCTGTGGAGTTAATAGTGAGTCTTTCATTAGCTGCTGGAGCTGTGACTGTTAAATAAACTGACTCACCAATAAGGGCACCTGCACTATTGTAAAGTTCGGCCTGATAGTCATAAGTGACACCAGCTTGGGCTTGGGAAAAACTCCAAGTCATGCCACTTCTAGCAGGTAAATCTTCCAGAGCTGGCTTAAACTCATTTTCACTGCCTGTGGGACGGCCGAAAATAGTGACGGTACTGCCCTGAGGCAAGAAACCATTAATAATAATAGTACCAGAAACTGTAGCAGGTACGACTGCTTCGGGCTCTTCTGGGTCAGGTGTTGGTCTTAGTTCCTCTGGTAGATCATCAGTAGTGACATTAAATGTCAAGGTTAAGTCAGTGGCAGGGGCAGTGGCGACGATGGTGTTACTCGTAGTAATCATTTCATTCCCAAAGTAACCATCGGCTCTCAGTTCATATGTGGTTCCAGATAGAGCACTTGACCATGACCAGGTAGCTTCATCGGCCACAGGTATATTAATACCAGTCTCAACAAACTCAGTTTCTCCTCTAACTCTCTGCATGAGTCTAATAGAAACCGCTCTATTAGGTTGATCAGCTGGCTTCAGCCCATTAAAGTTAAGTTGACCAGAAATTGTGGCTGGTTCGCTTGATTTGTCAAAGAAAAGTTGGTAGCCCATCAAGGCTCCAAAGACAATGATTAATGCTCCGATTAAAAACCCAATTACATTGGATTTTTTACTGGTTGACTGGGTGGCACCAGTCACTTGAGAAGATGGATCTGTCATAGATTTCCTTTTTGGTTAGTTACTACTTTGTGACGAAGATCAATGTTGATAGTTGACCACGATTATTGTTTTGTTACTTAGTTGGTTGAGATGCTGATCTCGATTTTATCGGGACAGCATGACGAGGTTGGGTGTTGACAACTCTGACTGATATATAGACATGACTGAGTATAGTCAGTTTAAAATATAAAGGCAACTATCTGATATGCTTTGTTACTCATTACCTAATCGATTTTCTTTTTGCACTCCTTCATTTTCTCTCTATTTGCCTCTGATTGACGGTGCTAATGGTTGCTGCCAAAACACCAACGTTCCTAATATTACTAGTATACAACGTATACAACATAGCCTCAAGATTGTGCTATAATCTCCTCTAGTATAAAAATAGAAAAAAAGGAGATGTATGATGAGTTCATTCGTCTTTGGTCTCTTTGCGATTGGCATTGGACTGGCCATAGCATTTCGAGGTCTGAGCTTATTTAAAGTTTTATTGCCCATTTGGGCATTTTTTATTGGTTTGTGGGCTGGGGGTATGGGTGTGGCTGCCTTGTTTGGCGGTAGCCTGTTTTCCTCAGTCTTAGGATTAGTTGTCGGTTTTATTTTAGGAATCGGCTTCGCTGCCGTGTCCTACTTTGCCTACAATCTGGCCATTGTTATCTTTGGTGTATCCATTGGATATGCCTTGGCTCAAGGTTTTATGGCATTGTTTGGTCTGGATGGAGGAATTTTAGCCTTTATACTCGGAGTTGTATTGGCTGCCGTCTTTGGTTTAGCCTTCATGACCCTACGTATCCCCAGATTTGTGATTGTCTTCTTGACTTCATTGGCAGGTGCTTTGGCTGCTATTGCTGGTTTGTTCGTCCTGTTTGGGGTGTTAAAAATCCCTGCTGTCAGCCTGGGTGCAACTAAACTTATGGTCACCGATTCCGCTTTTTGGACTATCATGTGGCTATTCTTGGCTGGTGCCGGTTTCTTTGCCCAATATACTAATGAGAAGAAGAAAGAGGCTTGGATGAAGGACTTTTTGATTGAAGATTATATGGATGCACCTAAAATCAAGTAAGATTAGTCTGGCTTTTACTAGCAAATACAAACTTTAACTTGCAAATACAAAAAGGAGCGGAGGCGAATGCCTCCGCTCCTTTTCAAACACCTAAATTGACCCTGTTAGCGATAAGGAGAATTAAACCCCGTTAGCGACAAGTAGAATTGACCCTTGCATTTTGCCCTGCATATGCTAAACTACTAATCCTTTTCGGGAAGGTTTGCGCTTGATATTCTGATGCGTCTCGAGCGAAGGTTAACTAGCATGACATTGCTAGAAAATATTTCGCCTCCTTTGACACCAGAATCCCTCAACTTTTCTAGATGTGACTTAAGGAGTACCGCGGGCTCGTAGCTCAGCTGGTTAGAGCACTACATTTGCAATGTAGGGGTCAGGAGTTCGAATCTCCTCGGGTCCACTTGATCGTCAATCGTTATGGTTGTTGCTGTTGCACAGATAGCAATATTATACGGGTTCTTGCTTATTAGTTCTTGGTGGTCTCAAGTGACACACTAGGAGCTAACAAGGAGGAACTCCTCTATTGCTCGTTAACAAGTGAAGAACGTTACATGATTAATATCATGTGCCAATGGTCTCATTTTTATCATGGCCAGCTTAAACGTTGGTCGTGACATTTGTAATTTCATCAACATATAGATTTGTAATCTAATGCAGATAGTGGATGCCTCTGGTTTGTTTGGCCGAAGAAGGACGCACAAAGCCGCGAAAGTCGTCGGGGAGCTGCTACGAAGCTTTGATCCGGCGGTGTCCGAATAGGGTAACCTCTTTGCGTGAAAGCGCATTGGTTTTCCGCCTTTGGCGGAAGAAGGTAAGTCGGGGAACTGAAATATCTAAGTACCCGGAAGAAAAGAAATCGCATGAGATTCCCTTAGTAAGCGACGAGCGAACAGGGAAAAGCCTAAACTTCCGATTTATCGGAAGGGTTGCAGGACTGATAATGTGGGATTGAGTAAGCGTAGCAGAACACCTTGGAATAGGTGGCCAAAGAACGTGAAAGCCGTGTACGCGAAACGTCAGCTCACCCTAATCAGATTCCTAAGTAGGTTGGGAGACGGCAAACTCCCTTCTGAATCTGGGGTGACCACACTCCAAGGCTAAATACCAAACAAAACCGATAGTGAACGAGTACCGTGAGGGAAAGGTGAAAAGAAGGGTGGAAGACCCAGTGAAATAGAACCTGAAACTATCTGCTAACAATCAGACAAAGCTGGGAGCTGGTTATTGGTTGCTGGTGACTTGGAAAGATTAGATCGATTTAGTGTCAAAGCATACTCAAGTCGAACGTCTTTTCTAGAAACTAGTTGCTAGTAACCAGTTCCTAGTGATGTCGTGCCTATTGAAGAATGAGCCGGCGAGTTTTCGTATCGTGCATTAGCTTAATCCGCTTTCGCGGAGGAGGCGCAGGGAAACCGAGTCTGAATAGGGCGACCAAGTACGATATGAAAGACCCGAAACCAGGTGAGCTAACCATGACCAGGGTGAGTCCCGACGAAAGTCGGGAGGAGGCCCGCACCGGTGTGTGCTGCAAGACGCTCGGATGAGTTGTGGTTAGAGGTAATATGCCAATCGAACCTGGAGATAGCTGGTTCTCCCTGAAATATATTTAGGTATAGGGTCGTGTATTAACGTGTGGGGGTAGAGCACTGATCTGGTGTCTTCGTCGAAAGATGGAGCATCTAGTTAAACTCCGAATACCGCACGTCTTTAGCACGGCACTCAGCACCTGGGAGCTAAGTTCCAGGAGCAAAAGGACAAAAATCCAGACCTACAGCTAAGGTCTCAAATATCTGTTTAGTGGATAAGGAAGTGTCATTCCTCAGACACCTAGGAGGTCGGCTCAGAAGCAGCCATCCTTTAAAGAAAGCGTAACAGCTCACTAGCCAATGGAATGATGCGCCGAAAATGTATCGAGGCTCAAACAGATAACCGAAGCTTAGGATTCAGATTATGGTTCGCCATAATTTGAGTGGTAAGGGAGCGTTCTGCATGCTGTGAAGGTCCACCGTAAGGTATAGGGCTGGAGCGAGCAGAAGTGAGAATGCCGGCATGAGTAACGAAATTCTGATGAGAATTCAGAACCCCGAATGACCAAGGTTTCCGCACCCACGTTCGTCGTGTGCGGGTTAGGCGACCCTAAGGTGAGTCCCCCGATTTGTTCATAAAATTTTTGTGGATAGATCGGGGGAGTAGCCGATGGATTACTGGCTAATATTCCAGTCCTTGGTAGTATTCGTTATGACTTGGGGAGGGACGGTGTTGGATAACCGTTGTGTGGCTGTGAAGGTCACATCGAAGCGTTAAGGCAGTGTGCATAGGCAAATCCGTGCATGCGTTTATCTAAGACGTGATAGAACATGAATCCCGCAAGGGTGCAGTGTGAACGGCGACTTCAATACCCAGGAAAAGCTTCGCAAGCAGAATACTATCAAATCGTACCGATAACCGACACAGGTGGTCTGGTCGAGTAGACCGAGGGGAGCGAGAGAAAGTAGTTTAAGGAATTCGGCAAAATAGCTGGGCGTAATTTCGAGAGATGCCCTGTCCCGCCTTTGGCGGGATCTCAGCTAAAGATGTGGGATCGACTGTTTACCAAAAACACAGGTCCGTGCCAACTCGTAAGAGGAAATATACGGGCTGAAGCCTGACCGGTGCCAGAAGGTTAAGTGCCTGGGTTTTCTTTAGATCGCAAGATTTGGGGAAGGCCTGGAATCGAAGCCCTGGTGAACGTCAGCAATAACTATAATTGTTCTAAGGTAGGAAGGCTGCCTTAGTAAAACTTTGCTATATGCTGGAAAATCTGAGTATCTAGTGGTACTATGGAACATATAATCCTTAGACATGATCGATAAAAGTCGAGTATTGTAAGGAACTGTATGTCGCCAAGTAAAAAACCAACTAATGCAGACTATCAGCAGGAAAGACCTCAACTACAGTGGTGGATCGTGGGCTTTACAGACGGAGAAGGATGCTTTTCGATTAGTATCTTTAAAAACAAAACCAGTCAGTTTCTTTGGCAAATTATGCCAGAGTTTGTCTTGACTCAAGGAGAATCAAGTCTCTCAAGTTTGCAACTTGTCAAAGAATACTTTCAAGTTGGACACTTGTATGTTAATAAAAGATACGACAATCACAGAGAGCATCTTTATCGGTACTGTGTAAGAAATAGAAATGATTTAACTCAAGTTATCATTCCATTTTTTCAAAATCACCCATTAAAAACCGCCAAACAGCGTGACTTTGAATTATTCTGTCAAGTGATTGATCGAATGAATAATCGCGAACATCTTACCAAAGGTGGTTTGCAATCTATAGCACACCTAGTAGGCAAAAAACTGTTTGAGGAATCCTCAGAGACTATACGCAAAGCTCCACCGAAATTGAAAAAAGTGGGGAAGAGATAGTCCGATCTCATGGGCGACCATGAGGGTTTAGAAAAGCGTCTAGACCAAAAAAACAAAACGTATCAATTGCAAAAAATTTAATTGCACAAGATGTATGAGCGAAGTTCCTTGTCGCTTAATTGGCGACCCGCACGAAAGGTATAACGAGTCCCATACTGTCTTGAACTACTACTCGGTGAAATTGAAATGGCTGTGAAGATGCGGCCTACTGGCGGCAGGACAAAAAGACCCCGTAGAGCTTTACTACAACTTGACACTGTTTATGTATGTGGAATTGTTTAGGATAGGCGGGAGCTCGTAATTTTATTATGAGCGTCGGTGAAATACCGCTCGTTTTATATACGTAAACTCACTTAATCTCAATGCAAACTTGAGAAAGGACACTGTTTGGTGGGTAGTTTGACTGGGGAGGTTGTTTGCTAAAGAGTAACGCAAACGCGCAATGGTACCCTTAGCCCGGATGGAAATCGGGCTGGACGTGCAATGGCATAAGGGTGCCTGACTGTGAGGCTTACAAGCCGAGCAGAGACGAAAGTCGGTCATAGTGATCCTCGTGCGTTTTGTGGAAGACGCCGGGCTTATCGGATAAAAGCTACCTCGGGGATAACAGAGTCATCGCACCTAAGCGTCCCTAGCGTCGGTGCGGTTTGCTACCTCGATGTCGGCTCATCGCATCCTGGGGCTGAAGAAGGTCCCAAGGGTTAGTCTGTTCGCCTATTAAAGCGGTACGCGAGCTGGGTTCAGACCGTCGTGAGACAGGTCGGCCTCTATCCGCCGTCAGCGTTCGATGTTTGAGGGTTTTTGCCCCTAGTACGAGAGGACCGGGGTGAGGGAATCCCTAGTGTTCCTGTTGTCGCTGTCAAGCGCATTGCAGGGTAGCTACATTCTTTGTGGATAATCGCTGAAAGCATCTAAGCGAGAAGCCCTACTCAAGATTAAACATCGCTATTAGACCCGTGGGAGACTACCACGTTGATAGGTGACCGGTGTAAGTCTGGTAACAGGCTTAGCCTAGTCATACTAAGAAGTCAATTGAACAAACCTAGCATGGGTTACACATGAGACCCATGGCATATGGTTTATGTATACGTTCTTCACTTGCTAGCGAGTAAAGCTAGTTGTAAATCGTTGCCAGTCGATATTGACATTGATTGGATGATTAACCAAGATTTGTCGGGTAAATTTACCCGAGCAATTTTAAAAACCGTTGTGTTCTGGTCTCTGGAGCGGGGTTGACCCAACTCTTCCCTTCCCGAACAGAGTCTTGAAACGCCCCAGCGCTGACAATACTGCACGGGCAACTGTGTGGGACGATAAGTCGAGGCCAGAACAGAGCGGTTTTTTAGTCAGATCAGAGCGGTTTTTTATTTCTGACTTACTTTTATTCCCCAATTTATTGGAAAAACTCACGCAGAAGTTTAAACACAGAAGTTGACTTAAGCCTATTCCTAACTTATTCCTATCTTAATTCTCTCGCTACCCAAAAACTCCAAGCCCCAGTTAACATAAACAAGAATCCACCTAGAAGAAGAGCTAGAGTAGTGCCAACTGAGCCAGCCTCTGTCAAAGTGCCACTGGTAGTGGTTTGACTACTCTGAGTGCTGACAGTAGCACTATCTGTGCTGGTAAAGTTAATGGTAGGTGTGGGAGTTTGGGTTAGAGTGCCAGAGTTAGTAGCATGGGGATTTTGGGTCGGTGTTGGAGAGGTACCATAAGGGTAATCTGTTCCATAAGTGGTCGGAGTGCGAGTAGGGTTGGCTTGAGCAAGTTGAGCCGAAGCAGTTTGTGGAGCCTCCACGATAAAAGTCCGGGTTTCTGTCACTTCCTGACCAGTTTCTGGATCAATGTAACTGTATTCTACGGTGTGTTCGCCTGGTTCTAATTCTGCACTTAAAGCTTCTATGTCTAGATAAAACTCACCATCATCATTGGCTTGAACTCGTTGTTCAATTTGGGTTTCAGAGTTGACTCTGATGACCACTGTCACGTTTGGAGCTGCTTGACCCTTAATGAGAGGGTTGGCTGTATCTACGACTTGGTCATTTTTATCTTCCAAATTAACGATCCGATTCCCACTCGGTGTGGTAGCATCAGCTCCATCGGCAAGTAGACCAGATAATCCGCCACCTGTTACGACTGATGGTGTGGGAGAAATTCGACTTGATTCTGTGGCTGTTGGAGTGGGAGATAGATCAGCTGACTCGCTGGCAGTAGGAGTCGGTGTCAGGATAGCTGACTCACTGGAGGTTGGAGTTGGAGTGGTAGGAGTAATTGGAGAAGTGGGTGTTGGATTACTTACGGGTGGGGGCTGATTGTCACCACTACCTAAAATTAAGGCAGTACCGTTGGTAAATCCACTGACAGTAGTATCCTGGACAGCAGTCAGAGAAGCGGGATGACCTTGTGCCAAGATCAATAAAGGAGTGTTATCAGTGATAGTGGCAAAACTACTTCCATCAGTGGTTCGTGCATTGGATAAACTAATCACCCAGCTACCAGTTTTTTGCACCAACTGAGACAGGGTGCCTGCACCCTCTAATGTAGCATACACTATTGAACCTTCAGCAGGGGTAGATTGAGCAGTTGAGACGGCTCCGTATAATGTGGTAGCTTTTGGGGGAGCTCCTAACCTAGCTCCTGTTTTAACAGAGAAAGGTTGGCCATTGTTATCGAAAAGATCCCTGCCTCCCGTGCCAATCACGAAAAAATATGTTGTATTTGGCTCCAATCCATTAGCTGTAATATGGTGAAGAGGATATGGATCAACCGTGCCATAAAGCTGGTCACGATCATCTCCAACCTGAATCTTAAGTTTATTGGGCTCTGTGCCTAGTTTAATATATCCAATAGCTGGTGAATCTGTAATAAAACTGACGGCAAACCCCTGATCAGTGATATTAGACAGCTTAACATTTTTTGGTGTTGTTTCTGGAGTAGCTCTTGGTGCGAAAACTCCCGTCCCACTGCTAAAGACTATGGTTCCAACTACCAGTCCGACAATCAAAAGACCAATGCCCAATAAAGTAGGAATTCGCTTTTCGAACAACTTGTGCTTTTTTTGGCCGGCAACACTCATAATAAACTTAGAATTAATTCATAATTAAACATACGTCAACCGAAGACGCTACACACACTGTAGTCGGAATTCCTGCTAAACGCAATCCAAAAAAAACCCAAAACGAATTCTTTTTTCACAGATGGAGTTTAGAATATTCTTTCTAATTCTTTTCTTCAAGTGGTACTACTGTTTGGGTTCTGGTGAAACGATCTGTTTTGATGACATAAATTGGAAAGTTGCCCAACTCTTCCTCAGCAAAAATTGGTTTGGTGATTAATCTATCTAAAACAACCGAATTTAAATTTGGATCAAGAGGTTCGGCTGCCAGAGTTGCCTCTGGAGGGAGTGTGGTCGTATTTTGAGAATCATAAATTGAGATGAATACCCAAATTACCCCACCAATCGCTAATAACACTAAAAATATTAGTAAGTACCGAGATCGGTGAGCTGCAACGGTGCGTGATAAAGAGCTACTTTTCATAAGTTATGGGTGAGTAGGGTGTTTCGATTATTAAAGAAGCTGATAAGGCCGGATTGGCTTGTTGTTTTTTGATTCCAAAAGTAACAGATTGTATGACAAACAACCTTCGATAATTAATTAATTGATCGACAAAATCTCTAATTGATAAGTAATCGCCCTCAATAGATAGGGATAGAGGTAAGCGATTATCTAGTTGAGCGTCTGGAGAATTTAGCTTCCCAGACTGGGAAGCAAGACCTGTCTGGGACTGCATTCTTAATCCTTGCACGCCTAAACTGGTGATGATGACAGAGTTTTCTCCTGCTATTCGTTCAATTGTTTTTAAGTCGGTAATTAAAGTATCTTGACTAGGAATGGCAGTTTCTAAAAGGGCCAGTTTTTCTTTAGAGGCAAAGTAGGAAGCCTGAGCAGTGGCCAAGGCTGCTGACTTCTTCTCTAATTTTAGACTCAACTCTGACTTTTCCGCAATTTCTTTGGACAAACTTGACATAGTTTGCAAAGTCGGTTTAATAATGACTACTGCCAGAAAAATTGTTAAACAGATGGTGAGTAATAGTTCTAACGTGACTACCGTGTAGGGTTTTCTATAAAATTCAAGTAATTGGCGAGAAATGGTGTTGGTTTTTTGCATTAGTTGGAGGAGGCTCCTGTCGGTGTCGATGATTGATTTTGATCAGTAGTGATGGACGCAGAAAATTGAAATGAATAGTTTGATGAGGCTGAATTTGCCTCAACTTTTCCTACACTTACTTCAGAAAAATCACTGGACAATTGCAGATTGTTGATGAGAGTATTGAACGAATCTTGAGAGGGAGTTGACCCCGAAACATGAATTATTTTTGGAGTAACGGATAATTTTTCAATTGATACATCTGGTGGGGTAATAGCTGAAAGGCTGCTAAATACATCTGTGAGGTTTTTTTGATCTGAAGCGTCAGCATAGACTTGAATTTTATGTTGAGCAGCCTTAAATTCTGTTTCAAGCGAACCGTATGATTGAATTACAGATAATTGTTGAAAAATTTTGGCATTTAAATCAGTTCTTTGTCGATCTAAATTAAATCGAGAAGCAAAGCTGATAATAACTGTGGCTAAAGTGAAAATTAACAAGTACCTACCTACAGACAGTGACCATAAAATGACCCGACCGATAATCGATTCATAAAAGGGGTCTTTGGGGAGTAGGTTAATATCAACTGAGCGGGCAGGCTTCATGATGAAAACATTGTACACTAATGACACACAAAGGAGAATACGGGGGTTTTGTTCTGTTACAAGGTTAGTGATATGGGTAACTTAAAACTAAATTTCGCATGACACCCGAGCCGCCAACTAGATCAAATCGGAAGCTTCGTTTTTTTAGAGCTAGACAACCAGCTTCCAGAGTTTAGACAACCAGGTTTGCAACAGTGTTTGATTTGGTGAAAAAGTTTGGCATTTCATTATGGTATGGAAGTCTCATTTGAGCTAGAGTCGGCTACTAACTCGGGAACGGTGAGTGTTGGTCTGGGTTTTTTAATCATCGCTAAGGCTCTTTGAATTATGTCAATTTCTTTAATATCAAGCAAAAAGGCAAAATACACATAAACAATTAACCCAATTGTAGCGGTGGTAACAGTGAGGGCGATTAGCTCAATCGTCTTAGAAGTATCAAAAACAACTTCATCCAAAATTCGGAAAGGCAAGTAGAGAAAAACTGTCATTAAGAAGCCACACAACAACATGGAAATCTGAGGCAAAATCATGTTTTTATTGATTATTCCTCCTATCTTTCGATCAATCAGCCAAATAAATAAGAAAAGTTCTACAAAGGCCGCCAGACTCAAAACAGTGGCAATACCTAGGAGCGGTTGAGGTGAGAAGTAAACAAAAAAGCTGGAGCCAATGACCGAAATAATGGCTACTGCGATACTGACAAAGAAGGGAGTCTTGGTATCTTTTAGAGCATGGAAGCCTCGAATTAAAAGTTGTACTAAAGCCTGAGCCACGACCGATAAAGCAATAATCGCTACTACCCTGCCAGTCATGACGGTTGTTTCCCAAGGGAGGTTTTTTGTGCCAAAAACTAACCGCACAATAGGAATTCGCAAAATCAGGAGTAAGACGGAGGCAGGTAAAGCAAAAAAGGTAATTTG
>JAANMT010001383.1_pt1 | contig 24070 bp, 19 predicted proteins | sample 7279711 | NCBI WGS metagenome assembly JAANMT01 (sample SAMN14094538, study PRJNA606508) | bioreactor metagenome | isolation source: A lab-scale SPAN reactor treating ammonium-rich wastewater day 1 | place: Ireland: Galway | collected 2017-01-16 | reverse complement strand
GGTCGAGTATGTCATCAAGATGGCGCTTCCCGCAAACTTCAACGGCGACGAGAGCATTGACACGCTTGACCCCATCGACTTTCTCATCGCCTATGGCCAAGGCGAAGTGACGGCTGACCTCGACCTCGATGGCCAGCACACCGAAGCGGATCTGACAATCTTTGTGAGCAGTTATATTGCGGACTGAGTGTGCGTGCGTGCGGCGGGTTGACGACGATTCACCCGGACCTTCGGGCGTTGGTGTGCACGGAAGTTTGGTCGCAACGGTGCGCCCGAAGATCCGGCGTCTGGCGTCTAGCGTCTGGCGTCTGCGTCTGCGTCTGCGTCTGCGTCTGGCGTTCGGCGTTCGGAGTCTGGCGTCTGGAGGGCGGAGTTCATGTGGATGCGAGTCGCGCGGCACCTTGGGCGGCGTGAAATGTTGAATCGGCATGGTGGAGCGACCAGGCGGGGTCGGCGACGCAGGTGAGGTGTTCATCGACAGCGGACTTGATGAGGGGCAGGTGCGGCGTCAGGCGCAGGCCGAGGCCTCCGAGAAGGGCGATGTGCTGCGGGCGGTAGATGGCGTGTGCGATGCGCAGCGCTCGGACGAGGGCGCGGATGGGCGGATCGGCAGCGGTGAGCGTCGCGAGGCGATCGGCGAGCGCCGTGCCATAGCGGGCATGAAGTGCTGGGAGGCCGATGTAGGCTTCGAGGGAGTTGAGGCCGGTGTCGGGTCCGATGGGTTGGGGGTCGTCGCACGGACCGACGTCGATTTGTCCGAGGTGGCCGGAGGAGCGAGCGGTCACGAGGAGTTGTTGGCCGTTGTCGAGGACGCAGGCTCCGACGCCGGTGCCGAGCGAGATGGCCAGGAGTCGGCCGGGCAGCGCGTGGTCGGACCAGTAGCCGAAGGCGGCGGCGTGGGCGTCGGTGAAGATGCGGACGGGCGCGGGTGCAGCGGTCGCGTGTGCAATGAGTTCGGGCAGATTGGTGCCCTGCAATGCGGGGAGATTGACTGAGCGTTCGATGCGGACGCCGTCGGGAGCCATGATGCCGGGGAGGCAGATGCCGATGGCGGTGATGTCGGGGGGGATGGAGAGTTGGGCTGCGACGCGGGCGAGTTGGGCTGCGAGTTGATCGAGTGAGGGTTGGTCGTAGCGGTCGCTGGTGGCGGCAGCGATGAGTGCGTCGTGGTCGAAGAGGGCGAGTTTGATGGATGAGCCACCGATGTCGATGCCGAGGGTGGGCACGTTCAGGGCCTTGCGGCGTCCTGCCGCATGAATTGGCCAAGTGCCTGGCGTCGGACCTGTCGTTTTGCGCGTGCTTCGGGGGTCATGGATTCGAGCGGGTTGGCGCTGTCGAAGAGTGAGGCGTATGCAAAGATTGCGTAGCCGGCGGGGCTGGAGGCGATGCGGATTTGTCGGATGGTTTGCTGCGGGTCATCGTGCATGTATGCGCCGAGGCCTGGGATGAGCGATGCCGAACCGACCGCCTGGCGCCATGCGTTCATGTCTTCGCGGAACTGCTGGTCATTGGTGGAGTAGATCATGGGCATGGCGATGTCGATGGTGCCTTCGCGGAGCCAGAGTGCGGCGTCTTGAAGATACTCGACTTGAGCGATGGTCGGGTCGCGCCAGACGGCGGCGGAGTAGATGAGGCCGGGCTTGCGTGAGAGGGCTTCGGTTCGGATGCGGCGGACGAGTTCGGTGATTTTGTTGCGTTTCCAAGCGCGGAAGGCGCGGAGATCGTCGTCGGTTTTGAGTTCGCGCCGGCCGCTGTCTTTGGCGAAGAGGCCCAGGGATCGCGGGTCGGAGGGGTAGATGCTGGTTTTGTCGACGGATTCGGAGACGAAACGGATGTAGTCGAGGTGGATGCCGTCGATGGCGTAGCGATCGACGATGTCTGCGATGATGCGGACGATGTGGTTTTGAACCTCAGGCAAGACGGGGTTGACGATGACGTAGTGCTCGTTGAGGGCCTGTTGTTTGCCGTTGCGGTCGGTGAGGCGCCACTCGGGCTGGGTGTGGTAGAGGTGGCGCGAGGACTTGGGGGGCGTTGTGCCTCGCCAGAGGGGCATGACATTGACCCATGCGTGGATGCGCATGCCTCGGCTCTTGGATTGGATGATGGCTAGTGCGAGGGGGTCGAACCCGGGCTCGGTGGAGCCGGGGGGGAGGTCGGCGAGGAGTTCTTCGCCCCAAGGCTCGAAGGGGCTGGCGTAGAAGGCATCGCCCTGGCCACGGACTTGCCAGAAGATGTCGGTGACGCCGAGGGAAGCGGCGCGTTCGATGGCTTCGGTGACGTCGCGTGGGGTGCGGAAGTCCCAGCGGGTGACCCAGAGGCCTCTCATGGGGCCTGCGGGGGCGCGAGGCGTGGCACGGGGAGCAGGTTCGGACGGCGGGCGCGGCGTGGTGGCGACCGGGTCGCTGGGGCGATAGGGGACGAATGGCTCGTTGCTTGCCTCGCAAGCCATCAGGAGCAGGGCGGTAAGGACGACCATCAAGAGAGAAGTCTGTTTCATCACTCCCATAGATCGGCATGGTAGAGCGCGGGAGTAGAGGGGAACGAAAAACCGGGCGCGGCGGCGTGTGGGGAGGAATCTTGGGGACGCGGAAGAATGTGGGTTGACAGCATCGGCGGCATATGGTAACCTTTTGGTTACCTATGGATGCGGAGCAGATGGATCAGGTTTTCTCAGCCCTTTCGCACCGGGCGCGGCGGCGAATGCTCGATTTGTTGATGGAGGGGCCGGGCATGACGGTGCGTGCGCTCGCATCGCACTTTGAGATCTCGCGGGTGATGGTGCTCAAGCACTTGGCGATGCTCGAAGGTGCGGGGCTTGTGATCTCGCAGAAGTCGGGCCGTGAGCGGAGGCTCTTTTGCAATCCGGTGCCGATTCAGATGATCTATGACCGCTGGACGACGGCGTATACGGCGTTCTGGGCGTCGCGGATGGTGGATATGAAGAGCCGCGTTGAAGAGCGTGTGCAGAAGAAGGGAGTTCGTCGTGCCTGAGGTGCAGCATGTGTTTCGGATTGTGATTCGCGCATCAGTCGAAGACGTGTGGCGTGAAATCACGCGGACCGATGCGCCAATTCTGGCGTTCTTCAACTCGCGGATGGATGCTGGGGGGCTTGTGCCGGGGGCGACGATTGCGATGCGTACTCCAAACGGCAAGTACACCGGCGTCGTGGGCGAGATTCTGGAGTTTGATCCGCCTCGGCGATTCGTTCACACGTTTCGGTTCACGAGCTATGACGATCCGCCATGCACAGTGGCGTACGACCTGAAGGAAACGGCGCAGGGGGTGGAGTTCACGCTGACGATTCTGGATCTGCCTGCGGGCACGAAGACTGCCAAGCAGATGGTTCAGGGCGGGTCGATGATCGTCAAGACGCTCAAGGCGGTGATGGAGACGGGCAAGCCGCCGCTGGGGATTCGGATGCTGTATGTGCTGTTCGCGGTGATGGGGCCGATGACGCCAAAGAAGTGTCTGAGTGAACGGTGGCCGGTGCGTAAAGCTCGCAACGGTGCGGCGCACGAGCAGGCAGGAGATCATTGATATGGTACGCGCGATACTTGGGGTCTCTCTCGGGTTTGGAGTATGGAGCATGATCTGGGTCGGCGGGTACGCAGGGCTCTCAGCAGTGATGCCCGAGCGATTTCCGTCTGAAGGTCCGCTTCGCAATGTCGCAGGGCTGCTGACGATCCTGGGTGTGAGCGTGGTGTGCTCGCTGACAGCGGGTGCGGCTGCGGGGAGCATCGCCCGTTCAGTCAAACCGCTTTGGATACTAGCAGCGGTGCTGCTGATCGTTGGGATCGCAGTGCAGGCGAGCGTGTGGTCGCTGATGCCGGTGTGGTATCACGCGGCGTTTCTGGTGCTGATTGTGCCGATGACGATCGTTGGCGGGAGGATGACGGGCGTGCGAAGGGGTGGAGCGACGGGCGTGCCGTGAGTGGGGTTGAGTTTGCGCCCGCGATTGCGTTTGGGTCTTTGTTTTGTTTTTTAGCCTTCGGGCATTTGTTTGACGTTTGGGCACTGGTCGAGCCATCGCTCGGCGCGTGGCCTAGCCCAGCGAACGGCGTTGGTGATGACGCGCTGGACTTGCGGGTGGTGATAGGTTGGATAGGTTTCGTGTCCGGGGCGGAAGTAGAAGATGCGACCTGCGCCTCGTTCGTAGCAGACGCCCGAGCGGAAGACCTCGCCGCCCTTGAACCAGCTGATGAGCACGGTTTGTTCTGGCTCGGGGATGCCGAAGGGCTCGCCGTACATTTCTTCGTGCTCGATGACGAACGAGGGACCGAGGCCAGCTGCGATGGGGTGTGAGGGATTGACGATCCAGAGGCGTTCGCGTTCGCCAGCCTCGCGCCACGAGAGCGAACAGGTTGTGCCCATGAGGCGTTTGAAGATCTTGGAATGATGCCCCGAGTGCAACACGACCAGACCCATGCCTTCGAGGACGCGTTTGTGGACACGCGCGACGATGTCGTCGTTGACGCGATCGTGGGCCATGTGACCCCACCAGATGAGGACGTCGGTGTCGTCGAGGCGTGACTGCGGCAGGCCGTGGTCGGGCTGATCGAGAGTTGCCGTGTTGGCGGCGATATCGGGCTCGCGGCTGAGCGCAGCGGCGATGCAGGTGTGCATGCCATCGGGGTAGATAGCGGCGATGTCGGCGTGCTCGCGTTCGTGGATGAACTCATTCCAGACGATGGTGCGGATGCTCATGCACACAGGGTAGGGGTTGAGTCGTGATGATTGGTGAACCGCAATATAAAAGCCCAGGCATTGAATGCCTGGGCTTGGGTTACTCGCGGACGTTTGGATTTGTGCGGGAGGAGTTGATTACGGGAAGATTCCGCGGACGCGGTAGACACTGCCGATGTGATCGAGGGCTGCGGCGAAGGACGCGGTCCGCAGGTCGCACTTGTATTGATCGCGGTACGCGAGTGTGCGACGTGCAGCGAGCACCATGTGCCGGTTGAGTTCGCGATCGACCTGCTCTGCACTCCAGACGACGGACGATTTATTCTGCAGCCATTCGAAGTATGAGACCGTGACGCCGCCGGCGTTGGCGAGAATTGCGGGGATGATCTCGACGCCCTTGCTGACCAGCACGCGGTCGCCGCCGGGCGTGGAAGGTGCGTTGGCACCCTCAGCCATGACTTTGCAATCGAGCCATTCGGCCTTTTCTGGGGTGATCATCTGTTCGAGGGCGCCAGGAACGAAGACATCGACGGGCGTGCGGTAGAACTGTTCTTCGGTGACTGCGGTGGCGCTGGTGAAGCCTTTGACGCCGCCGTGCTTTTCGCAATGGGTTGCGAGTTCGAAGCAGTCGATTCCCTTGTCTTCGCGGATGAACCCGGTGTGGTCGCCGACAGCGACGATGATGGCGCCCATGTCCTGAAGGATGCGTCCGCCCCATGAGTTGACGTTACCGAACCCGAGCAGGCTGACTTTCATGCCCTGAACTGGGATGCCGATGCCGGGGAGCATTTCGGCCAGAACGTCGGCCACGCCCTGTCCGGTGGCTTTTTCGCGTCCGACCGATCCTCCGAACTCGACGGGCTTGCCGGTGACGACGCGAATGGCGTCGGAGGCGTCCTTGCCTTCCTTGCTCATCATGTAGGTGTCGGCGAACCATGCCATGATCTGGGCGTTGGTTCCGACGTCGGGTGCGGGGATGTCGTAGTCGGGTCCGATCTCGTTTGCGATGGCCGAGGCGTAGCGGCGGGTCACGCGTTCGATCTCACCGATGCTGAGCTCGCGTGGGTTGCATTTGACGCCGCCCTTGCCGCCGCCGTAAGGGATGCGAACGAGCGCGGACTTCATGGTCATGAGGAGGGCCAGACTCTTGACGTCGTCGAGGTGCACGTCGGGGTGGAAGCGGAATCCACCTTTGTATGGCCCGAGGGCGTTGTTGTGTTGAATGCGATAGCCTTTGAAGAGTTTGTGGTGCCCGTCATCCATGCGGACGGGGAAGTGAACCATGATCTCGTTCTTGGGCTGAGCAAGGATGATTTTGACGCGGTGCTTGAGGTCGATCAGGTCAGCAGCCTTGAGCATGACCTCAACGGTCTGCAAATACAGATTGTCTGGATCGGTGGGGAACCCCAGTTCATCGAAGATGGGGTTGCGGGTGCTGGGGGCGACGTTTGCGTTCGCGCTGGTGACCGTTGTCATGTTCGCTGCTTTCTGAGAACTGTTGAAGCGGTGGATGAAACCGGTGGAACTACGCTCGACCCGTCGAACCGTTCACCCACGACACGGAACAACACGCAGGGCCGAGACGAAACGGAATTGCGACCCCGCCCTCCTGGGGGGCACCCCTTGTCAGAACGAAGGGATCCCCTATTCTTCGCCACCAAGTGGACAAGACTCCAGTTGGACGGGCAGATTTGTAGAGGAATCGGCGTCAGGACCGAGAACTCGGGAAGGGGTTTGCGGTGATCGGATATGTGGCAAGCGATCTGGTTTGGGCATCACGGATCAAGGCCGAGGCCGATGCCAAGGGGCTTGCCAGTCGCCGGGTGACCTCGGTGGATCGCCTGCGGGAAGTGCTCTTGACCGATGCGGAGGCCCTGATACTGATCGATCTGGAGTCCGAAGACGCCGATTTGATCATTGATGCTCTGCGTGGGGCGGGGGCGATCGAGGGGGCGGCGGGTGCCCGAATGGTGGCGTGGGGGCCTCATGTGATGACCGAGCGCTTGAAGGAAGCGAAGGATCGCGGGGTCGATGTAGTGTTGCCACGAGGGGCTTTTGCGGCGAGGTTACCCACCTTGTTGGGGGAGTCTGCGGGCTGAGGCGTGCGGGGGTTAAGGCCTGAGAATGCGGCGTGGACTGGCTTTGCATTTGCTTGGGAGGTGTTCTATCCTCTCATCCTGTCTTTGGGAGGCCGTTCCGTGTGCTGCGTGTGCAGCGGCGGACCAGAAGTTGTGTTCGTTAGCGCCCATTTGGGCTCACGGTGCATCAATCGGATGCGCGGTGAAGGCGATGTTCTCGACGACCCGCATCGGCCTGGGGTCGGTTCGTGAATGTGAGCCGACAGGAATACAGGTACATGATCGACGAAACCCTTATTGCTTCTCTTGGATTGTTGGATGATGAAGCCCAGGCGATGCTCAATGCAGCGTTTGGCGGCTCGGGGACAGACATGGACGCGTTGCTCGGCAAGCAGGTCAGTGACCTGCAGGCGGGCAAACTCATCAAGGGTCGCGTCATCGGGTTCAGCGGTGACGATGTCGTTGTGGAGGTCGGGCTCAAGAGCGAAGGCCTGATCCCGCGTGAAGAGTTCTCGAATCTTGCCGATCTGCGTATCGGGGACAACGTCGATGTGCTGCTCGAGTCGGTCGAGGGTGACGGCGGGTTGATCCAACTCTCGAAGCGCAAGGCGGACCGGCAGATCGCGTGGCAGCGCATTGTCGAATCGACCAAGGAAGGCGATGACGTCGAAGGCACGGTCATGCGGAAGATCAAGGGCGGGCTGCTGGTGGATATCGGGGTGCCGGTGTTTCTGCCAGCGTCGCAGGTGGATGTGCGCAGGCCTCACGAGATCGGGGATTTCATCGGGCGCAAGGTGCGTGCCCGGATTCTGAAGATTGACACCGAACGCCGCAACATCGTCATCAGCCGGCGCAAGCTCATTGAGGAAGAGCGTGACGGGGCCAAGCGTCGTCTGCTCGGGACCCTGAGCGAAGGGCAGATGGTGACGGGAACGGTCAAGAACATTGCCGACTTCGGCGCGTTCATTGATCTTGGCGGGATTGACGGCCTGCTGCACATTACGGACATGTCGTGGGGGCGCATCAACCACCCGAGCGATCTGCTGCGGGTCGATCAAAAGATCGAAGTCAAGGTGCTCAACGTGGATCGCGACAAGGAAAAGATCGCCCTGGGGCTCAAGCAGAAGGAAGACAGCCCGTGGGAGCAGATCGAGGCGCGGTATCCGGTCGGGTCGCGCATCAACGGGGAAATTGTCAACATCATGTCGTACGGCGCGTTCGTGCGGCTTGAGGACGGGATCGAAGGTCTGGTGCACATCTCCGAAATGAGTTGGACGCGACGGATCAATCACCCGTCAGAAGTGGTCAATCCTGGCGATACGGTCGAAGTCGTGATTCTCGACATCGACAAGCACAAGCAGGAAATCAGCCTCGGCATGAAGCAGGTGGATGTGAACCCGTGGGAACTGGTCAGCGAGCGCTACCCCCCGGGGACGATCATCGAGGGCGCGGTGCGCAACCTTGCCAACTACGGCGCGTTCATCGAGATCGAGCCGGGCATCGACGGCCTGCTTCACATCTCTGACATGTCGTGGACCAAGAAGGTCACTCACCCGAACGAACTCTACAAGAAGGGCGACATGGTGCGGTGTGTGGTGCTGGAAGTCGAGCAGGACAAGCAGCGTGTGAGCCTTGGCGTCAAGCAGCTGACGGAGGATCCGTGGATCCACGCGATCCCGGACGCCTACAAGCCCGGCATGGTTGTGCGTGGGCATGTGACGAAGATCACGAACTTCGGCGTGTTCGTGGAGCTCGAAGACGATCTGGAAGGTCTGCTCCACATTTCGGAGTTGGCCGACCACAAGGTCGAAAACCCGCAGGATGTGGTCAAGAGCGGCGAAGAGATCGACGTCAAGATTCTCCGCGTGGATATCTCCGATCGCAAGATCGGGCTGAGCCTCAAGAGGGCTCAGTGGGGCGACACTGGCGGTTCGGAATCCGACGCGGAGTTCGGCGGCCGACCCGATCTGCCCTCGCGCGGCGGGATGGACGATCACGACGCGATGGGTACGGACAAGATCAAGTTCTGATCGCGGGTTGTGGTTCGAGTATGTGCGGTACACAATTGCAGCGCCCCGAGAAGTTCTCGGGGCGCTTTTGTGCGCGCATTGGGCAAGGCGCGACAAAGGAGTGTGTATGGATAAAATGACTTGGTCCCGGCTGGCGGGAGATCGTGGACAAGCACGACGACCCCCCAAGCTGTGCGATGAACCGGAACCCACCCGGCGACGAACCTTATTGATGCGAATCGACTGACCCGAGAACTCGTTGGTCAGCACATCGCGATAAAGGTCAGCAACGAGAGCACTGCAACACGACGACCGACGAACGACAGACTGAAGAGAGATTTCATGGCACACTCCGGATCTTGGTTTTTCAGAGTCATTCAACTGGTGTGCCAATGGGGGCTCCGAAGGGCGCATCGCGGCTTTTTGGGTCAAGGGAGCGGTTTGTGGCCGGTTTTCGGACGCGAGCAGGCTCGACACCTGTTGCCGGGGTGCAACAGGCTTTGCATCCTGGCAACGTGGTTTGTGGCGTGGGGTTGCGTGACTGGGGTTGCGGTTGGGCAGACGCCACGGGTTCCTTCGCCTCAGGACGCGATTGCCTGCAGCGAGACGGTGGTGCGATGGGTCCGAGAATGGCAGGTGACCGACGATGCGCCTGAATGCGATGGCGTTGCGATCATTCTTCGCCTGCAGGGGCAGGTGATTGCTCAGGCCACCGCGACGCACGATCGGAGGAGGAACCTGTCGCTGGCAACTCGAACGGCGCTTTTGCGGGCGGGGCGCAGGCTTCCGACGGACCGCGATGCGGTGTGGGAGGAGCGGGTCGCGAGCATCGCGGTGAGCGTGGAGTTGGCCGGGCCGATGGTACCGATCGCTGTGCGCACGGAGTCGGATGTTGCGGCTGCGTTTTCGCCGGGGATCGACGGGGTGGGTGTGAGGCTCGGTGAGCAAGTGAGGATGCGGTTTCCGAGCCAAATGCTCCCGAGCGGCGAGGATGGGCTGCGGGCGGCGCGTGCGCTGGTGTCAGAGATTTCGGGAGATCCGGTGCGTGGTTTAGCGACGATCGAGGAATTGCTCGAAGCGGGGTATGTGTTTTATCGATTCCGCACGACGCACATGGCCCAGATTGACCCGTCGCTCGGGCCTGTGTTTTTGCATCGCGGCGGGCGGATCATCGCGCAGCCTGAAATCAACACGGCGAGCCTGATGCGTCTGGCTGACGGTATGGCGAGTCATTTGCTTCGGCGGCAGTGGCCGGGGACCGAGCCGTATGGCATGATGGGGACGCTGAACCCGGTCCACGGAACAGCCGATTCGTCGTATGCCGATCCGATGGCGCAGGCTCTGGTGGTTTCGGCGTTGTGGTCGTATGCGACGCTGGAGCGGGTGCAGGCCGATCGGGCGAAGGCAGCGGGGGATGCGGCGCGATCGCTCCTGCGCAGCTTGGCGCAAGTGTCGGAGAGCGAGCGCGGGCCTTGGGAGACGGCTGCGGAGGCGGCGGCCAGTGTGATTGCGCTCAGCGATGTGATGGCGGAGAGTCAGGATCTCGAAGTCGAACTGCATCAACTGCGAAACAAGTGCGCAGCACGGCTTGCATTGGCGTTCGACGTGTCAAGCGGGCAGTTTGCGTCCGATGTGCCGCGATCGGCTTACGGCATGGTGGCGATTGCCTATGTGCGACTCTCAAAGGACCAGAGCGGGGCGATTTCGCGTGCGTCGGCGTCGGCTTGCGTGCGTGCGGCGTATCGCAACACATCGGCCGATCAACTGTTGCTTCAGATGCCTTATCTTGCGTGGGCTGAGCTCGAACTGACTGAGGCTGGGGAGGCGCCTGCTTCGGCAGCCGCGCTGATCGAACTGCGTCGGCAGACGTGGAAGAACCAGTTGACGTTTGAAACCCTTGAGCCGGCGGATTGGGACTTCGTCGGGAGTCTTGTGGTGCTTGGTGGGCAGGCGGCGCTTCCGAACTGGCACAGTATTCGGCCATTGCCCTGGCTGGCGACGATGCTCGGGCATGCGCAGTTGACGAGTGGAACGCTGATCGAGGGTGAGGCGGCTGCGGAACTTCAGCGGACTTTGGCACTTGCGAGGTTTGCCGCCCAGTTGGCTGCGGGGCCTGAGGCGGGGCACATGTATGCTCGTCCGGACCGGTCGATGCATGGAGTGCGTGCGGCGTTGTGGGACCAGCGCATGCCCCCCGAGGCGACGGCAGTGGCGCTCGATGGGATCTGCCGACTGGTGCGGGCGGCCGACGCTTTGGCAGCAAGAAATGAGGCGGGAAAACAGGGTCCGTGAGGGGGCAAGCCGAGTCGAAAGAGTTGCGTTGTGCGCCTATTATCTTGAACCCGGTCGAAGGGTGTTGTGAGCGACAAAACTCGACCGATTCCGGGCGCGGAGCCAGGGCACCATGGCTGAACACGACGTGACTGAATCCCAGGCTGCGGACACTCCGCCGCCGGGCGACATCGATGGCAACGGAACGAGCGATGGCAGCAGCGGCGCGGGTGGCGGCGGGCACATCGTCGACCACGACATCGAACGTGAGCTGCAGGATTCATACCTGACTTACGCGATGAGCACGATCATGGACCGGGCGCTGCCCGATGTTCGTGACGGGCTCAAGCCGAGCCAGCGGCGCATTCTGGTCGCGATGAACGACCTGAACCTGCGCCCCGGCAAGAAGCAGATCAAGTGCGCCAAGATCACCGGCGATACGTCAGGCAACTATCACCCGCACGGGGACATGGTCATCTACCCGACGTTGGTCGGCATGGCGCAAAGGTGGAAGATGCGCGTGCCGCTCATCGATCCGCAGGGAAACTTTGGCTCGATCGACGGCGACCCGCCGGCTGCGCAGCGGTATACCGAAGCGCGCATGCACCACGCGGCGGTCGATCTGCTGGCCGATCTCAAGCTCGACACGGTCGATTTTCAGCCGAACTATGACGATCGCCTGACGGAGCCGATGGTGCTGCCGGGCAAATTTCCGAATCTACTGATCAACGGCGGAATGGGCATCGCGGTGGGCATGGCGACGAGCCTGCCGCCTCATAACCCGAGCGAGATTTTTGACGCGATTGTGCGTGTGGTCGACAATCCGCAGATTTCGCTGCTCGAACTGATGACCGACGAGATCAACAGCGAAGGCGCCGTTGTGCGACAGGGCGTCAAGGGGCCCGACTTTCCGACCGGGGGCACGATGCTCGGCCGGCGCGGAATCGTCGAAGCCTACGACAGTGGACGAGGTCGCGTGACGGTGCGCGGCACATGCCATATCGAAGAAATGGCACATGGCCGCGAACAGATCGTCATCGACGAGATCCCGTTCGGCGTGGTGCAGGACAACCTTGTCGAGGAGATTGTCAACGCGGTCAAGGAAGAACGCCTCAAGGATATCTCAGACGTGCGCAATGAATCGGGTCGCAATGCCCAGACGCGCATCGTGCTCGAACTCAAGCGTGGGGCGGACGCGCGCGTCGTCGAGAACCAGATCTTTCAGCACACGCAGTTGCAGCAGACGTTCAGCATCATCAACGTCGCGCTTGTGAATCGCCAGCCTCGCACGATGGGGCTCAAGCAGCTCATCGAGTGCTATATCGAGCACCGCACGGAAGTGATCCGTCGGCGGACGGCGCATCTGCTGCGCGAAGCGAAGAAGAAGGCTCACATTCTCGAAGGAATGATCTACGCGGTCATCGACATCGACGAGATCATCGCCCTGATCAAATCCAGCCAGACGCGTGAAGAAGCAATCACCAAGTTGATGGCGCGGCGCTATCGCATACCGCCCGGGCACCCGGCAGCAGCGATGTTGCCCGCCCGATTGATCGAGGCAGTGCGAAAGGCCGAGGAATTCGGAGGCGTGAAACTCAGTCGTGTACAGGCCGAGACGATCGGAGGCATGCGGTTGATCCAGCTCGTCGGGCTGGAGATCGAGCGGCTGGTTCGTGAGTACAACGAACTGACCGTCGAGATCGAGGATTACGAGCGTATCCTCGCCGATCCGCAGCGTGTCCGCGCGATCATCAAGACCGATTGCGCCGAGATGAAGGATCGCTACGGCTCGGCGCGTCTGACAGCCATCGAAGAGGCCGAGGGGGACATCTCGATCGAATCGCTGATTCAGGTCGAGGATGTTGTGGTGACGATCAGCCACCTGGGCTACGCCAAGCGGCTGCCCGCTTCGACGTATCAGGCCCAGGGGCGTGGCGGCAAGGGTATCCGGGCTTCGGATAGCCGCGACGGGGACTTTGTCGAGCATCTGTTCGTCGCGAGCACACATGACGATTTGTTGTGTTTCACGGACACGGGTCGGGTGTTCAAACTCAAGGTGTATGAGCTGCCCGAGCTGAGCCGCACGAGCAAGGGACGCCCGATCATCAACTACATTGAGTTGCGCGAGGGCGAGCGCGCGTGCACCTATCTGGCGATCAAGAACTTCGAAGCGAGCAGTCACTATCTGACGTTTGTTTCGCGTGGCGGCATCGTCAAGAGGACTCCGCTCAAGGCGTACAGCAACGTCAATCGATCGGGGCTGATCGCGGTGGGGCTCAAGGAGGGCGACGCACTGCTCAATGTCATGTTGACAACGGGTTCGGACGACCTGATTCTCGTGACGGCGGAAGGCATGGCCATTCGTTTCAGCGAGGACGATGTGCGCGACATGGGGCGGTCGGCTGCGGGCGTCAAGGGGATCGAACTCGAGGATGGCAATCAGGTCATTGGGGCGGTGCGTGTGCCGATGGAGCCGGACAAGGATGGCGATCTGATGACCGCATCCGAGTCGATGGCGCGGAATCGGTGCCTTTTGACTATCACGCAAAATGGATATGGCAAGCGCACGCCGGTTGATGAATATCGCGTCGCGCCCGAGGTTGGCAAGATGCGCAGCCAAAGTCGTGGCGGAAAGGGCCGAAGCGACATTCGCATCAGCGACCGCAATGGCCCGGCCATTGTGGCCTTGAGTGTCGAGCAGGGCGACGACATCGTTGTCATCACGCGTGGAGGGCAGCTCGTTCGTACAGCCGCTGACACCATCCGCGAAACAGGTCGCGGAGCACAGGGCGTCAAGGTTGTGTCGCTCAACGATGGCGATTCGGTAGTCTCAGCTGCCCGCGTGATGGACAGTGTCGACGCTGCAGTGAGCAATGGTTCGAGCGAGGCGGTTCCGGACGCGGACGAGTAATCTGTTAGACTGAGTGCACCATGGCAACCGACTGGTCCGACAACATCGTGCTGGCAAACCTTACCGACGAGCCTGCGCTCTCGGAGGAGCTGTCGAACCTGGGCGACCGCATTGCGGGGCGTGAAGCCGGGCAGGTGCCGCATGTGGTTCTCGACTTCGGGCAGGTCAGTTATATCAACAGCTCGAACATCGCTCAGATGCTCCGCCTGCGCAAAATTCTCGATGAGGCCAGTAAGCAAATGCGCATCTGTGGCGTGAGCGATGAAGTCTGGTCGGTGCTCATGGTGACGGGGCTTGACCGTGTCTTCAAGTTCGAGCCCGACACGCTCACCGCACTCGCCGGCCTGCAGATCGCCGACGGGCAGTAATCGTCTCTGGCCAGCGCCCAAGAACCGTGAACCCGCGCCCACGGTATCAATCGTCCCGAACTCGCTCGCCCCTTGCTCTAGCCGAACACCCGCCAGTCCTTCCCTTCTCGCTCCACACGCCGATACAGCGTGTCGCGCTCGACGGGCACGAAGCCGGCCTCGCGGATGGCACGCTGGAGATCCCAGACCGTGGTCTCCTGGTGCGTGGTCGAGCCTCCGACTTTGGTGATGTCGTACCACACGACCGTGCCATCGATGTCGTCAGCACCGCACTGGAGCATGGTCTGAGCCATTCCCAGGGTCTGCATGATCCAGAAGGCTTTGGCGTGCGGAAAGTTGTCGAGCATGAGTCGTGCGACCGCGAGTGTGCGCAGATTCTCCAGCCCTGTTGGCCCCGGCAGGTGTTCGAGTTCTGAGCCATCGGGGAAGAAGGGCAGCGGGATGATTGTCTGGTAATACCCCTGCCCGAGCGAAGGCGTTGGCAACATCGCGCCGGGGCGAGTGAGCGTGATGGTGGGCGCATCTGTCACGTCGTCAGCTGGTGCCGGCTCGCCTGTGTATCCGAGACGGGAGAGTGCCTGATCCTGCATACGCCGCAGAATGTGCATGTGTCGCAGGCGTTCTTCGCGGCTGTCGACGTGGCCGTAGAGCATGGTCGCATTGCTGTTGAGCCCGAGTTCGTGGGCGACCATGTGTACGTCGAGCCATTCATCGGCACCGATTTTGCCGCGAAATGCTTCCTTGTGGACACGCTCGTCAAAGACCTCGGCCCCGCCACCGGGCAGAGAGCCGAGTCCGGCTTCGATGAGTCTGGTGAGCACCCAGCGCATGGAGTTGCGCCGATCGTCGCGCTTATAGACCTTGGCGATGCGCGCGAGGTGGACGATCTCGACAGCCGTGAACGCCTTCAGATGGATGCGTGGAGCAACCTCCTTGAGCGTGCGAAGCATGTCGGTGTAGTACTCGAATGGCAGGTATGGGTTGAGCCCCCCGACAATGTGCATCTCGGTCGCACCGAGTTCGACAGCCTTGAGTCCCTCTACCCGGATGTAGTCGAGGTCGCGGGTGTATTCGCCCGGCTGCCCCTGTTTGCGGTAGAACTCACAGAACTTGCAACTGAGCGCGCACACATTCGAGTAGTTCATGTGGCGGTTGATGTTGAAGTACGCGATGTCGTTGTGCAGGCGCTTGCGGACTCGGTCTGCCAGTTCGCAGACGGTCCAGATGTCGCGTGTGGTATAGAGGACGCGGCCATCATCGATCGAAAGACGCTCGCCCGCGTCGATCTTCTGCTCGATGGCGGCCAAGCCCTGGAGGGTCGCAGTGGCGGTCATGAGGAATGATATGGGCACGGGCAAGGATCTTTCAATAGATATTGAAAGTTTGAGCAGATGCTGCGCTCGATGGTGGGGGTTGCGAGTCGTACACTCTGCACCTTCCTGTTATGTCCGAGAACCCGCGTGCATCCTGGCTCCCGCTTCCGCACTTCATGGCCATGGCGCCGCTTGATGTTTGGGTGCGCCTGCTTGTTCGTTTGCGGCGCGTTCCAGGACCTCGATATCTTGCCCGCATCGGGCTGGGTCTGGCGACTTCGTTCGTCGGCACGATCGTGACGCTGCCCGAGCGGTTGCTGCTGGCACCATTTCTCTTTGCACGTTTCGGGCGTTCGCGCCCTCGCATCGAGCACGAGCCGGGCGTGCTGATCGTGACCGGGTACTACCGCACCGGGACGACGCACCTGCACTATCTGCTCAGTTGCGACCCCGCGATGACGACGCCCAAGTGGGTGCATGTGGCTGCACCCCAGGGTTTCGCGCTGAGTTGGGTGCTGATCCGCTGGTTGATGATTCCGTTTATCTCGAACAGCCGTCCGCAGGATGATGTGGCGTTTGGACCCGAGTGGCCAAGCGAGGATGACTTCGCGCTCAACAATTGGTGTCTGGCATCGAGCTTGCCCGGGCGGTTCATCGTGCCGAGTGAGCATGCGTTCTTCGAGCGGTTTCATGACCTGAACCGTTTGTCGAACCGCGAACTGGCGTGTTGGCGACGGGCGCAGGCAGCCTTCTGCTGGAAACTCATGGCTCTACGACCCAGGAAGCGCCTTCTACTCAAGACCCCAAGCCATACCGCCAGGCTTGGCGAGCTCGAGGCGATGTTTGGCCGCAACCTGCGCGTGATTCACATCAGCCGCGAGCCGGGGGCGGTGGTGCAGTCGAACGTGCGGATGGCCGAGCGCCTTGAGCCGTACAGCCTCGAACCGATGCCGTCGCCCGAGGTGATTCGTGAGCGCGTGATGGAGGAGTTTGTGCGTACAGAGTTCCGATACGTCGAGTCCGCAGCCCGACTCGGTGCGAGCCGCGTTTGCGAGATCCGGTTCGAGGATCTGGTCGCCGACCCGCTGGGGCAACTCAAGAACGCCTATGCACAACTCGGGTATGACTGGACAGCCGAGGCCGAACGCGGGTTTCGTCGCTATCTCGGCGCGGTGCGAGACTACAAGCCGCGACACGGCACGGCTGCGGACGTTGAGGCCCTTGAGCCTGCCTTGCAGCAGTTGGCTACACGCTTCGGGCATGACCAGCCAGCGGTAGAGCCTGTCGTGATGGAGCATGAGCCTCGGCGTGACCGCACTGCACTGGCCATTGTCGCGACGATCGTTGCTGCCTTTGCCCTCGCATTGCTCTGGGTCGGCATCGCGAGCGTGTTCCGCGATCGCAACGAACTGTTTATCTGGGTCTTCGGCATTGTGCTCGGGTTGGTCGCGATCAGAACGGCTGGGCGAGGCTCGACAACGCTTGGGCTGGTCTCCGCCGGATGTCTGGGACTGATCATCCTGCCATCGATCTATCCCGTGACCGTCGCGGCGTACTCGCACCGCTGGCCAGCCGACGAGGTCGCTGCGGGGGCGATGCAGTCGACCCTGCGCGTGTTCAAACGGTGGGGCGATCTGATCTACGTCGTGTTCGGCCTGATCAGCGCGTACCGGGTCGGGTCGAGGCTTCACATCAGGCCCCCGGGCTCGTAGAAAGAGTCTGCCGATGTGGCAGGCTGCTGCCGCCGTGCCTGTCGCCTATGCGGCTTGCAGTGCTGCTGCCTGAATGGGGCAGGGCTGGAAATGCAAACATATACCAAATAATCGTGCCGTCGGTTTGGCATTGGTGTTGCATTCAGTTCATCGCCCTGTGTGCACACTAGCGGGGTAAGGAGGCTCTCATGTCGAAGATCATCGGTATTGACCTTGGAACAACGAACTCGGTCGTCGCGATTATGGAAGGCGACACACCGAAGGTTCTGATCAACAGCACCGGCAACCGCACCACCCCGTCGGTCGTGGGATTCACCGACAAGGGCGAGCGTCTGGTCGGGCAGCAGGCCAAGCATCAGCAGGTGACCAACCCCAAGAACACGGTGTACTCGATCAAGCGGTTCATGGGTCGTCGGCACGGTGAAGTGGCAGAGGAAGAAAAGCATGTGCCGTACGAGGTGGTCGGCGGACGCGAGGACTTTGTGACGGTGAAGGTGCGCGACAAGGAATACACGCCTCAGCAGGTCTCCGCGTTCATTCTGCAGGAGCTCAAGCGCACAGCGGAGGAGTATCTCGGCGAGAAGGTCGAGCGCGCCGTCATCACGGTGCCCGCGTACTTCAACGACTCGCAGCGGCAGGCAACCAAGGATGCGGGCGAGATCGCAGGCCTCAAGGTCGAGCGCATTCTCCCCGAACCGACCGCCGCGGCACTGGCCTATGGCCTCGACCGTAAGAAGAACGAAAAGATCGCCGTCTTTGACCTCGGTGGCGGTACGTTTGATATCTCAATCCTCGACGTCGGCGACGGCGTTTTCGAGGTGCTGAGCACCAATGGTGATACACACCTCGGCGGCGATGACTGGGACCAGAAACTCATCAATCACCTGCTCACCGAGTTCAAACGCCGCGAAGGTGTTGACTTGTCGGGCGATGCGATGGCCATGCAGCGATTGAAGGAAGCAGCCGAAAAGGCGAAGATCGAGCTTTCCAACTCGCAGGAGACGACGGTCAATCTGCCCTTCATCACGGCCACGCATGAAGGTCCTAAGCACCTTCAGGAGACTATCACGCGGGCGAAGTTCGAGAGTCTGTGTGAAGATTTGTTCAAGCGACTGCGTGAGCCATGCCTTCAGGCGCTGCGCGATGCAAAGCTTGAAGCCAACCGAATTGACGAAGTGATTCTGGTCGGTGGTTCGACGCGCATTCCGCGGGTGCAGGCAGTCTGCCGTGAACTGTTCGGCAAAGAGCCCAACAAGAGCGTCAACCCGGACGAAGTCGTGGCGATCGGCGCGGCGATTCAGGGCGGCGTGCTGCAAGGCAGCGTCAAGGACGTCCTGCTCCTCGACGTGACGCCTCTGAGCCTCGGAGTCGAAACCTATGGCGGGGTGATGACCAAACTCATTGAGAAGAACACCACGATTCCGACATCGAAGAAGGAAACATTCTCGACCGCGTCAGACAGTCAGACGAGTGTGCAGATTCATGTGCTTCAGGGCGAACGCGAGTTTGCAAAGGACAACCGCACACTGGGCATGTTTGAACTCTCGGGCATCGCGCCAGCGCCGCGCGGCGTGCCTCAGATCGAAGTCGAGTTCGCACTCGATGCCAACGGCATCCTTCAGGTGACCGCGACCGACAAGGGGACGAGCAAGAAGGCCGACATTCGGATCGAGAACTCGGGCGGGCTGAGCTCGGACGAGATCGAGCGCATGAAGGCCGATGCGGAGGCGCATGCTGAAGAGGATCGCCGTCGTCGGGCTGTGGTCGATCTGAAGAATCGCGGCGATGCGATGATCGGACAGACGCGCAAGGCTCTGGAAGAGCACGGCGCGAAAGTGTCGGGTGACGTGCGCAGCCGCATCGAATCGGCTATCAGCAACCTCGAGGACAAGCTCAAGGGTGATGAGAAGGTTTCGATCGAGGCGGCACTCAAAGAACTCGAGAACGCTTCGATGGAACTCGGAAAGGTCGTGTACGAGCAGGAGGCTACCGGAGGTGGCAGGGCAGCAGGCTCGACCGGCGAGAATGCCAACGACGACGTGATTGATGCCGAGTTCGAAGTCAAGGACGATGACAAGCAGTAAGTTGTGCGGTGCGAACCGATCGCGCGTGAGATGAACTCGGGCCCGGGGGTGCTGATCCCCGGGCCTTTTTTTTGATCGCGAGGGTTGCATGCTCTCAGTGTCCAGCGAGCGTGCGGAACTGTCGGGCGATTTCGCGCGCGGCTGCGGCCCGATGGCTCAGTTGGTTCTTGTGCCGCGGCTCAAGCTCGGCACTTGCAAATGCGTATTCGGGACCGACGAGGAAGATCGGGTCGTATCCGAAGCCATGATCGCCTGCGGGCACGCGCGGCGGAATGCCGATGCGGCCATCAAACGTCCCGCGACTGGTCGCAAGGATGCGATCATCATGCGCCAGCGCCATGCAGCAGACGAAGCGGGCCGATCGGAGTCCGAGTGGCACGGAATCAAGTTGATCGAGGAGGAGCGCGTTGTTTGCCGGGTCGCGGATTTCCCGAGGGAGGGCTTTGGCTTCGGCTTCGCTCGTGTAGGCGTACCACGCGCTGTTGACCCCGGGCGCACCGGCCAGCGCGTCAACCTCGAGCCCCGAATCGTCCGCTAGGCAGGCCTTGCCGGTCCATGCGGAGTACGCCAGGGCTTTGATCGCCGCGTTTTCTTCAAATGTCGATCCGGTTTCCTCGGGCTCGGGCAATGAAATGCCCAGATTCCCCAGACCGAGCACCTCCACGGGTAGGTCGGCCAGCAGGGCGCGCAGTTCCGCAACCTTGCCCGGGTTCTGAGTGGCGATCACGATCTCGTGCATGGTCACACTGGACTATTCTCACCCTCGATGGACAAAGCAATGCGTACGCGCGAACAGATTGCACGATCGGCCTCCGCTGCGGTGCGCGATGCCCTGGGCGTGTTAGGAACCCGGCGTGCGATGATCGGATTCGATGGGTTCATCGATGTCATCATTCGCGTGGTCGATCGGCGCCGGTCGATGGCCTACGAAGACTACGAATCAATCCGCACAATCGACGCCTTTGCCCGCCGTATCGGAGCAGCTGCTGGCAAGAGCGCGAACCTTGAGCTCGTCACGCTCGAACAGCGATTCGGCGGAAATGGGCCACTTCTTGCCGGGGCGCTTGGTCGACTCGGCCTATCGGTTGCGTATGTCGGCGCAGTGGGACGCGATGACGAACCGTGCATGCTTCATCCAATCTACGAGCCCTTTGCCGCACGGTGCCGCGAGGTTGTGCCTGTCGCGCCTCCGAGCGTGACCGAAGCCCTCGAGTTCGACGATGGAAAACTGATGCTCGGGCACGCACGCAATGCCACATTCATTGACTGGGAACGAATCAAGGAGGTTGTCGGGCTCGATCGACTGCGCACTCTCGCGGCTGAGGCATCGCTGATCGGCATCGTCAACTGGACCATGGTTGGCGGCGTCGAAGGCATTTGGAGCGGGTTGTGCAACGAAGTGCTCAAGTTCGGCAGCGATCAACGCATCTTCATAGATCTCTCGGACCCTGCGAAGCGGTCGGATGAAGACCTGGGTCGCGGGCTTGGCGTGTTGGCCAGTATGGCGGGTTTCGGGCGTGTCACACTTGGGCTGAATCTGGCTGAGGCGCAGCGTGTTGCGCAAGTTCTGGGCTTGGAACGATGCGAGCGCGCCGCGGGTTCGTTTGCCGATGACGATGCTCTTGGCCGCGCGATCGCGATTCACGCCGCGCTCGGCATCGAATGCGTCGTTGTGCATCGCCGCGACGGAGCGGCTGCCGCGTCGCGCTGCGGGAGTGCTCTGTGGTTTGATGGCCCGTTCACGCGCAACCCGGTCCTTTCGACCGGCGCGGGCGACCACTTCAATGGCGGGTTCGCGCTTGGGCAGGTCTTGAACCTCGATCTGCCCGAGTGCCTCGCGATTGCGTGTGCTACCAGCGGGCTGTATGTTCGCGAGGCGGCCAGCCCGACAGCCGAACGGGTCGCGGCGTTTCTCGAAGCCCTTCCATTGCCAGAGACCGAGTAGCGACAGGCACCCTTCGGCGCGTAGAGTTGACCCATGCCTCACTCACTTCTCAAGCGTCTTGGCATCGCCTCGCATCCTCGGCTGATTCACGAGGTGGGCACCATCACGCCCGACGCTGCCGACGCCATTGTGTCCTACTCGCCCGCAAACGACAAGCCCATTGCCGGTGTACGGCTGGACGACGCAGCGTCGTATGAACGGACCACGGCCGAGGCGGTCGAATCGTTTCGGCAGTGGCGCGAGGTTCCGGCACCAAAGCGAGGCCAGGTTGTCCGCGCCATCGGTGAAGCACTGCGAGAATATCTCGAACCGCTGGGCGAGCTGGTCGCCCTTGAGGTTGGCAAGATCCGTGCTGAGGGCATCGGGGAAGTGCAGGAGACTATCGATATCGCAGATTTCGCTGTAGGTCTCTCGCGGCAACTCACCGGCATCACCATGCCTAGCGAGCGCCCCGAGCACCGCATGTATGAGCAGTGGCTGCCGCTGGGTCCGATCGGTGTCATCACGGCTTTCAACTTCCCCAACGCGGTCTGGGGATGGAACGCCATGCTCGCCGCTGTGTGTGGCGATGTGACTGTCTGGAAGCCGAGCCTGCTTGCGCCGCTCACCGCGATCGCGACCAATGCCATTGCCGAGCGAGTCAGCGAATCGATGGGTCATCACGGCGTCTTTCGTCTGCTCATTGGGCGCGACGATGTGGTTGGCGAGCGTTTGATTGCTGATCGTCGCTACCCGCTGATTTCCGCAACAGGTTCGTGTCGCATGGGGCGTCATGTTGGACAGGTCGTGGCGGGTCGCCTCGGACGCACGCTGCTCGAACTCGGCGGCAACAACGCGATCATCGTCGAACCTGATGCCGACCTTGATCTTGCGGTTCGCAGCATCGTGTTCGGAGCCGTAGGCACATGCGGGCAGCGCTGCACCAGCACGCGCCGACTCATCGCTCACGAGTCGATTGTCGGCCCGCTGACCGAGCGACTGGTCAAGGCCTACGCGACGATCCGCATCGGCGACCCCTTGATCGAGAACACCCTCGTCGGTCCGCTCATCAACGCTCAGGCCGTGAGTGCGTTCGAGAAGGCCGTCGCCATCGCGCGTTCGCAGGGCGGCGAAGTGCTCGCGGGCGGCTCGCGTGTGACTCCGGATTCACTCGCCCCGGACCTGCGCGGCGGGCACTACGTTCAGCCTACCATCATCCGCGTGAAGGGGCAGACGCTCCCGATCGCGATGGAAGAAACGTTCGCACCGATCCTGTACGTCTTTGCGTACACGACGCTTGACGAGGCACTCGAGATGCATAACAGCGTCGATCAGGGGCTGAGTTCAGCGATCTTCACCGGCTCGGTGCGGTCGGCAGAGCGATTCCTGTCGCCCGCCGGTTCGGGGAGTGACTGTGGGCTTGCCTATGTCAACCTCGGAACGAGCGGCGCAGAAATCGGTGGGGCCTTCGGAGGCGAGAAAGATACCGGAGGTGGTCGAGAATCTGGGTCGGATGCATGGAAGGCGTACATGCGACGCCAGACATGCACCATCAACTTTGGAGAGACGTTTGCTTTGGCGCAGGGGATCCGCTTTGAGTGAACAGCACGTTGCCGACGCGCTCGCGCAGGCCGCGATTGCGCCCATTGCCAATGGAATGCTCGTCGGGCTCGGCGCCGGACGTACCGCTGCACGCGGCATACGCGCTTTGGCCGAGCGCGCACAGGCCGGAGACCTCGATATCAGGTGCGTGGCCGCAAGTGACGCCACCGAAGTCTTCGCGCGTGAGCAGGGGCTCGAACTCGTCGAGTTCGCCATGGTCGAGGAACTCGACTTCCTCATCGATGGCGCCGACGAAGTCGACCGGCACATGCGCGTCATGAAGGGAAGTCGCGGCGCCATGACCCGCGAACGCATGATCGCCTGGGCAAGCCGACAGTGCGTCTATATGGTCGAAGCCGCCAAGGTCTCCGAGCAGATCGGCAAGCACGCCACACTTCCGATCGCTGTCATGGCGTTCGGCCTGACGAGCATTCGCAAGGCCATCCGAGGCCTCGGGCTCAACGGCGTCTGCCGCCGCGGCATCAACGGCGAGTTCTTCATCACCGACAACGGCAACCTCGTCCTCGATGTCCAACTCACCGGCGACGAAGACCTCGAAACCCTCTGCGGCCAACTCAACGACATCCCCGGCGTGATCGATCACGGGCTGTTCCTGACCGAGGCCGACGTCATCCTCATCGACCGAGGTCGCGACATCGAACGCATCGAACGCCCCCGCCGCTGAAGCCTGTTCGACCAGGGCAGCCGCCGTTCGCTCGGGCAGACCAGCCAGCCGCACTCGCCAACCTCGAACGCGAAACGACGGACGCAGAACTTCGGGCACCGAACCACGGATTCAGAATTACGGATTCAGAACTCCGGACGCCGGATCTTCGGGCGCACCGTTGCTGTCAAACTTCCGTGCACACCAACGCCCGAAGGTCCGGGTCCAACGTCGTCAACCCGCCGCACCCGCCGCACGCACACTCAGTCCGCAATATAACTGCTCACAAAGATTGTCAGATCCGCCTCGGTATGCTGACCGTCGAGATCGAGATCGGCCGTCACATCGCCCTGGCCATAGGCGATGAGAAAGTCGATGGGGTCAAGCGTGTCAATGCTCTCGTCGCCGTTGAAGTTTGCGGGAAGCGCCATCTTGATGACATACTCGACC
>JAANMT010001381.1_pt1 | contig 24083 bp, 20 predicted proteins | sample 7279711 | NCBI WGS metagenome assembly JAANMT01 (sample SAMN14094538, study PRJNA606508) | bioreactor metagenome | isolation source: A lab-scale SPAN reactor treating ammonium-rich wastewater day 1 | place: Ireland: Galway | collected 2017-01-16 | reverse complement strand
GGTTTTTCTCCGCTTGTCTGGTTAACGACATGAAGTCAAAAGGTCTGGTCAATTCTGGAAAGTCGGAAATTTGAAGCTGGAAGAAGAGGGCAAACTTTTACTGATTTTCGCGGGAATGATTTGTCTCCAGGTATAGAACCTGGAGACAAATCGAGTAACATTCCTTCACCTTTTATTGTTCTGTCTTTCTATATGACCTTTCCAGCGACTTTTGCGCTGGAAAGGTGGTATGCTCCTCCCTTATTCAATAAGTCGAAAATAGGCTAAGTCTCGAAATAAGGTGAAAACAAATAAGGTAACACTCCGAACTTTTCAAAAGGGGAGCGAAGGTCGCTTAACTCTTTCCCTCTATCATTTCCGTGTAATTAGAATTATCAAGTTTTGATACTGGAAGAAAGAAGGTGACTTTTTATGTTTCTCCTCTTAAAAGACTGTCTCCAGGCACTTAAGTGCCTGGAGACAGGTTTGTTCTATGGTTATTTAATTTACTAATATGGTTATTTAATTTACTAATTATCTAATCCCGACTTCTCCAGCTTCGCAAAAGCTGGAGAAGTCAGTGAACCTTTAATCCGTATTGTTAATGCCGTCCTTCCAGCTACGCTTAGTAGCTGGAAGGACTTTGTAGAACTTGTTCCTTTTAATATATTTCTTACCCGCTTCTCCAGCTATTTAATAGCTGGAGAAGTAGATCAACCTTTTAAAGGACGAAGGCCCGGACCGAAGGGCCGGTGCCTTCGGCTCCATGGTCTCCCGTGGTCTCCCATGGACATCTAGGACACGAGAGAAAGCCCGACTTTATCAGGGGTTGCTGCGACAGCTATTTTCGCCACGAGGGACTTTTGCTTCCGGTTTGGATCGCCCCGAGGGACTTTTGCTTCCGGTTTGGATCGCCCCGAGGGACTTTTTCTTCCGGTCAGGAGCCAGGCCATGACGCGGGCAGGGATCTTGGATCGACCTCTCTCCCAGCTTCTGACGGTCCTTTCGCTAACATTGAAAAGCTTTCCGAACTCCTCCTGAGTTAAATTCTGGCTTAACCGGGCCGATTTGACCTGCATGTGTGGAGGTTCCAGGTCCTCTCCAGGTGAGGAGGATACGTCTCCCAGGGGGGCGGTTAACCATGACGCTGGGATGAAAGGATACCAGCGAACCCGTGCGATTGTCTCCAGCGACAGGCGATCACCGCCCCGAACCCATTCCCCGGAGGGAAGCCGGCCTGCGAGGATCCCGCCACAGAGATCCTCGGTCACTTCTCGAAGAATTTTCAACGCCTTTCTGACGTTCCTCTTGGAGCGGGGGAGCCCGAAGGTATCCAGTAGGCCTTTCCGATCCTTCCTGGCGGAGAGGAGTCCCCAGCCGGGAAGCTGGCCCTTTTGGTTGGGTTTGCCGAGCGCACCCATCATGGGTGAAGTGAGAAGCGGGCAGAAGCTGGAGTTGAACAGGCGAGCTTCGACGGGTCCTCGCGTTTTCGGCATGGTCACTTGGTCTTCGAGCCAACAGAGGACCTTGGCTTTGAGGGGCGTCAAGTCTAGAACCGCCGAAGCGGCGGAAAGGCGGAGGAGTCTAGGGGCCTTCTGCTTGGCTTGCTTGAAGGATTTACAATGTTTTTTCCAGCCCGGGCTGGAGAAGTCATACTTGCCAGGGGAAGTCTCCCAGGGTTGAAAGATCCAGTCAGCAAGCTGAAAACGATATACTGACGGGCGTTTGTGGGCTTCTCGAAAAAGGGGGGTGATCTTCACGAGAGGTTTTTTTTTAAATTCGATTATCTCCAGATCTCTTAGGATTATATTGATTTTCTGTCTCCAGTTTTTTCCTGTCAGACCTGTGACTTTCCTAGTCGTTTCTAGATCTAGATCAACGCAATATGTTCCATTTAAATAGACCTGACCGCAAATAGACAGGAAAAGACGGGATATCTTTTTATTTCTGTCAAAATTCATTTGCTGGTAAATCACGAAAGCTTGTTCCGGCAAACGAAACCAACCGGTGCGTATATTCATTTTTTTACTCCAGTCTGCCTGGAGGAGTAGCTTTCGACCTTAGATTATGTTACTATAGCAATAGTTAATTTCCTTAATCCTAAGGCCTGCTGTTCACCCGGCAGGCTTTATTCTTTTAATATTACAATATAATTATATCACGGATAACCAATTGTGTAGAGAAGGCGAAAACGGCCCGGTTAAGCCAACCGGGCCGTTTTCGTTACGCCGTTGATTCTGCGTCAGGACATCCTTCCTCGATCCACTCCAGCACCTTCTCCACGTCGAACCGCAACCGGTTGCCGATCTTAACCCGCCCGGGAACGGTTTCGGCGACCTTATATGCCACGCGTTTTGATTCCAGGCCTAGTGTCTCCATTAGCCAGTCTATTTTCTCAAGTCTTTTCTGCATAAGCTCATAAACAAATCTCCTGTTTGAAATTCCTTTTGAATAGCCGTGAAGGCTACTCACTGCAGTATACCGTCAGTGATACTTCGTCCCTGTTGGCGCTGTATTAGATTTGCGTTTGTTAGCATTTTTCGGATTATTAATTTCAACTTTGTTAACCATACAGGTTTTTGTTAACAATGTTTTTTTAAGAAGTCAAAGGGGCGGAGGGGAGGAAGGCAGAAAAAAGTTCACAGATTGTAGAACTGGAGGGCCTGGAGAAATGAAGGGCAGCATCCTGAAGAGGGACAAACGGGGAACTACCTGGCTCCTGCGGGTGAGCTTGGGCAGGGACGGCGAGGGCAAACGGATCTATCGGACTGAAACGTTCCACGGGAGTGAACGCGATGCTCACAAGCGGCTACGCAGCTTGATCCGGGAGTATGAAATGGGGATCGCCGTGGAACCTGGATCGATCCCGGTGCAACAATTCCTGACCGACTGGCTTAAGGTTGCCAAAGGGGAACTCTCTCCGCGAACCGCAGAGAGCTATGAAGAGACGATCAGACTGAGATTTGGCGGGGTTTTTGGAGTAACCCCCCTGTCGAAGTTGACGCCTCTCCTAGTCCAGAAACATTATCTAGAAATGGCCGAAAAGGGCGTCAAAGGTAGGCCGCTCGGTCAGGCAACCATCAAGAGGGCACATGCGGTTCTTCACCGTGCCTTAGGCTACGCCGTCGAAATGAGGATGCTCGCCGTCAATCCGGCATCGAACGTGAAGATACCTAAGACCGGGGAACGCAAAGAAAAGGTGATGTCCTTCACCACGGATCAAGCTGGAGCTTTCCTCCGGGCGCTGGAGGGACATCCTTACCGGATGATCCTGACCTTTGCTCTGGTGACCGGAATGCGACCCTCGGAGTATATCGGCTTGACTTGGGATCGCGTTGACCTGGTTAAGAACACCGTCAGGGTAGACAGGACGATCATCCGCCCGAGGAAGGGTGATGGAACAGCGTCCTGGCAGTTTTGGGAACCAAAGACAAAGAACAGCCGGCGAACGGTTACGATCCCCGCGCACCTGTCCGAGCAGTTGAGGTTCCACAAATCGCAACAGAACGCCATTCGGCTTCAACTAGGAGCCGAATGGCAAGACAATAACTTGATTTTTCCATCGCAGGTTGGAACGCCGCTGCAGGTAGACAACCTGGCAACCCGAGTTTTTAAGCCGCTGCTAGTGAAGGCAGGGTTGCCTAGCACGCTTACACTCTACTCATTACGCCATTCTTCGGCTTCCCTCTTGCTCCAGGAGGGTGTTCCTGTCCAAGTGGTTTCCGAGAGGCTAGGTCACAGTTCCACGGCTTTCACTATGGATGTATACGCTAGCGTCCTTCCGGGAATGCAGGAGGCAGCAGCGGATAAGATCGGTAACCTGTTGTTTGCTGCGGCAAGATAGAGTTAATCCATCCAGAATTTCCAAAAAAAGTAACCAATTTCCAAAAAAAGTAACCAATTTCCAAAAAAAGTAACCAATTTCAAAAAGAGTAACCAATCTCCAAGAAAGTAGCCAATCTCCAAAAAAGTAGCCAATCTCCAAAAAAAGTAACCAATTTCCAAAAGAGTAACCAATTTCCAAAAAAGTAGCCAATTTTCCCAAAAGAGTTCCCTGGAACCAGAAAGGACCGCGCACCAAACGCGGTCCTTTCTCATTTCCCTATAAACACAAGGGTTTGCTCGCTTGCCTGCGGTTGGTGATCATCCGGTGATCAAATTCGTTGATCACCTGCCCTCGAACACGCAAAGAATGGCGTCATTACTGGAGCCGGGGAGGCGATTCGAACGCCCGACCTGCTCATTACGAGTGAACATGTCTACCCTTGACTCTAGCAACCATACGGAAGTTTCGTTGTGGGACGGCGTTTTTGTTCCGGGGCTGAAGGCCGAGGATTGTGAAATTCACGCACCTCGGCGGCCTAACCATCATCACCAAGGACGAAGATTTCTCTCACCTTTCCCTTCTCGATCCTCAACCTGCTCCGGTTGTGTGGGTACGCGTAGGGAACTGTAGTCGAGCGGCCTTATTAAACTGATTCGCCCCATTGCTACCCGACATTGTGGCTGCATTGGACCAAGGAGAGACCCTTGTCGAACTCGTTTGAAAGCCTGACCGGTATAGCGGCTTGACCGGAGACCAGTCCTCGGGATTGAAGCGGCGAGCTGGATTCCAAACTTCCGATCGACAGTTACTCACGCCCCCCGGGGACCACTGGCGGATCGTCCGGGTGCCGGGGTGTTGGTACCCAACCGGTACCCGGAAACGAAAATCGCCCCTGCGACGAGAGGCGAAAAACGGCTTGAAATCTGGAGCCGGGGAGGCCGCCGCCGACGACGCCGACCCGACGCCGCGCCCCGCCAGTGCGTTGTGCCCCAACTCGAGTCCCCGCCGGACTGCTGTATCCTCCGGACGTAAACGCCATGTTGTCGCGGTTGATTCACACGTTCCCCGTCAGCTTGTGGCCCGGCTCACGTCCGGGTCCAGACCGCCGGTTGACCTTGCGCGTCCGGGCGATGCAGGTTTCTTGACGTAGTGTTCACTATCGCCTACACTAAGTAGTATAGTGTTCGCGAAAGTAGTCATTAACCATGAAGGCGAGACCCCTGTCCATACCCGTCAAGAGAGCGCTGGCAAAACTCGGGGGAGATCTCCGCGATGCCCGTCGCCGCCGCCGAATCCCGACCGCGCTCCTGGCCGAACGGGCGTACATCAGCCGAACGACCCTGAATAAGGTGGAGAAGGGGGATCCGAACGTCTCCCTGGGTGTTTACGCCTCCGTTCTCTTTACCCTGGGCCTGGTGGATCGCCTGGGTGAGTTGGCAGACGTGCGCAACGATCTGGCCGGGCTCGATCTGGAGGACGAGCTGTTGCCGCAACGCGTCCGATTGCCGCGCAGCCTATGATGGGTCGCGAGGTGCTGGTCTACGTCGACCTGGCCGGTGAGACTCGATTGGTGGGCAGGCTCTGGTCGCGGATACGGAAGGGCCGCGAGGGCGCGAGCTTCGAGTATGCCCGGGACTGGCTCTCCAGCCCGCACCGGTTCGCTCTCGAGCCCGCTCTTTCTGTCGGCGCCGGTGTGTTCCACACGGCCCAGGACCGGGCCATCTTTGGGAGCCTGGGCGATTCTGCTCCTGACCGGTGGGGTCGCCTCCTCATGAGACGTGCTGAGCGACAGCGGGCGCAGCGAACCAGACAGTCGCCACGTACCCTCTTCGAGCTGGATTTTCTCTTGATGGTCGACGATGAAACGCGGCAGGGGGCTCTGCGCTTCAAAGAGGAGGCGGAGGGCCCGTTCCTCCGCCCTGCGGAGCACGGCCGAATTCCGCCCCTCGTCGAGCTCCCCCGATTGCTGTCGGCGACGGAGCGATTTTTGGCCCAGGAAGAATCGGCCGCCGACCTGGCCTTGCTCCTGGCGCCTGGCTCATCCCTGGGGGGGGCGCGGCCGAAAGCCTCGGTCATCGATACGGACGGGCAGCTCTCCCTGGCAAAGTTTCCAGCCAACCAGGACGATCTGCCGATCGTCTACTGGGAATCGGTTGCTCTACAACTGGCCCAGGAGGCCGGGATCGTTGTTCCGGAGTGGCGCCGACACGAGGTTGCCGGGAAGACAATCCTCCTCCTGAGGCGCTTCGACCGTGCGCCTGGCATCCGTATTCCCTATCTTTCGGCGATGAGCATGCTGGGTCGTCGAGACAACGAGCACGGAAACTACCTCGAGCTCGCGGACGCAATTCAGCAGTACGGCGCGCGTCCTGAAGACGACCTCAGAGCATTGTGGCGCCGAATTGTCTTCAACGTGCTGATCTCCAATACGGATGACCACCTCCGTAACCATGGTTTCTTGTATCAGGGGGCCGCCGGATGGACTTTATCGCCGGCCTTCGATCTTAACCCTGTCCCGACAGATATCAAGCCGCGAGTTCTCTCGACTGCCATCACCCAAGACGATCCGACCGCCTCCGTGGAGCTTGCGATGGAGGTTGCGGAGTACTTTCGACTCTCGCCACGGCAGGCCACGGCCATCGCCCGGGATGTAGGGCAAGCCGTAAGGGGCTGGCGGACCGCGGCTTCAGCCTGTGGACTCGCCCGGTCGGACATCGAGAGAATGAAAAGCGCTTTCGAGCATCAGGACCTTCGATCCGTGACGCAGTCGAGGCAGTAGGGGGATCTGTCGGCTGCGAACGACGTTGATCTGCTCGTGGAGTACGAGCCACACATGCAGGTGAGCCTCCTGGGGAGGACAGGCTGGATTTGCAGGACCAGTTCTCTGAGCTTCTGGGCCGTCCAGTATACTTAGTCCGACGAGACACTGTTTCTCAGGCAGATTCTCAGCACTTGTGTAAAGGTGTATGCAGTCTGAGGCTCGGGACCCGAAGTACCTTTGGGATATGCGAGAGGCTGCACGAGAGATCACGGACCTCGTTTCGGGGCGCACGCTAAGGGAATTCTGCGAGGAACGATCGACTCCAACACGACGAGTTGCCTTGGCGGCGGATCCAGAAGGTTCGGAATGCTCTTGCCCACGGTTACTGCCGAGGAAGTTTATCGAACCTGTCGGGACTTCATCATGCCGCTTGCGTTACAACTTCAGTCCATTGTTCCGAACCCGCCCAGTGATGAACCTCATCGAAGTCTGTGGCCGCTTAACGAGGCTCGGTTCTTGTTCTCGTGCTCAGTGCCTGGCCCTGCTCTTCTCTACGCGAGGCCATAAGCGTTCAAGGCCTCGTTTGTGCCGCTCCGCGAGTTCCGCGTGCATACTTGCACAACTCAGCCCCCCGTTTGCGGTATGAAGGCCTGCAGCGAATCTGACGAATGGCGGGCCGCCACTTCCGCAGTTTTGCGGGCCAACTCATCCGGGGTCAGGATCTGCTTCTGCAACAAGACGTTGAGGGCAGAGACAATCCAACGCTCATAATAAGTCAAGTTGCCGATCTTTTCCGCTCCCAGGTCTTCCACGCCGCGGCGCTTTTCCTCGGTGTTCACGAGCTTGTGAACATCGAGAATGTCCAGCAAAGCGTGGCAGCGCTTCTCCCATGGCAAGAGCGGGTGGTCGGTGATCACCAGGGGGCCACTGTCCAGGCCGCCGATGTCGTTGGGGAGCTTGACAAGATTCTCGGGTGGTGTGTTCATCTGGCCTCCCGGGTGGCTGAATTCACGCGAGTCACGCCGATCATCGCGTCACGCGTGACCAGCTCTGCCAGTTGCTGCTCACTGAAGGCCTCGGTGCCCGGGGGGCGCTGGGGCAAAATGAGGTAACGCATGTTGGCATTGGAATCGTGGACCCTGACCTCTACTTCGTCCGGGATGTGCGTCCCGAATTCGGCCAGCACCGCCCGGGGTTCCTTGACCGCGCGGGCGCGGTACTGTTTGTTCTTGTACCAATCGGGTGGCAGGCCCAGGACCGGACGCGGATAGCACGAGCACAGCGTGCAGACCACCATGTTGTGCACGGCGTCAGTATTCTCATGCACGATCAGTTTGGTGTGGTCATACATGCTGACACCGAGTTCCTCGCAGGCGGCCGAGCCGTCCTCCAGCAAGCGCTGCTTGAAGGCAGGATCCACCCAGGCCCGAGCTACCACTTTCGCGCCCAGGGCCGGCGAACGCGAATCCAGGATCTCGAGCTGGCGACGATGCTCGTCCGCGCTGATCAAACCTTTCTCGATTAACAATTCGCGGACGGCGATCTCCAGCATGGCGTAGTAACTGGGAGGGGCTTCGTCCTTGGCGACGGGAGCATGGTCGTGGTCGTCCTCATGGTCGTGGTGATTCTCGGTCACGCTTCCTGCCTCTCTCGTTCGAGCCAGTGCTCGAAGATCTCAATCTGCAACTCGTCTTGCTCTGAGCCCTGATAGTTCGGCCAGAGATGCTGCTGCCGAAAGCGAACCCTGTAGAGGCGAACTTCCCCGCCAGCGTTTTTTCCATAACCTTCCTCTTCGGGGTTGACAAATTTCGCCAGCACCCGCTCGACGGAGCCCGACTTCCCTCGCACGTAGAAAGGCGTCCGGTAGTGGCCAACCGGGAATCGGCGCGCAATACGGACGCGATCTCCAACCTGGAAAAGGCTGGTATCGTCTTTACTCTTCTGGCTGGCGCTGGCAACTGTCTCGGCCATGCACGCGAATTCGCTAGAGCAAGCGCCCCCCCTTTCGCCCTGACGGACGCCTCGGCCATCGGTTGGAGCCATTCCAAAGCCTCGCGCCTGACGGGGGGAACTCCTCTCGCCTCGCCGAACCCTGGGGACGCTTGAATACGGAGGGGAACGAGCTCAGCACCGGCGCGTCGGAAGCCCTCGACCTGCGCGAGCTTCCGCGGGGGGGCTTGTTACTCGTTTGGGGAGACTTCGCCGCCCAGATCGGGGTCTACCCGGAGACGATCAAGGACACCATGGGCCTGCCGAGCGGTGTCCCGCGCCTTTTCGTCCTGCCCGAGCGTCTCTTCGACGTGACCCAGGGCATCAGCATCGGCGAGCTCGAGTTCCCGGTTTACTACAACTTCTTCCTCAAGGGCCAGAAGACCGTGGTGGTCTGCCAGCGCAGCCGGTTTCGGGCCATCGTGGCCGTGCTCAAAGAATCCGTCTTCGGACCGAGCTCGCTCAGCCTCGAGCGCGACTACCCGCCCGGCCACCGGCTGCCCGCGATGAAGGCCGAGATGGCCCATTTCAAGGACGGCCCGCTGACCCTGAGAGACCTGGTGGAGTTCAAGATCTTCGATGAGCAGGGCAGGGTCGAGGTGGGCGGCGCCACTGTCTCCCTGGTGGGGCCCGACCGCTACCGGTTCGAGCGCCAGGGGCAGGTCCACGAGGTCACCTTTCGCACCCCTCCCCGGCCGGCCCCTGGCAGCGAGACGGCACAACGGTTTCGACCACCCTTCTTCGGGCTGACCATCATCGGCAGCGGCCACGGCTTTGATCCCAAGCAGGATACCACCGGTTTCGTCATCTGGCTGAATGGGCGCGGCGTGCTGGTCGACCCGCCCGTCAACACCACCCGCTGGCTGCGCTCCCGCGGCATCGACCGGCGCTTGATCAGCGACCTGGTTCTCACCCACTGTCACGCCGACCACGACAGCGGCACCCTGCAGAAGATCCTCGAGGAGGGTCGCATCAATCTGCACACCACCCGCACCGTGCTCGAGAGCTTCCTTCGCAAGTACAAGGGCCTGCTTGGCTTGACCGGGCAACAGATGAGGCTGTTGTTCAATTATCACCCCGTCCGGGTGGGCGAGTCGGTCAACATCGCCGGGGGGAGCTTCTTCTTTCGCTACAACTTCCACTCCATCCCCACGCTGGGTCTGGAAGTCTCGTTCCAGGGCAAGAAGATGGCCTACTCGGGAGACACCCTCTACGACCCCGAGACACTGCAACGACTGCACCGTGAGGGACTGCTCTCGGAAACCCGCCTGCACGAGCTGCTCGGCTTCTCCTGGGACGCAGACCTCATCCTCCACGAGGCCGGCATTCCACCGGTGCATACCCCGCTGAGCGTCTTGAACGCGCTCGGCGACAACATCAAGGAGCGGCTCTATCTCAACCATCTCAACGCTTCCTCCATCCCCGAAAGCTCCGGACTGAGGATGGCCCCCACCGGGGTGGACAATACCTTCGTGCTGGACGTCCCCCCGCCCGAGCTGTGGCTTGCCCAGCGTATGCTGGACGTTCTCTCGGGGGTGGAGCTGTTCCAGCAGATGGGCATCGAGAAAGCGGCTGTCTTCCTGCGCATCGCCCGGCTCGAGCAGTTTCGCGCCGGAGAGCTGATCGTGCACCGCGGGGACCCGGGTGATCGCTTCTACCTCATCCTGTCGGGCGAGGCGAACGTGGAGCGCGATGGCCGGGTGCTCAGCTCGCTGGGCCGATTCGACTACTTCGGCGAGGTGGCTTTGATGCTCTCGCAGTCGCGCACCGCCGACATCGTGGCCTGCTCGGATCTCGAGGTGCTGGCGGTGGAGCGGGCTGACTTCTTCCGCTTCATCCGGGGCACCGTAGCCGAGAGCGCCCTGCTGGCGGTGGCCGAGAGCCGCCTGCACGATGCCTGGGCCTTGATGAACGAAAACCCGTTCTTGGAGAAGCTATCGGTCATGCAGAAGACCTGCCTGATCCCGCTGATGAAGCTGCGCCAGATCCCTGTTGGGCGACCTCTCTTCCGTCAGGGCGACCGGGTGCGCTGCCTGTACCTGATTCGCGACGGTCAGGTGCGCCTGGAGGCCAGCGGAAGCGAGCCGGTCACGGCCGGCCGGGGCGCCCTGGTGGGGCGCCTGCGAGCCCACGGCGAGCGGCACGCCGTCGGCGTGGTCACCGAAACCGTCACCTCGGCCTACGTCATTGCCATCGCCGACATGGAGGAGTTCTTCCTGGCCAATCCGGGGACATTTGTGCGGTTCCTGGCGGTGGCGCGCAGCCGCCCCAGCGAGGTGACCTGATGCGCGAGCGAGAGCGCCTGACGCGGCGTCTTGATCAGGGTCTGGCCAGAGCTCGCCGCCGCGACAGAGAAATGGCTCTGCTGCTGGTCAGCATGACCGGAGAGCTGTCTCACGATCTCGAGCGCGAATTCGAGGGCCAGCTCCGCCGCGAGGACGACCTGTTGCCCCTGGGCCCGCATCGGTTCGCCGTGGTGGCCGAAGATCTGCGCCACGTCAGCGACGTGTTGCGCATCTCCCGACGACTGCGAGCCAAATCGGTCGAGCACGGCATCGAGCTCAAGCTGGGCATCACCCACAGCGCGACCCCGTACGCCGAGGCCGCGGAGATGCTCGAGCACGCCGAGTCGACCCTGGTTGGCCTGGGCCCCGGCGAGCTCGAGCGCCTGGCCGACCCCGAGCTGCAGGCCGAGGCAGTCGACCGGATCGACCTGGAAGGCGAGCTCGCCCTGGCCCTGGAGCATAACCGGCTGGAAGTCTACTACCAGCCTATCGTGGAGCTTTCCCAGGGCAGGGTGTGCGGGTTCGAGGCCCTGGTCCGGTGGCCCCATCCCAGTCGCGGCATCCTGTTGCCCGGCGACTTTCTGAAGGTGGCCGACGAGTCGGGCTTGATGACCCGGCTCGACCTGATGGTGATGCGCCAGGCGCTGGCCCGGCTTCGGATCTGGAGCGACCACCGCCCGGTCCGCCTGAGCCTCAACCTCTGCTCGGAGCATTTCACCGACCCCGAGCGCACCGAGGAGCTTCTGGCCGTGCTGCACGAGTCGGGGGCCCCCCTGGGCCACGTGCGCCTGGACGTGCGCGAGGATGCGGTCACCGACCAGACCCGGCAAAGCTCCTTGAAGCGGCTCCACGATGTCGACATCGGCTTTCACCTGGACAACTTCGGGATGGGCACCTCCTCGTTTCTCTGCCTGCGCTCTTTTCCGTTCGAGTGTCTCAAGGTGGACCGCAGCCTGATCTTCGACATGGAGTCGGAGGAGAGTTGCGAGCTGATCGCCTCGGTGCTCAAGGTGGCGGCCTCGATGGGGATGCGCACCATCGCCGAGGGGGTGACCACGCACGCGCAGCTCGAGGAGCTGCGGTCACTGGGTTGCCGAGAAGCCCAGGGTTACCTGTTCGCGCCTCCTCTGGACGAGGCGGGAGCCACCCGCATCCTGGCCGAGGATCCACGCTGGTAGGCCAGTGTCTCTAGAAACTGCTCCTCCCAGGCTTTGGTGGCTTTGACGTCCAGGCTGCCGTTGGTCAGCAGCGCAAAGCAAACCTCGTTCTCCTGGCCGGGGTAGAGCACGCCGACCAGGGCCGAGACGCCCCCGAGCGTGCCCGTCTTGGCCCGCACCACCGACCGGAGGGGCGAGTCGGCAAAGCGCCGCGCCAGGGTGCCCGGCTCGCCCGGACGAGGGAGAAGCTCGCCCAGCTCGGGATGGCGCCGCAGGGTATCCACCAGTGTCCGGGCGGTCACCAGGTTGTAACGCGAGAGCCCGCAGCCATCGACCACCCGGCCCGGCACCTCGCTCGCGGGCAGCTGGCGGTAGATCGTCTCGAAGACCAGGTTGTCGCTGGTGGCCAGGGCCGTTCTCAGGATTTCGCGCACGGGAGGCGAGTGGTGCGTGGCCAGCCGCTCTCCCCTGGCCCGACCTCGCTGCACCGGTCCCACTTCGATTCCACAGTCCTGAAGGGCGTTCCTCAAGAGGTTCCCGGCCCACCGATCGGGCTCGACCACGGTCAGCTCGAGATCGGGCGGAGCCGGACCGCTCACCCGCGTGGCCCGGCGGCCGGGCAGGCGCAGCACGGTGAGCTCGTCGCCTGGCTCGCGCTCGATCACCAGGCCGGCCAGGGTGGCCTCCTCGAGGCGAACGACGCCGCCATCCACGGTCAGGCCACACACCTCGGGCTGAAAGGGCTCGGGGGCGTCCTCCCAGGCCCAACCGGGACCGAAGGGAGGGCCCAGGTCGGGGCCGGAGTCCACCTCCAACGGGCCCTCCACCCTGCGCAGGCCCTGTCGGTGCAGAGCCCGGGCCAGTTGGGCCAGGTTCTGGCGGGTCAGGGTGGGGTCGCCGCCGCCCTTGAGGATGAGGGAGCCTGGCAGGAGGCCGCCCTGCATCGGCTCGGAGGCCCAGACCGTGGTCTGGAACGGCTCCATCCCGAGTGCCCGGGCGGCGGTAAGGAGCTTGAGCGCCGAGGCCGGCACCAGCACCCGGTCGCTGTCTTGCTCGGCCAGCACCGCCCCGTCGCGAGTGCGCACGGCCAGATAGCTGACCGTGGGCTGCTGGGGCCAGGCCTGCAGCGCCAGCAACAAAACCAGGAGCAGCAACCGCTTCACGAGTAAACCAGCTCGAAGATGGCGTGGGGCTCGGCCTTCCCCTTCAGGGTGACAGGGGGCAGCTCGCGCAGGTCGTCGGCCGGGCCGGCGCTCTGGACGGTGGTCCCGCTCACCACCGTGATCACGCCCAGGTCGCGGGCGGCTGACTGCAACCGTGCGGCGGTATTGGTGGTATCCCCCAGCACCGTGTGCTGGGTCTTGCCGCCAGCTTGCAGGTATCCCACCGAGACCGGCCCGGTGCAGAGGCCCACCCCGGCCCGGAACAGCTCCTCCCCCATCGCCTCGTTGAGAGCCCGGGTGCGGGCCGGCACCTCGCGGGCGGCATTCAAGGCCGCTCTGGCATGCTCTCCACCTTTGAGACCGAAGGCCACCATCTGGGCATCGCCCTGAAAGTCGCACACGTGCCCCCCGTGTTTTTGCACCAGCAGCCCCAGGGCGGTGTGAAACTGCGAGACCAGACGGCGCACCTCGTCGGGGTTGCGCCCTTCCGACAGGGTGGTGTAATCGCGCAGGTCCACGAACATGATGGTGGCTTCCAGGGTCTCCTGGCGCTCGAGGGCCTCGGGTCGGCGGATGACTTCCTCCAGGTTGGTGTGGCTGGGCAGGAAGCGGCGCAGGGCGCGTCTGGAGGAGACGCTGTCGTAGAGCAGGATGGCCGTCAGGGGCAGCCAGGTGCTGACCGCCAGCGGGGTGATGAAGAGCCACGCTCCCCGGGCCACGAAGGCCCACCAGGCGAGCCCCAGCATCACGCAGGTCACCCCGGCGGCCAGGCCCACCGCCCACAGCGGGTGGAAGCGATGGCCCAGGTAGGTGGCGCTGAGCAGGATGAGGCTGGCCACCACCCAGGTCAGCGAGAAGGGATGGATGGGGATGCCGAAGAGCTCGAGGCGAACCCGGCGGATGAACTTGCGGGAGATCATGGTATCCAGGGCGGTGGCATGCACGGCCAGGACGCCTGGCTGCTCAGGACCGCGGATGGTCGCGAAGCGGTCGTTGGGGTCGTCTTTGGCCCCGATGAGGACGATTTTATCCCGAAAGGTTTCCGGCGATACCTTCCCGCTCAGCACCTCATGGAACGACTTCTCGATGAAGGGACGCCCGGGCGGGTTGAGGGCCAGCCCGTTTCGAGAGTGAGCATCGATGTTGAGCACCGGAATGTCTTCCGAGCCCAGCCGGGCCGTCTGGCTGAGCCACTGGCCGGTCTCGCCGCCGCTTTCAGGGAAAAACTGCGCCCCCCGGGCCAGCTCCAGAATGACCACCGCCATGGTGAGCGCCTTGCGCACGTCGCGCGGGTCGCCCACCAGCGGCAGGAAGCGGACCGGCTCGCCCCGCGAGAAGGAGACGCTGACCGAGCCGGTGCGGGCCACCTGGTCGAGTCCTTCCAGCAGAGGGATGGGCTTCCAGTCTCCTTCGAACTGCCGGGCCACCACCACCCGGCCCGAGCGGCGGCAGGCCGCAAGCAAAGCCGCGTCGCCTTCGGCCGAGCGACGAGCCTCAAACAGGACGTCCAGGGCGATCACCCGGGCCCCGGCCCTGGAAAGAAGGTCGATCATCCGGGCATGCACGGCTCGGTCCCACGGCAGGGCGCCCAGCTCGCTCTCGGAAGCCGAGTCCATGGCCACATAGACGATCTCGGGCGAAGGATCGCGGGGAGGCTGGGCTCGCACGCGCAGATCGTAGAGCCAGAGCTCGACGGCCTGGATGGGGGCGTGCAGCGGCCCTTGAATCAAGAGCAAGGCTCCAGCCGCCAGCGCAAGCATCAGGAGTGTCTGACGGCTGAACACCCCCCGCATGGCTTGTCAGCGCCGCGGCCCGGTCGGGCGGAGTCGCGGAGTAAGCGTGGTGCGGCGCAGATAGTTTGCCCGAGCTTTGCGACGAAAGCTGACGGGATGGCGCTTGATCTCCCCGATCATCCAGGCCTTCACGGCCGGGTCGATCTTGTGCAGATTCAGGGTGGTTTTGGGCCGGGTCGCCATGTACTTGCCGAAAGCCTGACGCAACTTCCAGTTACGCCCGGCCCAGTCGTCGTCGCGAAGGAACTCGTCTTGATTGAAGGAGGCCACGATGGGTTTTGCTCCCACCGGTGCCAGGAACTCTGAGCCAGGCTCGACCTTGTCCTCTACCCCGTCGGCGCTGCAGAGCACCGCGCCCTCAAAGACCTGAATACCGGTGCCCTCAGAGGGCGCCTCGGCGTCGACCAGGAAGCTGGTGCCCTTCACGGCCGCCACGGCCTGGGGCCCCTTCACCTCAAAAGTGTCCTGCGCGCCGCCCTTCTGGGCATCGACCCAGACCCGACCGACCGAAACCTCCAGGCGCCGGATGAAGTTGCCGTTCTCGGTCTCGGTCAGGTCCACGATGGTGATCTTCGTATTCTGGGTGATGCGGATCGAGCTCTTGTCCCAGAGCAGCAGATCGGCGCTGGAGTTGGCCTTCGTCTCGAGCTTCCAACCGCTGACCAGCAACTCCTCGGGATTGCAGCGCCGCTGCTGTCCCCCGGGCGGGGTCACCAGCACTTGCCCCGACATGGCCACCACGCCAGCCGCCGGGGTGGCGACATCGGCGCTCTCCACGGGGAGAGCAAGCACCCCCAACACCAGCAACAGACTCGCCAGGATGCACTTGCGCACGAGCGTTTGACGCTCCTTTCTGCCGGGAGTGTGTTCCCCCGCTGGCCGGTTGGACCGGGCCGGTAGTCGAATGTTTCTCGCTGGTCGGCTTCCAGCCCTGGAAGCCGACCAGCGACGACAGGAGCAGTCCACCCGGTAAAAATCTGCCGTACGATCACTTGTTCGAGTACACGACCCGGGCAAGTGAGTAAAACCGCGTAAAACCGCGAAAGTTTATGCGGAATCCGATTCATCCCCGCAAGGTCGACAGTCTTTCAACCATTCAGCCGGAAAACCAGACAACCAGAGTGTTTGAGCGGCAAGTTGGGGGGTGTAAACTTTTCTTCAAGGATGATTGTATTTCATTCTTTCCTGTGCTATCATAGTTGAGCAACCTGCCCGATCCTGCCTAAGGAGGTCACACTCGTCCATGAGGAACCAGGCGTGGGCCAACTACGTAAGAGATAAGAGAAAGGCCCGTCAACTCACGCGCCGCAAGCTGGCCGAGCTTGCGAAAATTGATCCCAGCTACGTCACTCTGATTGAACGCGACGGCTACGTGCCTCGTAAAGACAAAGTCCTTGAAATTGCTCGGGCCATCCAGTCCGACGTCGATCACACCCTGCTCGTCGCAGGCTACGCCCCTGAAAAGATACCCGTACGTGATCTCCTCGAGCGCCTGGAGAACTTCAAGGCTGAGAAGGTTCTCGAGAAAGAGCTGCGCAATGCCATTCGAGAGCTCTTCAACCTGACCGGCAGCGAACAGAAGAAGGTTGCCGAGATGCTGAACGCCTACGTGAAGACCATTCGCGATCAGAAGCCCAAACGCCGCGCGCCGGTTCGTCCGACACGGCAAGCCAAAGCCTGAGTTCACCTCCCGGGGTAGCAAAGCATAGGAGAGCCGGCTCGCACGAGCCGGCTCTTTTCATTTCTCTCAGCCCAGTTGAGCGGCAGCCGCCTGATCGAGCAAGAACAGCGTGGACGAGGTGCCGTGCACGCGCGAGACGGGATAGTGGTCGCTGTGCAACGCCTCGGGCAAGACCGGGGCCTTGCCCGCCCCGGAAATCAGCAAGGCGACGTGCCGGGAGGCGTTGATGGCCGGAAAGGTGAGCGTCAGCCGGTGGTTCTCGAACTTCTCGATGTAGTTGGCTACCGCCGCGACATCGGTGCGCTCGAGCGCGGGCGAGCCGGGAAACAGACTGGCCGTGTGGCCATCTTCGCCCATCCCCAGCCACATCAGGTCGAATTGCGGCCAGTCGGCGCCAAACTCGGTTTTCAAGGTCTTGTCGTAGAGGCGGGCCGCCTCATCGGGGTCGAGCTCGGCCTGCCAGCGGTGCACCTGCGCGTCGGGCAACTTGAGGCGATCGAGCATCGCCTCGCGCGTCATGCGATAGTTGGAGTCCTTGTGGTCGGGCGGCACGCACCGCTCGTCCCCCCAGAACAGGTGAATCCGCTCCCAGGGCAGGGAGGCTTCGGCCATCAGCTCATACAGGCGCCGGGGCGTGGAGCCACCCGACAGGGCGATGCGGAAGGGGCCCTCGGGCGAGGAGTCAAGCAGACGGCGCAGCTGGGTCAGAGCACCCCGGGCCACCGCCTCGAGATCCTGCACCACCTGGATGTCGCGTTTCATCGGGTTACTCCCGCTCCTAATATCTCGGCGGCCGCAGCCAGAGAGCGCTCGAACAGCGGTTGCCGGGTGAAAACCTCGAGCTCGGCCGCTATCAAGTTCAGCTGCTCAGCGAAGGGCATGAAGACATCGTTCTCGGCGCTCTTGGGGGCCCCGCGTAAAAGTGTGCTTGTGGCCACGAAGCCGGATGGCATCTGGGTGTTGTGCACGGTCTCCTCTCCCGAAACCTGCGAGACGTAGACTCGAGGGTTGTCGGGGTTGCGATAGACTCCGTAGCAGCAACCGACGGGTGTGGCATCGAGACGCACGTAGAGTAAGCGGTTGTGAAGGACCTCCGGCCCCTCCTCGTTCTGCAGGACGAACTCGATGGCCCGACCCGCGCCCGAACGGAAGATCGCCTGACCGCCCTCGAGCGGCTTCTCCACCGACCAGCCCAGCCTCGAGGCCAGCCAGCCGGCCATATAGAGAGGGGCGGACTCGGCTCGCTCGGGTCCGGGCACGAAGCCGATCTCCAGCCGGGAGACTTTCTTGAGATGCTCGCCCGAGCCGGGACGGTCATACAGACTGGCCAGCAGGTTGCGCCAGCGGGCCTGCCGGGTCCATTCCAGGTCCGAGAAGGCCAGTTCCTGATGATAGGGGTCGCGCACCTGGCGGTTGAGCTCGGCGAGCAGGTCTGACCCGTGGGAGGTGTCCACCACGACGCGGTCGGCCTGGTCGGCCAGCCGCTCCCAGAGGGGGTGCGCAAAGCCCGGTTTGCCCCGCCACCACAGGAACACCGGCTGGTCGCCATGGTAGAGGGGGGCCAGCAGGCTGGGGAGTTGCCGGTCCGTCTCACCTGGCAGATAGAGCGTCAGTTGCTCCTGGTAGACCTGGCACCCGTTGCAGTTGACTGTGTACCAGCCGACCTTCTCGCCGGTCGCTCCCGGGTCGAGCACCACCGCGAAAACCCTGGCCGGATAATGCGAGCAGAGCGACTTGAGGTCCTCGCCCAGGCCGGCCAGCTCTTCCGGGCCCGCCATGACAGCCACCAGGTTCAGGGTGGACAGGCGCATCCGATCGCGGTCCCCCTGGATGATGGCCTCATCCCAGAGACGCGAGAGCTCCTGGCGAGTCTTGCTCACGTCCACGGGATGCACCTCGCCCACCAGAACCCGAGCCACATCCTGTGGTTGCATCAGAGCTTCCTCCAGAAGCGGCCCTGGTCTTCCATCCAGGTCTCCGCCTCGCGTGGGCCGCTGGAGCCGGCTTCGTAGCCAGGCACCACCCCTGAGGCGGGGTCGGACCAGCGGGCCAGGATGGGGTCGAAGGCGGCCCAGCAGGCCTCGATGGAGTCGGCCCGCGTGAACAGCGTGGGATCGCCCACCAGGCAATCGTGGATCAATCGCTCGTAGGCCAGCGGCGAGGGCCGGGCGAACGAGGTGCCGTACTGAAAGTCCATGTTGACCCAGCGGATCTGGGTCGTCAGGCCGGGCATCTTGGTGCCAAAGCGCAGCGAGATGCCTTCGTCGGGGTCGATGCGCAAGAGCAGCACGTTGGGCTCGAGCTCGCCGCTGCCGTTGTCGAAGATGCGATGGGGCACCTTCTTGAAGGTCAGGGCCACCTCGGTCATCTTGCGGGCCAACCGCTTGCCGGTGCGAAGGTAAAAGGGCACATCGTGCCAGCGCCAGTTGTCCACGAAGATACGGGCCGCGGCGTAGGTCTCGGTGCGAGAATCGGCCGGGATCTTGGGCTCCTCGAAGAACCCGGGAACCTTCTGACCCTCGATGAAGCCCGGGCCATACTGGCCCCGCACGGCATTCTGATCAACTTCCAAAGGGGTGTAGTGGCGCAGGGCCCGACAGACCTTGCCCTTCTCGTCGCGAATGTCGTCAGCTCCATTGGAGATGGGGCACTCCATGGCGACCAGGGCCAGGATCTGCATCAGGTGGTTCTGCAGCATGTCGCGCAGAGCTCCGGACTGGTTGTAGTAGCCGGCCCGCTCTCCCACGCCCAGCGTCTCGGCGGCCGTGATCTGAACGTTGTCGATGTAGCGACGGTTCCAGAGCGGCTCGAAGATGCCGTTGGCAAAGCGCAGGGTCAGGATGTTCTGCACCGTCTCCTTGCCCAGGTAGTGGTCGATGCGGTAGATCTGGCTCTCGTCAAAGACGCGCTGCAACTCGCGATTGAGCTTGCGCGCCGAGTCGAGATCATGCCCGAAGGGCTTCTCCACGATCAGGCGCACCCACGAGCCACCCTTCCCCGGACGATCAAGACCGGCTGCCCCCAGTTGATCGGAGATGACCGAAAAGGCTTCGGGCGGCACCGCCAGGTAGAACAGCCGATTGCCGCTGGTGCCCAGAGTCTCGTCCAGCTCGTCCAGGCTAGCCTTCAGCCCCTGATAGGTCGCCGGCTGATCATACTCCCCGGCCAGGTAGGAGAAGTTCTTGACCAGGTTGTGCCAGTTGGTGTGCGACTCCACCCCCGAGGGCGTCACCCGGGCGCGGAAGTCGTCGTCGCTCAGCTTTGTGCGCGAGACACCCACCACGGCAAAGTTGGCCGGCAACAGGTTGGCCTCGGCCAGCTCGTAGAGCGCCGGCACCAGCTTGCGGCTGGTCAGGTCGCCCGAGGCGCCAAAGATGACCATGACGCAGGGGTCCGAGGCGCGCGTCTGCTCCAGCCCTTCGCGCAGGGGGTTGTCGAGGATGGCCGGGCTCATCAGGAGTGCTGCAGCTGGTGGACGTTCTTCTCTACCGCCCCCAGAAGCTCGGTGAACGAGTCGGCGAACTTCTTCACCCCTTCTACCTCGAGGGTGTTGAGGCAGATGTCGTCCAGGTCCACCCCCACGGCCGCCAGCTCCGAGAGAGCGGCCTCATACTTCTTCAGGTTCTCGGCCGTCAGCGTCGTTTCCACCACCCCGTGGTCGCGCCAGGCGTCCACTGTGTCGAGGGGCATGGTGTTGACGCAATGAGGCCCGATCAGCTCGCGCACGTACAGGGTATCCGAGTAGGCCTTGTTCTTGGTCGAGGTGGAGGCCCACAGGGGACGCTGCACGCGGGCCCCGGCGGCAGCCAGCTTCTCCCAGCGGGGACCGCTGAAGGCCTTCTGGAAGTGGGCGTAGGCGCGATGGGCGTTGGCCACGGCGATCTGGCCGTGCAGCGGGGCGATGCGACCCGCCAGCTCGGGCTTCTCCTGGGCCAGCTTGTCCAGGCGCTTGTCCGCCTCGCTGTCGACCCGGCTGACGAAGAAGCTGGCCACCGAGGCGGTCCGATCCAGGCTCTTGCCCTCGGCCAGACGCTTCTCAAGGGCCCGCAGGTAGGCTTCCATCACCTCGTCGTAGCGCTGGACGGCAAAGAGCAAGGTCACGTTGACGTTGACCCCTTCCGTGAGCAGGGCCTCGGCCACCGGTAATCCCTCTCTGGTGCCGGGCACCTTGATCATCAGGTTGGGGCGGTTCACCCGCCCGTGCAGCTCGCGGGCCTGGGCCAGGCTTTTCTCGGTCTCATGGGCATAACCCGGGTGCAGCTCGAGGCTGACGAAGCCGTCCTGACCCGCGGTCTTGTCATAGAGCGGGCGGAACTTGTCGCAGGCCGCCTGAACGTCGGCGATCATCAGCTCCCAGGCGATCTCCTCGGTGCTCTTGCCCTGTCGGGCCAGCTCCAGGCTCTGCTGGTCGTAGTCTTTCCCTTTGCTGATGGCGCCCTGGAAGATGGTCGGGTTGGAGGTCTGGCCCCGCACGCCGTCCTCGTCGATCATCTTCTGAAGCGAGCCAGATTGCAGCATGGCGCGGCTGAGCGAGTCGTACCAGACGCTCACGCCTCCTTTGTCGAACAGTTCTTGCAGCGGATTTGCCATCTTCGTTTGCCCCTTTCTTAGAGCGGATCCTCATACATGCCCCAGCGCGCCCGGGTGGAGAGCGCTTCCTCGACCACCTTCTGGGCGGTGAACCCGAACTTCTCCATGTTGGTCTTGGAGGGCGCCGAAGCGCCGTAGGTGGTCATGCAAACCTGGCCGCCCCTGCGGCCGACCCAGCGCTCCCAGCCCATCCCGGCGGCGGCCTCGACAGCAACGCGCGGCTTGACTTTGGGCGGGAAGATCTGCTCTTTGTATTCCTCGGGCTGCTGCTCGAAGAACTCCCAACAGGGCATGCTGACCACCCGGGTGGGGATGCCCTGCTCCTGCAGAAGCTTTCGCGCTTCCAGGCAGACCGAGACCTCGGTGCCCGAGGCCACCAGGATGAGCTCCGGCTCGCCATGCTGGGTGCCGTCGCCCCAGGCGATCTCAGCTTCGGCCAGGACGTAAGCCCCCTTGTGCAACTCCTCGGCGGCCCCGAGATTGGTGCGGTCGAAAGTGGGCACGGCCTGCCGGCTCAGCACCAGCAGCACCGGCCCGGTATGGTGCAACATGGCCGCCTTCCAGGCCTCGCGTGTCTCGTTGGCGTCGCAGGGACGGATGACGCTGCAGTTGATCATGGCCCGCAGGGCCGGCAACTGCTCAATGGACTGGTGGGTGGGGCCGTCTTCGCCCAGCCCGATGCTGTCGTGGGTGAAGACCAGGATGTTGGGGATGTGCGACAGGGCCGCCAGACGCAACGCCGGGCGCAGGTAGTCGGAGAAGATGAAGAAGGTGGCCCCGAACGCGAAAACGCCCTTGTGGGCCACCATGCCGTTGATCATGGCGGCCATGGCGTGCTCGCGGATGCCGAAATGGAAGTTGCGTCCCGACGGGGTCTCGGGCTGGAAGGCGCTCTTGTCCATCAGCGTCTTGGTGGAGGGGGCCAGGTCGGCCGAGCCGCCGATCAGGTTAGGAACGGCTTTGGCCAGGGCCGTCAGCACCTTGCCGCCCGACTCACGCGTAGCCATGCCCTTGGGGTCGGGAGGAAACTCGGGCAGGCCCTTATCCCATCCCTCGGGCAGCTCGCGCCGCATCCACTGGTCGTATTCTCTGGCCAGGTCGGGATACTGCTGGCGATAGCGGGCGAACATCTCGCTCCACTCCTGCTCGGCCTTCTGGCCACGGGCCTTGATGGCCGCGGTCATCTCGGCCACGTCGGAGGGGATGTAGAACTCCTGATCGGTTGGCAGGCCCAGGATCTTCTTGGTGGCCGCCACTTCCTCGGGGCCCAGGGGGGCGCCGTGGGACTCGGCCGTGTCCTGGGCGTGAGGGGCGGGATAGGCGATGTGGGTGCGCACCGAGATGAGCGAGGGGCGCGGGTCCTTCTGGGCCCGCGCGATGGCCTGCTCGAGCTCCTCGATGTCATTGGGGCTGGCCAGGCGCTGCACGTGCCAGCCGTAGGCCTCGAAGCGCTGGTCCACGTTCTCGGTGAAGGCCAGCTGCGTGTCGCCTTCGATGGTGATGTGGTTGTCGTCGTAAAAGTAGATCAGCTTGCCCAGCTTCAGGTGGCCGGCCAGCGAGGCGGCCTCCTGGCAGACGCCCTCCATCAGGTCGCCGTCGGAGCAGAGGGCGTAGACGTAGTGGTCCACCACCGGGAAGCCCTCGCGGTTGAATCTGGCTGCCAGAAATGCCTCGGCGCAAGCAAAGCCCACCCCGTTGGCAAAGCCCTGGCCCAGCGGGCCGGTGGTGATCTCGATGCCGGGCGTGTAGTGGGCGGGCGGCTTGTCGCCCTCGAGGTGATAGAAAAACTCGGGATGTCCGGGCGTGATGCTGCCCCACTGGCGAAACTTCATCAGGTCGTCGCGGCTGATGGCGTAACCGCAAAGGTGCAGCAGGCTGTACTGGAGGATGCAGGCGTGCCCGGCCGACAGAATGAACCGGTCCCGGTTGTGCCAGTGCGGATTGGCCGGATTGTGGCGCATCGTCTTGCTGTACAGGGTCCAGCCGATGGGAGCGCAGGCCATAGCGGTGCCGGGATGGCCGGCGTTGGCTTTCTGAGGTCCATCCATGGCCAGCCCACGCAGAACGTTTACGGCCAGGGCATCGAGAGTGGAAACATCGGTGGTCACGCCAGAAATCCCCTTTCAAGGTGGCAGAATGCCCTGCACGTTACGGGATCAGAGTCGAACATTCCTCTCGTGCTCAGGGAAGGACGCAGAAGCCCAGAGCGGCCGCGTTCTGGCGCACGCGCTCGTCGAGCGCGGCCAGAGCAAGGTTCGGCACGTCGAGTCTTAGCTCCAGGGCGGCGGCCAGGTGGAGAGCATCCAGCGCGCGCACCGGCTCGACGGGGAACCCCTGGCCAGCTCGCTGCCAGGCAAGCTCACCCAGAGTAAACCCGGCCCAACCGGTGGCCCAGCTCTCGAAACGGCTCCAGAGGGAATCGAACTCAACCTGAGAAACGCCGCCCACGGCCAGGAGACGGCGCAGGCAGCGGGCCGACTCAAGTCGAGTCAGCTCGCTGACCAGAACGGGTCCGTGTTCGTCAACAGCCTGGCGGACGCGAGGCCCCTCGCTCTCGCCGAGCAGCAGAGCCAGGGCGGCACTGGACTCGAGATACAGACTCACTCCCCCCGAACCCAGTCCAGAGCCTCTCGCAGGGCGCCCGGGGCCAGGCCCGCGGGCCGATCAAGCAGCTCAAGGGTTGGCCGTCCTGGCTGGCCCAGCCGGATCCTTCCGCTGGCCACGGACTGCCAGAACCGAAGCGGCATACCCTCAAAACCCTCAGGAACAGGGTCGGGAACCAGGCCGGGGGGGCGCAACTCGGCCACCACGCGGCCCCGATCGGTCACGATCACGACCTCGCCTTCAGCCACTCGACGA
>JAANMT010001379.1_pt1 | contig 24089 bp, 18 predicted proteins | sample 7279711 | NCBI WGS metagenome assembly JAANMT01 (sample SAMN14094538, study PRJNA606508) | bioreactor metagenome | isolation source: A lab-scale SPAN reactor treating ammonium-rich wastewater day 1 | place: Ireland: Galway | collected 2017-01-16 | reverse complement strand
GGCGGCCGATGCGCGCGGCACGCGGCTGTACTGCTACCGGATGTAGGGCGGCATGGCGCGAATAGCTGGCAATTTCCCCCTCAATTCGCCATATTCGCGTTTCAGCCTTCCGGCAATAATCGGCGGCAAGGAGGCAAGATGGCCGAAATCGTCTGCATCATCGGCAACAAGGGCGGCACCGGCAAGACCACGCTCTCGCACATGCTGTGCCAGGGCATGGGCCTGCTCGGCCAGCGTTCCGTCTGCGTGCTGACCGACACCCACCGCGAACCGCTCGATCCGGAAGGACGCCGCTACCTCGTCGCCGACGCGCGCACGCGCGAGGCATTGGGCAAGGTGGTCGACAAGATTCGCGGCCTGTCGGGCTGGCTCGGCGTCATCGACGGCGGCGGCAACCGCACCGAGATGGACCGCAAGCTCTACGGTCTCGCCAACCTGGTGCTGCTGCCCTTCCGCGATTCGCACGAGGATATCCGCACCGTCATCCAGGACCTCGAGGCCTTCCCGCGCGCCTGGGCCATCCCCTCGCAATGGCCGACCAATCCCTGGCAGCAGGAAGCCGCGCAGAAAGCCATCCGCGAGCGGCTCGGCAAATACGCCGACCGCATCCTGCCGCCGATCTACACCCTCTCCGCCAGCAAGCTGCTGCTGCAGGCCCAAATTCCCGACAAGCTGCCGACGCCGCTCGGCAACGCCTGCCGCGCCCTGGCCTACCAGGTGCTGGACATGCTGGAAGTCGCCTGCGAGGCGCCGCCCGTCGAGGAAATCGAGGAGGCGGCGGAAATCGAGATAAAGGGAGAAGCCCCCCCCACCGCAGCGGAAGGCTTCGCTCAGGCGGGGGCGCCCAGCCCGACGCGCCACTAGCCGGAGTAAGATGCCGCCATCGCATCGCGGGAGGAATCATGTCCGACAACAATCCGAACCCCGACCCGCTCGAGTTCCTCAAGGGCATGTGGAGCAGCATGGGCTTTGCCGTGCCCGGCATGGTGACCCCGACGCTCGACGTCGGCGAACTCGACAAGCGCATCGCCGACCTGAAGACGGTCGAGGGCTGGCTGCGCATGAACCTCAACATGCTGCAGATGACCATCCAGGGGCTGGAAGTGCAACGCGCCACGCTGGCCGCCATGCAGGCCATCAGCCAGTCGGCCAGCTCGCCCGAAGCCAACGCCAACCCCTTCGCCAACCCGGCGCTGTGGCCCTGGAACATGATGCAGCAGGACCCCGCGCAGGGCGATGCGCCGAAGGAAGCGCCGGAAAAAGAATAATTCAGGCGGCGCCGAGCATGGCGAGCCAGACCGGCATCGTCAGCATGGCGCCCAGCGTCGAGGCGGAAATCAGCCACGCCACGCCGGCGCCGTCGCCGCCCATGCGCATCGCCAGGATGTAGGCCGAGCTGGCCGTCGGCAGCGCGCCGAACATCACCGCCACATCGAAATACACCCCCTTCAGGCCGAGCGCGGATGCCGCTGCCCAGGCGATGGCCGGCACCGCCAGCAGCTTCACGCCGAGCAGGTAGGCCGACGGCAGGTGCCGTCCGGATTCCCCGCGCAGCCTGAGCGCGGCGCCGACTGCCAGCAGGCCGAGGGCGATCGACGCTTCCGACAGCCGGCCGAGGAAGTGCCCCGCCACCTCCGGCAGCACCCCGCCGCCGAGGTTGAACAGCAGCCCCGAGAAGGTGGCGAGGATCAGCGGATTGCGCACGATCTCGCGCAGCACGCCGAGCTGGCCGTGTCGCGCCAGCATCCACACCGAGGCGAGATTGGCCAGCGGAACCATGGCGCCGATGAGGATGCCCATCGCCACGATGCCGGCCTCGCCGTGCAGTTTCGCCGCCACCGCCAGGCCGATATAGGAATTGAAACGGTAGGCACACTGGAACTGCGAGGCGAAAACCATCGGGCGCGGACCGAACAGCGGCCGCGCCAGCAGGCCCAGCAGCATGCCGCCGCCCATCGCCGCCAGGCCGCTGACGACGAAGGGCGCGGCGGCGGCAAAATCGATGCGCGTCCGCGCGATGGCATGGAACAGCAGCGCCGGAAACAGCACGAAATAGACCAGCTTCTCCAGGCCGCTCCAGAAATGATCGCCCAGGTGCATGGCCCTGCGCAGGCCGAAGCCGAGCAGGATCAGGGCGAAATCGGGCAGCAGGAGCAGTATGGAGGACACTTCAGACCGGCAAAGGATGGGCGTGCATTCCGACGCTCAATCGCCGACGAACACGAAAGGGGCCCAGAAGAAGGGATGCGCTCGCGACAGCGGCCGGCCGGCGGAACGCGTCGCTGTGGCGCGCAGCGCCTGCTGTGCGCCGGCCAGGGCGGCAGCGGCGTCCGCGCCGCCGCGCAGTCGACGGAACGTTTCGATCATGAGGTCGCGCGTGGCGGTGCTTTCCACGGCCCAGTGGCTGACCAGAAGGCCGCGCGCGCCGGCATACATGAAGGCGCGCGTGAGCCCGGCAAAGCCCTCGCCGCCGCCGGCACCGCCCGCCGTGTTGCAGGCGGAAAGCACGATCAGTTCCGCCCTCAGGCGCATCTGTTCGACCACCTCGCGCATGGTCAGCCAGCCATCCTCGCCGTGCAGATCGCCCGCCATGGCGAGCGCCAGAGCCGGCTGCTGCGCCGCGGTCTCGGCTTCCTCGACGAATTCGCCGCCGAGCAGGCCGTGCGTGGCGAAGAGGACGTAGCGCGCATCGGCCATGGCGGGCTGCTTGGCGGCGTATTCCTGCGCAGACTCGCCGAGCAGCAGGCGCGCCGGCGCGCCGTCGAGGATGCCGGCGATGCGGCGCGCCTCCTCGGCCGTCTCGGGCAGCGGCGCCAGGCCGCCGCGCAAGACCGCGGGCGAGCCGCCGCCGGCCGCGAAAACAGGGTCGGCGAAGGCCACCAGCTGCTCTGCGTAGGGTCTGCGCGCAGGCGCGGATTCGCGCAACGCCGCCAGCGCGGAGGCGGAGGGCAGGTAACCGATCCGATAGCGCTCGCCCAGATAGGGCAGTTCGGCATATTCGGCCAACAGCGCCCCCGCATCGCGGGTCGCGGCGAAGCGGCGGCGCTCCTCCTCGCCGTAGCGCTCGACCAGCATGCCCAGCGGCAGGGTATAGAGCGGCCCGTCGCCGATCACGATCAGGCGTGAAATCCCGCCAAGGCGGTCGGCCACCGGCAGGAACAGCTGGCGATAAAGATCGTGCAGCTTCGCCGGGTCGAGGTCGCGCAGACTGCCCAGTTCGCCCGTAACGGCGACGGCCTCGATGGGGGCGCGCAGTTCGCGAATTCGCTTCGTGACGCCGTCCCGCCCGGGCGTCAGGAGCACCGCCTCGAAGCGGTTGCGCGTCATCACGAATACGACGGTGCGGTCGCGCAGCAGCGCATAGCTCATCATGGCCTCGCCCGGCCTGAGCAGGGCCTGCAGTCGCGCCGGCGCCAGCCGGCGCGGCGCCACCACCTCCATGTACTGCGGATACTCGCGCCGCAGCGCCTCTTCCATCCGCTCGAGCGCCTTGGCGAGCTCGGCTTCCCCGCGGGGCTCGCCGGCGGCGGCCGGAGACGCGCTTTCGTCTTCTCCGTCGTCGAGGCTTTCCTCCACGCCGTTCCCCTGGCGCATTGCGGCCAGCCGATCGAGCAGCCGGTCGCGCTGCGCCTTCAGGGCGCGGAAATGCTCGCTTTGTGCGTACTCGCTGACCTGGGCCTGCCGCAGCATCTCGCTGAAAATGCGGCTTTGCGTCAGCGCGGTGACGGTAAAAGCCTCGCGATCGTAACCGTCGGCGGGTTTCTGCTGATGCAGCCGCAGCAGCAGGCTGGTCAGTTCGCGGTAGATCTGCAAAAACTGGCCGATGACGCCCTGCCGCAACTCCTCCGGCAGGCCGCGCGTCTGCGCAAACAGCTTCTCCGCCGCCTCGACGGCCTCGCGGTAGGCCGCCAGCGCTTCCTCCAGACGGCCCTGCTTGACCAGAAAGCGGCCATAGCGCTGTCCGAAGCGCGCCAGCGAAAACGGCGTGCCGTTGCGGCGGGCGAGATCGATGGCGCGGCGATGCCAGCTCTCGGCCTCGGCCGGGTCGCCCTGCGCTTCCAGGGCCAGCGCCAGCACCGACATCGAACTGGTCGTCGCTTCGACGCGCTCGCCGGCGCGCTGGATCAGCTGCTCGGTGGCGGCCTTCAGTTCCGCAACTGCCTCGGGGCGGTTCTGCAGCAGGAGAATATGGCCGAGTTGGTAGCGCGTGCGCGCCGTCAGCCGGTGCGCCGTGCCGTGCAGCTCCTCCTGCAGGCGCAGCGCCTCGCGCAGGTTGCGCTCCGCTGCGGCGAGGTCGTTCTGCTGCATCTTCAGGCGGCCGAGGAAAAACAGCGCGCCGGCACGCGCCTTGCGCACGGCGGTCTCTCCGCGCCCGTCGGTCAAGGCCACGGCTTTTTCGAGCAGCGCTGCGGCATCGCGCTTGCGGCCCATGTCGCCCAACACGTAGGCGGCGTCGGCAAAGATGCCCGCCTTCAGCGGCGTTTTGTCTTCCGGCAGACCCTCGGCCCAGGCCAGCGACTGCCGCAGCGCCGCTTCGGCTTCCCCGAGGCGACCCAACTTGAAGAGGGCCTGCCCGTGAAACGCCAGCCCGCGCATGCAGCGCACGGCGTTCTCGCCGCGCAGGCGCTGGCACAGCGCAATCCCTTCGGCGCCCACCGCGACGGCTTCCTCGTAGCGGCCTTGCAGATGCAGGCTGCGGGCAAGCAGGATGAGGATGGCGGCAACCGGACTGCTATCGTCGCCGGCGCGCGCGCGCGCCCGTTCGAGCATGCGGCGCGCCTGTTCTTCGGCGCGCACCACTTCGCCGGCGGAAAGCAGCCGCTTGATTTCGGCGGCGCCCTGGCCGCGCTGGGCGCCGGCCGGCGCCGCCAGGATCGCCCCGCACAGGGCGAGGATCAGGCTGGCACGCCGCATCGGCGCTACTCGCCCACCCGCTCCTTCAGAAGGGGTTCGTTCGGGCGCTCGGCGTGGAGCCGGCGCCATTCGGCGCGGGCGAGGTCGAACGCCTCGTAGCGCTCCAGCATCAGCGCATAGGCGACGCGGTCGGAGAATTTGGCACCGGCGGCCGGCTGCAGGCGGGCGAGCCTTGCGCGGGCATCGGCATCGAGCACGGCAAAGTCGGCGGTGCGACTCAGCTTGCGGCCGCTGGCCAGACGCGCCTCCACGCTCCAGGAATAGGCCTCGCCGGGCTTGAGGCGAGTCCCTTCCGGCAGCTGCGCGCTCTCGCCCTTCTGTTCGAACTCCGCCACCGGCTGGCCGGCGCTGTCGATGACCTGCACGCGATAGGCCTCGGCGCCGGTGACGGCGGCCCAGCGGAAGGCCGGGCGCTCGTCCAGAATGCGCACCGAGACCGGCTCGAGCAGCTTGACGGTGGTGCCCGGACCCAGGCTGCGCATGACGATGGTCGCCTGCTGCACCGAGGCCGGCCTGACGCGCACCGGGGGTATGGCGTCCACGGGCAGCTTGTGCCTCTCCGGCTTCGCCCCCTGCAGGGCCGTCGGGGACTTGTCGCCGATCTGGAAGCGGCCGGCGCCCTTCAGGCGGTACTCCTCGCCGCTCGACAGATAGAGCACGGTCGCGACCGCGCCCGCGCCGAGTCGCAGTTTCGCTCCGCCTTCGAGCTCGGCGAGCACGCCGAGGACGGCGCCGTCCTGCTCGGCCTCGATGCGCCCGCTCGCATCCGTGATCATGGCGATGCCGGCGGCGAAGCCGGCCTGCGCGAGCAGTCCGCCCAGGCCGACGATCACGAACCACCGCAGAAATTTGTGCATGTCCATTCTCCCCAAAAAGTCAGTCCGCGGAATGCGGCGCCGGACGCCAGCCATACACCTCGACGGCGGCGCGGCCCTTCACCGCCCTCTCCCCCAGCGGCACGAAATCGCCGCTATCGGCCAGCCGCTCCACCACGGCGCGGGAGGCCAGCAGCGGATAGCCGGCCTCCTTGGTCAAGCCCTCGATGCGCGAGGCGGCGTTCACCGCATCGCCAATCGCCGTATATTCGTGTCGGTCCGCAGCGCCAATATACCCCACCACGGCGGCCCCGAAATTCAGGCCGATGCCGATCGCCAGCGGCGGGCGACCCTCGGCAGCCAGCTCGGCATTGAATTCGGCCAGCGCCGCCAGCATCGACCGGGCCGCCGCGAAGGCGTCGTCACAGGCATTTTCGCGCACTTGCGGAGCGCCGAAAAAGGCCATGATGCCGTCGCCCATGAACTTGTCGAGGGTGCCGCCGTGGGCATGGATGGCCGCCACCATGCGGCTGAAATAACGGTCGAGCAGCCGCGTCACGTCTTCCGGCGGCAGCGATTCGGACAAGGTCGTGAAGCCGCGGATATCGGAGAACAGCAGGCAGATCTCGCGCCGCTCGCCGCCCAGCTGCGGCTGCAGGTTGCCGCTGAGAATCTCGCCCAGCACGGCCGGGCTGACGAAGCCGGCAAAGGCTGCCCGCAGCCAGCGCTTCTCGCGCGTGGCGAACCAGGCTTCCAGGGCGGCGCGGGAGACGGCCGCCAGAAGCAGCGCCAGCACCGGCCAGGCCAGCGGAACATGCACGCCGCGGCGCAACAGGAACAATTCCAGGCCCAGTGCGCCGGCCGCCGCCGCAGCCGCCGTGAGCGTCGAGATCGCGCCGGGACGCAACCACCAGGCGAGCGTCGCCGCGCATACCAGCAGCAGGGCGATCCCCTCGCCCACGGGTTGCACGATGCGGCCGGCAATGAGGCTGCGCATCTGCTGTGCGTGGATCAGCACGCCATGCGTCGTTTCGCGGTCCTTGTCCCACCCCGCCAGCCTGACCGGCAGCTTGAGCTGGTCCTCGTAGGGGAAGACATTGCCGAGGATCACCACCTTGCCGCCGAATCGCCGCGCCAGGCCGGCGGCATCGCCGGCCGCCTGCAGCGCCAACACCTCGTGCAGAGGCACGTAGCCGAAGTCCGGCCCGAGGGCGAATTGCACCAGGCCGTATTCGACCGGCACGCCCAGGCGGCGGGCCAGCTGCCCGGCGAGGGTCGGCACCATCGCGCCACCCTCTCCCAGCCGCTCGTCGAAGCGGCGGATGGCGCCGTCTTCGTCGAGCTTGACCAGGACATAGCCGACCCCCTCGCGCCCGGCGACGGTAAGGAAGGGCTGGTGCACCGGGCGCGGCGCGCCGGCAGCGTCGATGGTGATGCCCAGCACCAGCGGCGCCACGCTGCGCAGGCGCAGCATGCCGCGCAGCAACGCGGCATCGAGTCCCGGCTTGAGGCCGTCGTAGCTGGATTGCGGCAGGGTGACGTCGAGGCCGACGGCGCGCGGCCTGGCGATTGCCATCGCTTCCATGAAGCGGCCCAGCTCGGCGTGCATGGTGGCGAGGGGAAGGTTCATTCCGCGCACGGTGGCATCGTCGATGCCGACCACCGCGACGTCCTGCGAGACCGGCAGCGGCGCATGCTCGCGCAGCAGGCGGAATTGCAGGTCGAGCCAGTTCAACTCGAGCAGGCGGGCCGGCGCGCTGAAATGCATGGCGAGCATGACGAGCAGCGCCAGCGCGAAGCCGCTGCGCAGCAGCGCCGTCCGAGGGCCGTTCTGGGAAGACTGAGAGACCGCCATGGCCCTCCAGCCGTATTGACGAAGCCTAGATTATGCCTCGCCCGCGCAGCTTGTCGATGGCATCCGCATCGTAGCCGGCCTCGCGCAGGATCTCCTCGCTGTGCTGGCCCGGCGCGGGGGCGGCGCGTTCGATGGCGAATTCGAAATCGCCGAGCTTCCAGGGCGGCGCCAGCTGCGGCAGTCCATCGACCTCGACCACCATGCCGCGCGCCCGCAGCTGCGCGTTGTCGAGGGCCTCGCCGATGTGCAGCACCGGCGTCACGCAACAGTCGACCGGGTCGAAAATGGCGCTCCATTCCGCCTGCGTTTTGCTCGCGAAGACGGCCGCCAGTTCGCGCTTCGCCTGCTCGCCTTTCGCGCCGAAGTCCAGGTGGAAGGGTTTCAGGTCGGGCCGGCCGAGCGTGTCGCAGAGCCGTTCCCAGAACTTCCTCTCCAGCGCGCCGACCGCCATGTGGCGGCCGTCGGCGGTGGCATACACGCCGTAGCAGGGCACGCCGCCGGAGAGCAGGTCGGCGCCGCGCGGCGGCGGCGCCAGGCGCGCCAGCAGGCCGGCGAGCGGGAACACGGCATGGGCGAACACCGCGTCGGTCATGGCGACGTCGACCTGGCGACCGCGGCCCGTCGCACGCGCATCGATGACGGCGGCGAGCAGGCCCACCAGCGGCGCCAGTGCGCCGCCGAGCAGGTCGCCGATCTGGAAGTTGGGCACGGCGGGCGGGCCGCCTGCCGTGCCGATCTGGTCGAGCACGCCGGCATAGCCGACGTAGTTGATGTCGTGGCCGGCACGCTGGGCGTAGGGACCGTCCTGGCCGTAGCCGCTGATGGAGCAGAAGACGAGACGCGGATTGAGCGCGGCGAGCGCCTCGTAGCCCAGCCCAAGCTTGTCCATCACGCCGGGACGGAAGCCCTCGATGACGACGTCCGCCGACAAAGTCAGTCGCCGGAAGACGGCGACGCCTTCTGGATTTTTCAGATCGAGGCGCAGCGCGCGCTTGTTGCGGTTGACCAGCCTGAAGAAGGCGCTGGTTTCGCCGGGCCTGGCGCCCATCGTGCGGGCGTAGTCGCCCTCGCCGGTGTCTTCGATCTTGACGACATCGGCGCCGAGATCGGCGAGGTGCTGGGTGGCGACGGGGCCCGGCAGCAGCCGGGTGAGGTCGAGCACGCGCAGGCCGGCGAGCGGCGGCCTTGACTGCCCACCCCCCTCCCCCCGCCCCGCGGGCGGGGGTGACGTCCGTTCGCCGCTGCGCGGCTCCATGCCCCCGGCTGCGTCGCCCTTGGGGCGGCCCGGCGAGCGGCGCTCAGTCATATTTGCGGGCGTCGTCGATGACCTTGCCGTCGTTGGGCAACTCGCCCGGCTGGCACAGCGCGACTTCGCCGCGCAGCTTGGTGATGTCGCGAATGCTGGCGGCGAGCGCCTCGGCAAGGCCGTTCGGCGCGCCGGCCACTTCGCAGCGCAGGGTCATGCGATCCTGGCCGGTTTCGTTGTCGACCACCAGCCGCGCCTTGGCCACCTGCGGGTGGCGCCTGACGACTTCCGCCACCTGGCTGGGATGCACGAACATGCCCTTCACCTTGGCCGTCTGGTCGGCGCGGCCCATCCAGCCCCTGATGCGCAGGTTGGTGCGCCCGCAGGGGCTGATGCCGGGCAGCACGGCGGAGAGGTCGCCGGTGCCGAAACGGATCAACGGATAGTCCGGGTTGAAGCTGGTGATCACCACTTCGCCGACTTCGCCCGGCGCCACCGGGTCGCCGGTGCCGGGCCGCACGATCTCGATGATCAGCGATTCCTCCAGCACCAGGCCCTCGCGTGCCTCCGTCTCGTAGGCGACGAGGCCGAGGTCGGCCGTGCCGTAGGCCTGCAGGGCGTCGATGCCGCGCTCGGCACAGAGCGCCTTCTGGTTCGGGAAGAAAGCCTCGCCCGACACCACCGCCTTCTTCAGGCTGGTGACATCCGCCTTCAGTTCGTCGGCCTTCTCGAGGATGATCTTCAGGAACGACGGCGTGCCGATGTAGCCCGCCGGCTTCAGCTCGGCGATGGCCTGCACCTGCATCTCGGTCTGCCCCACGCCGGCGGGAAACACCGCGCAGCCGAGCTTGCGCGCCGCGCCGTCGGTCATGAAGCCGGCCGGCGTGAAATGGTAGGAGAAGGTGTTGTGCACCAGGTCGCCGGCGCGAAAGCCCGCCGCGTGCAGCGAGCGTGCGAAGCGCCACCAGTCCGCGCCGGTGCCTTCCGGGTCGTAGATCGGGCCTGGCGAACTGAACACCCGGCCGAGCCGGCCAAGCGGCGTGGCGTTCAAGCCGCCGAAGGGCGGCAGCGTCTTCTGGCGTTCGATCAACTCGTGCTTGCGGATGACCGGCAACTGCGCCAGCGCTGCGCGGCTGCTCACCTGCTTGGCGTCGACGCCCTTGTAGAGCTCGGCGAAGGCCGGCGCGTGCTGCATGGCGTGCGCCACCTGCTTCGGCAGGGCGGCGAAGAGATCCCGCTCGCGCTGTTCTGGATCGCGGGTTTCCAACGTGTCGAAATATTTCATGGCAATTGTCGATATCGAATTCCGAGGCCGCAAAGCGGCGTGCAAGACAAGGCGCGCGGTCGCGCCGTTTGCTATATGCAAACAAGCGGCCGCGCAACGCCGTATTGCGCGGCGATCCGCGGCCTCAAGCCAGCCAGCGCTTGCGGCGCCGGTAGTGCTTGACGTCGCGGAAACTCTTGCGACCGCCGGAGGACAGGCCGAGGTAGAACTCCTTGACGTCCTCGTTCGAGGCGAGTTCCTTGGCGTCGCCTTCCATGACGACGCGGCCGTTCTCGAGGATGTAGCCGAAGTCGGCGTAGCGCAGGGCCACCATGGTGTTCTGCTCGGCGAGGAGGAAGCTCACCTTCTCGCGCTGGTTGAGGTCGCGCACGATCTCGAAGATCTCCTCGACGATCTGCGGCGCCAGGCCCATCGACGGCTCGTCGAGCAGGATCATGGTCGGCCGGGCCATCAGGGCGCGGCCGATGGCGGTCATCTGCTGCTCGCCGCCCGAGGTATACCCGGACTGGCTGGTGCGGCGCGTCTTCAGGCGCGGGAAGTAGTGGTAGACACGCTCCAGGCTTTCCTTCAGCTCGGCGCGCGAGATGCTGCGCGTGTAGGCGCCGGTGAGCAGGTTCTCCTCGACCGTCAGGTGGCCGAAGCAATGGCGGCCTTCCATCACCTGCACCATGCCCTTCTTCACCAGCGCGTTCGGCGTCAACTGGTCGACGCGCTCGCCGCGAAACGCGATCATCCCCTTGGTCACCTCGCCGCGCTCGCCCTTCAGCAGGGTGGAAATGGCTTTCAGGGTAGTGCTCTTGCCGGCGCCATTGGCACCGAGCAGCGCCACGATCTTGCCTTCCGGCACCTCGAGCGAGACGCCCTTGAGCACCAGGATGACGTGGTCGTAGATGACTTCCACGTTATTGACGGAGAGGTAGGCCGAAGCGCCGGCCGGCGCTGTCTGCGAAGCGGTTTGCGCGGTCATGTCGAGACTGATTCGTACAGTACGGGGTTGGCGTGAGGAAACCGCGGTTCCCTCACGCCAACCCTCTCCGCGAGGGAGAGGGTCGGCTTGTGGCGCTCAGCCTTCCTTCGAGCAGTCGCGCGGCGCGATTTTCTTCTCCGCGGCGTACTTGGCGGCCGATTCCTCGACCATCTTGCGGATCATGGCCCTGTCGCCCGTCACCCAGTTGGGGGTGACCGCCTTCCAGGCCTTGCCGTCCCAGCGTTGCACCTTGACGGCGCCGGAACCCTCGTGGTCCAGGCAGCTGGTCTTCACCGTCGGCATCATGCCCAAGGCGCCGAGGGTCTTCAGGCGCGCCTCATCGACGTTCAGGTTCTCGAAGCCCCAGCGCACCTGTTCGCCGCTCATCACCTTGCCCTTGCCGTACTTGTCCTGGGCCTTGCGGATGGCCTCGACCCACAGGATCCCCGCCGTCACGCCGCGCATGTGATAGACGGAACCGATGCGGCTCTTGTCCTCCATGTTGCCCTTGCCGGCGGCATAGACCTTCTTCTTGATCTCGTCGAGCAGCGGATAGTTGCCCGGCGTGTTGAAGGTCATCGAGGAATAGCCCTTGGCGGCATCGCCGGCGGGAATCACGTGCTCCTCGGAGCCGGCCCACCAGACACCGAGCATCTTCTCGCGCGGGAAGCCGTTGCGCTGGGCGGTCTTCAGCGCCGTCGGGTTCATGACGCCCCAGCCCCACAGGATCACGTAGTCGGGCTTGGCCTGGCGGATCTGCAGCCATTGCGACTGCTGCTCGTTGCCCGGATGCGGCACGGCCAGCTTGATCAGCTCGAAGCCGAGTTGCTTGGCATAGGCCTCGAAGACCGGGAAAGGCTCCTTGCCGAAGGCGGAATCGTGATAGAGGTGCACGATCTTCTTGCCCTTCAGCTTGTCGAAGCCGCCTTCCTTGTCGGCGAGATACTTGATCATGCCGGCGGCCTGGTCCCAGTAGCTGGTGATCAGCGGGAAAACGTAGGGAAAGACGCGGCCGTCGGCGGCGTCGGAGCGGCCGTAGCCGAGGGTCGTCATGGGGATCTTGTCCTGGGCGACGCGGTCGATCAGGCCGTAGGCGATGCCGGTGGACAGCGGTTCGACCATGGAGGCGCCGCCATGCGATTTCTTCAGGCGCTCATAGCATTCGACGCCGCGGGTGGCGTTGTATTCCGTCTCGCACTCCTCCCAGGTCAGCTTGACGCCGTTGACGCCGCCCGAGGCATTGATCAGGCTCAGGTAGTCGATCACGCCGCCGAAGAAGCCCGAGCCGCCGTCCGCGTACGGGCCGACGCGATACGACAACAGGGGAATGAACTGTTCCTGCGCGGACGCCGAGACCGCCGCCGTGGCGAAAGCTGCTGCCACCAGTGCTTTTTTGATGAATTTCATTGTCTACCTCCAGTGTGTATTAACCAAACGACTTCCGAACTTATTATGGTTGCAACGACTCATTAAAACATGGATGGCTCAGTGCGGGAAGGGCCACAGCCTGAGCTTCTCCTTGCCGATCTGCCACAGGCGGGCAAGGCCATGCGGCTCGACGATCAGGAAGAAAATGATCAGCGCGCCGAACACCATCAGCTCGATGCTCGAGGAAATGCCCGAAGGCAGGCCGATGCCGACGGTGTTCTCGAGGAAACCGGTGAAGGTGTTCAGGAAAATCGGCACCAGCACGATGAAGGCCGCGCCGAAGAAGGAGCCGAGGATGCTGCCGACGCCGCCGATGATGACCATGAACAGGATTCGGAACGACAGGTCGAGGCTGAAGCCTTCCGGCTCGACCGTGCCAAGGTAGGCGTAGGCGAACAGCGCACCGGCCACGCCGCAGTAGAAGGAGCTTACGGCGAAGGCCAGCAGCTTGGTGCGCATCGGGCGGAAGCCGATCACCTCGGCGGCCATGTCCATGTCGCGAATCGCCATCCAGGAGCGGCCGACGTTGGTGCGCACCATGTTCTTCGCCAGCAGCGCCATCACCGTCACCACCGAGAGCACGAACAGGTACTTGCTGAAAGCGGTGTCGAAGGTGTAGCCGAACATCTCGATCTTCTGCGCGGTGATGACGCCGGACGAGTTGTAGTTGGTGAACCAGCCCACCTTGGTGAGCACCCAGACGATGAAGAACTGCGTCGCCAGCGTCGCCGCCGCCAGATAGAAGCCGCGGATGCGCAGGCTGGGCAGGCCGAAGACGATGCCGACCGCCGCGGCACACAGGCCGCCGAGGATGAAAGCGCCCAAAATCGGCATGCCGTCGATGCGCAGCATGAAATTGTAGGAAGCGAAGGCGCCCACCGCCATGAAGGCCGCCGTGCCGAGCGAGAGCTGGCCCGCATAGCCGGTAAGGATGTTCAGGCCGAGCGTCGCCAGCGCGAAGATCAGGAAGGGCGTCAGGATGGCGGTGAAAGTGTAATCGGCGAGGATGCCCGCCACCGAGAGCAGCGGAATGCCGACGAAGGCCGCCGCCAGGATGAGCGCAATGCCGAACTTGTCCTGGCGGATCGGGAAGATTTCGCTGTCTTCGACGTAGGTGGCCTTGAACTGGCCGGCTTCTCTGTAGAGCATGGTGTCTGTCTTCTAGATGCGGCGAATGATCTTTTCGCCGAAGAGCCCCTCGGGGCGGACCAGCAGGAACAGCAGCGCCAGCACGTAGGGGAACCAGCCCTCGATGCCGCCGCCGACATGGGGGCCGATATACACCTCGGCCAGCTTCTCGGAGGCGCCGATGATGAGGCCGCCGAGGATGGCGCCGGGCACGCTGGTGAAGCCGCCGAGGATCAGCACCGGCAGCGCCTTCAGCGCGACGAAGGTCAGGGCGAACTGCACGCCGTTGCGTGCGCCCCACAGCAGGCCCGCCACGAGGGCGACGAAGCCGGCGACGGCCCAGACGATGGCCCAGATGTGCTGCAGCGGAATGCCGATCGACAGCGCCGCCTGGTGGTCGTCGGCCACCGCGCGCAGCGCACGCCCGATCTTGGTCTTGGAGAAGAAGATGGCCAGCAGGATGACCAGCGTGGCGGCGATGCCGGAGGCGATGAGGTCGAACTGGGAGACGGCGATGTTGGCGCTCTCCAGCAGCCATTCGAGCGGCACGTCCTCGATGCCGAGGTCGAGGGCGCGCACGTTGGCGCCCCAGATCGCCTGCGCCAGGCCCTCGACGAAGAAGGTCAGGCCGATGGTGGCCATGAACAGGGTGATCTCGTGCTGGGCCACCAGCGGGCGCAGCACGATCTTTTCCGTCAGCAGGCCGAGCACCACCATTGCCACCATCGTCAGCAGTATCGCCAGCCACAGCGACATGCCGGAATCGACCAGCCCGACGGTGGTCAGCGCGGCGAAGTACACCATGGCACCCTGGGCGAAATTGAAGACGCCGGAAGCCTTGTAGATCAGCACGAAACCGAGGGCGACCAGGGAATACATGATGCCGGAGAGCAGGCCGCCGATGAGCACTTCGAGAAAGAATTGCATGTTTCCTTGCCCGCCTCTTAGTGAGCGACGCCGAGATAGGCGTCGATGACGTCCTGGTTGTTGCGCACCTCGTCCGGGGTGCCGTCGGCGATCTTCTTGCCGTAGTCGAGCACCACGACGCGGTCGGAGATGTCCATCACCACGCCCATGTCGTGCTCGATGAGGACGATGGTGGTGCCGAGCTGGTCGTTCACGTCGAGGATGAAGCGGCACATGTCCTGCTTTTCCTCGACGTTCATGCCGGCCATCGGTTCGTCGAGCAGCAGGATCGACGGCTCGGCCGCCAGCGCCCGCCCGAGCTCGACGCGTTTTTGCAGGCCGTAGGGCAGACGCCCGACCGGCGTCTTGCGGATGTGCTGTATCTCGAGGAAGTCGATAATCTCCTCCACCTTCCTGCGGTGCGCGATCTCCTCGCGCTGCGCCGGTCCCCAGTAGATGGCGTCGAGCAGGAAATTCGACTTCATCTTCAGGTTGCGCCCGGTCATGATGTTGTCGAGCACCGTCATGCCCTTGAAGAGGGCGATGTTCTGGAAGGTGCGCGCGATGCCGGCCTTCGCCGCGGCGTAGGTGTTCATGTCGCGATGGTGCTCGCCGCGAAAGACGATGTCGCCCTCCTGCGGCCGGTAGACGCCGTTGATGACGTTGAGCATGGAGCTCTTGCCGGCGCCGTTGGGGCCGATGATGGCGCGGATCTCGTGCTCGCGCACATCGAAGGAGATGTCCGTCAACGCCTTGACGCCGCCGAAACGCAGCGAAATGTTCTTCAGGTCGAGGATCACCTCGCCGATCTGCCTGCCTTCGCTCATGTCCGCCCTATGCCGCCTTCTTCGCCGCGCCGACGGGGAAGGTCTTCGCCTCCATGATGCGCAGGTCGGCGGCCACCTTGCCCTTGCGCCCGTCCTCGAATTTCACCTCGGTCTCGATGAACTGCGAGGTCTTGCCGGAATACAGGGCGTCGATGAGGACGCCGTATTTCTCGGCGATGAAGCCGCGGCGCACCTTTCTCGTCCGCGTCAGCTCGTCGTCGTCCGGATCCAGCTCCTTGTGCAGGATGAGGAAGCGGTGCACCTGCGAGTCGGCGATCATGGCGTCGTGCGCCAGTTCGGCATTGGATTGCTCGACGCAGTCGCGAATGAGTTCGTACACCTCCGCCTTCTGCGCCAGGTCGGTGTAGCCGGAATAGGCGATGTTGCGCCGCTCCGCCCAGTTGCCGACGGCGCCCATGTCGATGTTGATGAAGGCGCAGACCTGGTCGCGGTCGTGGCCGAAGCAGACCGCCTCCTTGATGTGCGGGAAGAACTTCAGCTTGTTCTCGATGTAGTTGGGCGCGAACATGGCGCCGTTGGCGAGCTTGCCGACATCCTTGGCGCGATCGATGATCTTCAGGTGGCCGTCCTCGTCGAAGAAGCCGGCGTCGCCGGTGTGGAAGTAGCCTTCCGCGTCGATCACCTCGGCGGTGGCATCCGGCCGCTTGTAGTACTCCTTCAGCATCACCTCGCCGCGCACCAGCACCTCGCCGTTGTCGTCGATCTTCACCTCGACGCCGGGCACCGGCGGACCCACCGTGTCGAGCTTGATCTGGCCGTCGGGTTGCAGGCAGACGGCGGCGCAGGTCTCGGTCGAGCCGTAGAGCTGCTTGAGGTTGACGCCGATCGAGCGGTAGAAGCGGAACAGGTCGGGTCCGATGGCCGCGCCCGCCGTGTAGGCGACGCGGATGCGGCTCATGCCGAGCACGTTGCGCAGCGGGCCATACACGAAGAGGTTGCCGAGGGCGTAGAGCAGGCGGTCCGTACCGCTCACCGCCTTGCCATCGAGGATCTCGGCGCCGCATCGGCGCGCCACCTCCATGAAGGTGTGGAACATTTTCCGCTTGAGGGCACCGGCATCCTCCATGCGGATCATCACCTGCGTGAGCAGGTTCTCGAACACGCGCGGCGGCGCGAAGTAGTAGCTCGGGCCGATCTCGCGCATGTCGGTCATCACCGTGTCGCCGGATTCCGGGCAGTTGATGGTGAAGCCGGCGTAGGTGGCCTGCGCGAAGGAAAACAGGTGGTCGCCCACCCAAGCCATCGGCAGGTAGGAAAGGATGTTGTCGTCCGGGCCGAGCCGGTCGAAGTCGCAGCCGCTCCTGGCCGCCGCGATGAAGGCAGCGTGGGTCAGGCAGACGCCCTTCGGCTTGCCGGTGGTGCCGGAGGTGTACAGCATCACGGCGACGTCCTCCGGCCGGCCTTTTTCGATCTCGGCATCGAGAAAGTCGGGGTGGTTGCGGTTGTGGATGCGGCCCATCTCCTGCACCTCGTCGAGGCCGTGCAGGAAAGGCTGGTTGTAATGGCGCAGGCCGCGCGGATCGTCGTAGAGAATGTGGGCGAGCTCGGGGCACTGCGCCTTGTTCTCGATCAGCTTGTCCACCTGTTCCTGGTCCTCGACGATGGCGAACTTGATGCCGGCATCCTGCAGCACGAAGACCATCTCGCTGGCGATGGCGTCCTGGTAGAGCGGCACCGGCACGCCGCCGAGGCACTGGGCGGCGTACATCGCCCAATACAGGCGCGGCCGGTTGTCGCCGATGATGGCCAAGTTGTCGCCGCGCTTGAAGCCCATTTCCGCCAGGCCGCAGGCCATGGCGCGAACTTCCTCGGCGACCTGCGACCAGGCCCAGGTCTGCCAGATGCCGAGATACTTCTCGCGCGTCGCCGGATGGCCCGGGCGCGCCTGGGCATGATGCAGCAGAAGACGAGGAAACGTGCTGAGCGACGGCGGTCGAACGGTGTCCGACATGAACTCCTCCTGTCTGGCTTGCCGGTGTTCGGGCGAGGGAGCCCCCGGCGCTGTCTTATTCGTTGCTGCGGCCGATGATTCTCCATCGGACGCCCTGCCGAGTCAAACCCGGCCGCGCGGTCGGACCTGCCGGGATCAAACCACGCAGCTTACTGGACGCCCCCCGCCAGCGCTGTCATCCGACAGACAATCCTGTAAACTGCGTTTCATGCTTACCTTGGGCGAAATGCTACAGGCCAGCCTCTGGTCCCGATCCCTCGGTTCCGAGCAGTTGCGGCGGATCGAAAGCGAGATCGTCACTCGCCAGATCCCGGCCGGCGGCTTCGTCTGCCGCAAGGGCGATCCGGTCGAGCACTGGATCGGGATGATCGACGGCCTGGGCAAGATGACCAATCTATCGGCCGACGGCAAGCCCACCACCTTCACCGGCCTGCCCACCGGCGGCTGGTTCGGCGAAGGTTCCCTGTTCAAGGAAGAGCCGCGCCGCTACGACGTTGTTGCACTGCGCAATAGCCTTGTCGCCTACATGCCGAAGGCGACCTTCATCCGGCTTCTCGACACCAGCATCGATTTCAACCGCTTCCTGCTGGTGCAGTTGAACGAGCGCCTCGGCCAGTTCATCGCCATGGTCGAATGCGACCGCCTGCTGGAACCGGATGCGCGCGTGGCGCGCAGCCTGGCGGCGATGTTCAATCCCCATCTCTATCCCGGCATCGGCCCGCAGCTGCAAATCTCGCAGGAGGAGATCGGCTACCTCGCCGGCCTCTCGCGCCAACGCGCCAACCAGGCGCTGAAGGCCCTGGAGAAGGCCGGCCTGCTGCGCGTCGAGTACGGCGGCATCACCGTGCTCGACCTCGACGGGCTGAGGAATTTCGGCGCCTGACGGCGCCGTTGAATCACATACTCCGGCGGTACTGCCCGCCCACCTCGAACAGGGCCTGGGTGATCTGGCCCAGCGAGCAGACCCGCACCGCGTCCACCAGCACCGCAAAAACGTTGCCGTTCTCGATGACGGTCCGCTTCAGGCGCGCCAGCATCGGAGCGGCCTCGGCGGCATGGCGGCTCTGGAAATCGGCCAGGCGCGTGAGCTGCGACTGCTTTTCCTCTTCGGTGGAGCGCGCCAGCTCGACCTTCTCGGGCACACCGTCGCCGTGCGGGTTGCGGAAGGTGTTCACGCCGATGATCGGGTAGGAGCCGTCGTGCTTGCGGTGCTCGTAATAGAGCGACTCTTCCTGGATCTTGCCGCGCTGGTAGCCCGTCTCCATGGCGCCGAGCACGCCGCCGCGCGAGGAGATCGCCTCGAACTCCTTCAGCACCGCCTCCTCGACGAGGTCGGTCAGCTCGTCGATGACGAAGGCGCCCTGGTTCGGGTTCTCGTTCTTGGCCAGTCCCCACTCGCGGTTGATGACCAGCTGGATGGCCATGGCGCGGCGCACCGACTCCTCGGTCGGCGTGGTGATCGCCTCGTCGTAGGCATTGGTGTGCAGGCTGTTGCAGTTGTCGTAGATGGCAATTAACGCTTGAAGCGTGGTGCGGATGTCGTTGAAGGCCATCTCCTGGGCATGCAGCGAGCGGCCGGAAGTCTGCACGTGGTACTTGAGCTTTTGCGAGCGCTCGTTGGCACCGTAGCGGTGCTTCATGGCCACCGCCCAGATGCGGCGCGCGACGCGGCCGATCACCGAATACTCCGGGTCCATGCCGTTGCTGAAGAAGAAGGAGAGGTTCGGCGCGAAGTCGTCGACGTGCATGCCGCGCGCGAGATACGTTTCCACATAGGTGAAGCCGTTGGCCAGCGTGAAGGCCAGCTGGGAGATGGGGTTGGCGCCGGCCTCGGCGATGTGGTAGCCGGAGATCGACACCGAGTAGAAGTTCTTCACGTCGTGATGGACGAAGTACTCCTGGATGTCGCCCATCATCTTCAGGGCGAACTCGGTCGAGAAGATGCAGGTGTTCTGGCCCTGGTCCTCCTTGAGGATGTCGGCCTGCACGGTGCCGCGCACGTTCGACAGCGCCCACTCGCGGATCTTGTCGGCTTCGTCCTCGGTCGGCTCGCGCTTGTTGTCGGCGCGGAACCTGTCGAGCTGCTGGTCGAGCGCGGTGTTGAAGAACATGGCGAGGATCACCGGCGCCGGACCGTTGATGGTCATCGACACCGAGGTGGTCGGGCAGACCAGGTCGAAGCCCGAATACAGCACCTTCATGTCGTCGAGGGTGGCGATGGAGACGCCGGAGTTGCCGACCTTGCCGTAGATGTCGGGGCGCAGGTCCGGGTCGCAGCCGTACAGCGTCACCGAGTCGAAGGCCGTCGACAGGCGGTGCGCCGGCATGCCCTCGGAGACTTTCTTGAAGCGCCGGTTGGTGCGGAAGGCGTCGCCCTCGCCGGCGAACATGCGCGTCGGGTCCTCGTTCTCGCGCTTGAAGGCGAACACGCCGGCGGTGTACGGGAAGGAGCCGGGCACGTTCTCCTTCATGAGGAAACGCAGCGTCTCGCCCTCGTCCTCGAACTTCGGCAGCACCACCTTGCGCAGCTTGGTGCCGGACAGGCTCTCGTAGACCAGGCCGGTGCGCACTTCCTTGTCGCGGATCTTCACGACGTACTCGTCGCCGGCGTAGGCGCGCTGCATGGCGGGCCACATCTCCAGCAGCTTCTTCGCGCGTGGGTCGAGCTGGCCGTCCTTCCAGGCGATGAGTTCGTCGAACTGCGCCGCCTCCTTGCCGCAGCCCTCGAACAGCGCCTTGGCCGTGCGCAGGCTCTGCCGCTCGCGGGCGACGGTCGCCTGTTCGGCGGTGTGCCGGTGGTAGCCGCGCACCGAATCGGCGATGTCGGCGAGGTAGCGCACGCGCTCGGCCGGCACGATGGCGCGGCCGCGCGAGGACTGCCTGACCGACACCTTGGGCAGCCTGCCCGGCGCGGCCTTGAGGCCGAGCGAGACGAGCTTGGGCAGCAGCGCCTGATACAGCGCGGTGACGCCGTCGTCGTTGAAGCGCGCCGCCATGGTGCCGAACACCGGCATTTCGTCCACCGGCACGGTGAACAGCTCGCGGTTCCTCTGCACCTGCTTGCGCACGTCGCGGAAGGCATCCTCGGCGCCCTTGCGGTCGAACTTGTTGATGGCGACGAAGTCGGCGAAATCCAGCATGTCGATCTTCTCGAGCTGGCTGGCGGCGCCGAACTCGGGGGTCATGACGTAGAGCGAGGCATCGACGTGCGGCACGATGGCGGCGTCGCCCTGGCCGATGCCCGAGGTCTCGACGACGACGAGGTCGAAGCCGGCCAGCTTGCAGGCGGCGACCACTTCCGGCAGCGCGGCGGAAATTTCCGAACCCGTGTCCCGCGTCGCCAGCGAGCGCATGAAGATGTTCGGGTGATTGATCGCGTTCATGCGGATGCGGTCGCCGAGCAGCGCGCCGCCGGTGCGCTTGCGCGAGGGGTCGACCGCCACCACGGCGATCTTCAGTTTGTCGTCCTGGTCGAGGCGCAGGCGGCGGATCAGCTCGTCAGTGAGACTGGACTTGCCCGAACCGCCGGTGCCGGTGATGCCGAGCGTCGGCACCTTGGCCGCGGCGCCGTCCTGCAGCAACTGACTTTTCAGCTTGTCGGGCACCGCGCCGTTCTCGAGGGCGGTAATGAGGCGTGAGAGTACTCTCCGGTCGCCCGCGGCGACGGCCTTGAGGTCCGGCGCGGACTTCGACAGATCGACGTCGCACTGCGCGACCATGTCGTTGATCATGCCCTGCAGGCCCATCCTGCGGCCGTCCTCGACCGAGTAGATGTGGGCGACGCCGTAGGCGTGCAGTTCGCGGATTTCCCCCGGCACGATGACGCCGCCGCCGCCGCCGAAGACCTTGATGCCCTCGCCGCCGCGCTGCCTGAGCAGATCCACCATGTACTTGAAGTACTCGACGTGGCCGCCCTGGTAAGAGGAGACGGCGATGCCCTGCACGTCCTCCTGCAGCGCCGCGGTGACGATCTCCTCGACCGAGCGGTTGTGGCCGAGGTGGATGACTTCGGCGCCGGTCGATTGCAGGATGCGCCGCATGATGTTGATCGAGGCATCGTGGCCGTCGAACAGCGAGGCGGCGGTGACGAAGCGCACCTTGTGCTTCGGCCTGTAGGCGGTGATCTTCTGGCTCACGCTCAAATCGGTCATGGCTGCCTCTCCGGCGCAGGGGATGTCGGGAAGGGCAATCTATCTTACGTTGACGTCAACGTCAACCTCGCCCGCCCGCCAAGTGCCTGTCGCGGCACGGAATTTGTCTTCGAAACGGCAATCTTGCGCCGTCAGGGGCGGGCACGCAACCCGGTTTCACACAGGCCATTACCCGTTTGGTCTATATTGGCAATTGACTATTCCTTTTCCCTCAACGAGGAGCATCGCCATGACTTCCGGATGGACCATGCTGCGTACCCGGTTTGCCCTGCTGCTGTTGCTGTCGACCCTGCTCGCCGCCTGCGCCGGGCTGACTTTGCAGAACGAGATCGACGGCCTGATGAAGGAAGGCCAGCAGCTCTATGCAGAGAAGAAATACGACGAGGCCGTCGACAAGTTCGTCATCGTCATCGGCAAGGACCCGACCTACTGGCAGGCCTACCTGTGGGCGGCGCGCGCCTTCATCGCCAAGGGCAGCTGGAAGGACGCCGTCGCCAACGGCAAGAAAGCCTTCGAGCTGGCGCCGAAGGACAAGGATACGCTGCCGGTGTTCGCCCAGGCCCTCTTCGGCGGCGGCGCGGATGCCCTGAAGAACGGCCGCTTCGCCGAGTCCGTCAACCTCTTCGTCGAGTACCTCAAGCTCGAGCCCGGCAACACCAAGGCCTGGCTCAACGTCGGCAAGGCCTACCTCGGCCAGCAGGATTTCCGCCAGGCCCTCGGCGCCTTTGCCCAGGGCCTCGCCGGCGGCGGCGGCGCGGAACGGCAGGAATTGATCCGCGAACTGCTCGAGGGCGGCGTGCAAGCCTTCGCCAGCGGCAAGCACCGCGAATCGATCGATCTGCTGCGCGAGTTCCTCAAATACGACAAGAAGGACGTCCAGGCCTGGATCGGACTGGCCAAGGCCTACTGGGAGTCCGGCGACAAGGGCAAGGCGCTCGAGGCCGTCAAGGATGCGCTCAAGCTCGACCCGCGCCAGGAAGAGGCGCTGCGCTACATGCTGCGCCGCTGATCACTCGACGATCTTGGCCGGTTGGCCGACTGCCGGCTCGCCGCCCGCATAGACGCCGTTGAGCAGGCGCAGCTGCGCCTCGGCGTTGCCAACCAGCGGCGAGCGCCTCGCCAGCTCGGCGAAGCCGCCGCGCGGATAGGGCACCGTCTTCAATAGCCAGGGTCGCGCGGCGGCGGCATCGGCCGGCGCCAGGGCGCGGAAAGAGGCTTCCGCCTCGCGCAGCTGGGCGCGTGCGCGCTGCAGGGCCGGCGCATCCCGCGCGCCGTAGAGCAGCAGGAAATTGCGCTTGGCCGGCCCCGCCGCCACGGTGGCTTCGACGGCCTGCGCCTGGCCCTGCCGGTTGCGCACGACGCCGGCGAAATGAATGGCCGCGAAGCCCCCCAGCGTAAGGCGCTCCGTGCGCCCCTGTTCCAGCTGCAGATTGCGGACGATGTCCTCCGGCGTGCCGCCGGCCTTCGGCGGCGCCACCTGCACGATCAGGCCGGCATCGCCGGCGCCGTTGGCGAGCAGCACCGCCTCGTGCGAATTCTGCACGCGCCAGCCCGGCGGCGCCGTCAGCGCGATGCCGAGCGGCTCGTGGTAGAAGTTCCGGCCGCGCGTGACGCCCTGCTCGCGGCTCTCGCCGAAGGTCATGCCGTCGATGGCCTGCAAAAAACGCGCGCGCCCCTCGTCGCCGTATTTGCCCTTGTACTGGGCGGCGAACCGGGCGATATCCTGCAGGCGCTTGTCGTTGCTCGGGTGCGAAGCCAGCCAGCCGCCGCCGGCCGGCGCGGCGCGGCCCTCGGCGCGCGCCGCGTCGGCGGCGTACTGCTCCTGGCTCTTCAGCACGCGGATGACGTCGATCATGTTCTTCGGGTCGTAGTTGTTGCGCGCCAGGTATTCGGCGCCGAGCTGGTCGGCCTGCGTCTCCTGGTCGCGGCTGTAGGAGGCGATGTAGCCGGCGGCGACGCCCTGCGACAGCGTGCCGGCGATGTCGGTGGCGCCGCCCACGCCCTTCGCCTCCAGCACGGCGCCGAGTAGCGTGGCGGCGAGCACGCCGAGGCCGGCCGTCTGCTGCCGCGTGGCGCGCTGGGCGCCGTGGCGGGCGCTGACGTGGCCGATCTCGTGGCCGATGACGCCGGCCAGGTCGGCCTCGCTCTCCATGTAGGCGAGCAGGCCGCGCGTGACGTAGACGTGGCCGCCGGGCAGAGCGAAGGCGTTCACCTCCGGGCTGTCCAGCACCGTGAAGTGCCACTCCAGGTTCCTGCGGTGCGATTGCTTCGCCAGACGCTGGCCCAGTTCGTTCACATAGGCCTGAACACGCGGGTTCGCGTAGACGCCGTACTCCTGCAGCACCTCCTCGTGCGCCTTTTTGCCCTCGGCGATCTCGCTGCGCTCATCCATCACCGTGACCTCGCGCTGCCCGGTCACCGGGTTGGTCACGGTGGCGCAGCCGGCAAGCAGGACGATCAGCAGGGGGATCAGTCGGATTGCGTTACGCATGGTGGTTATATGGACGCCTCCCGTTTGCCAAGATCGGTTTTGGTGTGTTGGGCGAGAATAGGCTGCAGTTTTATATCCGGCCTGTTGTGCAGGCTGGATTGCCT